>Ga0307374_10003942_pt1 | contig 25049 bp, 27 predicted proteins | sample OX3MG_FD_202532 | JGI IMG/M metagenome (GOLD analysis project Ga0307374, IMG submission 202532) | Soil microbial communities from Risofladan, Vaasa, Finland - OX-3 | ecosystem: Environmental > Terrestrial > Soil > Coastal area > Acid sulfate soil | place: Finland: Risofladan, Vaasa | collected...
CATCGACCCGTCGGTCGGCATCGTCGGCGTCCCTGATGAGCGTCTCGCGAAACTCGCTGCGTTGTCACAAAGCGCCGAGACCATCCCGGCGGCCATCGAATTCGTGGACATCGCCGGCCTCGTGAAGGGTGCGGCCGAAGGCGAGGGGCTCGGCAACCAGTTCCTCTCGAATATCCGGGAGACCGACGCCCTCCTCGAGGTCGTGCGCTTCTTCGATGACCCGGAGACGCACCACGTGCACGGCGAAGTCGAGCCGGGGAAAGACATCGAGATCATCAACGTCGAGCTCGCGCTCGCCGACGCCGAGCAGGTGCGGAAGCGCCGCGACAAGCTCACGCGCGACATCAAAGCCGGCATGAAGGATGCCGCTGCGGAAGACGCGGCGCTCGCGAAGCTTGAGCAGAGTTTCGCGGCGGGTAAGCTCGCCCTCCACGCCGGACTCTCGGCGGAGGACGCCGCGCGCGTCGCGCACCTGAACCTGCTCACCATGAAGCCCATCCTGTACGCGCTCAACAAGAAGAGCGGCGGGCATAACCTTGACGAGCTCGCCGACGGCCGCGCCGCGCGCTGCTACGACCTCATCGCCGAACTCGGCGGCCGCTCCGTCATGGTCGACGCCGCAACCGAGCGGGAGTTGAACGACGTGTCGGAAGAGGACAAGCAATCCTTCCGGCAAGAGCTCGGCGTGCACGAGGACGGGCTCGCGGAGCTCATCACGGGCGCATACGCAATCCTCGGACTCATCTCGTTCTTCACGACGGGGCCCAAGGAAACGCGCGCGTGGACGGTGCCGGCGGGGAGCACGGCGCCGGTGGCGGGCGCAGCCATCCACACCGATTTCAAGGATAAGTTCATTCGCGCCGAAGTCGTCTCTTCGGCCGACCTCCTCGCCGCGGGTTCCTATGCCGCGGCGCGCGACGCCGGCAAGGTGCGGACGGAAGGGAAGGACTATGTCGTTCAGGACGGTGACGTCATGCTCTTCCTCCACGGCTAATCGTGCTGTCGACAGGGCCCTCGCGGGTCGGTTGACAGCGGCGTATACTTATCCTATGGACAAACCAAAAATCACGCCGAAGGACTTCTTTCTCTGGGCCGGGGCGATGATTACGCTCTACTGGAGCATCATCGCGTTCATACTGCTCATCTTCAGCTACCTGAACTACGCGATGCCCGATCCGCTCCAGTACTATTCCGCCGATCCTTATAGCGCGGGCATCAGCTATCAGATGGCGTCGCTCATCGTCTTCTTCCCGCTCTTCCTGGTCCTCATGCGAGTCATCCGGACATCGATTGCGCGCGACGCGACGCGCGCCGAGGTTTGGGTGCGGCGCTGGGCGCTCTATCTCACGCTCTTCGTCGCGGCCGTCACCGTCGCCGTCGACCTCGTCACGCTCATCATGTACTTCTTCAACGGCGACGTGACTCTGCGATTCGCGCTCAAGGTACTCGTCATCCTCCTCGTCGCGGGCGGCGGTTTCCTGCACTTCCTCGCCGACCTGAAGGGCTACTGGCAACAGAACTCGGCGAAGGCGCGGCTCGTCGGCTGGGCGACGGCCGTCCTCGTCCTCGTCACCATCGTCGCGGGTTTCTTCATCGTCGGCACGCCGTGGGAGGCGCGCCTGTACCGCTATGACGAGCAGAAAGTGAGCGACCTGCAGGAGATCCAAGCTCAAGTCGTGACGTACTGGCAGGCGAAGCAGCAGCTGCCGGGCTCCCTCGCCGACCTCACGAACGCGATTTCCGGCTTCACCGCGCCGACCGATCCGCAGACGGGCGCGGCGTACGAGTACCAGGCGCAGGGCGTGCACTCCTTCGAGTTGTGCGCGACGTTCAACGCCGAGACGCAGCCTTATGCGCCGTCGGTGCGCTCGGCGCCGCTCGCGCCCGGGGTGACGAAACCGGCTGAGATGGACGTCTGGTATCACGGCGCCGGCCGTGTCTGCTTCGAGCGCACCATCGACCCGGCGCTCTATCCGCCGCTCAAATAGCGCACGCACGCGCGAGTGGTATACTCAGCCGCATCTTATGGCGGATCCCGTACCGACGACACCCGCTCCCCGCCAGCCGAGGTTCGTACGCTGGGCGCTCATGCTCGGCATCGTCGTCATCCTGAACGTCCTCTTCGCCGTCGTCGTTTCGCTCGCGGTGCCGGCGCCGCAGATTGCCGACTACTGCCCGGCGCAACCGGCGACCGCGCCGGCTGATGCCGCATCGTGCGATGCCGCGGGCGGCGTGTGGACGGAGAACCCGCCGACTCCCGGTCAGCCCGCGGGTTACTGCGATATGTACGCGAACTGCCAGACGCCCTTCATGGCCGCTATCGACAAGCAGGCTCTGTATTCTTTCGCGCTCCTCACCGGTCTCGGTATCCTCGCCCTCCTCGCGGGCTTCATTCCGCTCGTTTCCTCCATCGTCTCCTCCGGCTTCTCGTACGGCGGCGTCGTCGCGCTCGTCATCGCTGCGGCTGCGTACTGGGGGACGGCCGGCGACTGGGTGCGACTTGCCATCGCCGCCGTCGCGCTCCTCGCGCTCGTCACTATCGGTTGGCGCCGGTTCAAAGATTAGCGGCGCGCCATGACTCACGGCTACGACCATCGCGAGATCGAACCTGCGGCGCGCAAGAAATGGACCGAGCGGGGGCTCTACCGCTGCGATCTCGCCGACGAATCGAAAGAGCCGTACTACCTGCTCGTCGAATTCCCGTACCCGTCGGGCGACCTCCACATCGGGCACTGGTACGCCTTCGCCGTGACCGATATCTACGCGCGGATGCTGCGCGCGCGCGGCAAGAACGTCCTCTTCCCAATCGGGTTCGACGCATTCGGCCTGCCCGCTGAGAACGCCGCTATCAAGCATGGCATCGACCCGGCGGAGTGGACGAAGAAGAACATCGAGCGCATGCGCACGCAGCTCGAGTCAATGGGCCCTTCGTTCGACTGGTCGAAGGAGGTCATCACGTATGATCCTGCGTATTACCAGTGGACGCAATGGCTCTTCACGAAGCTCTTCGAGCACGGGCTCGCCGAGCGCCGCAAAGCGGCGGTGAAGTGGTGCCCCCAGGACCAGACCGTGCTCGCGAACGAACAGGTCATCGACGGCTGCTGCGAGCGGTGCGGGAGTCCGGTGGAGGAGAAGGAGCTCACGCAGTGGTTCCTCAAGATTACCGACTACGCGGAGCGCCTCCTCTCCGGTCTCGACAAGCTCCCGTGGCGGACCGAGATCAAGGAGGCCCAGCGCGCGTGGATTGGGAAGAGCGAAGGTGCGTACCTCACGTTCCCTGTCGTGGGGCGCGAGGAGAAGATCCGCGTGTTCACGACCCGCCCGGACACGGTTTTCGGCGCGACCTACGTGGTCCTCGCGCCCGAGCACCCGCTCGTCGCGATGCTTGCGGCCGCGGCGAAGAACAAGCCCGCTATCGACGCGTATGTCGCGGCGACGAAGCAGAAGACGGAGCGCGAGCGCAGCGAGAACAAGGAGAAGACCGGTGTGCCGCTCGACGGCATCAGCGCGGTGAATCCCGCGACCGAGGAGGAGATTCCCGTCTACGTGGCGGACTACGTGCTCGGTTCCTATGGCACGGGCGCCGTCATGGCCGTCCCCGCGCACGACGAGCGCGACTACGCGTTCGCGGCGGCGATGCGGCTCCCGGTGAAGGAAGTCGTCGTCCCACTGCGCGTGGACAAGCGCAATCCCCCGATCGCGGGGAAACCCTCCGTCGAGCGCCGCAACGTGCACGTCATCGTCCGCAACCCGAAAGACGGGAAAGTCCTCATACTCAAATGGAAGAAGCACCCGTGGACGACGTTCCCGATGGGCGGCATCGAGGAAGGAGAAACCGTTCTCGAGGCCGCGCGTCGCGAAGTCCTCGAGGAGACTGGCTATAAGAACCTCGTGAACGGCAAGGTCTGGGGAGGACAGGTGCGCGCCGAGTACTTCGCCGCGCACAAGGATCAGAACCGCGTCTCATATACCTCGCTCGCGACCTTCGACCTCGCGGACGAGGAGCGGCAATCGCTTGCGGCCGAAGAAGACGAGGCGCATGGGGTTCTCTGGGCGGACATGAAGGACCTCACGACGACCTCGATGACGCACGCGGAGATGGATATATGGCTCCTCCGGCTCGGCGGCGCGTCCGGTGCCTACGTCGGCAGCGGCGTGCTCATCGCGTCGGGCGATTTCAGCGGGCGCGCGAGCGACGAGGCGATGCAGGACATCGTCGCTGCCACGGGCGGCGAGCGCGCGACGCAGTATCGGCTGCGTGATTGGCTCGTCTCGCGTCAGCGCTACTGGGGCTGCCCGATACCCATCGCCTACGATCCAGACGGGAAGCCGCATGCCATACCCGCCGAACATCTGCCGTGGATGCTCCCGACCGACGTCGACTTTACGCCGACCGGTAAGGCGCCCTTGGCCTCATCGAAGGAGCTCCAGGCGCGCGTTGAGAAGATCTTCGGCACGGGCTGGACGCCGGAGTACGACACCCTCGACACCTTCGTGGACTCATCCTGGTACTTCCTGCGCTACCTCGACCCGAAGGACGCGCATAATTTCTCCGATCGCGCGCTCATGGAGAAATGGATGCCGGTCGATCGCTACTCGGGCGGCAGCGAGCACACGACGCTGCACCTCCTCTACGCCCGCTTCTTCACGAAGGCGCTCTACGACCTCGCGCTCGTGCCGGTCGACGAGCCATTCACCGAGCGGTTCAATCGCGGCCTCATCATGGGTCCCGACGGGCAGAAGATGAGCAAATCGAAGGGGAACGTCATCAACCCGGATGATTTCGTGGAGAAATACGGCGCCGACGCGGTGCGCATCTACCTCGCTTTCATCGGCCCCTATAACGAGCCGGGCAGCTACCCGTGGCAGCTCGACGGCGTCGCCTCGATGCGCAAGTTCCTCGAACGTGTCGTGCGACTCGCTGATCGCGCAAGCGATACGCCCGCTCCGAAAGAACTTCAGCGCGCGGCCGCCTCTGCGGCGTCGAAGATCGCCCTCGACGGCGACCGCTTCAAATTCAATACGGGCATCGCGGCGCTCATGACGCTCCTCAACGAGCTCGAAGCGTCGCCTGCCGTCCCGCGCGCCGCCGCCGCGGACTTCATCGTCATGCTCGCGCCATTCGCGCCGCACCTGGCGGAAAACCTATGGGAGAAGCTCGGGGGAGAGGGCAGCGTCCACGAGACGGCATGGCCGTTCAAAGAATTCCCCGCCGAATCGAATCAACCGGTAACGGTCGTAGTGCAGGTGAACGGCAGGCGTCGCGGCGCCATCGAGCTCGCCCCCGACGCTTCGGAAACCGATGCGGTCGCCGCGGCGACCGCCCTCGCGCCGGTCGCCGCGGCTCTCGGGGACGCGGCACCTGCCCGGGTCATCTACATGCCCGGGAAAATCATAAACCTGGTCGGGAAATGAGCCCTGTTGACTCCTGAACGGTGCGCTGCTATAAATTAGACCACATCTATGGCAAGTAAGACAAAGCGGGCAGGCGACGGCGCGGTGAAAGCCGCTTCGTTCGCTTTCGATAGCGCCGCGCTCGTCAAACGGCTCCTCACCGCGGCTCCGGAGCGGTCGCGCGGAGTGCTCTCCCGCCGGTTCGGACTCGGCGCGGGCGTCGCGCGCGAGACGCTCGAGTCCATCGGCAGCAAGCTCTCCATCACCCGCGAGCGCGTTCGCCAGATCGAGGCGGCAGGACTCGATGCCATCCGCGCGAGCAAGACGTTCAAGGACGCGTCGCCGGCCTTCGAGGAGCTCGCCGCCTACATCCGTTCGCTCGGCGCCATCGTGCCTGAAGAGACGCTCTTTGCGGCGCTCGGCAAGGACGAGAAGACGCGCAATCGTTTCCGCTTCCTGCTCGCCGTCGGGTCCGGCTTCATGCGCGAGCGCGAGACGAACGATTTCCTCGCGCGCTGGCACGTGGACACCGCGACCGCGAAGCGGATCCATGAGTCGCTCTCGCGGCTCTACGCGTCGCTCAAGGATGACGAGGTTGTCACCGAAGCGGAACTCCTCGACCGCTTCCTCGACGAGCTCAAGGGCGTGAATGACGCCTACAAGAACGAAGAGATTATGAAGCGCTGGCTCTCGCTTTCGAAGCGCATCGGCCGCAACCCGCTCGCCGAATGGGGGCGCGCGACCGCGCCCGCTATCCGCGTGAAGGGCATCCGCGATTACGCGTATCTCGCCATCAAGCGCCACGGCAAGCCGATGCACTTCTCCGAGGTTGCGAAGGCCATCAGCGGGCTCTTCTCGCGCAAGGCGCATGTCGCGACGACGCACAACGAGCTCATCAAGGATCCGCGCTTCGTACTCGTCGGTCGCGGCCTTTACGCGCTCACGGAGTGGGGCTACAAGCCCGGCGTGGTTCGCGACGTCATCCGCGAGACGCTCGAAACGAACGGCCCGATGACAAGGGAGGAGATCATCAAGAACGTACGCTCCGCGCGCTTCGTGAAGGACAACACCATCCTCGTGAACCTGAACGATCCGCGCTACTTCAAGCGGCTCAAGAACGGGCGTTACGCAGCGATCTAGGGGAAACGGCGCCCGAGCGCCGTTTTTTAATTGTTATACTGGAGCGCATGGCACTCCACGGGCTCCAGAAAAGCTTCGGTCTGCGCGTACAGCCGTGGCCGATCTTCATCCTCGGAGCGATGATCCTCTTCGTCTCGTTCATCTTCATGCCGCGGGCCGTCGAGCTCGCATTCTCCATGGCGCTCTTCACCGCGCCTCTCTGGCTCCCGCTCCTCCTCATCGGCGCCGCGTGGACGATGTGGCTCATCCTGCGCCGCTCCGAATACATCGCCTCCCAGAGCTACATCCTGCTCGAGATCAAGCCGCCGCGCAGCGTCGAGAAGACGCCGCTCGCGATGGAGGCGGTCCTCTCGGGCCTGCATCACTCGCCGTACGAGGGCACCTGGTACAAGAAGTTCATCACCGGTGCCGTGCGGCCGTGGTGGTCGCTCGAGATCGTTTCGCTCGAGGGCCAGGTGCATTTCTTCATCTGGACGCGCGCGCCGTTCCGCCGACTCATCGAAGCGCAGATCTATGCGCAGTATCCCGGCGCGCAGGTCTTCGAAGCACCGGACTACACCCGGCGCATCACGGCGACGCCCGACGAATGGGCCATCTGGGGCTGCGATTTCGTGCACACGGCCGAAGACCCGGTGCCCATCAAGACATACGTCGAATACGGGCTCGACAAGGTGCAGAAGGAACCGGAACAAGTGGATCCCTTGGCCAACCTCATCGAGTTCATGGGCACGATGAAGAAGGGCGAATACTTGTGGCTGCAATTCGTCGTCCGCGTGCATAAGGGCGAGAAGTACCACAAGCTGAACGAGAAAGGGAAGGCGTATACCTGGAAAGACGAGGCGGCGAAGCTTGTCGCTGACATCCGCAAGACGACGCGCGAGACGTACGTCGATTCGGCGACGGGCCGCGAGACGCCGGGATTCCCGAATCCGACGAAAGGCCAGTCCGAGAAGATCGCCGCCATCGAGCGCAACGTATCGAAGCTCGGTTTCGACGTCGGCGCGCGCGGCGTGTACATCGCGAAGCCCGGCGTCTTCGACCCCATCGTCATCACGGGACTCACCGGCATTTTCAAGCAGTTCTCGACGGAGGGCTGGAACGGGTTCAGACCGACCGGCTGGATGACGCAGTTCGATGACTACCCGTGGGAGCGCAACGTCAGTACGCTCAAGAACAAGTACCGTACGTGGCTCGTGGACGCGTACCGCCGCCGGCAATTCTTCTTCGAGCCCTACCAGATGGACGCGATGGTCATGAGCACCGAAGAGCTCGCGACGATATACCACGTCCCGTCGCGCGCCGTGGAAGCGCCGAGCTTATCGCGCATTCAGTCGACCACCGGCGAAGCGCCGGTCAACCTCCCGACCTAGCGCATGACCGCTCTTTACGAACGGTTCATCCTTTCGGCGCTTTCGGCGTTGCAATTCCATCTTCTGCGCTTCTGGCGGCAGTGGGTCGGCGCGCTCATCGCCCTCGCCGTTCTCGCGGGCGGCTATCAGTGGGCCTTCGCGGCGCCGGCATCGTTCTCGCCCGGCTGCATCGTCATCGTGTCGGCCGGCGCCTCCGCGGCAGACGTAGCGGACGAGCTCGCGGCGGCGCACGTCATCGCGCATCCGGCGATTTTCCGCGCCGTCTTGCGCCTCTTCGGCGAGAGCGACCGCATCCAAGCCGGCGCGTACCGTTTCGATGCGCCCGAGAGCGCCTTCAGCGTCGCGGGCCGCCTCGCGACCGGCGACTTCGGTCTCCCGCCGGTTCGCATCACGTTTCCGGAAGGGTCGACCGGGCGCGATATGGCAGCGCTCGTGGCGAAGGCGCTCCCGGAAATCTCCGCGAACGACTTCCTGTCGGCTGCCGAGCCGTACGAGGGCTATCTCTTCCCGGACACGTACTTCTTCCCGCCGTCGGCGACGGCGGCATCCATCGTGGCGACGATGCGCGAGAATTTTCGAACGAAGACGGCGCCGCTCGCGAGCGCCATCGCGGCATCCGGCCATCCGCTCTCGGATATCGTTACCATGGCGTCCTTGGTGGAGAAGGAGGCGCGCACGCCCGCCGACAAGCGCATCGTCGCGGGCATCCTCTGGCACCGCATCGCGCTCGGCATGCCGCTCCAGGTCGATGCCGTCTTCGGCTATATCTTCGGCCGCGACACCTACTCGCCGTCGTACGCCGACCTCACCGTCGACTCGCCGTACAATACGTACACCCACAAAGGCCTGCCGCCCGGTCCCATCGACAGCCCGGGCCTCGACTCCATCGAAGCAGCCATCAGCCCGACGAAGACGAACTACCTCTACTACTTGACGGGCACGGACGGGAAGATGCATTACGCGACGACGCTTGCAGAGCACAATCGTAACCGCCGCCTGTACTTGCAGTAGGGCCGGACGGGTGCTACTACTCGAGACAGATTCGTACGCCGCAGCGTTCCTGCGGTTTTCACATGAGAGGGCACCGCATGAGTATTCCATTTAGGAAAGTCGCATTGCAGAAATACGAGAATGGGGTTGATTACGTCGAAGCGCTCAAGGAGGCAGGCATCGAAGTCAGCAGAGACGCAGAGCTGGTCCTTCGCGAACTCGCGATCTCCCGCCCTGGCGTGCCCGTGGAGCTCGCAATCGCGTGTGCGTCCGATTTCGATATCCAGGGAGGGTCGGTCGGGTTCAAGCATCTGGTGCAAGTCGCGGAGAGCAAAGGGTTGAGCCGCGGCGTCGCCGACAACATCGCCGCGCTCTTGCCCGCGCATGTGGAAGAGCTCAAACGCGGTCTCAATCCGCACATGCCGCTCACGTTCGCCGCTTCCGTACGGTCGTTCCCGCAATCGGTCGCCTTCAAGGTGCGGTGCGAAAACGGGCGGATTCATCTCGAGACGTGCGGCGGCAATCCAGATTACGCGCTCGCGCCGACGCGCAAGTTCCTTTTCGAGAAGCGCGTATAACGACAGCCTCAGCATCCGGAAGGTCCGGCATCCGCGTGATGTCCGGGCCTTCTTTTTGTTACACTGCGCGCACGTATGGAGCTCTCCGCGGTACGCGGCAAGAAGATATCCGTCGGCCTCTCGGGCGGCGTGGATTCCGCTGTCTCGGCGGCGCTACTCGCGCGTGCGGGCGCGAAAGTGACCGGCGTCTTTATCAAGGGCTGGTATCCTCCCGGACTCCCGTGTACATGGGCCGAGGAGCGCCGCGACGCGATGCGGGTGGCCGCACGTCTCCATATCCCGTTCGAGACGCTCGACGCGAGCGCCGAGTATAAGAAGAGTGTCATCGACTACCTGCTCGCCGAATACCGCGCCGGCCGAACGCCGAATCCGGACGTCATGTGCAACCGCGACGTGAAGTTCGGCGCCTTCTATCGCTACGCGACGGCGACCGGTGCCGACGCTATCGCCACCGGTCATTACCTCTCGGGCGAGAAGGACCAGCGGTACTTCCTCTGGGCGGTGCCGAAGGATATCCTCGGCGCGACCGTGTTCCCGGTCGGACACCGCGCGAAGGAATCCGTCCGGAAGCTCGCGCACCGGTTCGACCTGCCCGTCGCGGACAAGCCCGACAGTCAGGGCGTCTGCTTCCTCGGCCCCGTATCCGTAGAGGAGTTTCTGCGCAGCGAATTCGGCGAAGCGCCCGGACGCGCGGTCGACGAAGACGGCCGCACGGTCGGCGCTCACGACGGCGTTTTCCTTTACACGATAGGGGAGCGGGTCGCGTTGCGCGACGCGTCTATCCCCGGCCCCTGGTACGTGTGCGCCAAGCGCGTCGAGGCTGGCGAGCTCGTCGTGAGTCCCCGCCGCGCGCCGATGCCCGCCGCGCGCGCGCGCGGGATCAGGTTCACGAACGCGAACTGGTTCGGTGAGCCCGGGCGCGTCACACATGCGCAGTACCGCTATCGCGGGCCGCGCGTCACGGGCTGCATCGCAGATGACGCATTCGTCGCTGACGAGCCGCTTCCCGAAGTGTCCGCCGCAGGCCAATCGCTCGTCTTCTGGCGGGATGACGAACTTACGGGCGGTGGTATCATTGCCGCATGAGTCATATGCGCTTATGGGCTGCGGCGTCCATCATAGCCGTGGTCATTGTCATCGGGTTCTTCATCTCGGCGCCGCACGCGAGCGAGGTCGCGCAGGTGGCGCAGCCGCAGGCGGCGGCGGCGACAGCGCCAGTCGTCACCCTGCACGACGCGTACCGGCGCGGCGCGCACACCATCACGGGCTCGCTTATGGCGCCCGACGCCTGCATGATCGCGACCGCCACCTCCACCCTCGTCGGCAGTGCCTCGACGTCCGAGAGCATTGCAGTGAGCATCTCGATGCCCGCCGATTCCGGCGTCTGTCTCGAGCTGCCGACGAAGGCGGTTTTCTCGACGACTATCGCTGCGCCGGCCGGCCTGCCGATCTCCGCGACGGTCAACGGCGCTGCCGCTTCGACGACTTCCTCATGACGCCGCCGACCGTCATCGTCAAAGCCGACGGAACGACGGAGACGTTCGACGAGGTGCGTCTCATCCTGTCGCTCGAGCGTGCGGGCGCCGGCGCGCACGCCGCCGAGCACATCGCGCATACCATCGTCGACCGCATCGTGCCCGGCACGAGCTCGCAGGAGATCTACCGCCGCGCGTTCTTGCTCCTGCGCAGGGAAGCGCGCCCGGTCGCGGCCCGCTATGCGTTGCGCCGCGCGTTGCTCGAGCTCGGGCCCTCCGGCCATCCGTTCGAGGATTTCGTCTCGCGCCTCTTCAAGGCGGAAGGGTGGCAAGTTGAAACGCGCAAGATCATCCAGGGGAAATGCGTGCCGCACGAAGTCGATTTCTACGCCTCGCATCCGGCACAGGGCGAATACCTCGCCGCCGAGCTCAAATACCACAACGATGCCGGCTACAAGACCGACTTGAAGGTAGCGCTGTACGTCAAATCGCGCTTCGACGATATCTTCTCGTGCGACCCGGGTGTCCGCGCTTGCCCGCTCACGCGCGGCCTCCTCGTCACGAATACGAAATTCACGTCCGAAGCGGTCGCGTATGCCGAATGTTCCGGCGTCGAGCTCCTCGGCTGGGGCTATCCGCACGACAATACGCTCTTCATGCGCATGAGCCGGGCCAAGGTTTATCCCGTCACGACGCTCACGAGCCTGACCCGTTCCGAGAAGCGCATCCTCATCGAGCAGGGGACGGTCAGCGTCGACGAGATTGTCGAAAATCGCCGGACGCTCGACTCGTTGCGGCTCTCTCCGGAGAAGGTGGGGACTCTGCTCGCCGAGGCGGAAGGGCTTCTTGCGCTTTCCTATGACACCCCGGATACTGTAGGCGTATGAACCGCGAGTTCTCGCTCGGATCATTCACCTCGGGCCTCGTCCTCGGCGTCTTGCTCGCGTGCGCGTGGTTCCTCGGAGGCGCTTCGTCCGGTGCCCCAGCACTCATCCCGTCGCCGACGCAAGCGTCCTCGTCGGACGCGTCGCCCTTGGTCGCGACGCCGGGCATCGCGACGACGACGCAGAGCAGCGCGGTTTCGGTAGCTGACCAGCCCGCGGGCGGCACCGTCGCCGTCGAATCGGTGACCGTGCCACCGCCCGGCGTCTGGGTTGCCGTGCGTGAGGTGGACGGCACGACGCTCGGCAACGTCCTCGGCGCGGCGCGCGTCGGCGGCCCGCGTACGAACGTGACGGTGTCGCTCCTGCGCGATACGGCCCCGGGTCGCGAGTACGCGGTTGAGCTCTACCGCGATGACGGCAACGGCGTGTTCGATCTCTCGCAAGACAGCGTCTACGTTGATTTCAATACCGGCGAGCCGGTCATCGTGTACTTCGCGACGAATAAGTGACATGACAGGCGTCGCCTACACGAGGAGGAGCCGTAGCCAATTCGACCCGTCGTCGAAGGAACCGTTCACGGTCAGCCGCTCGAAGATCGACCTCTTCAGCGAATGCCCGCGCTGTGCGTTCCTCGACCTGAAGCTCGGAGTGAAGCGCCCGTCAGGGCCGGCCTTCACGCTGAATAACGCGGTCGACGAGCTCTTGAAGCGCGAATTCGATATCCACCGGGCGGACGGGACCGCGCACCCGCTCATGCAACGCTACGGCCTCGACGCCGTCCCGCTCGCCGACGACCGGCTCGACGAATGGCGCGATGCTCTGCGTCGCGGTATCAGCTACCTTCACGCGTCGGCGAACATCCTCGTACGCGGTGGCATCGACGACGTCTGGACGACGCCTGCGGGCGAGCTCATCATCGTGGATTACAAGGCCACTGCGAAGAGAGAGGCGCCGGCGACCGAAGATGACCTCTATGACTCCTACAAGCGACAGATGGAGATTTACCAATGGCTCTTCCGCAGGAACGGCTTCACCGTCTCGCCGACGGGCTATTTCGTCTATGCGAACGGGAAGACCGATGCGGCCGCGTTCGACGGCAAGCTCGAGTTCGACATCGCCCTCATTCCGTACGCAGGCAGTGACGAATGGGTCGAGCCGGCCGTTGTCGCTCTCAAAGAGATGCTCATGAGCGAGGAGATACCGCCCATCGGCACCGCCTTCGGCGGCGGCCCGTGCGATTTCTGTACGTATCGCGAGAATGCCGGCAAGGCCCTTTTGGCCGTCCATCATGAGAACAAGAAGAAGCGATAATACGCTCCGCGAACGCGTCTTCGCCGTCGTCCGGCTGATTCCGGCAGGGCAGACCCTCTCCTATGGCGAGGTCGCGCGCCGCGTCGGACGGCCGGGCGCGGCGCGCGCCGTCGGTGCCATCCTCCACACGAACCACGACCCGGCCATCCCATGCCATCGCGTCATCAAGGCCGACGGCTCTCCGGGCGGGTACAACGGCGGGGAGGCGAAGAAGCGTGAACGTCTTGCCGCTGAAGGTGCGCTCTAGCGCTATGGAGATTCGTCTCGACCCGTCGTGGAAAGAGTGTCTCGCCGGGGAATTCGAGGAGCCGTATTTCCTCGAGCTCACCGCGTTCGTGAAAAAGGCGTATCGGGACGAGAAGACCTATCCGCCGCCCAAATACATCTTTCGCGCCTTCGACCTGTGCCCCTTCGACAAAGTGAAAGTCGTCATCCTCGGACAGGACCCGTACCACGGCCCGCGGCAAGCAAACGGCCTGTGCTTCGCCGTGAACGAAGGCATCGCGGTGCCGCCGTCATTGCAGAATATCTATAAGGAAATCGCCTCCGACCTCGGCAAGCCGCTCGTGCACACCGACGGCGACCTTTCGCGCTGGGCGACCCAGGGCGTGCTGCTCCTGAACGCGACTCTCACGGTGCGTGCGGACCTCGCCGGTTCGCATCAAGGGAAGGGGTGGGAGCGGTTCACGGACGCCGCTATCCGCGCGCTCTCGGAGGAGCGCGAGCACGCCGTCTTCATGCTCTGGGGCAACTACGCGAAGGCGAAGGGTGCCCACATCGATCGGTCGAAGCATCTCGTTCTCGAGGCCGCGCATCCGTCGCCTCTGTCCGCCGCAAGCGGCTTCTTCGGCTGCAAGCATTTCAGCAAGGCCAACGCTTACCTTGCCGAACATGGCGAGGAGCCGATAGACTGGCTCTGATGAACCACACGCCGCAGATAAAGAAGGCCATCCAGTTCGCCGCGCGCAAGCATCACGGCCAGATGCGTCTCGAGACCGAGCCCTTGCCGTACGTCACGCACCTCTTCTCGACGGCGCTGCTGGTCGCCGAGGACGGCGCGGACGATGACGTCGTTTCGGCGGCGCTCCTCCACGATACGCTCGAGGATACGGAGACCACGCGCGAGGAGCTCGTTGCGGCCTTCAGCGAGCGAGTCGCCGCGCTCGTCGAGGGCGTGAGCGAGATCAAGGAGGCGGATGGCAAGCGCATCCCGTGGCGCGACCGCAAGGTGCAGTATCTCGAACGCATCCGATCTGGTCCGGACGACGCTCTTCTCATCTCCATGGCTGATAAGATAGACAACATCGAGAGCATGCTCGAGGAGATCGGGAAGAACGGCGACGGCATCTTCGAGAAGTTCGGCCACACGGCCGAGGAGTATCTCTGGTACCACGGCGAGCTCGCGCGCATCGCCGAGAAGCGATTGCCGACCCACCGGCTCGCGAAACGCCTCGCCGAGGCGTACGCGCGCGAGCGTGCTATGCTTGCCGAACGATGAAGCGGGAGCGGTATACGCAGAAGGATTTCGCCTGGACTCATTGGACACCCGCGGATCTCGAACGAGTCGCGAGAAACATCGTACGCCTCAAGAAGGAGCGTTACGCGGCGATACGCGCGATACCGGCGGATAAACGCACGTTCGTCAATACGGTTTACGCTCTCGAAGCGTCTGAAGACGACATTTCCGATTGGGTGAATCAGATGAGCGTGCTCAAGGAAGCGAGCCCGAACGCGCGGGTCCGTGATGCCGCGGCGCGCGTCGCCGAGGCGCTGCATCGGCATCTCGTGGAGATTGAGTTCGATCCGCGCATGTATGCCGCGTTGAAAGCGTATGCGCGGAAGAAGGAAAAGCTCTCCGGACCCGACAAACGCCTCTTCGACGACCTCATGAAGGGCTATGCGCGCATGGGTTTCGATTTGCCGAAAGCCAAGCAAACGAGACTCAAAGCGAATATCAAATTGCTCGGGAAGCTCTCGCTCGCGTTCGCAGGCAACTTGAGCGAGTACAAAGACCATATTCTCGTCACAGAAGCGGAGCTTGACGGTCTCCCGGAGACCTATCGCGCGAATCTGAAAAAGGAGAAAGGGAAGTACAAGATAACTCTTGCATACCCGGATGCGCTACCGTATCTCGCCGGCGCTCACGACGAGGACCGCCGTCGCGAACTTCATGAGAAGTTCATGCGTCGGGGCGGTCCGCGGAATCTTACGCTCTTGAAGCGCATGATCCGGCTGCGCGCCGAGAATGCACGACTCCTCGGCTACGCGTCGCATGTTGATTTTCAGACCGAATTGCGCATGGCGAAATCGGCGAAGCGGGTTGCGGCGTTCTTGCGCGATCTCGCGCGTCGCACTGAGCGTCCGGCGAAGGAGGTTCACGCGATGCTCGTCGCCGATAAAAAGCGTCGGACGGGCAATCCGCAGGCGGTTCTCGGCATGCATGATTTCGCGTACCTCTTCAAGCAGATCCGCAAAGAGCGGTTTGACATCGATTCGGACGTCGTGAAGGAGCATTTCCCGTTCGAGCACGTGAAGCAGGCGACGTTCGACGCGTACCAGAAGCTTCTTGGCGTAAAGTTCCTCCGGCGCACGGACGTCCGCCTCTGGCATCCGGACGTCCAGCTTTACGATATCCGCGACGCGTCCGGCGCATACCTCGCCTCTTTCGCGCTCGATCTCTATCCGCGCGACGGCAAATACAATCATGCGGCCGTCTTTGACGGAACGTACGGCCGGCAGGAGGGCGCGCGATACCGTGCCCCGTTCGCGACGATGCTCACGAACTTCCCGAAGCCGAGCGCCGCGAATCCCTCCCTCATGAGTCACGGCGAAGTGGAGACCTTCTTCCACGAATTCGGGCACGTGATGCACTTCGCGCTCACAAAGGCGCGATATCAAGCGCAATCCGGCTTCCATGTCGCATGGGATTTCGCCGAGGCGCCGTCGCAGATGTTCGAGAACTGGGTTTGGGACGCCGGTATGCTGAAGCGGTTCTCGAAGCACTACAAGACAGGTCGGCCGCTCCCGGACGACCTCATCAGGCGCATGATCGATGCGCGGCTCTTCGGCGAGGCGTGGGCCGCGCGCGGACAAGTGCTGCTTGCGACGCTCGACATCATCCTCCATACGCGCGGCGCGAAGGACCCGAACGCGCTCTACGCGCGGCTCGAGCGCACGTTCATGGGCATCGTGCCGCCGCGCCGACAATTGTTCCTCGCGGGATTCGGCCATCTCGCGGGCGGATACGACGCCGGTTACTACGGCTACCTCTGGTCGCGGGTCTACGCCGAAGATATGTTCACCCGTTTCGTCAAGAAAGGCGTTCTGAATCCGAAGGTCGGCGCCGACTACCGGAAGTGGATTCTCGAGAAAGGTTCGAGCATGGACGAGCTTGAGCTTGTGAAGGGCTTCCTGAAGCGCAAGCCGAATAACAAAGCATTCCTGAAATCCATCGGCGTCTGATTTTGTGCTATCGTCTCTCGCATGACCGTTTCGGAAGTACGCAAACGCTACCTGGACTTCTTCGCCGCGCGCGGGCACGCCGTCATCCCGTCGGCGCCCATCGTGCCGGAGAACGACCCGACGACGCTCTTTACGTCATCGGGCATGCAACCCTTGGTCCCGTACCTCATGGGCCAGCCGCACCCCTTAGGCGCGCGGCTCGCGGACTCGCAGATGAGCTTCCGCGCCGAAGACATAGAGGAAGTCGGCGATAACCGCCACACGACCTTCTTCGAGATGCTCGGCAACTGGTCCCTCGGCGACTACTTCAAGCAGGAGCAGCTGCCGTGGCTTTTCGAGTTCCTCACGAGCAAGGAAGAGGGGCTCGGTCTGGACCCGCGGAAGCTCTACGTGACCGTTTTCGGCGGCGACGCTGACGCGAACATGCCGGCCGATACCGAATCGGTCGAGATCTGGAAGAAGCTCTTTTCGGAGAAAGACATCGATGCGAAATTCGTCGAGCTCGGCACGGAAGAGCGGGGGAACGAACTCGGCATGCAGGGCGGCCGCATCTTCTCCTACGGCGCGAAGAAGAATTGGTGGAGCCGCGCGGGCGTTCCGGCGAAGATGCCGGCGGGCGAGATCGGCGGTCCGGACTCGGAAGTTTTTTACGACTTCGACCTCCCACACGACCCCGCGTTCGGCGTGGAGTGCCACCCCAACTGCGACTGCGGCCGATTCGTCGAGATAGGGAATTCGGTTTTCATGCAGTTCATCAAGAAAGCGGACGGCACGTTCAGCGAGCTGCCGAAGAAGAACGTCGACTTCGGCGGCGGCCTCGAGCGCCTCGCGGCCGCGACGCGCGGAAATCCGGACGTCTTCCTCATCGACGTCTTCGACGCCGCGCGCGGCGCGCTACAGCAGCAATTGGGGAGGTCTTATGATGTTACGAACGCGACGCGCTCGTTCCGCATCATCCTCGATCACATGCGCGCGGCGTCTTTCATGCTCGCGTCGGGCATTCGGCCAGGCAATAGCGAGCAACCATACGTGCTGCGACGTCTCATCCGCCGCTCCATCCGCGAAGCGGACAAGCTCGGCATCAAGGAAGCGGTGCTCGCCGACGTCGCAAAGGGCTTTGGCGCGGCATACGCTGACCAATATCCGTTCATGCAGGACGCGGCGGACAAGATTCGCGAAGAGCTCGAGAAGGAGGAAGCGCAGTTCCGTAAAACGCTCGCTAACGGCATGCGCCAATTTGAAAAAGTTGAATGGGTTGGCGTACCAGGTGAAGCACTTCCTGTCGGCGAGCGCAGTACGCCGTTTGCCGGCCGCGCGGCGGAGGTTCTACCCCCAGAGGTCGCCTTCGATCTCTATACAACGTACGGATTCCCGATTGAGATGACCGAGGAAATCGCAAAGGAAAGGGGAATTGTCATCAATCGGGAAGAGGTCAACCGGTTGATGAAGGAACACCAAGCGAAGAGCCGCGCCGGGGCCGCGCAGAAGTTCGCGGGCGGGCTCGCCGACCATGCGGGGCAAACGGTCCGCTACCACACGGCGCATCACCTCCTCCTCAAGGCGCTCCAGACGGTGCTCGGGCCGGAGGTGCATCAGCGTGGCTCCAACATCACGAGCGAGCGTCTGCGCATCGATTTCTCATATAACGGCAAGATGACGCCGGAGCAGAAGGCCGAGGCGGAGCGCATCGTGAATGAGAAAATAGCCGAGGAATTGCCCGTCACGCGAACGGTGATGAGAAAGGAGGAAGCGGAGAAGCTCGGCGCGGAGCACGAGTTCGGCGCCGCGTACCCCGACGAAGTGAGCGTATACTCGGTCGGTCCGAAAAATGCGACGCCGGAAGATCCAAAGTTCGCCGAAGCGTTCTCGATAGAGTTCTGCGGCGGCCCGCACGTTTCGAACACGCGCGAGCTCGGGGAAGGCAGGAAGCGTTTCAAGATTCAGAAGGAAGAAGCGTCGTCGGCCGGCGTCCGGCGCATCAAGGCGGTGCTAGAATGAACGCATGCGGCTCTTCGGCGGCGGCGTTTCGAAACGCACGGAATCAGCAGTACTCATAGATATCGGTGCCGCATCCGTCGGCGGCGCCTGCGCGAAATTCGTCGGCGATGAGCCGACGCTCGTCTACACGCGACGCCTGCCGATTGAGTTGCGCAAGGGCGAGGCGCACGAGCGCGCGATGCTGCGCGCGCTCGAAGTGCTCGGGGACGCGCTTATCCGCGAGGGGGCGCCGGCGCTCCTGCGGGAGACGGGCAGCGGGACGCCCGTGGATTTCCTCGTTTCCATCGACTCGCCCTGGCAGCAGACCGTCATCCGCACCGAACGGATCGAGAAGCAGGAACCGTTCGTCTTCACGAAAGGCCTCGTGAACGACGTGCTCAAGAAAGCAGGCGCGGTCGAGAAGGGGATGCTGCTTTCGAGCGAGAGCATCATCGGCACTATTTTGAACGGCTACGAGACGCGGGATCCCTACGGCAAGAGGGTCCATCGCGCCTCCGTACTCATCCTCACGTCATACATCGACCACCGGATTGCCGAGGGCGTCACTGCGCTCCTCGAGCGCTTCTACCACACGAAGCACATCCCGCTCATCTCGGGAAGCTCGCTGCGCTACCAGGTCGTGCGCATCGCGTTCCCGTACGAGCGCGACGCCATCATCCTCGATGCGAGCAGTCCGCTCGTCGCACTCGCGCTCGTACGTAACAGCCTGCTCGCCGTGATATCGGAGACGCCGGACGGCGCGGTCGGGAGCCCGGAGTGGTTGAAGGAGATTCGCAACGTGCTCTCCGAATTTGCAAAGCGCTACCCCTTGCCGCGGACGATATTCCTGCTCGCCCGCGAGACGGACGTCGGAAACCTGCGCGAAACGCTCGCCGCGGCGGACATCGGCTCGCTTTGGCTTTCGGACAGTCCGCCGAACATCGTCTCCATCCTCACGAGCCACGTCGCGAGTTCGGTACACCAGGCAGCGGAGTCGTCACCCGATCTCCACCTTATCCTCATGGCCTTGTACTGGCAGCATAGGAATACGCTCGAATGAACGGTATAATGCACACGATAGCGACCTTGCGCCGCGCAAGCTGATATACTCACCCTATGGCTACGTACAAACTCGATGACATCATTCCGCCCTCGCGCCGCCGCGAAATGGAACCGATGGGTGGCGGTCCGGCAGATCCCGGCTCCGGCGCCCCGCGCCCCGAATTCCCGAGTGGCGGCCGTTCCCGCTTCCCGCTCACGACAGTCATCATCATCGTCGCGATCATCATCGTCGCCATCGCCGCGCTTTCCTACTTCTCAAGCTCCAAGGTCGAGATAACGCCGGCGACCGCGACGGCAGCCATCCAGCACCCTTTCACGGCGAGCCAGAGTAGCGGCCCACTCAGCTTCCGCATCATCACCGCGCAGAAGGTGGCGAGCCAGAGCGTCACTGGCAGCGGCATGAAGACCGTGACCACGTCCGCGACCGGTATGCTCACCGTTTACAACACGCAGTCGAAGGCTCAGCGGCTCATCACAAACACCCGCTTCGCGTCGCCCGCCGGCCTCGTCTTCCGCATCCATTCGGCTATCACTGTCCCGGCCGGCTCCGCCACGAACCCGGGCAGCATCACGGTGAAGGTCTATGCCGACCAGCCGGGTAGCTCCTATAACATCGGCCCGGCGTCCTTCACGGTTCCCGGTCTCGCCGGTACGCCGCTCGCGAGCGAGGTCTACGCTCGTTCGACGAGTCCGATGTCGGGCGGCGAGTCGGGCAAAGTGCCGACCGTGGACTCCTCGGTCGCGGCGTCGACGCGTGACGCTCTCATCACCGCGCTCCAGCCGGACCTCCTCGCGAGCATCCAGACGCAGATCCCGTCGGGCTATGTACTCATTCCCGGCGGCGCGACGACGACATATCAGGAGCTCACGCCGACTCCGTCCTCGACGACCGGCCAAGTGGACGTCCGCGAGCAGGGCACCATCACCGCCGTCGTCTTCCCGAACGCAGCGCTCGCCGAAGCCATCGCTTCCTCGACGCCCGGCCTCGGCTACCAGGGCGAGCCCGTCACGCTCGCAACGACGAGCGACCTGAGCCTCTCGGCTGGCGGCGGCCTCCCGGGTTCCTCCGACACTTCGTTCTCCTTCACACTCTCCGGGAATGCATCTCTCGTTTACACAATCGACCCGTCGCAGATAGCCGCGGCAGTCGCGGGGAAGAGCCGCACGGCGGCGGAGACAGTTCTCTCGACCTACCCCTCCGTGAAGAGCGCCATCATCGTGTTGCGACCCTTCTGGCGTCAGAGCTTCCCGGCGGACCCGTCGTCAATCTCGGTCACGGTGCTAAGCCCCTAGGCCCTGGTTTGACGATTACATGACCACCTGCTACAGTGACCCGGCATCTGCATGAGTGAAAGCGAGGAGACGAAAACGGCGGTAGGCACCGTCGAAGAGGTTCTACCGAACTCGCTTTTCCGCGTCCGCTTGCCGGCGCCGGAAGATGGAGGGGAGGAGAAGCTCATCCTCGCGTATCTTGCAGGGAAGATGCGCCTGCACCGCATCCGCGTCCTGGTCGGCGACCAGGTGGAGATGGTGCTCGACCCGTACGGGGGTCGCGCGCGCATCGTGCGCAGATTAACCTAACCGGCATAACCGATTTCCATTGATGAAAGTCCGTGCGTCTATCAAAGTTCAACAGACCGGAGACCAGATCGTCCGCCGCCACGGACGGTTGTATCGTATTAATAGGAAGAAGCCCCGTCGCAAGGCGCGCCAGGGCTAAGCCCGTTTTTTCGTATGCGTATCGCTGGCGTTACTATTCCCGATAACAAGCAACTCCTCTACGCGCTGCCCTTGATCTACGGCATCGGCCCGAATCGCGCGCGCGACATCCTCGCCGAGGCGAAGGTTGCGCCGACGAAGAAGGGCGGCGAGCTCACGAGCGCCGAAGAGCAGAAAGTCCGTTCGCTCGCGGAGGGCTACCTCATCGAAGGCGAGCTGCGCCGCGAGATCTCGCAGAACGTGAAGCGCTTGAAGGACATCCGCTCCATCCGCGGCATGCGCCACGAGCGCGGGCTGCCCGTGCGTGGTCAGCGCACGAAGACGAATTCGCGCACGCGCCGCGGCAACGTGCGCAAGACGATGACGTCCGGCCGCCGTACGCTCGAAAAGACATAATTCTATGGGTAAGAAACGCATCATCAAGAAGTCCGGCAGAGGCCTCGACATAGGCCGCAAGGAGCGTGCGCTCTCGAAGACCTCGAAGCGCCACCTCGAGAAGGGCACTCTGCACGTCGAAGCAACATTCAACAACACGAAGGCGACGCTGACCGACGAGAAGGGCAACGCGGTCATCTCCTCGTCCGCCGGCGCGCTCGGTTTCAGCGGCGCGCGCAAGTCGACGCCGTACGCGGCGGCGAAGGTCGGCGAACTCCTCGGCGAGAAGGGCGCCATGATCGGCCTCAAAGAGGTCGCGGTCATCATCCGCGGCGTGGGCGCTGGTCGCGAGTCGGTGCTGCGCGCCGTCGCCGGCAAGGGCATCCAGATCGCTTCCATCAAGGACGCGACGCCAGTCCCGCATAACGGCCCGCGCCCGCCGCGCCCGCGCCGCGTGTAATCGTATGAAGACGCCTCCTCGGTACAAGACAGCGAAGCGCCTCGGACCCTCGGTCTACGAGAAAGCGCAGACTCAGAAGTTCGCGCTCTCCGCGGAGCGCTCGGCGCGCACGAAGCGCGGCTTTCGCAGCCGCCAGAGCGAGTATGGCAAGCAGCTCATCGAGAAGCAGAAGGTTCGCGTGACCTACGGTCTCCCGGAGCGCCAGTTCCGCAACTACGTGCGCAAGGCCCTCGCGGCGCACGGCGCGCAGCCCGTCGAGCGCCTTCACGAGTTTCTCGAGATGCGCCTCGACAACGTCGTCTGGCGTCTCGGCCTCGCGTCGACGCGCCGTGCCGCGCGCCAGATGGTCGCGCACGGCCACATCCTCGTGAACAGCAAGCGCATCACCGTCCCGTCGCATGGGCTCAAGGTGGGCGACCGCCTCGCCGTGCGCGCGGGCTCGCGCGCTCACGGCGTCCTCACGGGCTTCGCGGACCGCTTCATGGAGCGCCCACTCCCGTCGTGGCTCTCCTGGAACCCGAAGGAGATGGAGGGCGGCGTGAACGAGCGGCCGACGGCGGCGTCTGCAGACCCGGCCGGCAACCTCACGACGGTGCTCTCGTTCTACACGAGGTAATTTTTATTCACGGTTAACACGATTGCGTTATGGAATACCACATTACTCTTCCCAGTAAGCCGCGCGTCGTCTCCGAGGAGGGGATGCAAGGCACGTTCGAGATCGACTCGCTCTACCCGGGCTACGGCCACACGCTCGGCAATTCGCTGCGTCGCATCATCCTGTCGTCCCTTCCGGGCGCGACCGTCACGCGCGTGAAAGTCGAAGGCGCGTCGCACGAGTTCGCGGCGCTCGACGGCATGCGCGAGACGGTCATGGAGATGCTTCTCAACCTGAAGCGCGTGCATTTCGTCCTCCACGGCGACGAGCCGCAGACCATCGCACTCTCGGCGAAAGGTGCAAAGGAAGTCACGGCAAAGGATTTCAAACTTCCGACCCAGATCGAGATCATGAACCCGGAGCAGCACATCGCCGATCTCTCGGGCAAGGCGTCGCTTGAACTCGAAGCCACCATCGAGCGCGGCCTCGGTTACGTACCGCGCGAGGTGCTTACGAAGGAGAAGGTGGATATCGGCACCATCGCCCTCGACGCGACCTTCACACCAATCCGCCGCGTGAACTATGAGGTGGAGAACATGCGCGTCGGCGACCGCACGGACTTCAACCGCTTGCGCATCTTCATAGAAACTAACGGCACGCTCTCGCCCCGCCAGGCCCTCGAAGAGTCCATCGAGATCATGATTCACCAGCTCAAGGCCGTCATCGGCTTCCAGGAGAGCGCGGCCGGCGCGTCGGGCGAAGCGGGCACCGAGGAGGAGAGCATCGCGACCGACCCGGCGAAGATCAAGATTGCCGACCTCGGTCTCTCCGCGCGCATCGCGTCCGCGCTCGAAGAGGCGGGCATCAAGAGCGCCGCGGGTCTCGCGCGGAAGTCCGCGGACTCCCTCATGGAGCTCGAAGGCATCGGCGAGAAGGCCATCGACGAGATTTCCGAGGCGCTCGCGGGCCACGGACTCACCCTTCGCAAGGATTAATCACCCATGGCGTACACCAAGAAAGCACGCACGTTCGGCCGGCCGGCTAACCAGCGCCGAGCGCTCATGCGCTCGCTTGCGCGTTCGCTCGTCATGGAGGAACGCATCTCGACGACGGAGGCGAAGGCCAAGGAGCTCCGCGGCTTCGTGGAGCGCCTCGTCACGTACGCGAAGAAGAACACGCTCGCGAGCCGCCGACTCGCGAAAGCCCGCCTCGGCGACGACGCCGCGGTGAAGAAGCTCTTCGACGTCATCGGCCCGCGTTACGCGAGCCGCCCGGGCGGCTACACGCGCGTGGTGAAGCGCGCCCGCCGCGGCCAGGGAGACGCGCGCAAGCTTGCGTTCATCGCCTTCGTATAGGAGTATGCCGAAACCCGCTATGAAGCCCGAGACCTACACTATCGACGCGACGAATCGCACGCTCGGCCGCGTGGCGAGCGAGGCCGCGCACGCGCTCCTCGGCAAGCGCTCCGCGCAGTACGTGCGCTACCAGGCGCTCCCCGTAAAGGTCGTCATCGAGAACGCGGCGAAGCTCCACATCCCGGCGCGCCGCAAGGAGGGCAAGGTCTACACCCGTTACACTGGTTACCCGGGCGGCCTGCGCGAGGTGCGCATGGACGAGATGATCGCGAAGAAGGGCATCGAGGAGGTCGTGTGGAAGACGGTGGACGGCATGATTCCGCGCAACAAGCTGCGCACGCCGCGCATGAAGAACCTCACCGTCAAGGCATAATATGGCTACTATTTTCATTAACGCAGTCGGGCGGCGCAAGACCGCTATCGCGACCGTGCGCATGCACGAGGCCGATAAAAACTCGCTCACCGTCAACGGCAAGAGCCCGAAAGAATTTTTCAAGACGGACGAACGCACGCGCACGGCACTCGAGGCTTTCACCGTCGCCGAGGCGGGGAAGACGTACGCCGTCTCCGCCCACGTGGAGGGCGGCGGCATTTCCGCGCAGGCGGACGCCGTGCGCCACGCCATCTCCCGCGCTCTCACGAAAGCCGAGCCGAACACCCGCAAGGTCCTCAAGGCGGCGCACTTCCTCGTCCGCGATCCCCGCGCCAAGGAGCGCAAGAAGCCGGGTCTCGTCAAAGCTAGAAAGCGCAAACAGTGGAGCAAGCGCTAATACCTGGTACTGGGGGTAGTACGTTTTCTAATCAATAGCTTGGACGCACTCTGCTAATACTGACAGCGGCGTTTTGAGGTCGAGACCGAAGTGGTGCCGCGTGCCGTTGTATGCCGCAAGATACTTCGGCAG
>Ga0307374_10003943_pt1 | contig 25049 bp, 20 predicted proteins | sample OX3MG_FD_202532 | JGI IMG/M metagenome (GOLD analysis project Ga0307374, IMG submission 202532) | Soil microbial communities from Risofladan, Vaasa, Finland - OX-3 | ecosystem: Environmental > Terrestrial > Soil > Coastal area > Acid sulfate soil | place: Finland: Risofladan, Vaasa | collected...
CGGGTTGTCGACCACCCGGGTGCCGTCCGGGTGGAACTCGATGGCTACCGAGCCGGTGCGGTCGTGGACCAGGCAGTGCACGGGGGGCACGAAGCCCATCCCGGGGTCGACCCCGACGACGTTGACCCGGGCGACGGCCGTCTTTACCTCGTCGATCGTCGCACAGGTGCCGAGCAGGAAGGCAGACAGGTCCACCTGGGCCAGGTCGGTCCCGTCCCCCAACGGGTCCCGGTAAGTGCAGTAGCCGCCCGGCATGTACAGGAAGTGGGCGCTGACGCCCTCAGTGTTGAGGCCGTCGACGAGCCAGTCGGCCTTGCCGAAGATCCCCATCCCCACCACACCGTGGCGGGCTTTCCAGGTGACGCCGTCGGCCGGCGAGGCGGTGCCGGCGAAGTCCGCCGGGAGGACGGCCAGCTGGGTCGGCATTCCCATCGGGAACTCCATGCTGCGGGCCGCCACGACGGTACCGTCAACGGCGGTGGGGAGCTTGAATGTCATACACATGTCTTGTCCTGTGCTTTCTTCGGTGGCCCGGCTCGTGCGCCTGCGGCCAGGTCGGGTACCGGTCCCGCGGCCTCAGCCCGCATCGGCGTCGGGCGCGGGAGCACCCGAGCCGTGGGAGAGGAGGGCGAAGGCCAGAATGCCCACCGCCAGCGTGACGGCACCGCCCACGTACATCATCGTGGCGAAGGCGTGGCCGTAGGAGGTGACGGCGTCCTGCAGCGCCTGCTTGCCCAGCGACGTGGTGGGCGCGGTGCCCTTCGCCGCGAAGGTGGTGACGGCGTCCATGCCGGTGCCGATCTGGCTGGCCGGCACGCCGGCGTGCTCGAGCCGGTTGATAACGCCACCGGTGGTCATGCGGTCGATCACGACCGTCGAGGTCGCCAAGCCCACCGTGTAGAAGATCTGCCCGAACGTGAGGCGGGAGCTCGACACCGGGCCGAGGTGCTCGGGTGGGGCCTCGGCCAGAATGAGGCTCCCGAACGGGACCGAGGCGATGGCCACGCCGCCGCCGACAAGGATCAGCCCGGGCAGGAACCCGGGCAGGCCCGACGCTCCGTGGAACACGGCCAGCCACACGAAGCCGACTGCGCTCATCGCCCCGCCGAGGAGGATGGCGGCCCGGTCGGACATCCCCTTGGACATCTTCCGTCCGACGACGAGGCCAGCGACGATGCCCGACAGCATGAGCGGCAGCTGCCACACCGCCACCTGCGACGTCTTCAGGCCGTTCACGTACTGCCACAGGTTGGTCACCTGAAGGAAGGACACGGCGGTGCCGAAGTTGAAGATGAATCCGGCGCACAGTGCCGCCAGGAACAGTGGTGACCGGAACAGCGACATCGGGTAGAAGGCACCGTCGAAACGACCCTCCCACGTGGCGAAGCCGGCGAGCGCGACGATCCCGAATCCGAGTGGCACCAGCGTCCGGGGGCTGGTCATGCTGTGGGCGAACTGGCTCACCGAGTACAGGAAGAGGATCACACCGACCATCAGCAGGCCCTGGCCCGGCAGGTCGAGCCTGGCCCCTGTAACCCGTGGGACCTTGGGGAGGAGCAACGGGGTCGCCACGAGGCCGGCCAGGCACATAACGGGGATGAGCACGTAGGCCATCCGCCAGTGCGAGCTGGCCAGGGTGCCGCCGACGAACGTGAGGACCACAGTGCCGCCCATGACCACGGCCACGAACTCGCCCATGGCGGCGGCCATCCGGGCCGGCGCCACCACCGCGCTCATGAAGCCGAAAGCGCATCCGTAGACAGCGCCGAGGCCGACGCCGGTGACGATCATGCCGAGCATGTAGACGGCCGAGGTCGGCGACGCCAGGACGATCAGGTTGCCCAAGGCTCCGATCACGAGCGCGACCATCAGCACGTGCCGGCGCCCGAGGCGATCGGCCAGCAGGCCCGTGGTGATGGCCGTGGCGGCGATCGACATGGTCTGGAGGCTCGCCGCGAGGGCCTGGGTGCTCCCCGCCATGTGCAGGGCACGGCTGGCACCGACCAGCGCCGTCGAGGCGATGTTGGGGCACGCTCCCTGGATGGCACCGAGGAGGCCGAGGAACGGGACGGCGAGCTTGGAGATCGTGCGGGCCGGGATGGCCAGCGATGCCGAGGAGGACGCCGTTGCCGGCGCGGCGTCGGACTCAATGGCTGTGGTCATGGATTCCCCCTCAAAGGGGCTGCTCCACCCGCCGACGTCCTGCCGGCGGTCAACTGGGCACTCCGGTAGTGGCGAACCCAACGAATACCGAGTGCTGGGTCAATGCCAGTACGTAGGCCGGAGCGATGATCCCGGTCACCGCGGCCACGATCGGGACCATGCTTGCGACCTTCCTCACCGACGCCGAGTCCGCCCCCATGGTCCCCACCTCTTTCGCCGGAGGACGCTCGTCGCCGAGTGTTGGACATGGCACTCCTCTCGTTAGGAATGTCGGCATTTTCGCCGGATAGCTGTAGGGCAAGTTTGGGGTGAGAGTGGGGTAGACACGGGCTTCGGTGACCGGGGAACCGGGTCGGGGATTGCGGACGCCAGTGGGTATTGAACAGGTTGAGCGTCGTGCGGCAATTTCGGCAAGAGTTGAGTCCGTGCCGATCCTCGGACCCAGCCACGACTACGCCCACCCGGTCGAATCGGATGCAGCCTGGAGCGAGTCGTACTACTTCAATGCCTACGACCCGGCGTCCGATAGCGGCTTCTTCACTCGGATCGGAATCCGACCCAACGAGGGCACGATGGACGTCAGCCTTTCAGCGTGGCTCCCAGGAGGAGAGCTCGCTGAGTACCGACACGTAGTCGACCAGCACGAGATGGTGGGGCCGCCGTTAGAGGTGGGCGGCGTTCGATACGAGTTGATCGATGCCCTGAAGACGTGGCGCATCGTGGCTGATGTCGACGCGGTGGCGCGCACCTGCCATCCGTGGAACGGAGATGCCCGCCCGGTCCGCTTGGCCGTCAACGTGCAGTTCGATGCCGTCTCCCCCGGGGTGGGCACTGACGGACAGGGGACTCCGGGGCCTCGGAGTGATCAGGCTACTGCGGCAGCGGGCACGACCGGCAAGGGCCATCTCGAACAGGCCGGTCGGTGGACGGGCTCGATGACGATCGATGGTGTTCCCCACACCTGGAACGGTGCTCACGGCAACCGCGATCGTTCATGGGGTCCGCGCCGCTGGGGAGGTCCCCCGATGTGGCGGTGGTTCAGCATCAACATCGGAGAGTCGATGCACTTCGGCGGAATCCGCCTCGGCACGGCGGCCGGCGACCTACATCGCGGCTGGGTGTCTGTTGACGGCGAAGTGACCAGTATCAAGGAGTGGCAGCTGCGGACCGAGCTTGGCGACGACGAACTGACCCAGCGGGTCGTACACGCCGTCGCCGTGGACAAGCGAGATCGCGTTTACCAGCTGTCCGGCGAGGTACTGCGGGTGGCAGACATCGGGAGGTCGGGAGGCACGGTGGTCAACGAGGGGCTGACCCGGTGGACCTGCCGCACCGAAAGCGGCAAAACGGCAACAGGGTACGGCATCGCCGAGTACCTCCACCAGGTCGACGAAGACGGAAGACCCACCGTTCCGGTGGAGTAGGCGGTCCATCTACAGTCACCTTCCGCCGTCAGGTCAGCCAATGTGGTTGGCCCGCAAGAAGATCGTTCATTCAGATCCGATTGCCGCGCTAAGTGCCCTCGCTGACGATTCTTAGCTGGTATTGACTTGCAGTCCCATGGGAGCCGACCTACTGATAGCCATGTGTGCGCCACAAGCTGATGCACTTGCTCGATGTGTGGACTTCAGCTCCGCGAGCTGAGGGCCCTCCAGTCAGCTCGGGCGCCGAGAAGGCCCTGGTCGGGGAGACTCGCCTAAAGCATGGCGAAGCATAGGTATCGCTTGAGGTGGAAGGTCGTCTTCCGGAAAGTATTCCTCATAGAGCGCCAGAGCATCGTTGACAGAAGTGATCTGGCACTTTCCGAGTAGAAACTCGATGTCAGCTTCGTCTCGCCTTCCCCTACTCGCCTTCATTTTCATGGCCAGCAAGGTGTGCTCGTCGGCCACGACCACCTCGACACTTCCCACCTTGATGCCCGGTCGCCATTCGGGCTCAGTGGCTATTGGGAAGTACACCTTCACCGAGTCGTCGAGCCAGTTGGATCGCAGGCCACGTCGTTCGGCGACTTCTGCAGCCACGGCCAGTACCTCGTCGGTCGGATAGCCGGACCCATCCACATCGTCCGTTGAAAACCTCGATTGGTACGCAAGAACCATGGCGGCACCCCCAACGAGATGGATCCGGGCAATCACGCCACGCTCATCCAACTCCTGGGCAAGCTCATGGAGTGCACCTTCTATCTCGTCCCGATCCATCAGACGCTCTCCAGTTCCTGTTTCGCTGCCAGGATGCCGTGCCGAACAAACGCTCCCGGGGCCGTTGCCAGCTCCCAGGCATGCAGCCCTCTATTGTCGGAGAGATACCAGAGCGGTCGAGTGAACCGGACCTTCTCGTTAGTCCAACGTGGAGTCGTCACGGCACGGGTGGCCGCTTCGTCTTCGACCACCGCTGCAATGAATGCGTCCCAGCGCGCGTCACCTGTTAGTCCTGGCGGGGTGCTCACAAGATGGGTGAAATCATGGGCGCCGGCGGAGGTGAGCGCATTCTTGAAATCGATAGCGGCCCTTAGGGCGGCATCTTCACGCAGCGCCTGCGACCAACGTTCGCCCTCTGCCCTGACCAGCAGGTCGCGAATTCGGTTAGCGGTGGCGACCGCACTCCGGGTAGGCAGCGGCTGCAGGTCTACCTTCAATTCGTAGCCAGTCGCTTCCGCCAATCGACTGAGAAGGGTCATCGAAGGCTCTCGTCGCCCGGCTTCGATCTCGGCGATCGTCGGCTGTGGAACGCCAGCCCTGCCGGCCAGTGCGCGCTGAGACAATCCGCCGAGGCGACGGATATCACGCACGAGCCTGCTCGAAACCGACTTCCCATCCATGGACCTATGATACTGTATTACGTATCGGAACAATTTGCCCGTACGACGTTGGTCATCTCAGCACCGGAGTAGTGGAGGTGATGGTTCTGGAGCTCACCCTGCGTAGAAGATCGACGGGTTCAGAATCTGGCTCTCCCAGAGCAGATTCCGGTCAGCTTGCGTGAGGCGAGCCCGGTCAGCGGCGTCACTCCACCCGGCCCGGATCTCCGCGACGACTCGCTCGACGATCTCCTCGGCCTCGACTCGGTCGAGGAGATAGAGGTGGGCGGCGTCCACCAGGGGCGCCAGGCCGGATCGGCGCTCGCCATCGGGTCCGTAGGCCATGGCCTGGCTCGCCTCACCGGTCGACCGCTGTTGGGGGCACACGTCGTAGGCGGAGGTGAGCGTCAACCGCTCTGCTCGTCCATCCGAGAAGGCGGCGTGGTTTCGGGTGTGGTCATCGGTGTTGCCGACACAGATATTGAAGGCGATCCGTGAGAAGAGTTCCCGCAGCGTGCCTCCCGCATCAGTGAACCGCAGGCGGATCGCCTCAGTCAGCCCTGAGTATGTCGCATACCTGGCCCAGCGTTCATCGAGTTGCAGGATGGTCAGCGCGCTCACGGTCAATCACTGCGTCCTCAATGGAATGCACTTCGAACCAGGCTGCAATCTTCCGGAATCCAGTTCGACCTCTTGACCCAACGGTGACAGTCGATGTCTGCGCAGTACCTGCGCTAGGAAGCAGGCCGTCCTCTCTGCGGATACTCATCCCCGACGATCGCAGCCGAGAAGGTCTGAGCGTAGGGAGGTGCATTTGAGTAATGAAGTCGAGCTGAGCGCCGGCACAAGGTCCTCAGCCCCATGAGCTGGCCCACTCACCCGGGCGACGGCAACCTCCTCGCCGAGAAGTGTGATCCTGCTCTGAAGCAACAGGAGGCACGTCGAAAGCGCTGCTCGATCTCATGTCCCTGGCGCGTAGGAATATCGGTCCCCGGGCCAGTACCGGTGTCGGGAGAACCGGACCGGGCTGGCGTTGCCCGGTACGGAGAGCGACAGCTCCCCTGTCACCGGTTGCGCCACCGCAGCCATGGGGAACACCGCGGAACCTCCATGGGTGGTGACCGTGACCGCTCCCAGATGGGCGACGGTGCCATCAGGCAGGTCGGAGACGACTACGTTGTTTTGGCAGACGCTCGAGTAGCCATCGAAGGCCACGGTGTAGGCCGTCCTCCGGGCCTGCACCTCGAGGTACGGGTCAAATGGTGGCGCGATGCCCATGTGTAGATCGGTGGCGGCAAAGAAGAGGGCGCCGTTCACCCACACGCTGAGCCGGTTGTTCCCGTTTGTATCGACGGCCACTTGCAGGGGGCCCGCCGACCACGGGACCCCTTTGAGGACGTGTTCGACAGCATGGCTGAGATGACCCAACGAGTAGCCAACGGTCAGGTTGCGTTGGCCGTCAGCGAATACGTTCTCCGCCACCACGACATAGTTGATGTCCCCGTTCGTCACCGTCCGGCTGGTCTGCACGGCCATGACCAGCTCACCGACGGCCAGGGTGTGGGTGGCGCTGATCGGGGGTGGTGAGGCCGCGGAGAATTGGAAGACGCATGCCCGTGGGGTGGCCGAAGTCGTGGTCGCGAACCAGCCCTTGAAGTCCGGGGTGGGTTGTCTGACGCCGACGTGGAGTAGCCCTCCGCTGACACTGGCGATGCCGTTGGCGGATCCGGCGCTGCCGTTGGCTTGCCACCCCGCGTAGTGCGACAGCGCCAAAGAGGTGCTCCCTTGGAGGGGCTTGACGGTCGACCCTGGGACCTGAAAGGTGAGGTCGCGATAATCGGCCGGCTGGCCGGTGCCGGAGGCAGCCCCGCCGGGAGCCTGTGAGGGTCCGGCCGACAGGAGGGTGGCACCGCCGGTCCCGGTCACCGAGCGGACCTCGGCGATGGCCCCCTGGGCTGAGAGGGTGGTGTTGGCGAAGAGGGCGACCGCCAGCACCAGGGCCACGATCGGAAAGACGGCCACCGCCTTGCGGCCCCAGGACGGGTACCCGTGCCAGTCCCACTGCGCCGGCCGCTGGTCCCCCGGCAGTTCGTCGTCGGCGGGGTCCCAGGAGTCGATCAACTCGGGGGGCGCCGGGTGACCGTCAATGCGACCAGGCATGGGGGAGTCGACCATCGGAGAGGGCTCGTTCCGAGGGTCCTCAATGTCCACGGGAGGCTCAGAACGAGGCATAGAAGGACTCCTCGCCTGCTGCCAATACCCGGTAGGACCCCAATCCGGTGATGACCGCGTAGACCGTGGTCCCGGCCAGCAGGCCCCACGCCCCGAGGGCAATGTCTCCCCCGTGCACCAACAGAGCGGTGGCCATCGTGGAGGTCAGGGCGCCAGCCACGGCTCCAAAGAGGGCAGGGGTGGGCCGGCCCAGAAAGAACAGATACTGACTGCACAGCATTCCGACGGGCACCATGGCGAAACCGTACGCCGCCACCTCAAGAGCAAGGAGCCCCCCCGGTGACCTGACCGCGGCCGTCAGCGAGGGAGGCAGGACTTGGAGGAGCAGGGGGGGAAGGGCCCAAGCCACGACACCGGACGCCACGACCACCAACCCGACGCTGCGGATCCACTCCCGCCGGAGAGCGCGCCGGGCCTGCGCCCATCGGTCGAGGGTGTGGCGCTCGAGGAGGGGCATGAGTCGTCGGCCGAACCGCTCGATGGAGGCGTGGACGAGCCCGAGCAGGACAACCAGCTCAAGGAGAGCGATGGCAACTGACCCCTGGTAGGTCGAAGGGTATAAGTACTGGTCGACTCCGAGTCCCCGGCCGTAGGCGAGACCGACCACCAGGGGGCTGACCAGGATCATGACGAAGTAGGCCAGGCCGTAGACGCCGTAGGGTGCCGAGTGCCACAACACGACGCGCAGGGCGGGCGGCTTGACGACCGTCACCGAGGCACCGAGCCCGGAGTCGACGTCGGTCCGGAGGGCCAGATAGCTGGCGGCGATGACCACCATGGCCCCAGAGCCCACGGCCAGACCGAGCAATTGGGCGTGCCGGACGTCGTTGGTGTCGCCGCTGAACAGATAGGCCCCGGCCAGGGTCACGACCAGGGCCAAGCTGGTGGCCAGGGCCAGGGTGTAGAAGCGACGGAGCATGTACAGCGGGGCCGCACTGAGCAGGAAGGCGAAGATGGCTACGGCGAACTCGGCGAAGATCTCACCCAGGTGGAGTCCGTAGACGGGTACCACGTAGACGGCATACGCAACGGCGATGGCCAACAGCCCTGTGGCCACCCCATAGACGAGGAACCGGGCCACCACCCACCGCACCAGCGGGTAGTTCTTCTGGAGGTAGTAGAAGGTTCCGCGGCGAGCCAACATCTGGGAGCAGGCCCCGGCGACCACAGCTGCGAGGAAGAAGGCCAGGGAGACCATGGCCGCCACCTGGGGCGTGGCGTTGAGCGATGACCACAGGGCCACCCGACCCACGAAGAGCACCACGATCGACATGATCCACGGGACGCCGTACCACGAGCCGGCCAGGTAGTCGTCGGCAAACCGCCGCCAGGTAGGTACCTCCTCGGGTACCTCCTCGGTCCTCGGCACGTAGTACAGGTAGGTCAAGTCGAACACGGTCAGGGCCAGGTCGAACACGGTGTTGAAGCCGAGGGCTCTGGCCCCGGTGGTCGTGTACCCCATCGACTCGAGGGCCACGGCCACGTCCCGAAGGTTGCGTGGCTCGGGGTTCCGGTCGAGAACTCGGCGGGCCTCCACGTGGAGATCGTCGAAGACGGAGGATTCGGTCCGAAGCTCGTCGAGGCTGCGCGCGACGCCGGCCACGGGACTTACGCGTGGGACGTCAACGATGGGGGACACGGGTCCGTACTTCGTCATAGAGCCCCCGATAGCCGTCCAGGAAGACCTCCAGGGTGTACGACTCCAGCATGGCCTGACGCCCAAGCTCGCCCAGCCGGGCCAGGTTCGACCGGTCGGCGGCCATGGCGCAGATTGCGTCCGCCAGCTCGAGCGGGCGCCCTGGAGCGACCAATTTGCCGTAGGGCGGGACGATCACCTCGGGGACGCCACCCACCTCGGTGGCCACCATGGGCCGGCCGGCCATTAGCGCCTCGACGGAGGCAAAGGGGAAGCCTTCCGAGATGCTGGACAGCACGGCGATGTCCCCCTCGTTGAGGGCCCGCCCGACGTCGGCCGTAGGACCTTTGAACACGCACGACTCACCCAATGCGAGCTGTTCGGCCAGGGCGTAGCAACTTCGGGCGTAGGCCGCGTCGCTCTCCGGGCCGTGGATCAGCAGTCGGATCCCGTCGATCCGGCCGCGGACGATCGAGAAGGCGCGGAGCAGGGTGTGGATGTCTTTCAGCCGCTCGAGGCGGGCCACGGCCACCAGGGTGAGGGGACCGTCGCCACTTCCGGCCGGCCTTTCGAGGGGGAACCGCTCCGGATCGACGCCGTTCGGCATGGGATGGATCTTGGACTCCTCGACACCGAGTCGCATCTCCCACGATGCGTTGAACCGGGCCACCGGTGCCACCAGGTCGGCGCACGAATAGGACATGGCCACGACGGCGGCGTAGAAGTTGGACAGAAATACCCGGTAGGGGCTGTTCGTTCTGGTGCGGCCGAGACTTAAGAGGCGCTCGCGGTAGTAGACCCCGTGCTCGGTCAGCAGGAACGGAATCCCGAACCGTTCCCGAAGCACGACGGCTGGGATGGCGCAGAACGCAGCTGCCGAGGCGTGCACGATTCCGGGGAGCTCGGGGGGGTAGTCGAGCGGAGCCAGGTAGCGGTAAACGGAACGGGCCAAGTCGATCGCCTCATAGGTGGTCAGCTTCCGGTAGAGCGGGTGGGCGGCGAGTGCGTCGCGGAAGAGGCGCCAGGTGCGACCGTCCCGCATTGCGAGCTTGAGGCTGAAACGCTCGGCGTACACCGACAGGGCACAGAGGGCGGCCACCAAGTCTTCGGGACCCCCCTCTCCCAGGGCGACCGAAACAACCAATTGGGCATAAGCGGGGAGGAACTCCTCGTCGAAGCGCCGGCCTGGTCGGCGCATCCGCCGAGCGATCCAGCCCGGGCGAGGGTTGAATTCGGCATTGTCCTCGGTTCCCCACAGCGGTACCTGCACGACGTGGGCCAGGTTGGGGGGTGACTCGTAGCGAGCGGCCATGTTGGTGTTGGCGACGACGGAGTAGACCACGAAGCGCTTCTCGGACAGGCCGGTCACCAGTTGATGGGCCCAGGTGCTCACACCTCCAGTCACGAAGGGGTAGGTGCCCTCGGTGGTCATCAGGATGTCGATGTCGGACCGGACAGCGTGGCCCGGATGTATCTCGGTCGCGGGCCTCGAGGACGGCTGGCTCAGCAGGGAGGACGCGCTCACGGGGCTCAGGCCACGTCGTCAGTGGGCAGCCGGCTCCGGATGCGTCGGCGCCAGGGGCTCCTCCGTTCCCGGATCCTCGGCTCTCCGACCGATCCGTCGCCGCCCATCAGCGTGAATTCAGGGGCGGCGGCTGTCGAGTCGTCGGGCCGGTCGGAATCCCCTCCGGTGGACCGGTTGCCGGGTGCCATGAGGTCTTCGTCGGCTCGGAGTACGGACTCGATCGCCTGGGCCCGGCGGAGACCCTTGGTGGCCACGGAGAGGTTCTCGACGCTGAGAAAGCACTTGGCCGCCATGACCGCCGCCTCGCGGATGAACGGCAACGGGGTGCGGATGTCCTCGGAAACCCGCAAGTACTCGCGACCGGCGAGCCGCATCCAGTGATCCGAAGCATCTATGTTGCCGCCTTGGCGGGCGGCCAGGGCGGCTTGGCGGAAGGCGATGGCCGCTCGCTGCGGGGCCAGGTCCAATGCCCGCTCGGCCTCCTCCAGGAAGAGCGACTCCGCACGCTGAAACTCGCCGGCGTGGAAGGCATTGATCGCCGTCTCGAACAGGGTGGTCTCGCCATCCTCCATCTCGAGGACGGCGTCGACCTCCCCGGCGGCTTGGCGGCCAGCCGGAGCCAGCGCCACCTGATCGGTCGGGTCGGGGTCAGTGGCACCAGGGCCGACGGTCTCCTCGTCGAGATTCACTCGGGATCCCGCCCATGCTCGGGCGCCCCCGCCAAATTGTCCATACCAGAGAGATCGACCCTTCAGGGGGAACCTTGAGACAATCTGGCAGGGTCTGTGTCCCATCACCGCCACCGGCTCTCACCGGAAACATTCTGGTCAGGGCCGTTTCGACCCGTGGTCCCTCCACGGCGAGGTCGATGTCAACTCGGCAGGCCGGCTACCAGGGCCGGGGGTCCCGCTGTCCCTTGTTCGACTCAAGGCAGGGGCAATCAGTAACGATGGAAAACGTGAGAGACGAGGAGCAGGAGAGCTGCCGAACGAGGGGGAGTGAAGGCTCGGGTCGGTAGGCTTCCCCTGACCCAGCTGAAGGCTTCGGTCAAGGTTCACCTCAGCCTGAACAGCTGAGGACGCCTGATTCATGGGAAAGGGCCGACGAGCCCAACCTCGCTCATTCTGACGCTGCCGAGGCCGTGAGCCCCTTCGAGACGGTGAGTCAGTCGGCGGCGGACGGGTGGAAACCGTGCGTCCTTACCTACCGTGACCCGAGCAGCAACTCGGTCACAAGCTGGTCGAGTCGTTCGTGACCATAACCAGTGCCGGCGATCTTGTCCTCCGAGTAAGTACTGGCAACGCTTCGTAACGCATCCAAGGCATCAACACCAAGGCCGCCTTCGGAGGTCGGCTCGTTGATGTCCTGGCGACGAGCGGTCGCCAGGGCCCTCGCAATGTCCGCGTCGGCATGGAATCGACGAACCTTCTCGCGGAGGATGAGGTATGTCCGCATGCAGCCGAGGGCAAAATCCCAGACACCGTCGTAGTCCTCGGTGCGGTAGGGGTGGGCGTCGAAATGACGCATGCCTGTCCAACCGGCATCTTCGAGCACCATCACCGTATAGAAGGCGTCCCGGATGCCCTCTGACCCGAAGCGGAAGTCCTGGTCGAACTTCCCGATGCGCTGGGCATTGAGGTCGATGTGGAACAGCTTGTCGTGCCACAAGGTCTGCGCCACGGCGTGTGAGAACGAGAGCCCACTCATCGTCTCATGGGCGAACTCCGGATTCAGGCCGACCATCTCCGGCCACTCCAGTTCGTTGATGAAAGCCAGGGCATGTCCGACGGTGGGAAGCAGAATATCGCCGCGGGGCTCATTGGGCTTGGGTTCGAGGGCGAAGCGCAGGTCATAGTGTCGTTCGCGCACGTAGGCGCAGCAGAGATTGACGGCCTCGGCGTAGCGGTCGAGAGCACCGCGAACATCCTTGGCGGCATCGGATTCGACGCCCTCGCGTCCACCCCACAGGACGAAGGTGGTTGCCCCCAACTCCGCACCTAGGTCAATAGCATCGAAGGTCTTGGCCACCGCAATGCGCCGCACGGCAGGATGGTTGGCTGAGAAGGCGCCTTCCTTGAACAGGGGATGGGAGAACAGATTGACCGTAGCCATGGGTACCTTGAGTCCGGTGACGTCGAGAGCTTGTCGGAAGCGCTTGAGGATGGCCTCACGATCGGAGGACGACGTGCCCCAGGGAACGAGGTCGTTGTCGTGAAGACTGACGCCGTAGACACCGAGGTCGGCGAGACGGTGGACCGTATCGACGGGGTCGAGGGGCGACCGGGTCTCGTGGCCGAACGGATCGCGCCCCGGGTTGCCGACGGTCCAGAGGCCGAAGGTGAAGTGGTCTTCCGGAATTGGATCCAAGGATTCGGGCATCGGAACGACTCCTTCGACTCGAGAATGGTTCAGCGAAGCGATCGAGGGCCCTCTTGACACTACCGAGGGTCGTCCGCAACCTGCCGGTGGCACCGCTGTGGTCGGCCGGCGACCGCTTGCGGGACGCCGAGACCTAGCCCAGACCTAGCCCCTGGCCTCCACAAATCTACTCCGGACCTCCTCCGACGTGACCGAGCTGGCTCCTGGGGCGGTGGCCGCTCCTTCTCGCAGATCCCATGCCTCAGCCACTTCTGTGGGATCCGATCCGGTGGCGAGGACGGCGGCTTGCACCGCTGCTCCTGCAGTGACGATCTCGTGTTCGTGCGGGACGGTGACGGGCCGGCCGGCCAACGTAGCCAGTATCTGGCGATAGGCCGAGGAGCGGGCTCCGCCGCCCAGAAGGACCAGCCGGCCGATCCGAGTGGGAACGCCTGCGGCCTCGAGGGCGTCGAGTCCGTCCAGCAGGCTGCAGACCACGCCCTCAAAGGCGGCCCGAGCCAGGAGCTCGCGGCTCACGTCGGACCGGATACCCCGCAGGGTCCCGGTCGCATCGGGACGGTTCGGGGTGCGTTCCCCCACGAGATAGGGCACGAGTACCAGGCCATCGGACCCCGAGGGGGCGGCGAGGGCCAGATCGTCGAGTCCGGAGTGGTCCACGGAGAGTAGTCGGCCGATGGCCGCCGTGACGAGCGTGGCATTGAGTGTGCAGACCAGCGGCAGATACCGACCGCTGGCGTCTGCGAAGCCCGCTATGGCTCCGGTCGGGTCTTGAACGGGCCGCTCGCTTTGGGCGAAGACTGTGCCCGAAGTGCCGATGGAGACGACGACTTCTCCCGGCCGCAGTCCGGTCCCGAGGGCCCCGGCCATGTTGTCGCCGGTACCGGCCGCGACGGGCGTGCCGACCGGCAGGCCGAGTGCGGCGGCGGCCTCGGCTGTAAGTGAACCGGCCTGATCCCATGGGCCGAGTACCGTCGGCAGCGCGTTAGCCCAGTCCTTATCGCTGTCGATCAATTCGAGTAGGTCGATCCGGTACCTGTCTCCTCTCGGGGACCAATACCCGGTGCCGGAGGCGTCGCCCCGGTCGGTGATGAACCGACCGGTCAGGCGGTAGGTGAGCCAGTCGTGCGGCAACAGGAGGTGACCGATCCTGGCGAACGTGTCGGGCTCGCACCGACGGAGCCAACTGAGTTTGGCGATGGTGAAGGCCGGTACGGGGACACTCCCGCAGGCTTCGGACCACTCGGTAGCGCCAAGCAGGGCAACGAGTCGGTCGGCGTCTTCGGCTGACTCGGTGTCGTTCCACAGTTTGGCTGGCCGGAGCACCTCACCGTGGCCATCGAGAACCACCAGTCCGTGCTGCTGTGCGGCGACCGCCACCGTGACCACTTCGCTGGCCCTCCCACCAGGTCCTGCCGACCCGAGGGCGGCCGCCATCGCGGTGGCAAGCGCGGTCCACCAGGCGTCCGGAGCTTGTTCGCTCCGAGGTGGAGCGGCAATCGGGTGAGCAGCCCGCCCCGCACCGATCACTTTCCCGGTGACGAGATCTCGTAGTTCTACCTTCGTCGACTGTGTGGACGAATCGACCCCGGCCACCAACGGCATGCTGGTGACGTTACAGTGACCTCAGGGCGGGGTCGGAACCAACCCATTGGCTCGGGCCACAGCCCCGATCCACGAGGCGCTGGGCTTGGGGCGACGGACGAATGTCTTCGGGTCGACACTGTGGAGCCCGAACTTGGGCCTGAATCCAAGTGACCACTCGAAGTTGTCCAACAAGCTCCACACGAAATACCCACGTATGTCCACGCCGTCATCGAGTGCGCGTCGCACCCCTCGCAAGACCTCTGAGATATAGCTGATGCGCTCTGTATCGTTGTCGGTAGCGATCCCGCTCTCGGTCAGGAGCACCGGTATACCGGTCATTGCCGCGGCACGTCGGGCGCAGTGCTCGACCCCCTGCGGCCAGTACTCATAGCCCATTTGGGTAAGAGGTACTCCTGGCTCATTGGGAGCCTGGCCCTCCGGTCCGAAGTGAACTCGCGAATAGCACTGGACCCCTATGAAGTCGTCGCCAGTGGTGGCCCGCATGAACCGGTCCTCGAGGACCTCCTGGGCAGCGGCGAGGACGTCCTCTCCGCCCGGGTCAGCCACCATCTCATCCATGGACAATGTCAGACCCACGGGGAACTTGCCCGGACCTGACCGCAAGGCGTCCACCGCCAGTCGATGAGCTTGCACCATGGCATCGTTGACCGCTAGATGACGGACAAAATCGTCCTTCACCCCGGGTGGCGAGGACCCTAGGGCATAGCCCATGACCCCGATGAGATTGATCTCGTTGATCGTGCAGGCCCATCCGAGGAGGTCACCGAGGTGGCTCCCCACCCGGGCAACGAACCGAGCGAAAACCTCGGGCGCATCGCCCGCCTCCCACCCTCCGCGTGCGGTCAGCCATGTCGGGGTCGTGAAGTGATGGAAGGTCACGACGGGCACGATATTTCGGTCCCGACACGCGGCGCAGATGCGGCGATAGTGGTCGAGGGCGGCGAGAGAGAACTCTCCCTCCGCCGGCTCGATCCGACTCCATTCGAGGGAGAACCGGTAGGCGTCGAGGCCCATGGCGGCGACGAGCTCGACGTCCTCAGGCCATCGGTGCAGCGAATCGCAACCGTCTCCGCTCGACTCGGCGCAACCTGAGTCTGGATTGTGCTCCCAGGCCCACCAGTCGTTGTTGACGTTGCCACCTTCGATCTGATGGGCCGCAGTGGCCGTTCCCCAAAGAAAGCCCTCGGGGAAGCTGAACTCTGGGGTCACGGTGTCGTTTGCGGCGCTCACGGCAGATGACCCTATCCCTTGGGCTCCTCCGCATGCGATTGAACGGAGCAAGTCGGAGAGGGGCAGATGTGAATGCTGATCGAAACCTGGAGCGCGTGCCGGTCGAAAACGGGAGCACTCCGGTCAGAAGCTACTTGGCGGCCTGAGCATCGTCGTCGGGTGCCGCCGGCTTCGCCCGCGGTGTCCGGGCCTTGGCGTCGTGGAGCCGGTAGCTTCAGCCTCTGGTCTCGATGATCTTGCAGCGGTGGGTGAGCCGATCAAGGGTGGCCCCCGTGAGCCGTTCGGACCCCAGCACCTCAGTCCAGGAAACTGGAAGTGGCACACGTGAGTTCTGGTGGATTTACCCTGCTGGCTGGGCAAACAAGGGTCGATCCAAGGTCCGCGCTTTTCGTGGTGAGATCAGCCATTGTGAGCAACGTCCATTTCGCCGGAGCGGACTACGCCACCGAGTGGCCGGGGTCCATGGAAGGTACGATCCGGTCGGGGCCGGGCGGTCGCGGCCACGATCGCCACCCGGGCTCGGGGAGCGCTAGCGACATCCAGGCTGTGCTGATCGATTGGGCGTGGCCGACCTGCACTCCGGTCTGCATTGCCAAGCTGTCGTTGCACGGCCTTGTTGTCTCGACACGTGGTGGCCCCAGTCGTAAGTTGGGCGCTGCGAGGCCGTACCGACAGGGAGGACCCATCATGGCAGCCGGCACCGGCGCACAGCAGGTTTCCAGGGCAAGGAGGGTGGGGACGGCAATCGCCGCAGCCCTCCTGGTCGCCTCGGGGTCGCTGGTCGCCCTGTCACCGACCGGGGGGGCCGCCACGCCCACCCGCACCTCGGCGCTCAGCTACCAGCTGTCGCTCGGCGACTCGCTGGCGGCCGGGACCGGTGCGTCGGTCCCGGCCAACAACTACGTGAACCTCATCGCCGCCCACGAGGCGGCACACTTCCCCGGACTCCAGGTCGAGAACCTCGCCTGCGGGGGCGCCACCACCAACTCGATGATCGACGCCGCCGATCCCCAGAATTCCCACTGCCAGACGTACACCGGTGGCACGCAGCTCAGCGGCGCTGAGGCGTTCCTCCGGGCCCACACGGGACAGGTCCCTTACGTCACCATCGACATCGGCGGCAACAACGTCGACGGCTGCCTCAACGGCAGCATCGTCAACCTCGGCTGCATCACGATGGGCCTCAGTCTGATCACTTCGCAGCTTCCGGTCATCGTCCAGGGACTCCAGGCGGCAGCCCCCGGGGTGCCGATCTTCGGGATGGACTACTACAACCCGTTCCTGGCCATCTGGGTGCTCGGCGGTGCCTCCGGACCGGCGCTGGCCACCGAGTCGGCAGCGCTCTCCTCCATCCTCAACGGATCGCTCGTCAACACCTACGGGGCCAACCACGCCGTCCCTGTGGACGTCCAGGGTGCCTTCGCCACACAGGACTTCGCCATGACCGGCACGTGGAACGGGGTCATCGTCCCCCAAAATGTCGCCAGGACCTGCGAGTGGACCCACATGTGCGACAGCAGTGGCCTGACCATCCACACCAACGACATCGGCCACGCCAAGCTGGCCGGGGCCTTCGACCAGCAGATCGACCGCTGGCGCCGCGGGGGCGGCCGGGGTGCCTGGCTCGCTGACGCGGTGGGCGGCATCCACTTGGTCGGCAACGCCACGTCCTACGGCTCGATGGCCGGCCAGCACCTCAACGCGCCGATCGTCGGCATCGCCGCCACACCCACCGGCCAGGGCTACTGGATGGTGGCTGCCGACGGGGGTGTGTTCGCCTTCGGGGACGCCGGCTTCCACGGATCGACCGGTGGGCTCCGACTCAACGCGCCGATCGTCGGCATCGCCGCCACAGCTACCGGCCAGGGCTACTGGCTGGTGGCCGCAGACGGGGGTGTGTTCGCCTTCGGGGACGCCACCTTCCTCGGGTCGATGGGTGGCACCCACCTCAACCAGCCGGTGGTGGGCATGGCCCAGACCGGCAGCGACCAGGGCTACTGGCTGGTGGCGGCCGACGGTGGCGTCTTCACCTTCGGGGACGCCGGCTTCAAGGGCTCGGCCGGGGGTACCACCCTCAACCAGGCGGTGGTGGGCATGTCGGCGACCGTCGACGGCAACGGCTACTGGCTGGTGGCGGCCGACGGCGGCGCGTTCTCCTACGGCGATGCTGTTTTCCACGGGTCGACCGGGAGCCTGGTGCTCAACCGGCCGGTCGTCGGGATGACCCTGCCGCCCGACGGCTTCGGCTACACCATGGGGGCCTCGGACGGCGGCCTGTTCGCCTTCGGCAACGCCATCTTCAACGGTTCGCTCGCCGGCAGTCCGCCGGCCGACCCGATCGTGGCCGTCGTCGGCACCTGAGCGCCCGGCGGTCCGGCGGCCGGGGCGGTTTTCGACGGTCGTATCGCTCACGGGCGCCGGGGATCCTGGCCGATGTCCAGCCTCGGTTACGGTCCGTCGAGGTCCTTACCGGGATCCACTGTTGGCCGGACCCGGAGCCCCGGACGGGTTCATCGGAGGTGACCTTCGCCGAAGCCAAATCAGACCTGACCCGATTGCTCGTCGAGTTCGGCCCTCCCCGACCGCCAAAGCCGGGTTATCCATTCCACTATCTATCTGGAGAACGACGAGAGACTGTGGTCCGTCCGCACCGAAGAAGGAGCCGGAAGCCCCGGATCTGGCATCGGAGCCCTCCTGAACTCCGGTGCCATCGGATCGTTGACAACGGAGTTTGCCAAGGCCCTTGAGAATCCGAAGACCTTTGTCAGTGTCGCTCGAGCAATACTCGACGCCGACCTTCCAGAGACTGTTCAAACGGATGTCCTTGACGCAGTGGGAATCCACCTCGACGGACCTGAGTTCGCCGGCACCAGGGTTCCTCAGACTGAGGGCAAAGAAGCGAGACCCCGGATTCCGACAGGCGGTGCTATTGGCCTACGAATACCGTTGTGCGGTCTGCGGGTACGACGGCCAGCTCATGCGCGAGACGGTCGGCATCGAAGCCGCCCACCTGCGGCGGTGGGCGGCCGACGGCCCGGACGAGGTTTCCAACGCCCTTGCGCTCTGCTCCATCCACCACAAGCTGCTCGACCGGGGTGTCATCGGCATCACCGACCGATACTCGGTCAATGTCTCGCAGCACTTCATCGGTCGTGCCCTGCAGCTGACGCGGTCGTGCTGCCTTCGTCGGCAAGGCTCTGCTGGCACCGCAGTCCGGACAACCGCTGCCGGATCCGCACCACATCTCGTGGCACACCCGTGAGGTCCTCCGCTCACCGGAGCGGGCGGAAGTGAGCCCGAGGCGCTGATCTGAGGCGTCGATCCCGGAACGCCCGGGGGTCACTCACCCTTGCTCGGCGGCGCGCCGACGGGCCTCGGCGAAACGGGCCAGTGCTTCGCGCCGCTCGACCGCGTGGTCGATCACGACGTCGGGCCCGGGACCCGTGCCGGGCCGGACTCGCCCGTCGACGGGGCGGTCCGGCGCGCCCAGCGCACCCAGGTAGCGGCTCACGTACGCACCCGTCGGGTCGAAGCGCTCCTGCTGGCGCGACGGGTTGAGCACCCGGTGGAACGGGGCGGCGTCGGTGCCCGTGCCGGCCACCCATTGCCAGCCGTGTTGGTTCGACGCCAGGTCGCCGTCGACCAGGTGCCACATGAACCACCGGGCCCCGAGTCGCCAGTCGAGGTGGAGGTCCTTCACCAAAAAGCTGGCCGTGACCATCCGCAACCGGTTGTGCATCCAGCCCTCGGCCAGCAGCTGGCGCATGCCGGCATCGACCAGGGGGTAGCCGGTGTTCCCTGTCGCCCAGGCCGCGAACCGCTCCCGCGCCCGCTGGTCCGTGTCCCAGCGCAGCCGGGCCCCGAACGCCTGGAGTGGCGCGCGGGCCGAGTCGGGTCGGTGCCAGAGCACGTCGGCGTAGAACTCCCGCCAGGCGAGTTCCGTCCGCAGGCGGTCGGCCCCGGGGCCCGGCCCGAGCAGGGCCAGTGCGGTGCGCGGGTGGAGGCAGCCGAAGCGCAGATGGGGCGAAAGGCCCGAGGTGCCCGCCACCCCGGGGAGGTCGCGGTCACGGTCGTAGTCGGCCAGCGGCCCGGCCACGAAGCGCTGGAGCCGGTCCCACGCCGCCGCAGGACCGGCGTCGGGAAGGGCGGCGGCGGGTCCCAGGGGGAGGCCCTCCCACCAGTCGGGGAGGCCGTGGGATCCCGGAGCAGCCGGCCCCGCCTCCAGGTCGGTGTCCCTGTCGCTTTCGAGGTGCCGGTACCGCACGTCGGGGACGGGAGACTGACCCGGCCACCCGATCGCCTCCCAGGCCCGCCGGTAGGCGGTGAACACCTTGAACGGCGTGCCCGCCGAGCTGCGCACCCGGCCCGGAGCGACCGCGTAGTTGGAGTCGACGGTCATCAGCTGACACCCGCCGGCCGACAGGGCCCGGGCCACCGCCGCGTCGCGGGCGGCGCCGTGGGGACCGAAGTCGGCGGTAGCGGTGACCGTGGCGGCCCCCACCTCGGCCGCCACCGCCGGGACGATGCGGGCCGGGTCGCCCCGGCGCACCACCAGGGCGCCCCCGAGCTCGGTGTCGAGGGCGGCCACGGCCGCGGCCAGGAAGTGCCGCCGGTTCGGCCCGGCCGGGCCGAGCAGGCCGGGGTCGGCCACGAAGAGGGCGACGACGCCGTCGGGCCCGGCCTCGGCGGCAGCCCCGAGGGCGTGCAGGTCATCCAGCCGCAAATCCCGCCGGAACCACAGGACGGCGCGGGCCATCGATCAGGCGGCCGTGGTCGCTCCGACCGAGTCGGCGGTCCGGGCGTCGGCGGCGACCGGTCCGGCACGACCCCCGCCCCCGCCGGCCCGGCGCCGGAGCATGAGCCGGAACACCACCTGGTGCACGGGCCACAGGGCCCACCAGTAGGCCAGGCCGAGGAGGCCCTTGGGCCGGAAGGCGGCCGCCTGTTCCACCCGCGGTGGCGCGTCGGTGACCCGGAGGCCGAGCCAGCCGTCCCCGCAGAACCACCCGACCGAGGCCAGCACCAGGTGGTCGGGGTCGGACCGCACCACTTCCCACCAGTCGGCCGCTTCCCCCGGGGTCAGCCGGTCGGGACGCCGGGTCACGAGGTGCTCGCCGAAGATCCGGCCGAACGCCAGGCGCAGCGCCCAGGCCCAAGTGACGCCGTACCAGGAGAGGTCCCCGCCCACCCGGGCCAGATCGTCTCGCACCGACTCGAGACGATCGGGGTCCACGGGCGCCGCGCACCGGATGGCGTAGACGCCGGTGCCGAGCCCTTCTGAGCCGTCGAACAGTCCAGCCGAGACCCGGTCAGCCTCGTCGCTGATGGCGCGGCGGACGGCCTCTCCGACCGGGAGGGGGGTGATGCCGAAGGCGGAGTAGGTGTGCTCGGCGTCGTGGACCACCACCTCGTTCGTCAGGCTCTCGATCAGCGTGTGGCTGATCCGCCTGTCGACGGGGCTGACCAGGTCCACCCAGCGGGCCGACAGCGAGGGCGTGACGAAGGGCACGGTGAAGATGCGCCGGGGCCGCAGCCCCCTGGCTTCGGCGTAGCGGCACATCATGGATCCGTAGTCGGTGACGTCGGGCGTGCCGATCTCGTAGACGGCGGGCGGGGCGACGAGGGAGCCGGCCAGGTAGTCGAGCAGGTCGCACTCGGCCAGTGGCTGCAGCCGGGTGGTGATCCACCGCGGGCAGACCATGACCGGGAGGCGCTCGGTCAACGAACGCAGCATCTCATAGGAGATGCTGCCGGCCCCGAGGATCACCGCGGCCCGTAGTTCCACGACGGGAACACCCGAGGCGGCCAGCACCGCGCCCACCTCCTGGCGGCTGTCCAGGTGTGCCGACAGGTCACCCCGGCCCAGACCCCCGAGGTAGATGATCCGCCCGACGCCGGCAGCCTTTGCGGCTTCGCCGAACGCCACCGCCAGCCGGCGGTCGCGGGCTTCGAACCCGGTCCCGCCGGCCATGGCGTGCACCAGGTAGTAGGCGGCGTCGGCACCCGCCAGGGCGGCGGCGGTGGCCTCGGCGTCGGCCACGTCGACTGCCACGGCCGAGATCCGCTCGCCGCTGGGCAGGGTGCCCGGGGTCCGGCCCAGGGCCAGCACCTGGTGGCCGGCCCCGGCCAACTGCTTCGCCAGCAGTCGGCCCACGTAGCCGCTCGCCCCGGCGATGGCGATCCGGCGCGCCGGATCCGTCACGGTCGTGCTCCCGGCACCGGCGTCTCGGTCCCGGTGCGCTCCGCACACCAGGCCAGGAGGCGTTGCGGGTCACCGGGCCCGCTCGGGTGGGTGACCGGGAAGCGGTGGACGGACCGGAGGCGCCGGTCGTGGAAGAAGCCCGCGGTGACCGGTGGCGCCCCTCTCGCCCGTGCTTCCGACGTGGGGCCGCCGGCGGCAAGCCACACGGCGGTATCGGCCCCTTCTGCGGGCGTGCGCAGCAGTGGACCCAGGATGGAGCGGAACGTGGGCAGGCCCTCGGTCAGGCCGGGCGTGTCGACCCAGCCCGGGTGCATGGCGTAGCTGGCCACCCCGGCCGGGGCGAACCGGGCCGCCCAGGCGTCGGCCAGCACCAGCTGGGCCCGCTTCGCCCGGGCGTAGGCGACGACGCCGTCGTACCCGTCGGGCCCGGCCTCGAGCGCACCGAGGTCGAAGCGCTGTGAGTACATGCCGCCCGAGCTCATGGTGACGATGGTGGCCGGGCCGCCGGCCGACTCGTCAGGTCCCGGGACCGGGGAGAAGAGCAGCGGGGCCAGGGCGGCGGTCAGGAGGTAGGGGCCGAGCACGTGGGTGGCGAGTGTGCGCTCCGAACCGTCGACGGTGGTCTGGTAGGTGCGGGTGAGCGCCCCGGCGTTGTGCACCAGGGCGTCGAGGCGCGCCGTGGTGTCGCCGAGGCGCCTCCCGAATGCGGCCACGGCGGAGGGATCCGAGAGGTCGACCAGGTGGAGATGGGCCCGGCCGGGGGCGACCGCCTCGACCGCATCGAGGGCGGTGGCGCCCCGTTCGGGGTCGCGGCCCACCAGGTGCACGTCGGCACCGAGGCCGGCCAGCGCGGTGGCGGTGGCCTGGCCGATGCCCGAGGTGGCCCCGGTGACGAGGGCCACCCGGCCTTCCATCCGGGGAGGCTCGCCCCACTCCTCCAACCGGCGGCGGAGCCCGATGCCGATGCGGCTGAAGCTCGGGGCCACCGTGGCCTCGGCCACGGCGTCGGTGGCCCGGGCCAGGGCGTGCCGGGCACTGCGCGCGTCCACGGTCACGCCGCCAGTGCGGCGCCCAGGCCGACGATGGCCCGGTCCCCGATGCGTCGGAACGAGAGGCCGAGCAGGGGGGTGAACAGGGCGGCCACACCCTTGAGTTCCAGGGTGGCGGTGTAGGTGAGGGTCGAGCCGCCCCCGGGGGCGGCAGCGACCTCGATCACGTCGGTGGAGCGAACCATCGCGTTCTCCGCGCTGAGCACGACCCGGTGGGGCCGGTCGAACTCGGAGATGCGGTACTCGAGCGGGACGGCCCGGCCGAAGGACCGGACCGTGAGCCGATAGGTGCTGCCCAGGGTGGGCGCCCCGGGGTCGGCCTCGGTGGCCCGGGTCACCCCGGGGTCCCATTCGGCCGCGTTGGAGAAGCGGGCCATGTAGTCGAAGACCTCGGCCGGGGGCCGGGGACTGGTGACGCGCGCGAGGTAGGTGGCCATTGGGCTAGCTTAGTACTAAATACACCGGGGCGCCCGCGGGACGTCCGGGGAGCGGGGTGCGACAGCACGGAGGAGAGAGCTCATGCGGATAGCCATCATCGGAAGCGGGGTATCGGGCCTGGCCACGGCCCACCTGCTCCGCGGACGTCACGATGTCGTCCTCTACGAGTCTGACGAGCGCCCCGGCGGCCACTCGCACACCCACCGGGTCGAGCTGCCGGAGTTGACCTGTGACGTCGACACCGGGTTCCTCGTCTACAACGAGCGCACCTACCCCCTGTTCTGCCGTCTCCTCGACGAGCTCGGGGTCGCCACCAAGCCCAGCGACATGAGCTTCAGCGTGGCCGACCAGCGCACCGGCCTCGAGTGGCGGGGGACGTCGGTCTCCACTGTCTTCGCCCGGCGGCGCAACCTGGCCCGGCCCGACTTCCTGCGCATGCTGGCCGACGTGGTGCGCTTCAACCGCCTGGCCCGGGGGCTCCTGGCCGACCCGCCGCCCGACAGCGTGACGCTCGAGGACGTGCTGGCCCCGCACCGGTGGTCGGCCGGGTTCCGGGACTGGTATCTGGTCCCGTTGGGCTCGTCGATCTGGTCGGCCGACCCGTCCACGTTCACCCGGATCCCCGCTGCCACCTTCGCCCGCTTCTTCGAGCGCCACGGGTTGCTCAACTTGCGCGACCAACCGAAATGGCGCACGGTCGACGGCGGCTCGAAGCGCTACGTCGACGCCATTCTGCGCCCGTTGCGCAACGAGGGCCGCCTCCGGCTCGGGACCCCGGTGGACAAGATCCGTCGCGAGGCCGGTGGGGTCGAGGTCGTGAGCGCGGCCGGGGTCGAAACCTACGACCACGTGGTGCTCGCCACCCACAGCGACCAGGCCCTGGGCCTCCTGTCCGACCCCGACCGGATGGAGCGCGAGACGCTGGGTGCGCTGCGCTACCAGCCCAACCGTGCCACCCTGCACACCGACGTCAGCCTGATGCCCACCGAGCGCCGGGCCTGGGCCAGCTGGAACTACCACCGCCTCGAGGCCGAGCGCGACGAGGCCACGCTGACCTACTACCTGAACCGCCTCCAGGGCGTCGACTCGTCCACCCCGGTCCTGTGTACCCTCAACCGTGACGACGCCATCGATCCCGACAAGGTGCTGGCCCGCATGCGCTACGACCATCCGGTCATCGACCCGGCCGCGGTGCGGGCCCAGGGCCACCGCCCCGAGATCAACGGCACCCGGCGCACCTGGTTCGCGGGCGCCTACTGGGCCAACGGCTTCCACGAGGACGGGGTGCGCAGCGCGGTGGAGACGTGCCGGGCCCTCGGGGTGACCTGGTGACCGTGGTGGGGGACGCCACCGTCACCGACAATGCCGACGTTACGGCACCGGCTGCCGAGGCGGTACCGGACGAGGCGACGGCCACCCGGCCCACCTGGCCGAGCCGGGACTCGAATGGCCTGCGCAGTTCGATGTATGAGGGGGTGGTCGCCCACACCCGTTTCGGCCCGGGTCCGACCCACTCGTTCAGCTACCGGGTGGCCATGCCGCTGCTCGACCTGGCCGAGGTCGAGGACGTCATGGGCCTGCACCCGGCCTGGTCGGCCCGTCGGGCCGCTCCGGTGCGGTTCCGGCGCGAGGACTTCCTGGGCGACCCGGCCGTGCCCCTCGACGGGGCGGTGCGGGACCTGGTGGACGAGCGCTGCGGCCGGCGTCCCGAGGGCCCGGTCGCCATGCTGGCCAACCTGCGCACCTGGGGCTGGCTGTTCAACCCCATCAGCCTGTACTTCTGCGCTGACCTC
>Ga0307374_10003945_pt1 | contig 25040 bp, 21 predicted proteins | sample OX3MG_FD_202532 | JGI IMG/M metagenome (GOLD analysis project Ga0307374, IMG submission 202532) | Soil microbial communities from Risofladan, Vaasa, Finland - OX-3 | ecosystem: Environmental > Terrestrial > Soil > Coastal area > Acid sulfate soil | place: Finland: Risofladan, Vaasa | collected...
TCTGAGGCGGGAGTCCAGGAGTCTCGGTGGCGGCTCGCGCAAGTGCATCAGGAACGGCGTCGAGGAGGTCGGTCACGATTTGAATGACGGTCGCGCGGGGCATTCCCCAGCTCGTCGCTTCACTGACCAAGCGGTCCCCGTCACGCGGTCGATCTTTCGAACGTTGTCGACATACATCGCGAGCTCGTCGAGGTGGTAGTAGAGCGTTGACATGACGTCGTACTTCGGCGTCAGCTCGAGTGAACCGTCCCGATGGTGAAACAGCGAGAAGTTTTTCGCATGTGCATCGCCATTGCCAACGAGGACGTTGACTACGAGCGCCTGAAGGAAGCGGCGCGATGAAGATTAACACTATGTCCGCTTATCAGGACACCTATTCAATCTGCGCTGATACCCTAAAATCCGGACATAATTCGGACGGTGCCTGGGTGGTATGTCGACCGGGCCGAGGCTACATGGCCCAGTCGAGGCGCCGTGGTCAGTGGGCCCACGTCTATCCTCTTCGTTGGCTGGCTGGCTGGTTGGCGGAGGGAGTGGGATTTGAACCCACGGTGGGCAAGCCCACGCCGGTTTTCAAGACCGGTACATTCGGCCGCTCTGTCATCCCTCCGGGGACAACCCTACAGGGCGGCTACTTCTTTTTATGGAGGCGATGACGCGCCGCGACGTCGAGCACCGCTTTGCGCAGACGCACCGACTGAGGGGTGACCTCGACGGCCTCGTCGTCAGCGATGAATTCGAGCGCCTGTTCGAGCGAGAAGATGGTCGGCGGCGCGATCCGTTCAGTGTTGTCGCTACCCGAGGCGCGCATGTTCGTGAGTTTCTTCTCTTTGGTCGGATTCACGTTCATCTCATCGGAACGCGAGTTCTCACCGACGATCATTCCTTCGTAGACCTCGACCCCGGGTCCGACGAACAGCGTCCCACGCTGTTCGAGGTCGAGCAGAGCGTTGCCCGTCGTGTCACCTCGGCGGTCGGCGACGAGCACGCCATTTTGTCGCAGTCGGATGTCACCGAACCACGGTGCGTAACCGTCGTAGTTCGAGTGCATAATGCCCGCGCCGCGGGTCTCGGTCATGAACTCCGTGCGGATCCCCACCAGTCCGCGAGCCGGGATGCGCCATTCCAGTCGGACCCAGCCGGTGCCGTGATTGACCATGTCGGTCATGGTGCCCTTGCGAGTGGCGAGCAACGTCGTGACGTTGCCGACGAACTCCTCGGGTACGTCGATCGTGACGTGTTCCACCGGCTCGTTCAACTTGCCGTCGACCATTCGCGTGACGACCTGCGGCTTGCCGACCGTCAGCTCGAAGCCTTCGCGGCGCATGGTCTCGATGAGTACGGCCAGCTGCAGTTCACCGCGTCCCTGGACTTCCCAGGCGTCGGGACGTTCAGTGTTGAGTACTCGTAGCGCCACGTTACCGACGAGTTCGCGGTCCAGTCGATCCTTCACCATTCGAGCGGTGAGCAGCCTGCCTTCGGTGCCGGCCAGCGGCGACGTGTTGATACCGATGGTCATCGAGAGACTCGGCTCATCGACGTGCAATGGTTCGAGCGCGATCGGATTCTCCGGGTCGGCGAGCGTCTCGCCAATCGTGATGTCTTCGAATCCGGCGACGGCGACGATGTCGCCCGGTCCGGCGCTCTGAGCCGGTAGACGCTCTAACGCCTCGGTGATGAACAACTCGGTGATCTTGGCGTGCTCGACCGTGCCGTCGATGCGGCACCAAGCGACGCGTTGACCCCGTTCGAGGTTGCCATTGACCACTCGACAAAGCGCCAGTCGCCCTAAATACGGCGAGGCGTCCAAGTTGCACACCAGAGCTTGGAGACCGTGGCCCTCTTCGTATTCGGGGGCCGGCACAAAGTCCCTGATGGTCTCAAAAAGCGGCGTGAGGTCACCGGAGGTGTCATTGACGTCGAGCGAGGCCCAACCCTGGCGAGCGCTGGCGTAAAGGATGGGGAAGGAGATCTGGTGTTCGTCGGCGTCGAGGTCGAGGAAAAGGTTCTCCACTTCGGCCACAACGTCTTTGATCCGGGCGTCCGGACGGTCGACTTTGTTGATCACCAACACGACCGGAAGGCGCTTTTCCAGCGTCTTGCGAAGCACGAACCGCGTCTGGGGCAGGGGTCCTTCGGCGGCGTCGACCAACAAGATCACGGCGTCGACCATGGCCAGTCCGCGCTCGACTTCACCACCAAAGTCGGCGTGACCAGGCGTGTCGATGATGTTGATCGTGAGGTCGTTCCATTTGACGGCCGTGTTCTTGGCGAGGATCGTGATGCCCTTTTCGCGTTCCAGGTCGCCAGAGTCCATGACCCGGTCGGTCAACTCCTCGTGGGCCGTGAATGAACCGGTTTGGCGCAGCATCTTGTCCACCAACGTGGTCTTTCCGTGGTCCACGTGGGCGATGATGGCGATATTTCTAAGGGAAGTTCTGAGGGGCATGGCCCATCAAGGCTACACGGGTGCCCTTGTAATCAGAACCCGATGAGACTGGAAGGTCTCTAGGCCGCGAGGAGCGTTCTTTGACGACGTTGCGCGACTGCCGTGCGAACCAGGTCGCGCGCGCCGCTGCGCAAATCGTCGATACTGCCGTCAACCGACAGACAGACCCCGGCCTCGGGCCAGAGCCCGATGTAGCGAACGGGTGCGATACCGTCATGATCGGCCAGCGACTCGATAGTGAGATCTGCGCGCAGCCCCGGGCCAGCACTCTTGCCCGGGGCTCCACCTCGCACACGAATGACGATGCGCGAGTCGTCGCTTCGAACGATGAGGTCACGACGAGCACGCAGCGTGGTGCGTGCCGAGGCAACGTCGTAATAGGCGTCACTGGTTGGAATCGTCCAGGGAGCTTCGAGCCAACTCGAGATCTCATGCAGTTGGCTCGCCCAGTTCACGGCGTCGGCCGTTACGAGTCCAATGACCGGGTGTGGCGCCGAGGCCAGCCAGTGCGACAACGCTCCACTCCTCGAATATCCCGATGCGGCGCGCACCATTTGGTCACCGAGCTCGTCGCGAACGGCGTCACGAATCGAAGCCGGGTGTCGTGCGATGCGGCGCAATGCCGCGTTTCCGAGGACTCGGCGCGCGGATCCGGGTGACCACCGAAAGGCGGTGCCTTCACGACCGGCCCGTTCCACACCCCAGGCGTCGAGACGACGATGACCCGGCACGCTCACCGCGCGAAATCGTGTGGACAGCGACGCGCGGTGTTCATCACTTAACCGCGCCGGTTCTTTCGGCGCCTCGGCGATGAGCTCGTTGAGATCGGCCTTCGTCAGTCGTCGATGCAACAGTGTCATCGCGCGCTCCACTGGTCGCCCACGTTCTCGAGGACGTCCTCGACGCTTCGCGCCAGGAGTTCGTAATCGACGTCGCGTATCCAGGTCTCTCCGGTGGCGCTCGAGAACGTGCAGGTTCGAAGCGGCATCACCGACGAGCGCAACGTCTGCACCAACGCGTGGTAGCGCATCGAACGTTCGGCACCCTCGCCGAGTGGGGAGGTGGTGACGTCGAAGAGGGCGATCGACGCCACTTCACTCGTCGAGGTGCCGATCATGAGGTCTATGGCGTCGCGCAGGACGACGTTACCGCCGGCGAGTCGCTGGGACGCGCGTACGTTGCTGCGCGGCATCCAATGAGCGGGGATCTCACCGAGGGCTCGCATCAATGTGACACAGTGAGCTTCTACGTCGGTTGCGAGGCGAGCGCGATCGTCATCGTCGAGTGCGTCGAAATGCGTGATCAGTTCACTCGCGCCGACTTCACTACGCCACGCCGTGACAGCGTCGTCGAATGCGTGGTCGATGGGCATCCCGACGCTCAACAGCCGAAGGATCTGTCCGATCAAGATGCCACGGATCCGACCGGTGCTCGACATTGAGAGATCAGTAGTGGCGAAGTGCTGTTGCAACGATGATGCGCGCACGACGAGTGGCTCATCCAGGCGCTGCACCCCGACGATCGCAAAGATGCCGTCCTCGAGCAGCGAGCGAAGGCCGCCGGCGCTGGCCATATCGATCAAAGGACGTCGGGACCGGTCGCCGCGAAGCGCGGCCACCACGCTCATTGGAGAGGAATCGAGCGTCATGGTCATCCATCAACTCTGGCGCTCTCGTGTGACATTGACCTATCGTGACGTCGTGTTCATCGCCGTCTTCTCGGTCTTCATTGCGGCGACGCTGGTGCTCATCGTTTTGACGATGCGATGGGCCATTCGCCGCGACCGGGAGCGAAGGGCTTCGCGAAACCCACCAGAGAAGAATCCCTGATTCGCTACTGGCCCTGAAGCTCCTTCAGGGTGCGATCAATATCGGCGATGGCGCGTTCGATCACGGAAAGTCGAGCGGCGAGTGCCTCGTCGACCAGCGTCTGGACACGGTCGTCCACGCGGGAATCGACGCGACGGTCAATCTGGTCGCGGAGCCGAGAGTCGAGGGAATCGACGAGCGGTTGGGTCATATTCTTCAACCGATTGCGGAGGTCCTGAATCTTCTCGCCGAAGGCGTCGGTTGATTCACTGGACTTCTTTGATTCGCTGGTGTCGTCGTTCTCCGACGATTCATTCGCTTCGTTCGATTCGCTCATTGGCCCAGACTATGACGGCGGCGCGCAGTACACCCCGGCGTTGAACTGCAACGTGTTGAATTGCCCCGACCACGGCGGGTTCAAGAGTGTCGCCGCCTCCGACGCCAAGGTCGACTTCGGGGTGCAGCTCGCGGAGAACGAGATGTAGCCACGAATGTTGGAACCGGTCGCTCCACCAATCGGAGTGGGGCCGCCGTTGCCGAAGGCCACGGCGACGAAGACCGGCATGGATAGCGTGGACAGGCCGTAGTTTCGATACTCCGACTGAGATGCGTAGACCCCGGCGTTGAGCGACGGGTCGACCGACGCCATACCGCTCACCCAGCCACTCAACATTGAGCTCCAATACGTGGCGTACTTCGCGAGCGTGGCCCTGGTCGATCCCCCTGGGGCGTCGAGACCCGAGTGATTATCGGGATAGCCCTCGGGATCAAAGATGACCCAGTCCGGCTTCAAACCAACGCCGAGTGAACGATACTGATCAATCTGTTTCGCCACCCAGGCACCCGAGATGTAGCCGTGGTTGTAGTAATCCGAAGCGGTCTGAGGTTCCGACTTGAGCGGTCCACTCACGGTCCAAAAGGAGAGCCACGTGACGCGCTTATGTGAGTTATAGATGCTCTGGCCCATCAAGAAGTCGGGCGAGTTCGCCACACTCGTGCTCGATGTGAATCCGACCCATGGCGAACTCTGCGTGCCGAGTCCGCCGGTTTCCGAGACGATCGGCCATCCGTCGGTTATGGCCCGGCCCCACTTGGCCGACGGTATGGCGTAGACACCGACGCCTTCGGGAGGCGGCGATTTAACGCCCGCGGCAAAGAGCGTCAGCCTGGAACCGATCTGTATGCCGGTGACGGCGTCGGCGACGGTGCGTGCGGCGCTGCCGCCCGTCGCTGACACGTCGGTGGAACTCCACACACCAGAGCCCGGGGTGCTGGTCAACGAGAACAGGTCGCCCCAATTCGCGGCCTGACCGTCGACGGAGAGTTGCGTCGGCGTCGCACTCACGAAGATCGCGCCGCTCAACGGCGGCGCCCCCGTAGCGGCGCTCGTCACGTTCGTCGCCGACCACACCGTCGAGGGTATGGAGGTGACCGGGAGAGAAGTAGGGCTCGACGTGATCGGCGACGCGAACAGCTCGGCGTCGCCGTTACTGGCGAGTGCGGCGATGTAGACACCAGCGGCGTCGTAGGCCATGGCGAGGGTACCCGCGACCTTCGGGGCTTCAGTCAACGTGGTCACGTCCAGCACGGACCATGAATTCAGAGTGGGGCCAGTGTTGGTATAGACGAGGAGATCGCCCGCGTTGGACGTCGTGACGAACGAGGGAACCAGCCCCGGGATGACGATCGGGTCACTCGCCACGGCGACGCTGGAGGCGGGAAGCGTCGTGGTCGTCACCGGTTTGGTAGTGGCCGTAACCGGTTTGGTGGTCGTCGTCACCGGTTTCGTCGTGGTGGTCGTCCCGACTTTGGTGGTGGTCGTCACTGGTTTCGTGGTGGTCGTCACTGGCTTGGTAGTGGTCGTAACCGGCTTAGTGGTTGTCGTCGTCGGGGGTCGAGACCGAGTCGTGACGGCGACGCTGCCTGGCGATCCGGTGAGGTAGGGAACGGGGTGGCCCGTGGTCCAACCGAACTGCATGATTTCGACAGTGCTCTTGGTCGTGCGAAAGGCGACGGTGGCGCTGAGACCGTTCACCAAAATGCTCGCCAAACCATTGGCCGCAGTGACGTTGCTCAGGGCCGACAGGTCGGTTGCGACGAACGGACGCCATGCACCTTGATCGTGGAGGTGGCGCCAGAGCGACGTGACCGGCTCGTTCTCACTAAGCAAGATCACGTGCGAGTCGCTGTCGATGTACAGCAGGTCCACGTTGCCGGAGGGATCGAAGAACGGTAGGGGATCACCACTCGGCGTCGGCAGGCTGTTCTGCGGAGTTGAGAGATTGGTCCACTGTTTCGCGCCGGTGCTGGACTGCGTCAAGATGGCGAGCTGGTCCTGATTGGTTCGGTAGGCCAGTACCCCTTCGGTGGCGTCACTCGCGGCGTGCGGTGCGCCGATCATCGTGGTGCGATTGATCGAGTTCTCGAGCGACGCCGCGTTCCACGGCAGCGGTCCGGTCCCGGTCTCTCTGAACTGGTAGAGCGGTAGTCCGGCCGGGACGGCGTGCGACGTGGCGCCACGCGACCACGAGGTCGCCACGGTGATGCTGGCAAGCACCACGATTGCTATGAGCATTGCCCGTCGAAGTTTCACTCGTGTCCTCATGGGAATCAACCCATTTGTCGTGCACTTCCAATTCCAAGTCTAGGTGTGGGTCATTTTCGGTTTTGTTCGTTGGCCCTGTGATCAGGCCACTGTTACGTTCTGGTGACGATTGACTTAGTCGTGGATGCCGCGCCCGCTCCGTTGGCGTTGAGCGCTCGCACATTGACGTGATACGACTTTCCCTTGGCGAGATTCGTCACTCTGATCGACGTCGAACCCTTGGCGAAGGCGATCCACCGTGCGCCACCGCTGAGCGAATACTGAAACGTCGTGATCACGGAGCCGCCATTGGACGACGGTGCACGCACCACGAGTTCGAAGCCGCCGACGAGCGCCGTCAGTCGCGCGATCACGGCACGACCGGGGACCTTCGAGTTGGTCTTCGAACCTTGCGTGACTTGAATCGTGGTCTTGTCGATCGTTTGGGATTCGTAACTGACGGTGACGCTCAGCGATCCCGCCTCGCTCCCCGAGACGGAGAACTGGGCGACGCCGCTCGCGTTGGTCGCCACGGTGGCGCTGGCGCTGCCGTTCGTGGTCACACCGGAGTGTGCGCCGTCGATCAGCACTTGACCGTTGGACCCGTTGTTCGTGGCCGTCACATCGACCTGAGCGTTCGCCAGCGGTCCGTTGTTCGTGTTGTGCAACGTGGCGGTGATGGTGACCGGTACGTTGACGGCGGTGCTCGACTTCGAGACTTTGAACGAACTCAACGTTCCATCGAACTTGGGAGCACAGAGTCCGGCGAAGAACGCCGCCCCGTTGGGACTACCTAAGCCCGAGGCTTCGTCGTAGCCGGGGCCGGCACTGTACGCACCGACGTTGTAGAGGTCGTTGCTCCCGACGGTCACGTCATTGAACCCGCTCGAGGCCATGGCGTACAGCGAGGGGTTGATGAAACCGAGGCGTCCGGTGCCACAGGCCTGGGCCCCGATCGCGACCAGGGAACTCACTATGGGAGCACCGATCGAGGTGCCGCCGACCGAACCCCAGCCGGCGACGCAGTTCGTTTGGCACGCGCCTTGGCCGCTACCCGTGAAGTATTCGACAAATCCAGTCTGAGGGTTGGCGTCGGTTGAGAGGTCGGGCACCATTCGCATGGTGGCGCTCGAGGGCATGCCGGGCGCGACCTGCCAGGCGGGCCGGGACCACAGGACCGAGGTACCTCCGCCGCCCGCTCCGGGGTCGCCGCTCGACACGGGCGAATTCCACACCGTTTCGCTCAGCGGCTGGATGCTGTTGACGCTGAGCCCACCGACTCCCGTCACGTAGGGCTGGGAGGCCGGGTCATCGACTGCCAGGGCGTTGTTGGTGATTCCGTTGCAGTCCGAAGAGCCGGTGTCGCCGGCCGCCGAGGCCACCGTCTGGCCCTGGGCCGCCATCTGCTCGAAGATCGGTTGTGCGGCCGCCGGGTCTCCTTGGGGATCACTCTCACAGGTTCCCCACGACGTCGAGACGATCGACGCAGTGTTGTCGTCAGCGATCTGTTGGTAGGTGTCGATCGGACCGGTGCTGTTGTTCGGACCCGAGTAGACCTCGATGTTCGCGCCCGGCGCCATCGCCGCTATCTCTTCGATGTCGAGGGTCGGTTCGTTGCCGTAACTGCCGGTCGCTCCACCGTCGACCGAGATGGGGGTGATCACGGGGTTGAGTCCATAACAGTTCAAGTACGTCGCGAGATCACCGGGATCGAACGCGCTGAGCTCGTAGACGGCGATCGTTTGACCTGAACCGGTGATGTTGTTCGCCCACTCCGAGGCGAATCCGTAGAGTTGGGCGAATTGGAACGGCGTGTAACCACCGTTGATGTTCGGGGTCACCCCGGTCTCGCCGCCGTCGTTGGGACACGTCGTGGGTAGCGCGTCGTGCGCACTCATGTGCGCTGTCACGAGGTTCGTCGATGGTTGCACGACCGAAGAGAGCCCCGCTACGCCGGCGATGTGATTGGCTACCGGTGACGGCACCGATCCCGTCGTCGCCAACTGCGCGGCGAGCGCGCCGTTGGAACGGCGAACGGTTACGACGCGCGCGTCGAACGCGTGAGCGATCTGGCTCGTCGTGCCTTTCACGTGCAAGAGGAGTCGACTCGCCGAGAGCGATCCGACCTGCAGTCCGAATCCGTCGAAGTAGTTGCGCACCGCAGTGACCGACGTGGAAGACGCGCCGTATCGCTGCGCGAACGATACCGGCGTGAGGTAGCGATGGAAGTTCGGCGACGCCGTATTGGAGAGGCTCGCGATGAAGTTGGTGAGACCGGTGGCGAGACGAGGTGCAAGCGTCACGTCGAACGTCGTGGTGATCGTTCGGTCCACCACGGTGACGTTGGCCGGAATCGGCGAGGCGCCCGCTACGACCACTCGTGCGTCGGAGCCGAGGGCAGTTGAAGTTGGCAGTGCGAGTGCGACGAGCGCGACGCTCACGGCCAGGACGCGCCAGCGTAAGCGGAGGGATTCGCGGCGCATCACTTAAGCCTATGAAGGTTCCGACCCCCCAACCAATGCAGCTGGCAATGTTGTGCGAAAAGTGATGTTGCTCAGGAACGCTCGTGTGTTGCAACGACGTTGCGACGCGAGATGTCCGCGCATTCGACGCAGATCTCTTCCGATATGACTCCCGCGCGCATCAGCCAGCCGAAGACGGTGCAGCCCAGGCAGTAACCTACGAAACCTTCGAGTGACGCGGCCAGGATCAGGGGAAGCAGGATCCAGCGTGCATCACCCCATCCGACGCTGAGCCACACGATTGTCGCGGCACCGGTGAAGCCGAGCCCCATGGCTTGAGCGAATCGCTTGGGCGGCCCGGGAACGGGCTTTTGCCACCCGGTCAGTCGCGGCCCCGCCACGCGTACGGCGAACTGACCCAGTGGTGAGACCTTGGGACCGGCCGCGACACGGGCGGCGAAGCCGTAGGTGAGGGGAATCAGGAGCCAGGCCGTATCCGTCGCCAAAGCGATGATCGCCATGGTGAACACGCCGAGAGCGACCGTTCGCGCCGCGGCATCATTGACCGGATTCGGAAACGAGAAAAACTTGTTCATCAAGAAATCTTATAGATAAAGTCGCCTATTGGTTACGCCGTGATCGCCAGGCGAACGGTGGTGACGATCCCGACGACGATGATGACGATGCGAACGACATTGGGCGAGAGTCGAAGTATCAACATGGCCCCGAGCCAGCCGCCGACCAGGGTGCCGATCAGGAACATATAGACGGCGTCGACGATCAGGTGACCGCGCACGACGAAGATCAACGCGGCGATCACGTTGATGATCAACGAGAGCACGCTTCGAAGCCCCTGCAAATCTTGAATCTCGAAGGGCAGGCTGAGCGCCATCACCGCCAACAGGAGAATCCCCATGCCGGCACCGAAATAGCCGCCGTAGATCGCCACGACGAAGATGCCAATGAACAGGCCCCATCGCCTTGCGGGGTGTGCGTGATCGACGTGGGCCAGTCGTTTCGTGATCATTGGCGCGAGGGCGAAGAGCAACGTGCCCGAACCGATCAGCCATGGCACCACGAGCGCGAAGAGGTGCGGCGATCCGAGCAAAAGGAGCGAGCAGCCCGCGGCGGTACCCAGCACGCACGACGGCACGAGCGAACGCACGAGGTCACGATGGCCGCGTAGCTGAAATCGAAAACCGCGGATGCCGCCGAGGTAGCTCGGTACGACGCCGACGGTCGTGGTGACGTTCGCGGTCAACGCGGCCGCGCCCGTCGCGAGGAGGGTCGGGAACGTGACGAAGGTGCCGCCGCCGGCGATACCGTTGGCGATGCCGGCCCCGATACCGGCAAGTAGATAGATCGCGAGCCGCCACCCCAATGGAATGGTGGCCAGGAACATTGCAATACGCTAATCAAAGTGACATCTTTGCGAACTCGAGGTCGTAATACCGGAGTTTCACATTGCCGTCATCTACCGTTAGCGACGTGTACTTCTTGAGCGGTGAGTTGATCGTCCCGAAGGATGCACCGAGCGACCTCATACGCGCTGCCGGTGGCGTCATTCGACGCTTCGTCCCCGGAGGTCGCGTGGAAGTTGCGTGCATCTACCGTGAAGCCCGTGGCGATTGGACCTTCCCCAAGGGCAAGATCGATGAAGGTGAGACCTTCGAAGAGGGTGCGCTTCGCGAAGTGTTCGAAGAGACCGGCATGTCGTGTCAGATCGTCCGATTCGCCGGCACCACGAACTACACGCACCGTAAGGGCAAGCCGAAGATCGTGGCCTACTACCTCATGGAGGTGAACGGCGGTGAGTTCGCGCCCAATGAAGAGGTGGACGAACTGAGTTGGGTGCCGCTCGAGAGCGTTCGCACCAACTTGACGTGGGACCGAGACCGGGAACTCTTCGACGAGGTCTTGAAGTTCGCGGAACTGCGCGCCCAGGCGTCTTAACGAACGCGTTCCAAGAACAGTCGCGTCGACTCGTGTTGCGGGTGGGAGAAGATCTCTTCGGGTGTTCCCTTTTCGACCAGCACCCCGCCGTCAAGATAGACCACTTGTTGGGCGACGTCACGGGCGAAGTTCATCTCGTGGGTAGCGATCAACATCGTGGTTCCGGTGCTCGCGAGGTCGCGCAGCAGATCGAGCACCTCACCGACCAGTGAAGGGTCGAGCGCGCTGGTGACTTCGTCTAACAACAGCAACGCCGGTTTCATGGCCAACGAGCGGACGATGGCCACGCGCTGTTGTTGGCCTCCGGAGAGCCGGTCGGGATAGTCGTCGCAACGCGAGCGCAGTCCGATTCGGTCCAAGAGCGCCAACGCCTCATCGACGACGTCGCTGCGTTTTCGCTTGAGCGCCCGAACCGGCCCCACCAGCACGTTCTCCAAGACGCTGAGGTGCGGAAAGAGGTTGAAGGACTGAAAGACCATGCCGGTGTGGCGGCGAACCTTGTCGGGGTCGATGCGCACGTCCGTGAGTGACTGGCCGAAGAGCGTGATGGTCCCGCCGTCGATGGTCTCAAGCAGGTTGACGCAGCGCAGTAACGTCGATTTGCCGGATCCTGAAGCACCGATCAAGCACACCACTTCATGACGGTGCAGGTCGAGTGAGATGCCGCGCAACACCTCGTTGTCGCCGAAACGCTTGACCACGGAGTCGAGTTCGAGGATCACCTCGTTCACGTCGAGGCCAATCGTCGGTTGCGGTCACGCGCGATCAATCGGTCGGTGACCCGGGTGAGTGGGATCGTCATAGCGAGGAACAACAAAGAGGCGACGACCAGCCCACTGGAGTTGAAGCGCAGGTCTTGATAGATGGTCCCGGCCTGGACGGCGTCGATGACGCCGAGCACCGAGAGCAACGCCGTGTCCTTTTGCAGCGAGATGAAGTCATTGAGCAACGGTGGGATGACGGTGCGAACGGCCTGGGGCAGGATCACCCGGCGCATGGTGGTCGAATTCGTCAAGCCCAGGGAACGAGCGGCCAGGATCTGTCCGTGGGGCACGGAATAGATGCCCGCGCGAAGCACCTCGGCGACGTAGGCGCTGTAGGTGAGGATGAGGGCCACGCAGCCATAGACGGCGAGCGACTGACTCGAGATGAAGCTGATCTCGAGCGCCGGGACGCCGAAGCCGATCAAGAGGAACACGAGCAAGACGGGTATCCCGCGAAAGATGTCAGAGTAAATGATGGCCAAGATTCGAAAGGGCATCAGCACCGGCGATTTGGTCATGCGGGTCCAGGCGAGCGCCAGACCGAAGGCCAGGATGAACACCTCGGCAATGAGGAATATCCGGATGTTTATCAGCAGTCCCAAACCGACCGAGCTGAGCGCCTGTTTGTGATCGCCCACCAGGGACTGCCACATGTCGTGCGGGTTGAAGAAGAAGTGTCGCACCGTGGCCCCGCCGGGGGCGAGGAAGAAGACGGCGATGAGACCGCCGATGATCACGACAGTCGAAAGCGCACTGGCCACGATGGCGCGGTGACCGAGGAGCAACTGCTTGCGACGAGGCGCGAAGAACGACGGGGTCTCCTCCGACAATCTCGCGTCGGTTTCGTCGACCACTTACTAAGGCTGGATAATGGGCACGCTGTTGTAGATGCTCAGCCACTTGGTTCGGAGCGTCGCGAGCGTTCCGTGCGACTTCATCGCGGCGATGGCGGCGTTCACGCAACCGACCATCTTGTTGCCCTTGGAAAAGAGCAGACCGTAGTGCTCACCGACGCTCGGGAACTGACCGACCTGGACGGCGATGTTCTTGTTCTTTGAATTGACGACCTCGCCCGAACCCGGCGACGCCATGTACTGACCGTCCGGTGTGTCCAGGACGATCGCGTCGATCTGATGGGTTTCTAGTGCCGAGGCGGCGTCGGCGAGTGAGTTGTAGACGCGCGTCGTCTTGGTGGGCTTGATGTGCTGATCGATGTAGAGCAGTCCCGTCGTGCCGATCTGGTCACCGTATTGATAGGTCTTGAGTTCGGCCGGCGTGTGGTTCTTCACGATCTTGCTGCCCTTCAACGCGATGATCGACTGCTCAACGTTGTAGTAGCTGTTGGAGAACGTCACCACCTGGGCCCGGGCGCTGGTGTAGGAGATCTCGTTGATGTCAAAGTCGAAGTGCTTGATGCCCGGCGCGAAGCTGGCGTTGAAGGGCTCGTGCACCCACACCACGTTCGACTTGCTCACACCGAGCTGCGCGGCGATCGCGTAGGCCACGCCCGACTCGTATCCCTTGCCGTTGGAGGGCGAGTTATTCACGAACCACGGTGTGTAGGCCGGCGAGTCCGTGGCGATCGTCAGTTTGCCCTTGGTGTATTCGTGCGCGGCGATCGACGTCTTGCACGAGGTGAGCGCGGGCAACGCCGATGACGCATTCGCACTGCTGCCCGTTGAAAGCGACACGGTGGTGATCGTTGCCAGCGTGACGAGCCCGGCCAGGCTAAGTCGTAGGTTGCGCATTGGTTCCCCTTCTCGGTGATTCGACATCGTGGTGAATGTCAGTGTAATCCTGGGAAATTCACCGATTCTGATGTTGGTTTCGGACTCCGCCGATTCAAAGGGCACTTCAACTCGGGAATGAGAAACCATTTTGATTACTCACGTTCAATTACTAGGATGTACAGGCTGGGAGAGGTGGGTGAGTTCGGTTTAAACCACATTCCTGCTAAGAATGCGGCCTGCGAAAGTGGGCCCGAGGGTTCAAATCCCTCCCTCTCCGCCATTACCACCGAGCGCAGTGCGCTCGGTGTTGTCGTCAATTGAGGAGACGTGGTGCGGTACTGGATCGAGACGCTCGGGTGTCCCAAGAACCACGTGGACTCCGACAAATTGGCAGGACTCCTGGAGTCCCAGGGCTACACCGTGGCGCCGTCACCGGCCGAAGCGGAGCTCGTGGTGGCCAATACGTGTGCGTTCATCGAAGCAGCGCGCGAGGAGTCCATCGAAACGGTCCTGGCGTTGGCCGACGTCAAGGGTGCGAACGCGCGCCTGGTCGTCACCGGGTGCATGGCCGAACGCTACGGCAGTGAGCTCGCGGCCGCTCTTCCCGAAGTCGACCTGGTCGCCGGGTTCAACGAGAGTTTGACGCAGGTCATACCCTCGACACCGGTCGCCCTTCGTACTCGAACGTTGCCTGATTTCGACCTCTTGAATCTGCCTCGTCCGAAGTCCGCGACACCGTGGGCTTACGTGAAGATCGCCGAAGGCTGCGACCGGCGCTGCGGGTTCTGTGCCATACCGTCCTTTCGAGGTGACCAACGCTCGCGTTCGACCGAGGAGATCCTCGCCGAAGGACGCGCGCTCGCTGAGGGCGGCGTGCGCGAACTGGTCCTGATCGCCCAGGACTTGGCGAGTTGGGGGCACGACCGTCGCCGCGCGGGACGCGGCGAAGCGGTGGAAGTCCTCGATGAAGGTGGCACGCAGCCACTCATCGAGTTGACTCGCACGTTGAGTCGCGAAGTCGACCGCGTACGACTGTTGTATCTGTATCCGTCGGGACTTACGAGCGGTCTCATTGACGCAATACTCGAAAGTGGCGTCCCGTACTTCGACCTGTCACTGCAGCACGCGTCGAGGCCATTGCTACGCGCCATGCGCCGCTGGGGTGACGCCGAGCGGTTTTTGGAGCGCATCGCCGCCATCCGTATGAGCGAACCCGACGCGACCTTTCGTTCGTCGTTCATCCTGGGTTACCCGGGTGAAACTGAGGACGATCAGCGTCGACTGCTCGAGTTCATCGACGAAGCGCAACTCGATTGGGCCGGTTTCTTCACCTTCTCGTCCGAAGAGGGCACTCCCGCCAATACGATGGGTGCCCAGGTCCCCCACGAATTGGCGCTCGAACGACTACGCGAGGTGAGTGAACTCCAAGATGACATCACCGCTCGTCGTCGTGACGCGCTGGTCGGTACGCGTCAGCAGTTGTTGATTGATTCGCCCGGCGTCGGGCGAAGTGTGCGCGAATGCCCCGAGATTGATGGCATTGTGATGGTGGAGCAGTCATTACCCGTGGGGAACCTGGTCGAGTGTGAGATCGTGGCCAGTCACGGAACGGATCTGGAGGCCATACGGGCATGACGAGCGACCGAACCTACGGTGAGTCCGCTCTGTTGACGCCGGCCAACATGCTCACGGCCGCGCGCTTGTTCGTCGCACCGGTCTTCATCTACCTCATCGTCTTTTACCGGATCTCGTGGTGGACCGCGCTCGTCGGATTCTTAGCGGCGATGTCGGATTATTTCGACGGCATCGTCGCGCGCCGCCACGGCACGACGACCTCTGGCGCGTTCCTCGACCCGTTGGCCGACAAGGTGATCGTCCTGGGATCGCTCTACGCCTTGATTCTCGCCCGCCCTCACGGACTCACGAGCTTCATCATTCCCGCGCTCATCATCACCGCGCGTGAAATGTGGATGAGCGTGTACCGCGCGCGCGCCGCGCGTCGCGGCATCTCGATCCCGGCGAGCAAGCTCGCGAAGTGGAAGACGTTTACCCAGGACTGCGCGATCGCCTTTTGCGTGATACCGGTGACGGCGCACCACGCCTGGATCGGCGTCTCGGTCATCTGGCTGGCGGTCGTGCTGACGCTCTACACCGGATGGCAGTACTACGACCAGGGTAAGAAGGTCGGTCTGCGTGCGAGTTGAGATCGTGGCGGTGGGTACCGAATTGTTGCTCGGACAGATTCCCGACACGAACTCCCAATGGCTCGGTGAACAACTGGCGGCCCACGGGATCGCCTCGCAGTTCCACCAGCACGTGGGCGACAACCACGAACGGATTCTCCTGGCCTTTCGCACGGCGCTCGCGCGCAGCGACGCGGTCATCGTGTGCGGAGGACTGGGTCCGACCCAGGACGACATCACGCGCGCCGCACTGGCCGAAGTGATGAACGTGCCGCTGGAGCGTGACGAGGAGATCGTGGCGAAGATTCGCGCGATGTTCGAGGTGCGCGGTCGCACGATGCCGGCGAACAATCTGCTGCAAGCCGACGTGCCCCGTGGGGCGACGATCATCCCCCAGACTCGCGGCACGGCCCCGGGTCTGATCTGCGCGGTGGGCCAGAAGGTTGTCTACGCCGTGCCGGGAGTGCCCTATGAGATGACCGACATGTTCGAGCGCGCGATACTCCCCGATCTCGTGGCGCGTCAGGCGGCTGACGGCACCACCTCGGTGATCACCAGCCGGGTGCTTCGCACCTGGGGCGCCAGCGAATCGGCCCTCGCCGAAGCCGTGGCGCCTCGCTTTGACGAACTGGTCGACGACGACCGGGTCACCATCGCGTTCCTCGCGTCGGGTATCGAAGGCATCAAGGTTCGCCTCACGGCGCGAGGCGACGACGCTGCGCACGCGACGTCACTGTTGGTGAACGAGGAGTCGCTCGTTCGAGCGTTGATCGAACAACAACTTGGCGACATCATCTTTGGCGTGGACGACCAGTCAATGGAAGACGTGGTCGCCGAGCTGCTCTTGGCTCGCGGACTCACGCTGGCGGTCGCCGAGTCGCTGACGGGTGGGCTAATCGCCTCTCGACTTGTTGGCGTCGCGGGCGCTTCCAGGTGGTTTCGCGGGGGCGTCGTGAGTTACGCCTCGGAGGTGAAATTCGATCTCCTCAAGGTACCGGTGGGTCCAGTCGTGAGCGCGGAAGCGGCCGAAGCCATGGCCCTCGGAGTGCGAGACCTCTTGAAGTCCGATGTCGGGTTGAGCGTCACGGGCGTCGCGGGACCAGAGGAGCAAGACGGCCAACCGGCTGGCACCGTGTTCGTGGGACTCGCGCGCGATGAGGACGTACAACACGCAGCACTGCGACTCCCGGGCGATCGTCCTCGCGTGCGCGCGTACAGTGCCATAAGCGCCCTCGACATGTTGCGTCGAGCACTGGACGTCTTTTCTTAGGTCGTCGCCCGTCGCGTGAACGGTGTATGTCAAAGGATCAGTGGCGTTTTCATCTCAATGCAACTTGCCAGGGTTTGCTGTCAGCTCCGAGGCGAGTGGATTTTCTTTTCACATCGAGGTGGACGCCGACATGTTGGATGAGGTGCCCAACGGGAGCCAGGTGGCTGAAACGGTGATCGCCCGTTTTGGACTTGTTCGCTGCATTCAATCTGAGCCGTAACTGTCAGAGGCATCGGGAGTTACACAATGATTGTCACAGACTATAAGGCACTACAATGCTGAAATTGTAAGTAAAAGTAACGGTGGCGGCATGGTAGGCGATGGAACTATAACAAACAATAACGAGGACGAGGGCGACGACAATCCCTTTAACCCCGGATTTGGCGTACCGCCGCCAGAGCTAGCTGGACGGGCGACTATCCAGGCGGAGTTCGCGCGAGCGTTCAAGACCGGTTCACGCGATCCCTGGTATATAGCCACGTTGATTGGTGACCGAGGCGTGGGCAAGACTGCCGTGCTTAACGAAGTCGAGAATCGCATGCGTGGGGAGGGGTGGGCTGTTGTCCACGAGCAGGTTGCCGACGGGCAACCGCTGTTGAGAACGTTGTTGTCCGACCTCATCACTGAAGCAGGCTCGCACTGGTCCCGACTCAAGAAGGTCCTACGAGAGTTTGACCTCGAGGCGACACTCGGTGTCAACGTGGGCGTGGCTTCCGCGAGATTCAAGGCTCGACGCGCCGTTTCGTCATCCACCGCGAGTCAATTGACGCGCGACGTGCTGCGTGTCATTGGGAACCATGCTCAGAAATCTCAGGTGGGAGTGCTGATCACAATTGATGAGGTTCAAGGATGGTCGGATAAGTATGAACTCGGGTCTCTCGCGTCGGCGCTGCAGTTGGTGTCGAAACGCGAAGGTCTTCCCGTGGCTGTGATTTTCGCCGGCCTCCCGTTATCTCACGAGGTTTTGTCTGCAGCGGGCACATTCTTCGAGCGCATGCCATTCGAAGTGCTTGGGGAACTGTCAAAGGAGTCGACGGAGGTTGCGTTCCTCAAACCTGCGATCAGACGCGGCGTGCAAATCGAACCAGACGCACTCGAGCTGCTGACGGTCGGTTCATCCGGCTACCCGTATCTGATCCAACTCGCTGGGCGCTACGCATGGCCCCCGATGGGCGCGCCGCGCACTATCAACGCTGAAGGCGCCGAGCGAGGACTGGCTCTCGCCCGACTGCAGATGAACAAGCTCTTCGCCGGTCGATGGGAGGACTGCACACCCGTGCAGAGAGCGTACCTTTGGGCTGTTGCAGACATCGGCGGTACCGCCACGACAGGGGAGATTTCTACCGCACTTGGAAGGACCACTCACCAGCTTGGGCCACATCGCCACGAGCTCATCCACACGCACCACCTCTTAGATGCGCATGGGTACGGCGAGGTCACTATTTCGCTGTCCGGTTTCGCCCAGTGGATATTGGATCAAGGAAGTGTGGAGATCCCAACTACGAAGGCGCGCCGGCGATAGTTTCCGATCACAGCGGTCGCCCGTCGCCCTGGGGATGAGGCTGGAGTGTCCTGTCCCCTAGGCGATATATAGGTGGACAGCCCCGTCGGGCCTAATGTCGCATCAACACCATGGAGGTTGTCATGTCGTCATTGGAGATTCGTGTCGATCCGACCGCCGTGGGTTTCGATCGGGCGCGCCTCGGTCGCATCGCGCAACACTTTGACGCCTACGTTGCGCAGCGGCGACTTCCCGGTTGGCTCGCCACCGTCGCTCGAGGCGGCGAACTGGTCTGGAGCGCGAAAGGTGGTTTCCGCGACCGGGAGAAGGATCTCGAGGTCACCGACGACACGATTTGGCGCATCTATTCGATGACCAAACCGATCACGTCGATTGCCGTGATGATGCTCTACGAAGAAGGTCGCTTTGATTTGAACGACGACGTTGGTCGGTGGATCGACGCGTTCAAAGAGCCTCGCGTGTGGGCCGGCGGCACGGCCGCCGAACCCCTCACGGTCCCGGCGATTGAACCGGTGCGCGTACACCATCTACTCAGTCAGATGAGTGGGCTGACCTACGGTTTTCACGAAGCCCACCCGACCGACGAGATCTACCGTAACAAGGGCTACGACTTCGGGTTCGCGCCCGGCGCCGACCTGGCCCAGGCCGTGCACGACTGGGGTACGAGTCCCTTGGTGTTCCAACCGGGGAGCGGTTGGAACTACTCGGTCTCGGTCGACGTGCTCGGCCGACTCATCGAGATCTGGAGTGGCCAGAGTGTCGAGTCGTTCTTGCAGGATCGGATCTTCGGACCGCTCGCCATGACTGACACCGACTGGTACTGCCCGGAAGAGAAATGGGACCGTTTGGCGATGCTCTATGTGCCCCACGGTGGCGATTCGTTCCCGTACGAAGAGCTCGCTAAGGCCGCCATGCACGCGCCGCGTATCCACGGGGGCGGCGGTGGTTTGGTGTCGAGCGCCAGTGACTACCAACGATTCATGACGATGCTGCTGCGCGGTGGCGAGTTGGACGGCGTGCGGTTGATCTCGAACCGGACGCTGGAGCTGATGACGCGCAACCACTTGCCAGGCGACGTTGATCTCGAATCGTTCGCCACCGACTCGTTCTCCGAGACCAGTTACGCCGGTATCGGTTTTGGGCTCGGCTTCTCCGTCGTCCTTGACTCGGTGAAGAACCAGAGCCTCGCCTCGGAGGGAACCTTCGGCTGGGGCGGTGCCGCATCGACCGCATTCTGGGTCGATCCGGCTGAGGACTTGACCGTCGGTTTCTACACCCAGTTGCTCCCGAGCAAGACCTATCCCATTCGTCGAGAGTTGCAGCAGTTGGTCTACCAAGCACTGGTGGATTGACCAGAAATACCTTGGAATCTCTGTCTTTCTGGTCGCCCAGAAGGCATCATTGAAGAGTCGCACTCAAATCCTTTTTACGAACACGTGTTCGTAGTACCGTAATGACGGGCGGAGAGCGACCGATGTCACAAGAGACTCATAGCGTTTCTCGGATGACAAAAAACAAGGAGACAGTTATGGCAACCGACGACCGCGAGAAGGCCCTCGACGCCGCACTCGGCCAGATCGAGAAGCAGTTCGGTAAGGGCTCGATCATGCGCATGGGCGAGAACCTGCACATGAACATCGAGTCGATTCCGACGGGCGCTCTCGCTCTCGACATGGCGCTCGGAATCGGTGGTCTGCCTCGCGGTCGAATCGTCGAACTCTACGGTCCCGAGTCTTCCGGTAAGTCGACCTTGGCCATGCACGTCGTCGCCGAAGCGCAGCGCAACGGTGGCGTCTGTGCCTACATCGACGCCGAGCACGCGATGGACCCGGTCTACGCGCGCGCGATTGGCGTCAACGTCGATGACCTCTTGATCTCCCAACCCGACACCGGCGAGCAGGCGCTCGAGATCACCGACATGCTGATCCGCTCCGGAGCGCTCGACGTCATCGTCATCGACTCGGTGGCAGCTTTGACGCCGCGCGCCGAGATCGAAGGTGACATGGGCGACCAGCACATGGGACTCCAGGCTCGTCTCATGAGCCAGGCGCTACGCAAGTTGACCGGCGGACTTTCTAAGTCCAACACCGTCGCAGTTTTCATAAACCAATTGCGCGAAAAAATCGGCGTCATCTACGGATGCTTTTCCTATGACTCTCGTGTCGTGCTGGCAGATGGGACGACCGAGGAAATCGGCAAGATCGTCAATCAGAAGCTTCCCGTAGAAGTATTGTCATACGATTCGCTCACAGGGACGATGGTCCGCAAGCGAGTGGTCAACTGGTTCGACAATGGGAAAACCGACCAGTTCCTTCAGATCTCGGTCGCCAACCCAATGAGGAATGGCCGGGCTCAATTGGCATGCACTCCCAACCACTTGATCCGCACGCCCCAGGGATGGGTCGAAGCAGGAAAACTGAAGGTTGGCGACCGCGTAATTGAAGCGTTGCCGTATTACTTGTCTGATTTTCAGATGACGGCGCTGCGCGGGACCCTGATGGGCGACGGAGCAATCTCCCCGACGCGCAACGGGCGCACCGCGCGGTTGCGCTATACCCACTGTAGCGATCAGACTGAGTACGGCGACTGGAAAGCGTCGCTGTTTGCAAACGTCGGTACAAGTCGCCACGTCCGCGATGACAATGTCGTCACCTACGACTTCCGACCGATGTCTGAATTGGCCGACCTGCGCAACGCCGTCTACGTCGACGGAAAGAAGGTCTTCGAAGACGACTACTTGAAGACCCTCACGCCGCTTTCACTTGCCCTCTGGTACATGGATGACGCGAACTTGTCAATTCGGTCGAAGGATGTCCAAAAGCGGACCGAGGGTGGTACAGGTCGCGTGACAATCTGTGTCGAGGCGATGGAGGTGGCGACGCGAGCACGACTCGTTTCCTACTTGGCCGACACGTGGGGCTTACGAGCAAAGTTGATTTCGAGTGGTGCAGTGCAAAAGGCCGTGTTGGTCTTTAACAACGCCGAGTCGGTCAAATTTCAAGCTCTCATCGCCACCTTCGTCCATCCCAGCATGGAGTACAAGCTTTTACCGCGATTCCGAGGTCTGTTTGCGGTGGAACCGGTACTCGAACCTATGCGCTATGAGCTCGTTGCGATGCCGGTGATTGATGTACGGGTGAAGCCCAAGGCACGCTCGATGCGTCGTTTCGACATCGAGGTGGAGGACAGCCACAACTATCTCGTCGACGGAGTCATGGTGCACAATTCTCCCGAGGTGACGCCTGGTGGCCGGGCCCTTAAGTTCTACGCATCGGTCCGTCTCGACATCCGTCGCATCGAATCGATCAAGGACGGCACCGACGTCGTCGGTAACCGCACTCGCGTGAAGGTCGTGAAGAACAAGTGCGCCGCGCCGTTCAAGCAGGCCGAGTTTGACATCATGTACGGCCAGGGCATTAGCCGAGAAGGCTCGGTCTTGGACGTCGCCGTGGAGTTGGGCTTCGTGAAGAAAGCCGGCGCCTGGTTCACGTACGAAGGCGAGCAGATGGGCCAGGGTCGCGAGAACGTGAAGGCATTCCTTCGCGAGAACCCGCAGACCATGGCCGAGATAGATGGGCGCGTGCGCGAGCACATGGCTAACTCACTCTTGCCGGACGTCGTAGGCACTGGTGTCGAACTCGACATTGACTCACCAATCACACTCGACTGATATCAACAACGCACCTTCAACATTGACCGGTTGATTCACTGACGGGTTGACGATTCACGCTCGCTCGTGCCAGTAGCGTCAATTCGGTGAATAATCGACTTCGATTCCGGCAGTTCCTGGGCGCACTTGTGCGCAGGTTTCGTCGGTACATGAACGAAGTGGCGACGGTCGGACCGAGTGATCCGTATGCGAAGAAGTTCCAGTATTTCGGCAAGGGGGCGGCCTTGATGGCGCCCCAGGGAGTGATCTACAACGAGCGATATCTGGCGATTGGTGACGAGTCGCTGATCGGGCCGAATGTCTGCTTGACGGCGGGAATCAGTGGTGAACAGACAATGTTGAGTTCACCCGTCGTCTCCATCGGACGAAAGTGCATCATCGGACGCGGATCGCACATCATCGGCCATTGGTCGATCGTCTTGGGCGACGAGATCCAAACGGGACCATACGTGTACATCACCGACGAGAATCACTCCTACGAAGACCCCGATCAACCGATTGGATGGCAGACACCAACCGAAGCCGCCGTCCGCATTGGTTCGGGCAGTTGGCTCGGCGCCAATGTCGTGATCCTTCCGGGTACCGAGCTCGGTCGTAACACCGTCGTCGCGGCCGGGGCGGTGGTGCGCGGAATGTTCCCCGATCACGTCGTGTTGGGTGGTGTGCCCGCAAAGGTACTGCGTCACTACTCACGGGAGAATGGATGGCAATCGGGACCGCCGAGTGACTAGGAAACTCGGTGTCGATCTCACGCCGCTTCGAGTCTCCAAGCAGTACCGCCGTCTCTATATCGCCGGATTCGTAACCGCGCTCGGCAGCCAGGCCACGTACGTCGCGGTGCCGTATCAACTTCGACTGCTCACGCACTCGCCGTTCGACGTCGGATCTATCGGCCTCGCCGAATTGCTGCCGTTGGTCGTCTTCGGACTCTATGGCGGCGTGCTAGCGGATCGACTCAATCGCCGGCGTTTGATCATCTCGATGGAGCAGGTCCTGATGATCGCGACGGCGGTCCTCTTCGTCAACGCACTCTTACCGCATCCGCAAGCCTGGATCCTCTACGTCGACGCCTTCGTCGCCGCGGGTGCCGGGAGCATGCAGCGTCCGAGCGTCGAAGCGCTGAATCAGTTGTTCGTGTCGCACGAGTTGCAACGGGCCGCGTCGGCGCTCGCGAACGTACGCTCCACGACCGCCTCGATCATCGGACCGGCACTTGGAGGACTCGCGGCGGTGGCTTGGGGTCCGGGTTCGGTCTACGCGGCCAATCTCGTGACGTTCACCCTCTCGTTGATCCTGCTGTACTCACTTCGCGCGACCGCGGCGAGCGCGACCGCTGAAGACGGTGACGTGGCCGCCATGCGGTCAGGCATTCGCTACGCGATGTCACGCCCCGACATCGTCGGCACCTACATCGTTGACCTGCTGGCGATGATCCTCGCCTTTCCGGTTGTCATGCTGCCGTTCGTGGCGGCCCGGTTTCACGAGACCTACGCCCTGTCATTGCTCTACTGCGGACTTCCGGCTGGCGCCCTGATCGCGACACTCACATCCGGGTGGTCGCGACGAATCCATCGATACGGTCGCGCCATTGTGTACTGCGCGGCGCTCTGGGGTCTCGGAATAGCCCTCTTCGGCTTCTCCTCGTCGCTCTGGTTGGTCTTGCTCGGTCTCGCCGTTGGCGGGGGCGCGGACGCGATTAGTGGCATCTTTCGCACGACCATGTGGAACGAGTCGATCCCGCCCGAGATGCGCGGTCGCATGGCCGGAATCGAGCTGATCTCGTACTCGCTCGGTCCGACGGCCGGACAGTTTCGCGCGGGCGTCATGGCCGCCTGGACGACCCTGCGTTTCTCGTTGACTTTCGGGGGACTGGCCTGCACCGGTTCAGTCGGGGCTGTCGCTCTGGCGCTTCCGCGACTATGGAGTTTCGATGAGCGTACCGATCCACACGTCGCCGAAGTACGCGAGTTGCGCTCGGGCGAGGACTATTCGGAGACTTAGCCGTTCACCGTCAACCTCTACGCTTCTTGCGTGAGTTCTACGACATTCCTCGTCACGGTGAGCGGTCCTGATCGCGTCGGAGTCGGCGCCGAACTCTTTCTCGCCCTCACCTCGCTCGAGGCGCGCGGCATTGCAATCACGGACGTGGCCCAGATAACGATTCGCGGAGCCCTCGTGCTCTGTGCCGAGGTGAGTTCACGAAACGCCGTCTCCGAAACTGTGATCGAAGAGGCGTTGGCGCAGCGCGACATCGTGAGCCAGGGGATAACCGTCAGCGTCGAAGAGGTGACGCCAAGCGACGTGAGCGATGGCCGACGACTACTGGTGACGTTCCTCGCTCCGCGCATTTCCGCGACGCAATTGGGAAGCGTGTTCGCCGCGATTGCGGCCTCGGGTTCGACCTGTGAACGCATCGTGCACCTCGCGAGCTATCCGGTCGACTGCTACGAACTCGTCGTACGGGGGGCCGATCACGCCTCGCTGCGCGAGGCGCTGATCGAGGTGGCGCGCACGATTGGAGTGGACCTGGCGGTGCAACGTGCCGGCCTGCATCGACGCGCGAAACATCTGGTCGTCATGGACGCCGATTCCACGTTGCTGCAAGACGAGGTGATCGATCTGCTCGCCGATGAGTGCGGTTGCGC
>Ga0307374_10003947_pt1 | contig 25028 bp, 30 predicted proteins | sample OX3MG_FD_202532 | JGI IMG/M metagenome (GOLD analysis project Ga0307374, IMG submission 202532) | Soil microbial communities from Risofladan, Vaasa, Finland - OX-3 | ecosystem: Environmental > Terrestrial > Soil > Coastal area > Acid sulfate soil | place: Finland: Risofladan, Vaasa | collected...
ACTCGCCCCAAACCAAACGGTCCGCGTCTTTTTTCTCGTGCTTGTTGGATGTTTGCGACTTCGCCCGGCTGCGCACCGGTGACTTCTTTACCTCTGCCATTCATCCCTGGATTATAGCATAAAAAGAGAAATAACTATAGGTTGCTGTATTTGCCAACAAATACTTTCGGCGAAGAAAAAACTCTAAGCGTAACTGTTTGGGTTCCGACTGATCGGCTTGGGCATACAGGTAAGTAAAGCTTAGAAAACGTCGGTGTTTGGATAGCATTTCAATATTTGTTAGTTGACAGATATGATAGCAAGTGATATATTTTGATCAATATTGATCTGCCCTCTCAGCAATGAGTCAGGGCAGTTTTTTATTACCGCTCCTGCCACAAAGAAATAATCGAAAATTTTTATGAAGATGTTAGCACAAATTACCAAATTTACCCGCAAGTCCGTCCTTATCTGTGTGCTAGTGGCAGCAGCAGTAGTCGGTGTTGCAGCATACAGCAACGCGCAAGCATTGACCATAAGTTCCGTAAGAGACTGTGACAATAATTCCGTCATGTACTGCGGCGCCGGCAGTGTAGGCCAAGTGCAGAATCAATATGCCAATGGCGTCTCAGGGCACAATAGCGCCGGCAGCATTCAACACATCTATAGTTACTTCGGCATCAGCGGTAGTGATATAAATAGTATGAGCCAGTATGCTGTAGAAGGTGATGTGTACAAGGATGGTAACGTGAAGGTAAATGGCGAAGTAGTGGCTACCAATGTATGGACAGCTGGCCGTTGGTATATACCTGGCAGCAACAAAGTTTCATATGGCGGTACGACATTTTACAAACGGCATCCGAGTGTCTCATTCGTGAGCAGTCCGCTGAAGGCCTTTGTTGTGATGAAAGACGGCAAGTTCCAGTTCGCTATCCTTGTAAGCTGCGGCAATCCGGTAATAGGGCAAGCCAGAACGCCGAACTACTCCATCGAGAAACAAGTACGTGTCTTGGGACAAAGCAATTGGCAAAATTCGGTGAGCGTCAAGCAAGGAACACATGTTGAGTTCCGCGTCATCGTCAGAAGTACTGGTGAGGTTTCAGCATCCAACATCAAAGTACGCGACCAGCTGCCAAACTATATCAATTTTGTCAGTAACAGCTTGAGGCGTGACGGACAATGGGCTTATGGTGTAGCTTTCTTCAGTGGTACCGGCAACATAATTGACCGTCTCCGACCGGGCGATTCCGTCATCTATACATTTGAAGCTATCGTTGGCAAATATGACAATCCGTATACCTGCCGCCAGCTTACCAACACGGCTATGATCACCGCACCCGGTCTTCCCTACAAAAGTAATAATGCAGGGGTGAATGAGACCTGTGTACAGAAACCATCACCGTCTCCCAAACCGACACCTACCTGTACGCCGACACCTGCACCGTCTTATCCACCACATCCTTCTTATCCTTGGTAATAAGTCCACGGCAATACCAACGCCTGCGTTGTGCCCGCACAATACTTTCATAAAGAATAGCACACTATTATATAGCAGAGTTTGCAAGAATGTCTTTATCTTTATAAGTAACATTTTTTTAATTAATCGTGCGTTGACAAAATAGATATAGTGTGATATAGTATTATCTATAAAGATCTGCCCGATTCATTATGAACAACGGCAGATTTTTTATTACTCTTTTAGCTTCCAGTGCAGTACTTCTTTCCGCTGCAACTCCTGCACTTGCACATTCAAATAATTCCAAAGGGACAGTCGTTCGAGGTAATGTCTATGACGAAAGTAACGGTGGTAAAGGAATTGGTGGACTCAACGTTGCAGTAACCTGTTCAGATAAAAAAGGAACAGTTTCGCAAAATACGCTAACCAATGGTAATGGACTGTACTCAGTTACCTTCAGCAATTCGCAATGCGGTAAATACAGCCCGGTTTCGGCAACTGTTACCGACAATGGACAGACTCAAACTGACAATGTTTTGGTTTCCGCACAAAGGACTGCAACGATGGATTTCTATTTCGGATCTGTCAGTGTTCCTGAATTCGGTCTTATTCCCGGCGTTCTTGCTACAGTATTTTCAGCGGGTTCTTTCTTGGCTCTTAAGAGAAGAAAGAATTAAGGTATGTTCTCCTCATTGCCCAAATTTCTGTCCGACAATCCATTTTATATAAGAGTATTTCTATTTCTCGTGCTTTTTATTGTGGTCTCAGGCATCATCGGTCCGTGGGTGATCGGGACTCGGCTACTCTATGGATTTTATTTCTTTATTTATGGCAATATGGGCAAAATGGTGCTTTTCTCAGCGATCGCGTTCTATTTATTGACGAGAGGAAGACGAAAAGACACAAGGCATATGGTCTATGACAAGAGAAATTTGTGGTTTATTGTTGCATCTTTTGTATCGTTGGGTCTTTTTTTCCCTATCGCGAAGTCACTTCTTACCCAACCGTCTTTTTACTCTGATCTCCCTCTCTCACTTCTCGCGCATGCGCTCGTGATCGCGGTCCCTGTACTTCTTGCATTCGGAGTATTTGGCGCGTCATTTCTCAAGAAGTTTATTAAGAAATTCAAGAAAGAATTATTACTCTGTCTGGGGATGTCTGTCGCGTTTTATTTCGCCATCTTTTATGTCTGGCAACTATGGCCGTATCTGAGCGCTTTGGTCTTGCATATCGAGTATGCGTTGTTCTCGTTGAGTTTTAATAATGTCCATGTCATCCCGCCCCGGACGCTGTTTGTGCAAAATTTCGGTGTGACGATTGAGCAGGCCTGCTCGGGGCTTGATTCGCTCTTCCTTTTTACGGCTCTCTATCTGTTTATCGGGATTCTGGACTGGAAGGTCTTTAATCACAAGAAGCTCGTGGGGATGTTCTTTGTTGCAGGGATAGGGACGTTTCTCGTAAACATTCTTCGTATCTATTTACTTATCCTCGGCGGTGTCTTTATCTCCCCCGTTCTGACGGCACAGTTATTTCATACCTATCTGGGGATGGTGCTCTTTATCATCTACTTCGCACTCTTCTGGCGGCTGTTTTACGGATGGATGAAGCGATAGGCAGACTTGTGTTTTGTTTGAAAAAGTATATACTGAGGGTATGGAAAAGAAACTTTTAAATTATCGTATTATTATCGAAAAAGAAAAATATGAGGATGGTTCAACCGTCTTTGTTGCGTATTGTCCTACGCTGAGCATTACGGATTATGGTGACACTGTTGAAGAGGCATTGACTAGTATTAAAGATGGTATTGAACTTGCTGTTGATACTCTGGTGAAAGAAAAGAAGGAAGTTCCTGTGGATCACATGGACGATCAAATTATTACTTCGGCAAAAGTCCAAATTTCTCCGAGCGTTAAAATAGTTTCCGCGTAAAGTAAATGAGTAAATTACCAAGGAATATTAAGGGTAAACAACTAATTGCTATTCTTGAAAAGTTAGGATTTACTGTAGGTGGTAAAAGAGGAAGTCATTTTCGTATGAGTCATCCTGACGGCAGATGGACACAAGTTGCTGTCCACCCCAAGCCTATTCCACAGGGTACGCTTCGTGCTATTTTGCGGCAAATAGATCAGTCACCCGACGAATTCATAAAACTTCTGTAGAGAATATTCCATACGTATCTGGGGATGGTGCTCTTTATCATCTACTTCGCACTCTTCTGGCGGGTATTTTATGGTTGGATAAAACAATAAGTAAAAGTATGCGCATAGTGCATGCGATATAGCCACCAAAAACTGTAGAGGGACCTTCATTTACAACGTTTATCTTCTATGCCATAATTGGTTTAGCATCGTGCAAAAGTGCGCTGCGAGTATAAAAAGTATTTAATTACTCTTTTTTTGTATGTACTATGTCAGAAGATGCACATGGCGGTGAATTGCACCAAACAAAAACAGTTGGTATCGAACCCCAAACAAATAAACCTGTTAAGGTAGAGAAGGTCTTAAAGTCTCTTACAGAATATAAAAGAGATAATGTTGAGATCAACGGACTTCCTATTATTCAGGATCTTGGAGAAGGATCAGCCGCGATCACTTTTTTGAGTTATTTACCTGATGGTCAGAGCGTCGTTGTGAAAGTAGGAAGATCCCCGGTCGCGGAGACATCCCAACAGTTTTTAGAAGCCGATAGCTTATTACAGAAACTTTCTACCGTGACGCCATTTGTACCACGGGAACATGGATCGGGGCGGGTTACGATAAATGGATATGAACGGCCCTATTATGTTATGGATTTTGTTGATGGGAGAACGCTTGCTGAGGGGATCAAGGCCGGTGATATGGATCTACAGCGGAAATTTTCCGTGTTACGAGGGATCGGTTACGGACTTGATGATATGTTACAAGAAGGCCTTATGCCCGGAGATTTAAAACCGGAAAATATCATGTTACGAAGAGGAACGAATGTACCGGTCCATATTGATCTTGAACATATGAATAAAGTCGGAGAACCGTTTCATAAAGAATTTTTTACTCCGCACTATAGTGGTCCGGATAGATTTTTCCCAAGAAGAGAGCTCGGACCGGGTGCTATCACATGGTCCTATACGGCCATCGCGTATGAAATGTTGACCGGAAAAAGTATATTCAATACACACAGTAATGATACCGCAATATATTTTTATAACAATGAGAATGCGTATAATAAATATCTGCAAAATGAGCTGCAAAATAGTGATCTGCCGGTCGAAGCACAACAAATCTTTTTGCGAGGGTTTTCATACAATCCGGAAGAGAGATTTCAAACAAATAGTGAAATTGCCAGGGCCTTACAAGATGTCTATATACCAAACGCACGAAAAACCAAACGGCAACAGCCGAGACGCGCCGCTTCAGAACATGAGAAAGTACATAAAGATTCAAGAGGCCCAGGAAGAATTAAATCATTATTAAGCAGACCAGGCGTACGTACGGAGAGAACAAAAACACCCGTATAGGGAACTATATTGTTTCTAGCTGCGGTAATTAGAGAAGATTTGCCGGTTTATTTCCGTTTTCAAATTCAGTTGCGGATTGCAGTACAGTTTCTGCAATTGCCCTTTTTGCCTCTTTGGTAAAAGAAGCTTGATGTGCGGTGATAAGAACATTTGGAAGGGACAACAATATTTTCAATATTTCATCCTGTATCCCCTCTGCGGATTTATCTTCAGAAAATATTCCTTTTTCGTTTTCATAGTTATCAAGCTCGAAATGATTGTTTTTTTTAGAAATTAGTATATACTAACTTTATGGAAAAGAAACTTTTAAATTATCGTATTATTATAGAAAAAGAGAAGTATGAAGATGGATCTACGGTTTATGTTGCCTACTGTCCTACTCTCAGTATCTCTGATTATGGTGATACTGTGGAAGCTGTATTGGCAAGTATTAAAGATGGTATTGAACTTGCGGTAGAAGCTTTAGTTAAAGAAAAAAAAGAAGTACCTATTGATCATATGGATGAGCAGATTATAACTTCTACAAAAATCAGTGTGTCTTCAAATGTCAAAGTTGTTTCTCTATAAATGAGTAAATTGTCTCGAAATGTTAAAGGTAAACAGTTAATTACCCTTCTCGAAAAATTAGGATTCGAGGTCGTAGGCAAGAGAGGTAGTCATTTTCGCCTTACTCATCCTGATGGTAGATGGACACAAGTAGCAGTTCATCCTAAACCAATCCCACAAGGTACGTTGAGGACAATACTTCGACAAATAGAGATGACTACAGAGGATTTTTTAAAACTTTTATGAAGGCTCTTAAACTTAAAAAGAAATTTACAAGAGGTTAGTAACAAGTTTACCCATGTCAAAATCTGTAGCAGACTGGAGTATGGATTCTGCGATTGCCCTTTTTGCCTCTTTGGTAAATGAAGCTTGATGAGCGGTGATAAGGACATTTGGTAAAGACAGAAGTTTTTTCAATGTTTCATCCTGTATCCCCCCTGCTGATTTATCTTCAAAAAATATCCCCTTTTCATGTTCATAGACATCGAGTCCTAAATAACCAATTTTTCCGGTTTCTAATCCTTTAATTACTGCATCGGTATCGATCAATTTGCCCCGAGCTGTATTGATGATCATAACAGTATCTTTCATTTTATTGATAGATTCGGTATTGATGATATGTTCGGTTTCAGGAGTCAGCGGACAGTGAAGACTGATGATATCTGCCTGTGCATACAATTCATCAAGAGATACATACGGAATTCCCAATTGCTCACATTCGGCATTTTGGTACACATCATACGCAAGGATCTTGCAGCCAAATCCTTGTAGAATTTTTGCCGTTATCATCCCGATTTTGCCTGTCCCGAGGATGCCGACAGTTTTTCCGTTCAGATCAAATCCCATCAATCCGTCCAGAGAAAAATTATATTTTTGTGTTTTTTGTGATGCGTCAACTATTTTTCTATTGAGGGCGAGTATCAATGTCACCGTATGTTCTGCGACAGAACTCGGTGAGTATGACGGTACATACGTGACAGTAATTCCGAATTTCTTTGCTGCTTCCACATCGACATGATCAAATCCTGCGCTTCGGAGTGCTAAGAGTTTGGTGCCATTTGCCTGCAGTTGTTGTATTACCGATTCGTCAACGTGATCCCGTACCGATACGCAGACGCCTTCGTATCCTTCTGCGAGAGCTACGGTATCTGCATTGAGTACTTCTTTTTTGAAGGTGAGTGTGTGTGTATTTGCTTCGTTTGCTTTGGAGAAAAATTCTTCATCAAACGGTTTTGCGCTAAAAAATATAATGTTCATTATCTACCAACTCCGATATATCTAAAGCCTAATTCTTTTACCTTTTCCGGATCATAGATATTACGTGCGTCAATGAGCTTTGGTGTTTTCATCAGCTTTTTGACATTCTCTAAATTCAATTGGCGGAATTCGTTCCATTCAGTGATCACGATAAGCACCTCTGCATCTTTTGTTGCTGTATAGGCATCTTTGGTATACGTGAGATTACTTTGGTCTCCAAATATTCTTTTGGCATTGTTTACCGCGATCGGGTCATACGCATTGATAATCGCTTCTCGTGCGAGAAGTTCCTGGATAACCGTGATTGATGGAGCAAAGCGCATATCGTCGGTATCCGGTTTGAAAGATAATCCTAGCAAGCCGATTGTTTTGCCTTTCACATCGTTATCGAGAAGTTTTATTGCCTTCTTGGCGATATCTTCCATTGCTGCTTTGTTGATATTTTCTACTTCCTGCAAGAGGCCGAAATCATATCCATAATTCCGGGCGATTGCGAAAAGTGCCTGGACGTCTTTGGGGAAACAGCTTCCGCCGTATCCTGCGCCGGCATTCAGGAATGACTTTCCGATCCGTTTGTCATAACCGACTGCTTTGAGTACTTCGACACCATTGGCTCCGGTTATTTCTGATAATTGTGCGATTGCATTGGCAAAAGAGATTTTGGTTGCAAGAAAGGCGTTTGAGGCATATTTGATCATTTCTGCTGTGGGGATTGAAGTTACAACTACATTTGAGGGTCCTGTTGGTCCATCGGTGATGATCGGCTCGTGCAGTTCTATCAGCAGCTTTTCTGCTCTTTTGTCATCCGTACCGATGACGATTCTATCAGGATGAAGCGTGTCGGAGATTGCTTGTCCTTCACGAAGAAATTCAGGGATTGACCCATAGCCATACTCTGCGTCTTGCGGTTTTTCACGATCAAGGACGTTTCGTACGTCTTTACTTGTCCCGACAGGGACAGTACTTTTGGTGACGACGACGGTGTAGTCTTTGAGATTTTGTGCGACTTTTTTCGCTGCGTCATAGATATACGTGAGATCGGCATTGCCATCTTCTTTGGGTGGTGTACCGACTGCGATGATAACAATATCTGATTCCTGGACAGATGGTGCGTAATCAAGGGTGAAGTTGAGTCTCCCGGCCTTGTAGTTGTGTATTACCATTTCAGTAAGCCCTGGTTCGTAGATGGGGATGATTCCCTTTTTGAGATTTTCAATTCTTTCCGGGATGATGTCGATGACGTTGACGGCATTTCCGAGGTCTGAAAATACTGCCGCACTAACGAGTCCTACATACCCTGCACCGATTACTGTAATAGTCATAATATAGATGTATAGTATACATTATAATGATGTTTTTATCAAGCGTTATTACTCATATATATGCTTATTATAGGTTAAAAATATAAAATGAGTTTTAAGTGACGAGAAAATAATTAACCTCTATGAATAGGGCATTTATCGTGTAAATTGACTTTTTATACACTACTTGGTAGTATGCGGTTATAGATATGAATAAGTATATTGTTTCCGATCCAAAAATTTTGAGCGGAATGCTAGTAATTAAAGACACTCGCGTTCCTGTGACACGGATACTTTCTCTTTTAAAAGAGGGATATACACTTGAGGAAATTCATGAGCAATTTGATCATATAAGTATTGAGACTTTAACAAAAGTAATAGGTGAAGTTGCTATTTTAATTAATAAAAACCCTCATGACGCGCAGGTTTTATAAACACAAATTACTTCTGGATGAAGGATTCCCGCCTCGATGGTATTTTCCGCATGTAAATCAACGATTTGATGTGAAACATATTAAGAGTGATTTACAGAAAACTGGACTTTCTGATGAAAAAGTATATACAGTTGCTGTGGAAATGAAACGGATAATTATTACTTATAATGTGAAAGACTTTAAGAGGTTGGCGAAAAATAGTGAAAATACAGGTGTTATTGGTGTTTCATCACTTATGCCTTATTATCAAATAGATAACCAACTTACATCTTTACTTACAAAAAGTAACAAAAAAGCATTACATGGGAAATTTACAGCATTAAATGAAGCAACATAAGCATAGAATAATTTTTGTTCTTCAGTAAGTCTAACATATTCTATTTCAGTATAAGTCGTCCACAGATAAAATATAATTATTATCCTATAATATTGATTTACCTCTATAATCCTGCTATAATAATGACTCATAGTCGTGATCATTGCGGAAATATTTAATAACCATCAATAGTGATTATGTAGTTCCTTCCACCGTGTCCCTTCGACTTGTCCATCGTAGCTTAAGCGAAGTGGGATTGTGGTAATACGAGGTATCTCTTTTCCTCACCCTGAATTAACCCTAATCAAAATCTACCGCCACTTCATTACGGATATTATTTATTGCAATTCAGTTTTTTCTACTTTCAGTTGGTAATTTTCTACTCGTTGGTTTTCCTTGAAGTTCAATTATCCATATGACATTATGAGTATGCTTTTCAGTTATAGAACGAAAAAATTCTTTGACTTGCAATTTATATTCTTCCAGTTTTTCTTTTGATGGATTTCGATGTACTATATATCCACTTTTACCTCTCTGTTCTTCAGTAAGTTTATATGCTGTCGTGTCTGCAGTAAAGATAGGATGAGTACCTTTAGAATATTTAATGGCTACCTGAGGATCAGATAATTTTATTCCTTTATTGTTCGGTGAAATAGAAGTAACATTCCATCCTTCTTCACGGGCAATCGTAACAAAGAATCTATTGGCATTTTCATCAGCGATAATAGTACCTTTTGAAGTTTTAGGCAGTTTGGGCATGTCTATCAAATTCCTTTGCGTAAGTTCTTATTAATTTTTCAATATATTCAGGTTTTACTGTCGGATAAGATTCTTTTAAATCATTGATTGACCAGCCTAAAGCAAGATATTCCAGGATAACACTAACAGGTACTCGTGTCCCTTTAAAACAGGGTGCACCGTTCAATACATCTTTTTGAACTTCAATTATTGATTTGAGATCTTTATTCAATATTTTCATAAGTACATGTTACTCTAATTTAATTCAGTCGTCAATAAACCTATAATATTGTTTTATTACCTGGTTTCTGTTATAATAATGACTCATAGTTATGAGAAACTACCTAGCAGTTATCAATTCCGAGTTTATCTCCCCTTCTATTGCAGTAACAAAGGGTATCTCATGGAGCAATCCGATGGAGACACTCCTCAAAATCTAACCGTATAGCATATCGTGTGTCCCTAATTCGACAAAAATAATCCTGTTTTGTTTTATTCGGTACAACGCTCGCCAATCACCAGTCACATTTATACTCTGTATTCCTGCATATTTTTCTTTTAACGAATGATTACGAAGTGATACATTATGGGGACTTTCACGAAAAAGTTCTAGCGCATCTCTGAATGCATGTTTTATCTCTAGCGGTGCGAGGGTCAATTTTTTATTAAAATTGGGGGAAAATTCAATCCTTTCTTTTTGTGCTTCGACTTTCATCTTTAATGAGGGTATCGATATAAGAAAGAGCATCTTTTGTGTTTTTGAATGAAGTGGTCTTTCCTGCTTTTATATCTTTATCTGACTGTTTTAAGGATTTAATAAGATACTCATTTGGTATTTCACTATTATTGACAGTTAGGTCTTTTGTACGAATAAATTGTTTTAACAATACTTTAATAACCGCATTTAACGAAAGCCCCAATTCATCAGCTGTTTTTTGAGCCTGTTTTTTCACTGATGGTTCTAATTCTATATGTAGTGATGTGGTATTCATAATAATAAAAGTATAACAGACGAAGTATTAAAGTCAATACTATTGCTATAGGATATCTAATTTGGTATAATAGAGCTTACTTTTATAATAATATATCCAGATGAAAAAGTATTTAGCAGTTATCAATTCTGAGTTTATCTCCCCTTCTATTGCAGTGACAAGGGGTATTTCATGGAGCAATCCGATGGAGACCCTTCTCAAGATCTATCATCACTACATGAGTGAGTCTCCACATAAAAATTCAATACATTTTATACTGAGTGCTCCGGGAAGATATTGGGGATGGACAAAACTACTCATTACTGGTAATATATAAGTAATTAAAACTTGTTTGGATGGGTGCATGCACCGGTTCGAGCAAGTTTTTATTTTTTAAACAGTCTTCGTTTTGTCTCTATCCAATTCATTTTTTTGTAATTCGTAATTTTACTTTCTATAATTGTATAAAAACGTATATCCTTACCTGATTCTTTTGCAAGTACAGCTCCAGCTATCATATCGGCTATATTAACCTTTTTATTCTCTTCACTATCTACGTGTTGCACTTTGAATTTTGTTCCTGTAAGCTCAGATAATTTTTGATCAAACTCTTCTAAATCTGTTGTTTTAAAGAAATGGCGGTCAAATATAATTTCATTAATTTTATAAAGGTTTATTATATCGGAAATTAACAGCCAACATAATAATGCAAAATGTTGTGGTGTATCAGGTATCTTCCTGTCTTTCTTATCTATGACTAATACAAAAATTCCAATGTCAAATTGTATAACAGTTTCAAGTATAGCTATCTTCGTCTTTTCACCTGCGGTATAAAATTTAATTTCACCTTTTTGTTTTTTTAACCTTCCAATCTTACGTAATGATTTAGTAACGCTTTCCATAACGATTGAACTTTCAGGTACAACAGCAGCAAGAACTATCACTTTATCTTTAGGATCAGGTAGAGTTCCTGACTCATCAATAAATATTGTATATTTTTTCATATAAATATTATAGCAGGCTCTACTTTTACTCAAAAAATAAAGAACATAAACAAACCAAACTTGCTATAGGATATCTAATTTGGTATAATAGAGCTTACTTTTATAATTATATATCCAGATGAAAAAATATTTAGCTGCAATTAATAGTGATTACTTAGTGCCTTCCGTAGCTGTAGCTAGAGGAATTTCGTGGTCCCATCCGATGGAGACGCTTCTCAAAATCTACCATCACTTCATGAGCGATTCTCTCTACCGGAATTCGATTTATCTCATTCTCAGCACAAGTATTCAGGCTTTTTTTGGCTTTTTCTTCTGGATTATCGCAGCACGGTTATATGCGCCTGAACAGGTCGGTATCGCGACGACGCTTATCTCGGTGATGACGCTTATCAGCGGATTCAGCACACTCGGGCTCAATGTGGGATTGGTACGCTTTCTTCCTAAGTCAAAGGAAAAGAATGAGAAGATCAATTCGAGTTTCTTCATCACGACCCTCGCATCTGTTGTCATCTCAATAATATTTCTTGTCGGTCTTAAGACCTTCTCTCCAAAATTGCTTTTCCTCCAAAGTAATATTTTATATATGATTACATTTACACTTTTTGTCATTTCATATTCAGTGAATGCCCTTGTTGAGAGTATCTTCGTCGCCTATCGTTCGGCGAAATATACGCTGCTTAAGAATACTGTGTTGAGTATTGTGAAGGTTGTACTTCCCGCTTTCCTACTCGTCTTCAGTGCGTACGGGATTTATGCTTCAGTCGGCATCGCAAACATACTGGCATTCATATTATCTATCGGACTTTTAATTTATAATTTCAAATACACGCCGAAATTATCACTGAATATACCCGTTGTCAAAAAAATCGGCTCCTACTCCTTCGCCAACTACTTAGCTAGTTTTCTTGGAAGTTTACCCCAAATGTTATTACCATTAATTATTGTAAACAAATTAGGAGCAAAAGAAGCAGCCTATTTCTATATCGCTTTGATGATAGCAAGTTTTGTTTATATTATCCCATCAGCAACAACTCAATCTTTATTCGCGGAAGGCTCAAATAATGAGAAAGAAATGAGGAAACATATTAATAAAGCTATTAAAATTATCACTATGGTTTTAATTCCAGTGATTATATTTATAATCTTATTTGGGAATTATATACTTTTAGTATTTGGCAAAAAATATTCATCAGAAGCATTTATGTTATTAAGAATATTTGCTTTTTCAAGTGTTTTTATTTCAACAAATTACATTTTATCTACTTTATTACGTGTTAAAAACAAGATGAAAGAAATTATTATAAATAGTTTATTATATTCTTTATTTATCATATCAGCAGTATTCCTAATTAATTTAAAAAATTTATATGATTTAGGATTAATTTGGTTAGCAGCGCAAGTATTTACTTCAGCTATTTATTATTTTCAGTTAAAACGTATTAAATTTAGTTAATATATTTTTCTATAGTAGAAATATACACTTCTTCTAGCCTTTCGACTTGCTTTTCAATACTAAATTTTTTTACTTTATTTTTAGCTTCAATACTCATTCTATTCATTAATTCTTTATCTTTAAATAATATAATTACTTTTTCAGCAATCTGTTTTTGATTCTTAGGTTCTATGAGAAAACCAGTTTTACCATCATTTAGCCATTCTGGTATTCCTCCTACTTTTGTTGCAATGACAGGTATACCGTTCCTCATTGCTTCTAAGCCAACCATACCTAAAGGTTCTGGCCAAAGAGATGGAACTACGACTATAGAAGATTGGCGATAATATTTATTAATGTCATAGTGAGGTATATTAAAAAAAAGTTTAATATTTTTTTTCAATCTATGATGAACTATTAATTCTTTTATATTTTTATCATATTTCCCAGAAGAAACAATGGTTAATTTAATATTAGAATCAATATTATTTATATTTTCAAACGATTTTAATAAATAAAATATTCCTTTTTTTTCTTCTAATCTACCTATATACATTATTGATTTAGTATTATTTTGGGAATATGGAGTATATTTATTTATATATACTCCATTATAAATGGTAATTGAATTTATGGTGGAGTATTCTGATAGATAGACATTTTTAATATAATCGCTGCAAAAAACAAATATATCAATATTATTAATAAGCATTTTAAAAATTAAAAATCTGACTTTTTCCCAATAAAATCTAATAAATATTTTTTTTGAAACATAATAACCTTTAAAATATTTCTTATATTTTGCAAGTAATTTATTATTAGAGATATGTGTTGGATCAATTAACATATAGTCATGAATACTTAAGATTGTAGGATACTTTTTTAGCAAGAATAATATAGATGAAGATGCTTTACGATTATTATGAATATGTATTACATCAGGTTGATAATCATTAAGTATTTTTTTTAATTTGAGAAAAGAATATGGATTAAAAATGTAAAATATAAGTCTCAAGAAAGATTTATCAGAGAAACTTTTAAATTCAAAATCATTAATTCTTTTTTCTGAATAATATTCATTTCCAGACAGTATTTTTACTGTATGTCCTTTCCTTCTAAGTTCTTTACTAGTATTTTGTATAACAGTCTCAGCACCAGCAAATTCGCTACCTATATCGTTAATCATTAAAATTTTCATAAGTACTTGTATGAATTGACTGAATTTATAAGTTCTTTAGCTATATTATCCCAATTATATTTATTTAATACATGATTACTTATCTGTTCTTGTTTTTTAGTGCTTATTTTAGTTTCAATTGCTTTGCTAAGTGTATATTTAAAGTTTTTGTTGTTACCTGAAAATATAAAAATATTTAAAAATTTTAGCTGTTTTACTTCATTTAGATCAGTTGAGATTACTTTTTTGCCTAGGGAACTATATTCTATTACTTTAATAGGATAAGCTGCATCACGCCATTTATTCTTATCTGAAATATTTAATCCTATCGTTGATTGATTCATTAAGCTAAATATTTTTTTCCTGTCAGAAATATAACCTAAATAATGAATGTATTCTTGAGCTTTATTTTCTACTATGAAATTTTTGATTTTTTTAACTTCGGTCCCATGACCAATGAGTGTTAACTCAATTTTTGGATATTCTATTTTTAATTCTTTAATTACTTTTAGTGTGTCAATTGCCCTGCTCCATTTTCCAAATCCTGTAATATATATCATTGAATATTTATTTTTTGGATAAGTTGATTTATCTTTCTTAATTAATTTTACAATATCAGAGTCTACACCATTTGGTAGTTTTATTACGTTCGTGTTATATTGTTTCGCATAATTATAAAGTGATTCTGAAACTACTGTTACTGCAAAAGCATTTTGACAATGTCTTTTCATAGTAGTTTTTATTCCTAAAAGTTTAAAAATTAGTTTATAAATAAGGGAGCCATAAATATCAGCAGGAGCAGAATAGTCGTCAGCTAGATCATAAATGTAAGGTAAATCTTTTGGTATTACAGTTTCATTTGTAAAACTCTCAGTAAATATAAAATCTATTTCCAATTTTTTAAATAACTTTTTTAATTGATATTTAAATAGCCATCCGTTTACAATAGGCCACAAAATGGGTAAGCGGCGAAATTGATGTACAGAGTATTCATTATATCGAGTATTTTTGGCTGTAAATGATGAAATAATGTGATTTAATAAATTTTTATAAGTAAGGTGAGCGGGTGATTCCCATACTACATAATGTATGTTATGGCCTTGTTTTACCAATGCTTTAGAAATACATGAATGACGTGAAGCAATAAAAGTATCATTCATATTGGGATTAGGATGATTAGGAATAATGATTATATTCATTTAAAAATTTCTGAGCCACCATTGTTATAAATTAAGTTTTTATTCGAATCTAAAAAAGTAATAGGTAAACTATATATTAAGAAGTTCTCTACTTTATAACGTTTATATACTTTATAATCTTTTACATTAGTATTATCTAAATATACATAACTTGACTTAGTTATTGTTGAAGGTAAAATATCACTCGAGTAATTAGTAATATTACCGAAAGATATCAGCCTTAACGAAGCTAAGTCATCTGCATAGATAGTATTATTTTTTGTTATATTTGTTGATAACCATATTGCAGAGTCTTTATCAGTTTTTGTTACCATATACCTATCATATCCATCTCCGAAATTATTCAGTTGAACTGACGGGATGCCACCAATTATTTGAGTTAAATATTCACTTGAATATAGGAAATATAAAATTAGCATGCTCAATAATATTATATTTGTTATTCTAGAGAGTTTTAGCTTTGAAAATATATAAACAAAACCAAATATTGATAAGCTAGCAAGAAGGATTAATATCTGTAAAAATAATCTCGTCAAATTGTATTGATATTTAATATATGGCAAAAATAAGATTAATATAATTAACGGTATCGACGACATGCTTATAAGTAAATAATTTACATTACTATTTGTGTCCTTTTTTTTAAAATATTTTAATAATAAAATTAATATCCCTATAAATGGTGTAGTGTCTATCAAAATGAGTTTAATTATATTAATTATTTTAAGTAACAAAAATCTAAAATTACCAGGTACATGAGTATCTATTTGCTTCGAAAGAATTGGAGAGGGGTTATAATTTTGGTACGAAGTATGAGGGTATAATGATAAACCTTTAGTCTTATATTCTTGGGTTTTGCTTAAATAATTATCATATATATTTTGACTGGTATTTACATATTTATTATTAAATATTAAGCTATCGAGACCTCCTTTTACTAATGTAGTTGGAGACTCTTTTAATAAACTAGAAAAAGTTATAGTCATAACATCTGTAAATTTACCTGTTACACTTGGAATTTGAGATTCCCACATTATAGTAATTAAAATAACTAATAAGATGTATTTTATTGATATAAGTGAAGTGATTTTATTGAACTTAAAAAGATTAAATAAATGATTTAGCGTCCAATAAATTAATATTAATGCAATCCAAATATATGCTGTTGAATAATGGGATAAAATCATAGAGATACCAAATATTATTAGTAATGTTATATTTGTGTTGTTCTTTTTCATATTGAAAATAGTTATTAAAAATGCAGAAAAAAAGATGAAAGCAATTTCTTGCCTAGCTAACGCAGGCATTTGTTCTATAAACCAAACTTGGCTTACAAAGAAAAAGGAAGCAAAAAATGAATGTATTTGACTCAGAATTTTTTTTGATAAAAGATATACTGTCAATGGTACAATTGAAAAAATAAGTGGAATAATTAATTTAAAAATATATTCTGGATTAATTTTTAAAAGTGAAGAATAGATAGTTGGAAGTATGGTTATACTCAGACATAAATTATAGTCACTACTAAAATTAGTAGGGCTCCAATGTTTTAAATTGTTAGTTAAATTAAATACTAAATATTCTTGATTAATATCAATACCAATAATATTCCAACTTCTTAATGAATACATTAATAGAAGAGCAATACTAATCATCCAAAGTGTTAAAGGGTAGATATGTGAATTTATGCTTTTTTTGAATATAGTTATTAAAATTACATCAATTGCAATAGAAACTAACATAATTAATGTTAAATAATTTGATCCTCCATTATTTAAATATGTAGCACCGGCTATACTTAGAATAGGGAAAATAAAAGGGATAAATATAAAAACTTTGTTTAAAATACTAAATTGAGGAAATTTAAATGTAAAAATTTTTAAATCGGTACGTTTATATATTATTAGTGTTAATGTAATTATTATTACATTAATAATTATAAGTAATGGAAGCGATGTTAGAGGCTTATAGGAATTATTGATGAGTGGCAATATCCAATTAACTCCTAATCCTATAAATATTAAAAAAGAAGTACTTAAACTAATTAAATATATTAAATATTCCCAAATATTTTTAGTTTTTAATTTTAATAAAAGTAAAATTAATAATCCAGGAATTAATGTCAAAAATAAAAATATTAATATATTCGAAAAGATATAAAACTGAAGATTGAATACAGAAAAAATATCAATAAGCAATAAATAAACTAATACAGATAAAAGAATAGTTTTTAGTTTTATTTTCATAAAATTAAATTAATAAATTTTTGATATATATTTTTAATTTCAAGTGCTATATTATTCCAATCATATAAAATATTGACAGAATTTAATCCATTATTTGCTAATTTTTTTCTTAATTTTTTATCTTTTAATAATTTTTTCAATTTATTATATAACTCGGTTTGATCTCCCGGATTTATGAGTAAACCGTTTACATTATTTTTAATAATATTGTTTATTTCGCCAGTTTTAGTAGCAATGATAGGACGTTTACTTGCCAACGCTTCAAGCACTGGAATGCCAAAACCTTCAAAAAAAGATGGATATACGACAATATCAGCTATAGAATAGAATTTAGGCAATTCTTGGTAGTCTATCTCACCTATAAGTAATACATTTTTTTCAAGTGCATTTAGTTTTATTAACGTGTTGAATTTTTTAGACCATCCTAATTCACGGCTTTTACCTGATACCACACATATAAAATCGAATTCATTTTTCAAGCTACTAAGTGACTTAAATAGAATTTCACTTCCTTTTCTTCTTCCTCTAGCACCACCTGGGAAAAAGATTATATTCTTTGACTCTTTTCTATTTATTAATTTTAAATTTGGTTTTTCTTTAAAATTAAAAAGCTTAGTATCAACGCCTTCTTTTATAATAACCAAATTGTTTGATGAACTAGGATACATATCTTTGATTTCACGATATGTAGAATTACTTACAGCAATTATTTTTTTCGAGTATTTCATTAATTTATATGACATAAAAATATCAAGATAATTTAAAAGATTTTGAAGTAAATTGTAGTATTTTATTTCTGCATTTGGTAAATGATGTACTGTAGTTACTGTTGGGATCTTATCGACTAAAAAATAACCAGCATTTCCATTACTATGATGAATATCAATTTGTTCAGTTTTTATTATTTTATTTGCCTGAATAATTGTAGTAAATGGCATATTTATCGTCTTTTGCCAGTGAATAACAAAATTTTTATTTAATATTTGTTTTGTTGTAATAGGTCCAGGACAAAAAATATGTACTTCTACATTATTTTTAGATAATGCTTTAGCTAGTTCATACACATAAACTCCTGATCCCCCACAGTTTTTTAGAGAAAATACTGATGTTGTTATCAATACTTTAATTTTTTTCATAAGCTTTTTTCAATTAATGTCTGATATTTATTAATAATATTCTCCCAAGTATACTTACTCATGTATTTATGCGTATTACTTGTTTTTGGGTTTGTTTTAAATATATTTTTAATCAAAAGTGACAAATTGTTTTCAAACACATTTTCTTTTACAAAATAAGTATTAGGAAAATTTAGTTTTTTAATTTCATTGAGCTCTGTTGAAATAATTATTTTTTGTAAAGCTGAGTATTCAAAATATTTAATTGGACTTGCAGAATTCCTGAAGAAGTTATTATCAGATATGTTTAAACAAATGGAATGTTTTTTTGTAATTTGAATAAGTTTGCTTCTATCGTTTATTTTTCCTAGAAATACAACATTTTTTTCTAAGATTAGCTTATTTACTAGTTTTTTTGCGGAGTTTATTTCTGTACCATTACCAATTAAAGTTAATTTAATTTGGGGAAATTCTACTCTTAATTTATTGATGACATATATTATTTCTTGTAATTTTGACCATTTACCAAAATTGCTAATATATACGATGCTGTATTTATTAACTTTTTCAGTAGTTTTTGAATGATTTATATAATCCTGTTCAACTCCATTTGGTAACTTATATACATTCTTATTTAATTTAGAAGCGTATTTATATAAATAGTCAGAAACAACTACTACTCCTTTTGCTCTACTTATTTGATCATCCATGGTTTTATTTACTTGAAGAATAAAAAAACCTAGTTTATATAATAATGAACCATAAATTTGAGCAAATGCTGGGTGATAATCGTTAAAATCATAAATTAAAGGTAAATTCGTTGGCGGTTTAACTTCATTAAAATAAGTTTGAGAAATTATAATATCTATTTTATTTTTTGTAAAAACATTTTCAATTTGTTTTTGAAATAAATATCTATTAAAATATGGAAGAAAGAATGGGAACCTTTTTATTTTAAGAATGTTAATTCTCTCTTTTTTATAAGAATTGGATTTAAATGAGTTTAACAAAGAATCTAATAAATTATTTATGGTGAAAGGATAAGGCATAGACCATGTTATAAGATATACCTCATTATTTTTAGATAGATGTTTAGCTAATTGATATCGACGGCCGTATAAAGTCGGCAGATGTGGGATTATTAAAATTCTCATTGTTTATATACCTCCTCCAGTTTTTTTGCAATTGTTTCCCAGTCGTAGCCTTTTACTGAATTAGAGTATTGTGTTGATGAATCGTTGGTAGATAAATAATTCTTTACTTTCTCCGCGATCTTTTTTTCATCTAGTTTTACAGAGTATCCGTTTTCTCCCTCAACTATTAAGTCTTTAGTGGCGTTGTCACGGTGGTTTGTTGTAATCACTGGAAGACCTGATGCATTGGCTTCAAGGGCAACGATACCGAAGCCCTCTCGTGTAGAAGGGAAAGCAAAGACTTTGGATGATTTCATGAGTGCGTAAAGATCGTTGTGATTCTCTAGGAAATTATAAAAGATTACATTGTTTTGCAGACCCAAAGTATCGACGAGTTTCTTTAATTTCTTTTCTTCAGGTCCTTTTCCGACGATGATACATTTAATATTTGGGTAATTATTTTTCAATAAATGAATCGAAGAGATAAGTAAGTTAACGTTTTTGTGAGAAAGTAACCGTCCTGCAAATATTACATCTGATTTACATTTTGAAGGTTTAGTTTTAGCTATTTCTTTGAGATCAATACCATTGGTTACAACAGTAATTTTCTTATGTATACCTAAATCTTTAATAAATCTATTTTTTGTGTGTTTTGATATTGCAATAATTTTATCCGGCATGCGGGCGCTGAGCCATTCGATAAGATACGCGATGTTTCCTGAGATACCCATGTATTCTACCCAATACTTCCTCCCCCACACTTCATTCCATGTCACATAGAGTTTCTTTCGTTTTATTACTGTGACAAGTTTTAAAGGAAATAAAACTAAATGCGGCATGTGGTCTGCATCGAGGACATCAAAATCTTCTTTGAGAAGTTTGAGACATAATATAGAAAAGAGTATTGCCTGTTTGATCGAGCGGCGTTGTCCTGAATACAAAGGATATAAAGGACTGATAGCATGAAGATGGACGCCGTTCTCTGTTCTCGTTTTCTTTTGCCCTTTCCACCACTGCATACAATAGATATGTACATCATGTCCGGCTCTGGCAAGCCTTGTACTCACTTCAAACAGACGCTTTTCTTTCCCACCTTTGTTATATGGATAGATAGCGTCACTGACAAATGCGATGGTTAATTTTTTACTTTTCATAATTTAATAATCGTAGAACTGGATTAAAATTGGATCTTCTTGTCTCTCTCTTCTTCGGTGACCAGGAGAGGTTCTTGAAGAACATTGAGAGTATGCGGATACCGTCATTGATCGCTTCAATTTTGGTCTGTCCCACCCGTTCATCATAGGTAATCGGCACTGAATACATCTCAAATCCGAGTTTGGTCATCTTGGTGATCATTTCCATTTCTATCTCAAACCCTTCAGACTCCAAATGCGGACTAAGCTTGTCGACAACTTCCTTTTTCCATGCAAAGTAGCCACTGAGTACATCGGTGATGTTCGCTCCGTAGAACTGCCGTACGATAAAGGTATAAATCCAGTTGACGATCCTGTTCTGGAATTTAAATGAATTCTTTTTCATCTTCCCACTCAACCGTGATCCGATGACCACATCACAGAAATTACTCATCAGCGGCTCGATGAGACGGAGAATTTCTTTAGTCTTGTAGGTATTGTCTCCGTCCAGCATCACTACATATTTGGTATCACTGCTTACAGCATTAAATCCTGCTTTTATCGCGTTTCCCTTACCTTTTTTTGTTTCGAGAAGAACTGTTGCTTTTCTTTTCTCGGCAATGTGAGCAGTTCTATCAGTAGAATTGTTATTGATAACTATTACTTCTGTTTTGTATCGAAGCCGACGTAATAATCGTAAGGGAATACCGTCGATGACTGAGCCGATACCCTTCTCTTCATTGTGGCAAGGAATAAGGATGGTGATTTTATCAAAGGTTTTCACTAGTACCTTTCCCTGTGATCCAGAAGTCGATTTGCTGGTTCTTTTTTGTGAGATTGATGACGACTTCCGAACGCGTTATTGCGTGATTGAGGATAAAGCCTTCCTGGATGGTGAGATATCCGTTGTTCTGGATGGTGACACTGTTTTTGTCTATAGATTCTTTGTTGCCGTTGTCATCCACGATATAAACTTCGTAGGGATAATCCATATCCTGATTCTCAAGATTGTGAATCGTGAAGGAGAAATTGTACTGCTTCTCCGGTGTGACGGTGCTCGGGAGAGCGGTATGATCCTGGAAATACAATTCGGTGAAGGTTTCGGGTCGTACAGTCGTTGCAAGTGCAACAGTATTCATAAATGATTTGTTGCGGCTCAAGAAATAACCGCCAGTGAATAAAATTAACGTGATGACTAGTATGAATAATCCGATGTTGAGTTTGAAGAAATTAATCTTTCGTTCAATTATCTTTTTCTTTGTTTTCTTTTTCGCTGCCATAACGTGCTATGAAGATGTGATACGTAGGAGTCAATCGTAACGATCGGCGGGCAGCCTAATTACATCCCAGAGTAGTATTATAACCGATATCCCATAATAGTGCAAGGGGAATAGAGATATTGCTAAATTGCTCCATTGCTTGATTGCTATAAATATTTTGTGATCTAGCCCATAACAAATTTGTGACTCAATAATAATCTTGTTGATATTATATAAGCAAAAGTAGACATGTGTACCTCATCACTCATTGAAGTGTATAAAGAAGAAGGAATCCGCATTCCTTAAAGATTAATGATATGTATTCTTTGCACCGAACGCAATGATGTTTTAATTCTAGTCTTTTCCGCGAGCGTAGAATAAAAATATATACCCTTCATCGACAATACTGCACGCAGTGTTAAAAAATCTTTAGAGTGGAGCATATAAAAAACTGCAGAGTTTTTAGTGGAACAGATAAGATTTTTAGCGAGCGACATCATGAAATGGGAAGTGCCCTTGTGGTATACAGCCCTGTCGAGAGTTTTGGTACTTTGTCGGCACAAAGTACATATATTTGTTTATGTAAAGTGCCATAATTGACATAATGGAATATCTCTGATACAGTGATTTGTATGAGTAACATAGCAATAAGCGCCAAACAAGCACGAGATAACTTCTCCGAAATATTAGGACGGGTGAAATATGGTGAAGAAATTATTACCATAGAAAAAAAAGGTAAACCATATGCAGTTATTATCAGCCCAGAACAATACGAAGCTTTTCAAAGAGCATCAAAGAAAAAATTTTTTGAAGCTGTTGAGCAAATTCAATCACGCAATAATCAAGTTAGCTCAGAAATAGCTTTGAGTGATGCGACAACAGCGGTCGATGAAATCAGAAAAAAAACATATGACAAAAAGAAGTAAGCCTTCTGTCATTATCGACACAAATCTTCTGATAAGTGCAATCATCGTTAAAGGTGACAATACGCCAAACAAATTACTTGAATTATGGAGAAAAGATCGGTACTTGCTCTGTTTATCAGATGTACTATTGCTGGAAATAAAACAGCAATATCTCAATTGAAAATAATAACGGCATCTGAATTTCTCAATTTACTAGACTAATTGTTACCCGTAACTGTTCTAATCTATATTAGACCAAACTATTGACCCGCTAGGTATATAAAGCTACAATAATATTCGTTTTATAAATTAAAAGTCATAATGAATAAAACTTTTCTGCAAAAACTATTTTTTCTTATTCTCTTTGGCATTGCCTTTGGGCTGCTTGAGGCAATCGTTGTGTTTTATATACGCACGATTAACGGGCATTTGGAAGTAAAACAACATGTTCTTGACTCATATACCGTCCTTCTGAATCTGAAATTTATCGCGTTTGTTGTATTTAAACACCCTGCATTGATAAACGCTCGCATCACGATGATTGAGACGTTTCGTGAATTTTCAACAATTGTCATGCTTGTTGCTCTTGCTGTTATTGCCGGCCAGACACTAAAACAGCGAATAGGCGCCTTTCTTATCGCATTTGCTTTTTGGGATATTTTTTACTATGTATTTTTACATTTTATTGTGGGATGGCCGAATGGTCTTTTTGACATTGATATTTATTTTATTATTCCTGTCCCCTGGATTGGTCCAGTTATTACTCCTGTTGTTATTTCGATCTGTATGATCATAATCGGGATACGACTGTTCCTGTTCCCCACAAAGAACGATACTGTAACCGTAGAAACACAAAGAGTAGATAAAAAAAGTAAAAAAAAAGAAGTTACCAAAAAACCGTAAGTTATCACTGCACTTTAGAAAGAAAGTCATCGATATCTTTATTGATAATATCCCTTCCGTCAATTGACCCAAGATAATCCATATTCTTTAGCTTCTCTGTCCGCAGATCCGTAAAATTGAAATGCTTGATTCCTGTAATATGGATGATCTGTGTTTTTGAATATTTCGTTATCAGTTCCATCAGCGCCCGTCCACGGACACACTGCATGTCGCAATACGAACCCATATCTGCCTGGATATATAAAAATGGCACGGGAATCCGTTCGGCGTATGCCGCTCCCCCATCAAGATCAATCCCCGCAATGCAGCGTTTATCTTCTGCACAAAAATGCGCGGCGACAGCACCGCCCACTGAATGGCCGATGACAATGACATTTTGCTTCCCGATAAGAGGGCTTATTGCTTGCGTCCATTTATTTACGGTAGCTTGATAATTTTTACTCGTTGTATCAGGCGAGGTATACGTAATGACAGTATATCTGTCATTCGTGAGATGAGTAATAAGCGTTGCGTAATTGGAAGGCTTTAGTCCAAGCCCTGGAATAAAAAGAATTGTGTTTTTTGGTGCAGAGGATGGGTGATAGGCCAGAAAGAAAGTTACAAACACTATAAGGAGCATCGCCAGTACAATAAACCTTAATGAGGAAAATATATTTTTCATGCTGTGATTCATACTGCAAAGCGCTTTTATTTAGTATAACCAGCCAACTCTAGCAATCGCAAGTCGGGAAAGGCTATTTTACCCCAGAGTACTATTATATACAATATCCTATATATAATATAAAAGATTTGAAATAGTAAGATCATAAATAGCTGACATAAAATTGTCCGACGTGTCAGGCAAACTGACAAACCCGTAACTTTTTATTCGTATTTCTTAAAGTCAGCTTTAAAGACTACCATATTTGGTGTGGCATAAAAGCCTGATATAAGGGTCTTCACGCTATTTATTACTATAAGCTTATATTAAATTACGGCAGAGCAATCGCAGACTCATTTTGAGAACAGTGTTTACAGAAACATTTCATAAA
>Ga0307374_10003949_pt1 | contig 25021 bp, 19 predicted proteins | sample OX3MG_FD_202532 | JGI IMG/M metagenome (GOLD analysis project Ga0307374, IMG submission 202532) | Soil microbial communities from Risofladan, Vaasa, Finland - OX-3 | ecosystem: Environmental > Terrestrial > Soil > Coastal area > Acid sulfate soil | place: Finland: Risofladan, Vaasa | collected...
TGATTAAGGACGGCTACCATCCGGTTGTTGCAGCGCATGGGTATGACGTGTATTACCTGAACGTGCTTGCCGGCAGCGCACGCTCTATGGCTGCCAGTGATGATCCTCGCTACGCGCACCTGCGCAAAAACGCCTTGGAACGCGATCCACGAGTTCCTTTGGTTCACGCGCAGCAGGCAGAACGCGGTACTTGAATTTGGAAATTGCGGATTTTCTTGTTTATGGATTTCGTCGAGAATTTTCACCGGTGGGTTCCACGGTGCAAATGGGATATTGGGGAAGGAGCGATCGGTAATGTCACACAAGGTGGGGTTTGTTGGAGCGGGAGGTGTTGCCGAGGTACATGCCGCCGTGCTGGCGAAGGATTCCCGCGTCAAGATCCATAGTTTTTTTGATGTGGACGCGGCGCGTTCGCATACGTTGGCCAGCCGCTTTGGTGGCCATGCTGCAAAATCAATGGAGGAGATTCTCGAAGAGTGCCATGCCGTTTTTGTTTGTACGCCGAATACCACCCATGAAGATGTGGCTTCGCAAGTCATGGAGGCCGGCAAGCATGTTTTCTGCGAGAAGCCGTTCGCGTTGAATCTGGAGTCTGCGACGAGGCTACGCGACCGGGCTGTCCGGTCGGGCCTTATTTATCAGGTGGGCCACAACCGCCGTTTTGCTCCAGTCTACAAAATTCTCAAAGGCGCCATTGAAAGAAACGAGCTTCACCCGCTTTCTGTCCACGCCAAAATGAACCGAGGAGAGTTGGTGAATCCTCCCTGGGTGTGGGATGCCCGCCTCACCGGTGGTTTTCTGTATGAAACGCCTGTTCACATGTTTGATCTGATGACCTTTTTCTTTGGAAAGGTTGAGTGGGTGCAAGTGGCCGCTTATGCTCACGAGCATGACGAGCTGGACGATTTTTCCATCTTGCTGAGCTTCCAGTCCGGTTTGCAGGCGACAATGAAAACCTTTGCGCACGCGAGTTGGCACTTTCCCTTTGAGCGTTTTGAGGTCTACGGAATGCACGCGACCTACGAGACATTTGAGATGGAGAGAATCTCCTTCACGAATGGCTTGGAATCCAGAACGACGACGTACGACTTCTCTCTGGCCAGCATGCATGAAAAGTGGGGTTACATCGAAGAAGATCGCCTCTTTGTGGATGCGCTCGACGGCAAATCCCCTGTGCCCGTCTCTGCCGAGGACGGTTACCATGTCGTGGAATTAATAGAAGCCTGTTACCAGAGTGCACGGGATGGAGTTCGCGTCAACCTGGACATGCCCGTGAGGAAACTCTGACGTGGGCCTGTTTTCTGAGAGAATTCGCTTTGCATCGGCGCCCGTCAGCTGGGGAGTGCAGGATGATCCCGGCCCCGCTTGGGAGCAGCCCTACGAATGCATCCTCGACGAAATTCTTTCCGCGGGCTATACGGGAACTGAGTTAGGTCCGTACGGTTATTTCCCGACTGATCCCAAGGTTCTGGGCGCGAGCTTGAAACGTCGACAAATGTCCATGCTCTCTTCCTTTGTCCCCGTGCCCATTGCGGACCCTCTGGCCAAGGGAAAGGTGATTGACCAAATACGCAAAGTCGGCGCGCTGCTCTCTGCCTTGGGTGCCAAGCTGCTCGTGCTCTCCGATGCACAAACGCCAAAACGGCAACAGCTCGCGGGGCGTGTTCCCATCGACGGGCGCGATTCATTGAACAGCGAACAGTGGAAGCGCGTAGGAGTAATGATTGGCGAAGTCGAGCGCGTTGCTGCGGAATTCGGCTTGAGTTTAGTTTTTCACCCTCACGTCGCCACCTACGTAGAAACTCCAATGGAGGTCGAGCATCTTTTCGACTCGCTCGCCGCCACCCATGTAGGTTTGTGCCTGGACACAGGACACTGTGTTTACGGCGGCGGTGATCCTGTGGAAGAAGCGAACAAATATCGGTCGCTCTTGCGTTACGTGCATATCAAAGATATTGATGCCCGAGTTCTCGGCGAAGTGCGGCGCAAGAATCTGAATTTCGAACAGGCCGTAGGTGCTGGCATATTTTCGCCGATCGGAGGTGGCTGCATTGATTTTGGGGGATTCTTCCGATTCCTGGCGGAAAGCCAATATTCAGGTTGGATGGTCGTCGAACAGGATGTGATCTACGGCAAGACAGTCGTCCCGCCCGTTGAGAGCATGCGCATCAGCCTGAGCTATCTTAAAAACTTGGTATCCAATTTGGAATCCCCAAGTCGACCCGCGGCAAAGCAAGCCTAAGTCGTCGCCGCCGTTCTTACGAATCGACTGACTTACACCGCTTGCAGCTTCATTTGCGGTCCAAATGCTTGAATGTATTCCGTTAACACTTGCCGGGCGACTTCAGGGCGTGCGACGAGGGGATTTTTCTCAAGGGCCGCAAGGGCCATCTCACGTGAATGATCGACCGACGCACGCACAGTGAGACGCTCATACTCCTTTACCTGCAGCAGCAAGGAACGCACAGCTTCCGGCGCGCGGCCCACGGGAAGCACTTGAACGCCGCGCGAAGAGACCTGGCAGGGAAGTTCGACTGCGTCATTCGGCTCGAGATCTTCCATGGCTCCGCCGTTGCGAACGGTAAGCGGAATCAGTGAGGGCGACTCCGCATGGAGTGCCTCAAGTACGAGCAGGGCAATTCGCTCATAGCCGGAAAACTCTGAGTAGAGTTCCTGATGTTCCTTGCGTCGCTCACCCGCGGTTGCTTCGATGCTGAAGTAAGAAGCATTTCGTTCACGCAGGTAATCTTCATAGATTTCGATTAATTTCGATTCAGGAGCCTGCACCAAGATTTTAAACAGCCGGTCGTTCATGGTGGCGATGGCCTGGCCGCGTGATTGCCCGCTCCGCTGAGTATTTTTGTAGGCCGCATGCGGGAAATAATAGAAGTAGAGGTATTCGGTGGGCAGCAGCCCAAGTTGTTGAATGAACTCCGGAGGGAAAAGTCCGTGTCGATAGCATTTCTGGATGATCTCCGGAGAAGACAACACCTTGGGCAGCAGTTCTGCGCCCTGCTCATCGCGGATGGATCGCACCCAGCCTAAGTGATTTAGGCCAAGATAGTCGAAACGCAGTCCGAAAGGACTTCGGCCCAGCGCATTGGCGATCGCTTCAAATGTTTCCAGGGGCGTATCGCAGACGCCTAGCACACTCACGCCGGAATGATTCAGAAGTCCCTGGGAAATAATTCCTACCGGATTTGTAAAGTTGATGACCGTCGCCTGCGGAGCCACTCGTTCGATCAGTTTCGCGTACTCCAGCATGGTCGCCAGATTTCGCATGGCGCAGGCGAATCCGCCAGCACCCACAGTTTCCTGGCCTACTAGCCCGTGTGCAAGAGCGATCGTTTCATCTTTTACTCGCGCGTCGATACCGCCCACGCGAATGCTCGTGATCACGTAGTCCGCTCCCTCAAGGGCATGCTCAGGATCGGAAAATGTTTTGAGGCGCGCGCGGAGCCCGATCCGCTTGCCCATCGCCTCCGCGACTCTTCCCATTGTTTTGAGGCGCTCCGGGTCGGTATCCCAAAACGCAAACTCTTCTAGGTGCAGATCGGCGCGGGCTGCTGCCAAGCCGTGAATCAAAAGCGGAGTCCTAACCCCCGCGGCTCCGATGAGAGTAATCTTCATGATCGCGCTCTGTCCTCTGGAACGATTTCCTGCTGAGTGATTCCAATACGACTCGGAATTCGCCTTCCCACTGCTTCAGTTACCTTTCATCGGATCTTTTTCATCAGCTCCCGAAGCTTCTTGCGTGTCGGAATCGCAGAGGATCCCCCGGGACGCGTCGTGGCTAGCGCTCCACATACATTGCCGGCCCGCAGGCACTCTTCAAGCGGCCACCCGGCGAGATAGCCGTGAAGAAAACCACCATTGAATGCATCCCCAGCACCCGTTGCGTCCACTGTGCGGACGCGAACGGATTTCACGCGCAAGATCTTCCCATTCAGGAGGGCTAAGGAACCATCTGGACCAAGCTTGACCACCGGCACGCGAACCCAGCGAGCCAGTTTCCTTGCAGCCGCCTCAGCGTTTTTTTCACCAGTCATAGCCCGCGCTTCTGGTTCGTTCGGAAACGTAAATTCAAATTCCTTCAGCAGCGAGGGCAATCGAGGGGACTCCAGTACATCGGTGTTCCACCCGATATCCGCAGAAATCGTCAAGCCTTGCTCGCGCAGTTTGTGGATTGCCGGCATCCACGTTTTGGGAGGCCGCAGTGCGCACGCCAGATGCACATGTTTCGCTGTCCTCATCTGCTTCTGCACGCCACCTCGCGCCAAGAGTCTTTCCAGTTTCAGGTTGATGGCGTCGTGAGTAATCATCATGCGGTCCCCGTCGAAGGCGGCGCAGACCGTTATCGCCGTTGGCAAGTTTGGGTCGAACTCACACCCTTCGAAGGAGATACGGCTTTGGACTAGCTTCTGCCATTCCGGACTCGCGAGTGCATCTCGTCCGATCCTTGTGATGACCTTCGTCGGGGTACCTAGTCCGGCGGCCACCAATGCCGTCGTTGCCAGACCTCCGCCCGGAAACCTCGCGAAGTTTGCGGTCTTGACCTCTTCTCCCATTCGGGGAACTTTCGGGAGGTCGTAGAACACCAAATCGATAAAAAATTCGCCAAAAACCACCAGGCCCTGGTCGTTTCGGGCGGAGGCGGAAGCTATCACGCTCCGCATCATAGCAGAGTTGCTATTGCGGACAAAGCGCCTGGGTAAAGACACCGAAACGTTTTGGCGTCAGCATTTACGCAGCCTCGCGAGCGGTCGCCTTCGCAGGCGTTAGATCCAGATTGCACAGCTCGCGAAGGCGCCTAACGGCGCCAACATCGCGATCTGTACATTTTCCTTCTGGCTGAGGAAGGTGATGTTCGCGATGTCGTTGCACTCGTCACGCGTTGGTGTTCATTTTGACAGATCGGCAATTTGGACTTGAGTTCCCGAGTAGCGCACGTCTCTCACCTGGATTGATGCTGCGGGACCTTGCTCCATCCGGGGCTGTGCACGGCGACTACGCCCGCGCCCTCCTTGATGGTATAGAACCGATCGGCGGCAAGATTGCGTAGAGTTTCCATTTCTCCCTTCAATCCAATAGGCCATCGAATTTCCACGCGATCCACATCGTCCGCATTTCCCAGGCCGAAGTGAAGCCGGAGATCGTTCTGCGATAGATAACTGCCGCCGCTGCGTACTTCGTCGGCCTCGACAAGCTTCCCAGCGACCACCTGAACGCGAGCGCCCAGCGCCAGGCGATTGGCCTTGGTACCTTCAAGCTGGAAACTGATCCAATGATTCCCTGTGCCGCCGGGATTGCGAAGAATGACAGGGGCCCCGTCCAGGTCTTCCACGACGATGTCAATGTTGCCGTCATTGAATAGGTCGCCAAAAGCCGCGCCCCGGCTCACGCGCGGAACCTGAATTGCCGGGCCAACATCCTTGCTGATATTGCGAAATGTCCCGTTGTGCCGATTCAAATAGAGAAGCATGGGCTGCAAGTATTTCGTGCCCACGTTGGCGTTCTGTACCTGCGGGTACACGTGACCATTCACCGCAAGAAGGTCCGCCCAGCCGTCGTTGTCAAAGTCGAAAAATCCAGTGCCCCAGCCAACGAACGAGACCGTGGCCGCCGCGACGCCGGAGGGCCAGGAAACATCACTGAAGGATAAATTACCGTCGTTCCGGTAAAGCGTGTCGTATTGTTCTGAAAAGTTCGTGATGAAAAGCGAAAACAGACCCGTGTGCAAGTAGTCTCCCACGGCGATCCCCATCGATCCTTGTTCCGAGCCGTTTTGGTCGAGCGCTGTTCCAGAAGCGAAACTGATGTTTGTGAAATGGCCATGGCCATCGTTGCGATACAGATAGTTCGGAGTCGTATCGTCGGCAACGTAGAGGTCCGGCAAACCCTTGTTATTCAAATCCGTCCATACGGCGCCCAGTCCATAATACCCATTGGGGTTGGCAACGCCTGCGGTTTTCGACACATCAGTGAATGTTCCATCCCCATTGTTGTGAAAAAGAAAATCCGGTGACCCTTTGAGCCCTCTGGGGCCGCACTGTACGGGTATCCCCCGATAAAGACAGGTAGGCATGCTCCCAAATTTCGGCAGGTCATTCAGGTGGAAGTCCACATAGTCGGAAATAAAGAGATCGTCCCAGCCATCACCATCGTAATCACCAAAGGCTGCGCCGCTTGCCCAGTACGGATCTCTGAGGCCAGCCTGTTTGGTGACATCGGTGAAGGTGCCATTGCCGTTGTTGCGATACAGGACAACGCCACCCAAACAGGTGACCAAAATGTCGGGCCAGCCATCATTATTGTTATCCCCAACCGCGCCGCCCATGGGAAATTCGCACGGATAGCCGACGCCGGCCTGATCGGTGACGTCCGTGAATGTTCCGTCGTGATTGTTGCGGTAGAGCGCGGATTTCGCCTTTTCCCCGGCTCGGGCCATCGCAACGGATGGAGCGTTCGTGAAATAAATGTCCGGCCAGCCGTCACGATCGTAATCAATCAAAAGCACGCCGCCGCTCATGGATTCCACGATGTACTTTTTTTGCGGATCGGAACGATGAACAAAATGAATTCCCGCCGCGCCGGTGACGTCGATCAGTTGTGGAAGGTGTGGTTTGACGGAGGGTTGAGCGGACCAGCCAGCCACCGTCGCTGCGAATACCAGAAGAAGAAACAGCGCGGCCCAGCCCGCTGAACCATGAGGGGTGTTTGATTCTGAGTGACGCTTCATGGTTGCAGAGAACCGGAAAGCCTCGGTTGATGGCCGCCTTCAGGCCGGGGGTTGCCCGGGGGATTGCGAGGCGCCAACTCGCGAGCGGTCACACCTAGAAAGTGTTTCGCACCGGAAAACCGGGAATCCAGTTGGAGAGAACGGTCAAGACAAGCAACTCCCAATCCCAGGTGACCGCGAGGACTTGCGGGCCTTAACCCGACGAACTTCTGAAAAGTCTTCTGTGCGCCGGCGTAATCCTGAATTTGAAGCAGCGCAACACCAAGCAAATAGATATTCTCTGCGTCGGCATGGCCCAGATGGACGAGCTGCCGTGCCGCCTCAAGCACAGGTCCGTCACGTCCTTCGCGTAGGCTTACGCTCGCATAGAGGGGCAGAACTCGTAGTGAGTTGGGGCTTTCCTTTCGCGCCTGCTCGAATAGTGAGAGAACCTTCATAATTCGTCTCCGTCTGATGGCCGGGGGTGCAAACTCCTTTGTCCATTGCCAAGTTATCTCCGAGCCGAAACCCCGAGAATACTATGGGCAGATTATAAGATGTAGTGCAGGATTTCATTGTTATTTATCCAACTGTCTGTGTTGACTTGATTTTCTCCTCGACCTTCACATCTTGTGGTGGGGGTTCGGCCAGCCCACCTCCGCCACCACGGTGACGATTACTATTACAGTCCAGGCTTCTTCAGGCTCGCTAACCCAGTCTGTGGGCGTCCTTACCGTCCAGATTCCCTAGCTCGGATAGCCCCCAAGCACCCCGTGGGATTGGAAGCAAACAAAGAGAATTGTCTTCCGAAGCCTGATCGACATCCGGTGCCCAAGACAGCGGATACGAATCGGTAGACGATTTTTGTACCGCTATCGACGACTTCTCGGAGAAGATGTTCGACTTGATTCCGCTGTCTCGCGTCAACCGGCACGTCTCCGAGACGTTGCCGCTCTTAATGCCTTCCTGCACAATCTGCCACTTCTCTTCCGGAGATCGATCTACACGTGGTTTCCCGCTCATGTTGCCTCCTGGTTGGGAAGCCCTGATTCTATCTAATTGAGTTGTCCAGTTTTAGAGGGGAGCACTGCACCGGCCATCACTCACAGCGGACTGTGACCTACGTCACTGAACTAGTTTGTGAACCACCTTAACTTATGTGCGCGGGAGGGGCGTTTTCGCCTCGATCAGCGGGAATTCGCAGATTACTGATTCTTGGTCACTTCTCAAATTTATACGTGAAATGGTCTACGGAGGAACGTCGCGATGAAACGACAAGAAATTTCCATGGTTTTCGGTGCCGCTCTCGTGCTGTCAGGCCTAATTGTTTGCATAATCGGATCGGCTCCGCGCGCTGGGGCGATCCCGGCTTTCTCCCGCAAATATCAGACGTCGTGCTCGACATGTCACAATGATTATCCCGAACTCAACGATTTTGGCTTGGCATTCAAAAAGAATGGATTCAGGTTCCCCAAGGACGATGAGTTATTCGTAAAGCAGCTCCCTGTTTTGCTGGGAGCGAAAGCACAAAAAGAGGCGTTTCCCGAGGCGATTTACCCGGGAGAAATTCCCGGCAATCTCCCGATATCATTTCGGTACACCGGAAATTTCAATTGGAACGCCAAGCAGCCGGCACCGCTGCAAGCGACCCAATTCACGCCGCAAACCGATTTGTTTGTTCCCAACACGTTCACCATCCTCAGTGCAGGGAGCTTCGGAGAAAATCTGTCTTTCTGGGTGGATGATGACCTAACGGCTGCCGGTAGCGGCGCGAATGGCGGCATGGGCGACGGATACCTTCGCTACAACGATCTAGGCCATATCTTCAAATTGCCGAAAAACGCGCTCAACGTGCGGTTCGGTCAATTCGAACTGGACTTGCCCTTCTCGCAAGCGCGGTCGATCTATCCCTCCGGCTATGACGTTTTCAGCGAGACGGCGGTGGCCCAGCCCACGCCCAGTTCCAGCCAGACCACATTCGAAACCACAAACAATTCGTTCATTCTGGGAACACCGCAACGCGGGATCGAAGTCGGCGGCTATCCAGACAACGGTAACTTCAATTGGTCGGTAGCTTACGTGGATGGAACGAATTCTTCCTACGGAATCGACTCGGGTCTGATGACGCGGAATACCAAAGACTTGTATATCCGCGTGTCTCAGACGTTCAACCTGGAGCGCAATGCCGAGAGCCGCAAGGCGATACAGGCAGCGGGGCCGACCGGTCCACGCGATCACACCTCTCTGCGCATTGGCGGCTTCTACTACAGAGGCACGAATCAATTGAATTTTGGAGGCTCACAATTCACTTTTCTTGGAACAATTAATGAACCGTTCTATCGCGCGGGCGGCGACATTCGCTTCAAATATGGCAACAGACTGGAGCTCTTCGGCCTTGGCATGGTTGGCCACGACAATAATCACTTGGTGGATACCGAGGCCCAGACCATCACCAGCGCGCCCGCGGTGACCTTTACCGGAGGATTCGCCGGCGCGAATGTCTGGGTTTACCCCTGGTTGATTGGCTACATGCGCTATGACTTCGTAAACTCGCCGACCGACTTTGTCAACGGCGTCTCTCAGTATCGAACGCGCAACCGGTACAGCCCGGGTTTCCAGGTGCTGGTTCGCGCAAACGTCAAGGTGATCGGTGAATACGATTATCAATGGGGAGAGCCCTATACCGATCCCACAAGTGGCTCGACTCTATTCTTCCGGCCCAACAGTTTTATCGCCGGAATTGATTATGCTTTCTAAATGTAAAACCATATTTCCGGTGGGAAGTTGTAGGTCACAAAAAATGCACTCTGCCAGGGAGAACATATGAAAGCGAATCAGATGCTCCGTGTAATCACGATTCTGCTGCTGGGCGGCTTCGTGTTTGTCGCTCAGAGCCGCGCAGGCGACATCAAGGGCAAGGTGAACGTGCAGGGCTTGCGATCTGCCGAAAACATTGCCGTGTACATTGACACAATAGCGGGGAAACATTTCGACGCGCCAAAGCAGCACGCCATCGTGGACCAGCACCAAATGACTTTCATCCCACACGTCATCGTCGTGTTACAAGGAACCACGGTAGATTTTCTGAATAGCGATCCCGTTGGCCATAATGTTTACTGGCCGTCCATCAGCGGTAACAAAAAGCTAGCGCACAATTTGGGAACTTGGCCGAAGGGCGAGCGAAAATCATTTCAGTTCAATACACTTGGAGTCGCGCCTCTGCTGTGCAACGTCCATCCGGAAATGTCCGGCTACGTGGTAGTGGCAGGCTCGCCGTACTTCGCAGTTACGAACAAAGAGGGAGCGTTTGAGATCAAGAACGTTCCGCCGGGAAGCTACACGCTGAAAACCTGGAGCGAAGATGGAAAGCCGACGACGCAGTCGATTACCGTCGGCAATGGCGCGCTGAACCTGGATTTGACCGTCAAGCGGTAACCTACGGAAAGCCAGGTTGGCGGCCATGGACGATCAACAAAACAATAATCCGGCAGCCGGCATCGAGGAAGATCGCTTCCTGAGCCGCCGGGAATTTTTCATCAAGCTAGGAAGCAGCTCGCTCGCGGTTGCCGGAGCCGGAGCTGCGGTTTTTGCCGTGCAGTACCTCTCACCGAATGTCCTCTACGAACCGTCCCCCATTGTGAGTGCGGGCCGGCCTGAACATTTTCCGACGAACTCGGTCACGCTGGACCCGCGCTTCGGGATTTACGTGGTACACGGACCAAAAGGGTTCTACGCCATGAGCTCGATTTGTACGCATCTCGGCTGTATGACCGTGTGGAGGCAGGACTCCGGAGTGATTGCTTGCCCTTGCCACGGGAGCACTTTTCGGCAAGATGGGACAGTCATCGGGGGTCCGGCCCCTCGGCCATTGCCCTGGCTCAAGACTTGGCTGGGAAGCGACGGGGAAATCATGGTGGATCGTTCGACGACAATCGCGGCGGAAAGTGAGTATATCCAAGCTTGAACACGCAAAAGCCATTGGCGGCTTCGGACAGCACCGCGATGCGGAACCCGATTCACTCGCTGACACGCTGGCGGGACGAATTCAAGGAGATCTTCGCGGCTCGTGTGCGTGAACGGCAGCTCGGCTTCCGGCAATCATGGTATCTGGGGGCCTTCACGCTGGGATGTTTCTCCATCCAAATCGTCACCGGCCTGCTGCTGATGCTCTACTACCATCCTTCCATCCCGCAGGCCTACTTCGACATGAAAGACCTGCAGTTCGTCGTGTCGTCCGGAGTCTTTCTGCGAAATCTTCACCGCTGGTCGGCGCATGCGATGGTGTTTCTGGTATTCGCGCACATGGCCAAGGTGTTTTACCGCGGAGCTTACCGGCCGCCGCGAGAATTGAATTGGGTGGTGGGAGTTTGCCTCCTGCTGCTGACTCTGCTGGCTAGCTACACGGGCTACCTGCTGCCCTGGGACCAGTTGTCCTATTGGGGTACCACGGTAGGCTCGAGCATCATCTCGTCCACGCCATTCATTGGAGAAAAGCTGCGCTTCATTCTTCTCGGTGGACACAGTGTAAATGCCAACGCACTGCTGCGCTTCTACGTGTTGCATGTGGTGATTCTGCCGCTGGTCATAATTCTTCTGGTCGCCACTCATCTGTGGCGTTTGCACAAAGACGGCGGAATGTATATCAATCATGAGAATCATACGGATAAATCATGAACAGCGATCCTGCCACGCCTCGCGAAGCAGATTTGCCACAGCCAACGAGCGAAGGAACATCGTTGCCGTATTGGGAATTGCTGTTTCGGGAAACGATCGCCATCGAGTTATTGGCCAGTGTTCTGGTGTGGATTGCGCTCTGGTGGAACGCGCCTTTGGAGCTGCTCGCTGATCCGCAGCAAACCCCCAAATTGGCCAAGGCGCCGTGGTATTTCACAGGTTTACAGGAGCTGCTGCATTATTTCCCGCCTTTTGTCGCCGGCATCATTCTCCCGACGCTGATTGTTGTCGCGTTGATCGTCGTCCCCTTTTTCCATGTGAACATCAAGGATGAAAACCTTTGGGTACACCAGAAGTCGCAGCGGCTGATGATTCTGGGAGTCATTCTAGCAGCGCTCACGGTGCTGCTGGTATGGTTCGATGCTTGGGATGCGTTGCTGCCGGTCTGGATCATCGCGATTTTTATGTTTCTCGGTGCCGCCAGCACGAGCCGCCACAATAAGGGATTTCGGGGCTGGCTGAGCGCGAAACCGCTCTCTTTCTGGATCATGACCTGGTTCCTGATGGAAGCGGTTGTGTTGACTTCCGTCGGCACATTTTTTCGGGGGCCAGGCTGGACCTGGATCTGGCCTTGGTGAACCGGCCAAACGCGCAGGGCCCGCTTGACCGATTGCGCCGCATTTTCTTTGGCGACCCGGCCCGGCGATTTGCCTGGGTGAGTTTATTGCTTACCCTTTCACTGGCGATCGCGCCCACCAAAGATTTTTTCAGACAGTGGCGCCATTATCAGCGGCAATACTCCAAGTTCGTCGAGAGCCAGCCGGACGGGAGGGCGCTGCGCGGCCGCATGGCCAGTGGTATTCATCAGATTTGGCTCCCCGATCTGGGCGTAGTGGACCGCTGCACAACTTGCCACCTGGGCATCGCCGAACCAACGCTTGCAGACGCCGCCGTGCCACAACCGTTCCGCGCGCATCCCGTGATTCCGCACGATGCGGAAGCGTGGGGCTGCGTAGCATGTCACCGCGGCCAAGGCTCTGCGACTGAAGTGCGGGAGGCACACGAGAGTACCGTCGCATGGGAGCAACCGATCCTGCCTGTCCGCTTCATTCAAGCTTCCTGCGGAAGTTGCCACCAAGACGACCTGCCTCAAGCGCCGCGGCTCGACCGCGGACGCCAGCTGCTGGCGCGATTCGACTGCACCGGATGCCACAAAATTGCCGGCATCGACCGGCCAGCAATGCTCGGCCCGGACCTGACGGATATTGGCACGAAGGTGAGCCGTGAATGGCTTTACAAATGGCTCAAGGAGCCTCGCACGATTACGGACGCGAACGGCAACCAGACGGTTGACGGTGTCGACACCGGTGAGCCGCAGATGCCGACGTTTCGGTTGAGCGATGTGGAACTGCGGGAGCTTTCTGCGTACTTGAACGCGCAACATGCGCATACGATTCAGCCGTACCATTTCGATCCTCGCGTTGTCGCCGCATTGTCGAAACGACCGGACGTGGCCGATCAAGGCGAAGCGCGTTTCCGGCAGATGTTCTGTTCCAGTTGCCATTCGTTGGCCGTCACGCGCGCGGGAGAAACCACGCTTATCGGCGGAGATATCGGACCGGAATTGACCAAGATCGGCAGTAAGGTCAATCCGGATTGGCTCGTTGCTTGGCTGCGCAACCCGCAGCAGTATCTGCCGCACAGCCAGATGCCCCGCTACGAATGGTCGGACACTGACCTCTACGAAGTGACGCGGTACATGGAAACGAAGCTCACCGATCCGTCTTTGCTGTCGGACGTGCCGAAGCTTGGTTCACCAACAAAAACGGAAGTCGATGCGGGGCGAAAGCTATTCGTTGAGAAGGGTTGCGCGAGCTGCCATGTTATCGAGGGCCTTGCCCCGCAGAAGGATTTTGGCCCCGACCTCTCCGCACTGGGAGCTCGCAATGTTTCTCAACTGGACTTCGGCCCCGCGAAAATTCCGTACACGCTGATCGCCTATATACAGGCGAAGATATCGAATCCGCGGTCGGTTAATCCTGCCGGACGCATGCCCCAGTATCATCTGGACCAAACCAGTTTGGACGATGTCACTACGGCTCTGTTGAGCCTGACGGGACCGCCGGCGACGCGCGGGATGGAAAAATTGGTGGTCGCGCGCCCACTGGCGGAGTTTCATCCCGCCGGGGAATTCGGCAAACTCTATGAGCGCTACAAGTGCTACGCTTGCCATAAATTCAACGGCTTCGGCGGGACTCTTGCGCCCGATCTCTCCTACGAGGGAAGCCGAACGACGCGGCAATGGCTGATTCAGTTTATGGAGAATCCGCAAACGCTACGGCCGACGATCGTTCTTCGCATGCCGCAATTCAACATGCCCGAAAATGAAGCGGCCATCATCGCGGACTATTTGGAAATGGCGATGCAAAGCCCCGCAGTGAATCCGGCGGAGGATCGCAAGGAATTCACTCCTGCAATGGCGGCGGCCGGCAAGGAGCTCTACGAAAAGAAGTACCAGTGCCAGTCATGCCACACAATCGGCTCCGCCGGAGGATACGTAGGACCCAGCCTGAGCAATGCGGGCAACTGGCTGACGCCCGGTTGGATTCAGGCGTGGCTTCGCAATCCGCAGGAGCTCGTGCCTGGAACGATTGAGCCAAGGCAGGCTTTCACGCAGGAGGAAATCCAGGACCTGACTGCTTACCTGATCACATTGAAGCAAAGCGGTTCTTTTGGAAATGCAGCGGGCGCGTCGAGCCGCGAGGGCACAAAATGAGGGCTGGCGCGCTTCTATTCTCCGCATTTCTTGGATTCGCCATGCTCCCGGGCTGCGCCCACAAGGCTGCTCCTGTGAAAATGGACCCGCTGCAAAACGCCTATGGCACAGAAACGGATTGGAATAATTCCGAGCGCATCATCCCGCTCAATTACCAGCAGGCGGAAGGCAAGCGGATTTTCTACGAGCAATGTGTGTGGTGCCATGCAGACCAAACCCCGGCCGGGCCCTCGAACCGTTCCAACGTGACTCCGGCTCCGCCTCTATGGAACGACGGCGCGACTCTGAATTCGCTGAGCGATGCATTCCTTGAGAAATTCACCGCGGAAGGAGGGAGGGCCATGGGAAAATCATCGATGATGCCGCCATATGGCAATACGCTGACGCAAAGCGAAATCCGCGCGCTCGTCGCGTACGCGCGCGCAATTGCCGCTCCACCGTATGGCGCGCCCTCACGAGCGGGGCAGGAGAAATGAGAGGAGTGTTCACCATGAACGCCCGAATCCACATTGTCGGAAAAGCAGTTTTGGCTGCGCTTGTGGCTTTGCTGCTATGTGGCGCGGGGCTTGCTCAAGTGAGTCCGGCGGAAATTCTGAATCCGCGCCTGAAGGCGGACGAGACAAAGTATCTGGCGCAGATCGAGACGCTTCATCGAGCCATCGCCGCAACCACCTTTCCCTTCCTGTTTGCGCCTGCCCGCTACGTCCAATCAAACCCCGACAAGCAACACGCCTTCGACACCAGGGGCATTGAATTCGTCTACTTCCACAATCGCGTCGTTCTGAAGGTTTCAGGGATTTACAGCGCAGCCTATAACGCAGACCGCATGACGCAGAACGAGCGTGCCGCGGCGACTTTGCGGGACGTGATAATTCCCATTCTTCGCGTCGCCACGGAACAAATTCCGCGCGATGTGGACTGCGACGACATCGGATTCGAAATCGTTTATGATACTCGCACATCCGGTGCGAGCTACGACTATGAGGGGAAGGAAATTCTCGCAGTAGTGTTCAACAGAGACAACGCATTCGCATTTGCCAGCGCGCCTCAAGCGGAACAGCAGGATATTCTGAATCGCTCGGCAATATACGTGGATGGCAAGGATTTTGGGCTGGCGCTCGGCCAGCGCGGTCCGCTGGATGTGGAAGCACTCGCTCGATCGGTGCCTGCGAGCCCGGCCGCTTCTGCTTCGCCGGCTGCATCCACCACTGCGTCGAAGACTAGTTCATCCGCCACGAACCTGCGCGTCACTTTTCCTGCCTCGGCGGTTGCATTAGCCGGCAAAACGCAACAGGGGGCGCCTGTGGCCGCCACCGCTCCTCCCGCGGCGGCTCAGCCTGCCCGAGAGTCACCCTCTGCGATGGCCTCGAAGCCAAACCCGGCACAGTCCGACGCCCAACGCTTGCAGTCCGAGTTTCAATCGCAACTCGACGCTCTGGTGAAGACCAACGGCCCGGAACTTCATCTCGTCGATTACGCGCCGCCGTCTTTTGTTATTTATCACCAACAAATCGTTCTTCAGTTTACGCTCCGCAATCCCGCCGAATTCGACGCGAACAGCACTTCGATTTACAAACGCACGGCGCAAAGCTTCGATCTCTTCGTAGCGCCGCACCTGAAATCCCTGATGCGAAAGCTGCCTTCCAGCGACGAAATTCAGGCGATAGATTTCTCGGTTCTGCAGAGTCTTGGCACCCAAAGAGAATCTGCCGAGGCGGCCGAGTTTATCTGCCCCGTGAAAGTCCTCCGGTCTTTCGCGGCGGACCAGATCACCAGCCAGGACGTGATCAATCAAAGCGTGGTCCTGGTGAATGGTGTTCGGATTAGCTTGAATTTACAGGCTGTTGAATAGACAGGATGGGGTGCGGCGCTTGCTTTCCCCGAAGGGTCGCAACGATCCCCGGGAAATCTGAGTGATGCAAGCGCCTGCTCGACACACCAAGGGGTTATGATTCCAAGGGAAAGAAGGTTTGGTCCTGAAGGACTGCGTCCACAGCAGTGACCAAAGTTAGCGCCGCTTGCGATTTACGCACGTAACCTTGTATACCTATTTTCTGCGCCTCTTCCATATACTCTTTGTCACGATGCATGCTGAGAATCACGATGGGAGTTTCGGGGGAAAATTCCCTGATCTTTCGAGCTGCATCGAAGCCACTTAGAATTGGCATCGTGATGTCTAAAACGATGAGGTCGGGCTTAAATTCCCGTGTTTTCTCAACGGCTTCCTGACCGTTTGCAGCTTCGCAACAAACTTCGAAGCCTTCCCGACACTCCAAGAGCGCACGGACTCCTCTCCTAACGAACTCGTGGTCGTCAGCGATCAGAATCCTTACCCCTACCATGTCAGAACACTGGCCGAGTGGCACACCATAATTTGCGAAGCATACATCAAAGCGGCAGCAGCTGACTAGACTGGAAATTCATTTGTGTTCCTTTTTATACAGGAAACACTGTAGTGCCCCGTCAGTGGTTTCGTGGTACGAAATTAAGCCCTTCCTATTAGGGGTGGGACTAACTATTGTCCCAAGACTTTTGGCGAAACGCTCGGGTCAGATAGAGCAGCGACGGCGATGCGGGAACCAGGTACGGCACGGCGGGATCAATTCCGCGGGAACATACGTCGGCAGTCTGGAGACCAGTATGAAAAAAAGTGACTCCAATCCAGCAATCGCGAGCGCAGCAGGGAACTCGCAAACGGCATTGGAAAACAATGGACGCGGCAATGGCAAGTCTGACATGGCCGACCTTACCGTCATATTAGCGAGCCTGCAAACAATGCGCGACGGTGACTTCTCCGTGCGTCTCCCCGGCGCCTGGACGGGCGTGGAAGGAAAAATCGCCGATACGTTTAACGAGATTGCCGCGGCTAATCAGCAGATGGCGCAGGAACTAAAGCGCGTTGGACAGGTGGTTGGCAAGGAAGGCCGAACACGAGAACGGACAAGATTCAACCAGTCGAGAGGCGCCTGGGGCGAGATGGAAGTTTCCGTCAATATGCTCGTAGAGGACTTGCTGCGCCCCACTTCAGAAGTGACGCGCGCGATTGCGGCCGTCGCGCAAGGAAACCTGACACAGACTGTGCGATTGGACGTCGACGGCCGGCCGCTGGAAGGCGAGTTTCTGCGTTCCGCAAATATCGTTAACACTATGATTCAGCAGCTTGGCGTTTTCACCGCTGAAGTGACACGCGTCGCGCGCGAGGTCGGCACAGACGGCAAACTGGGCGGCCAGTCGCAGGTTCCCGGTGTTGCTGGCACGTGGAAGGACCTGACTGATTCGGTCAATTCCATGGCGAGCAACTTGACGGGCCAAGTGCGTAACATCGCGGAAGTCGCAACAGCCGTGGCTAGCGGAGACCTATCTCGTAAAATCACCGTGGACGTACGCGGCGAAATTCTCCAGCTCAAAGAAGCCATCAACACGATGGTTGACCAGTTGCGGTCCTTTGCATCGGAAGTCACGCGCGTCGCGCGCGAGGTGGGCACGGATGGGAAGCTCGGCGGACAGGCGGTGGTGCCGGGCGTCGCCGGCACGTGGAAGGATCTGACCGACTCAGTAAACGCCATGGCTGGAAACCTCACGGCGCAGGTGCGCAACATTGCCGAAGTCACGACCGCGGTCGCGCGCGGTGACCTGTCGCGCAAAATCACCGTCGACGTGAAGGGCGAAATTCTCGAACTCAAAGACACCATCAACACCATGGTCGACCAGCTCAACGCCTTCGCGGGCGAAGTGACCCGCGTGGCGCGCGAAGTCGGCACCGAGGGCAAACTCGGCGGCCAAGCCCAAGTGCCTGGCGTCGGCGGTACGTGGAAAGACTTAACCGACAACGTGAACTTCATGGCCAGCAACTTGACGGGCCAAGTGCGCAACATCGCCGAAGTGGCTACGGCCATTGCCACAGGAGACCTGTCGCGCAAGATCACCGTCGACGTGCGCGGCGAGATTCTGCAGCTCAAAGAAACTCTCAACACGATGGTGGACCAACTGAACCGATTCGCGGGCGAAGTGACGCGCGTGGCGCGCGAAGTCGGTAGCGAGGGCAAACTCGGCGGCCAAGCACAAGTGCCCGGCGTGGCCGGTACATGGAAGGACCTCACCGACTCGGTCAACTCGATGGCCGGCAACCTCACAGGGCAAGTGCGTAACATTGCCGAGGTGACCACGGCTGTGGCGCGCGGCGACCTGTCGCGCAAGATCACCGTCGACGTGAAAGGCGAGATTCTCGAACTCAAGAACACGATTAACACGATGGTGGACCAGTTGAATGGGTTCGCGGGCGAAGTGACCCGTGTGGCGCGCGAGGTCGGCACGGAAGGCAAGCTCGGCGGTCAAGCGCAGGTGCCGGGCGTCGGCGGCACGTGGAAGGACCTCACCGACAATGTGAACTTCATGGCCAGTAACCTCACCGGTCAAGTGCGCAATATCGCCGAAGTGGCTACCGCCGTGGCGCGCGGCGACCTGTCGCGCAAGATCACCGTCGACGTGAAAGGAGAAATTCTCGAACTCAAGGATACGATCAACACCATGGTGGACCAGCTACGGGCGTTCGCATCCGAAGTGACGCGCGTAGCCCGCGAAGTCGGTACCGACGGCAAGTTGGGTGGCCAGGCGCAGGTGCCGGGCGTGGCCGGCACGTGGAAGGACCTCACCGACTCCGTCAACTCGATGGCAAGCAACTTGACGGGTCAGGTACGTAACATCGCGGAAGTGTCCACCGCTATTGCCAGTGGTGACCTGTCGAAGAAAATCACGGTGAACGTCAGCGGAGAAATTCTTCTATTGAAAGAAACCATTAACACCACAGTGGACCAGCTCAACGCTTTCGCCGGCGAAGTGACGCGCGTGGCGCGCGAAGTCGGCACGGAAGGGCGGCTCGGCGGGCAAGCCAACGTGCCAGGCGTGGCGGGCACGTGGAAGGACCTTACCGACTCGGTCAACTCGATGGCCGGCAACCTCACCGGCCAAGTGCGCAACATCGCTGAGGTGACCACCGCAGTGGCGCGCGGCGACCTGTCGCGCAAAATCACGGTGGATGTAAAGGGCGAAATCCTCGAGCTAAAAAATACCATTAACACCATGGTGGATCAGCTCAACGCTTTCGCCGCGGAGGTGACGCGTGTCGCTCGCGAAGTGGGTACTGACGGGAAATTAGGCGGCCAGGCGCAAGTGCCCGGCGTCGCCGGCACGTGGAAAGACCTTACGGATAACGTAAACGTCATGGCTGCGAATCTTACCGAGCAGGTTCGCGGAATCGTCAAAGTCGTGACCGCTGTCGCGAACGGCGAGCTTACACAGAAGCTCACGGTGAACGCCAAGGGTGAAGTCGCGGCCTTGGCAGAGACGATCAATAACATGACCGACACGCTCGCCACCTTTGCCGACCAAGTGACGACCGTGGCCCGCGAAGTAGGCGTGGAAGGCCGCCTCGGCGGTCAGGCCAACGTGCCCGGCGCCGCCGGCACTTGGAAGGACCTCACAGGAAACGTGAATCTGCTGGCCGACAATTTGACGAACCAGGTTCGAGCCATCGCAGAAGTCGCAACTGCCGTGACCAAGGGCGACCTGACTCGTTCGATTCAGGTGGAGGCCAGTGGAGAAGTCGCGGAACTGAAAGACAACATCAACACCATGATCGACAACCTCCGGCTGACCACCGACCGCAACACGGAGCAGGACTGGCTAAAGACAAATCTTGCGCGTTTTACGGGTATGTTGCAGGGTCAGCGAGATTTGACCACTGTTGGACGCATGCTGTTATCCGAGTTGGCGCCATTGGTCAACGCTCAACAAGGTGTGATTTATCAGGTGGGAGGTGAAGATTCTTCCGACATGGTCTTACTGTCGGTGTTTGCTGATGACGGCGAAGACGGCCATCGCCAGCGCTTGCGAGTGGGCGAAGGGCTTGTGGGACAGTGTGCTTCTGAGAAGCGGAGCATGTTGATCACCGATTTGCCAAAAGAGACGGTCCCGATCCGCTCCGGCTTGTTCGAAGCTGTGCCACGAAATGTGATTGTGCTTCCCGTGCTTTTCGAAGATCGCGCCAAGGCGGTAATCGAACTGGCCTCCTTGAACGTTTTCACGGCCTCGCACCTCGCGTTTCTGGAACAACTGACCGCCAGCATCGGCATCGTGCTCAATAGTATCGAGGCCACGATGCAGACCGAAGGACTGCTCAAGCAATCTCAGCAGCTCGCAACTGAGCTTCAAACACAGCAGAAAGAATTGCAGCAGACCAACGAGCAGTTGGCGCAAAAAGCCCAGCAGCTTGCCGAACAGAACGTCGAAGTCGAACGCAAGAACCAGGAAATCGAGCAAGCACGCCGGGCGCTGGAAGACAAAGCCAAGGAACTCGCGCTCACCTCCAAGTATAAGTCCGAGTTTTTGGCCAATATGTCGCACGAGTTGCGTACGCCGCTCAACAGCATTCTGGTTTTGGGACAGCAACTCGGCGACAATCCCGACAAAAATCTGACGCCAAAGCAAGTCGAGTTTGCCCGTACGATTCACGGCGCAGGCACCGACTTGTTAAACCTCATCAGCGATATTCTGGACCTGTCGAAGATCGAATCGGGTACTGTGTCGGTCGACGCCGAAGAAGTCTTCTTTACCAGCCTGCTCGAAACTGTGGCGCGGCCTTTCCGGCACGAGGCGGAAAACCGCAAGGTCACTTTCGAGGTACAGACCGATCCACATCTGACCCGCAGCCTCGTTACAGACTCGAAGCGTCTCCAGCAGGTGCTGAAGAACCTGCTCTCCAACGCGTTCAAATTTACCGAGCAAGGCACCGTGCGGCTTTCCGTATCCGTGCCTAAGAAGGGGTGGAGCGAAGATCATCCGATTCTCAGTGGGGTGGCTTCTGTCGTGGCCTTCGAGGTTTCCGATACCGGTATCGGTATTCCGGCGGAAAAACAGAGAATCATTTTCGAAGCGTTCCAGCAAGCGGACGCCGGCACCAGTCGCAAATACGGCGGAACAGGCCTCGGGTTGGCAATTAGCCGCGAATTAGCCAGCCTGCTCGGAGGCGAAATCCAATTGCGCAGCACCCCGGGAAAAGGCAGTACATTCACGCTGTACATACCGCAAACGTATGTGGGTCCTTCGACGCCCAGTATCAATGCGCTGGAAGGGAAGGCGACGGCCTCTATCTCGCCCGTCCAGCTGTCCAGCATGACCGTAACGGAGATCTCGGTCGAGCGCATTGAGGACGATCGTGAAAATCTGCAACCGAATGATGCGGTGTTGCTGATTGTGGAGGACGACCCGCACTATGCCCACGTACTGTGCGGTCTCTCCCGCGACAAAGGGTTCAAAGTCCTGGTAGCCATTCGCGGCGCAGAGGCGCTGGCGCTGGCGAGGGAATTCCATCCAACAGCCATCTCGCTGGATGTTTTCCTGCCGGACATGCTCGGCTGGACGGTTCTCAACCATTTGAAACAGGATCCTGCGACACGTCACATACCCGTTCAGATGCTGACCCTCGATGAAGATCGCCACCACGGCCTGGCGCGCGGCGCATTCGCTTTTGTTACCAAGCCAGCCACTCCCGAGGGACTCGCAACAGCACTGACTCGCATCAAGGAATACGCGATGTCGCGGCGCAAACGCCTTCTGATTGTAGAGGACAGTCCTGCCGAGCAACTTAGCATTCGGGAATTGCTCGAATATAACGACATAGACCTCTCCGTTGCGGCCACGGGCGCGGAAGCCCTCGAAATGCTCTCGGGCGAACAATTCGATTGCGTGGTTCTTGACCTTCGCCTCCCCGACATGTCCGGCTTCGAGGTTTTGGAGCGGCTCAGCGAAACTCCAGCGCTGGGCGAGTTGCCTGTGGTCGTCTTCACCGGTAAAGAATTGTCGCCGGAAGAAGACGTCCGTTTGCACACCCTGGCGCGCAGCGTGGTCGTTAAGGGGGTTGAATCGCCCGAACGATTGCTCGATGAGACAGCGTTATTTTTGCACCGCGTCGTCACGGACCTTCCGGAAGAGAAGCAGAAGATGCTCGACCGCCTGCACCTGTCAGATAATGCCCTGGTGGGGAAAAAAGTGCTGGTAGTCGACGACGATGTGCGGAATATCTTCGCGCTCAGCAGCGTGCTGGAGCGCCGTGGAATGACGGTGCTGACTGCTAGTACGGGCCGCGAGGCGATTGAGACACTTGCGTCAACGCCCGACACGGCGATCGTCCTGATGGACATCATGATGCCGGAGATGGACGGATATGAAACCATGCAAGTGATCCGGCAAAATCCTTCTCTGCGGCGCCTTCCCATCATCGCCTTGACCGCAAAGGCCATGAAAGGCGATCGCGAGAAATGTTTGGAAGCCGGAGCTTCGGAATATTTGGCCAAGCCGGTGAATACAGAACAGCTTCTCTCGGCGTTGCGGATGTGGCTGCATCGGTAAAATGCAGTAGCCACACGCGGATTCAGATCTGGGCGTATGATGTTGCTCGGTTCATTCAGGACGGAGAAAGGCGAGGAGCATGCAGGAAAACGCCAACATACTGATGGTGGACGATCAGCCCGCCAAGCTGCTCAGCTATGAAGCGATACTCAATGAACTGGGCGAAAACCTGATCAAGGCAAATTCGGGCCGGGAAGCGCTTGAGCATTTGCTTAAGACCGACATCGCAGTTGTCCTGATGGACGTCAGCATGCCCGAGCTCGATGGTTTTGAATTGGCGGAAATGATCCGACAACATCCGCGGTTTCAGAAGACCGCGATCATTTTTATTTCTGCGGTGCACCTGACGGACTTAGACCGCCTCAAGGGATACCAGCGCGGAGCCGTCGATTATATTTCCGTTCCTGTCGTCCCCGAGCTGCTGCGTGCAAAGGTCAGCGTTTTTGCCGAACTGCACCGCAAGACGCGCCAGTTGGAGTTGCTGAATTCGGAGCTACGCCGGCTTTCCAGTAATCTGATTGCGACCCAGGATGAAGAGCGGCGCCGGATTGCGCGCGAACTGCACGATGGTTTGGGTCAAGATCTCGTTGCGATCAAGATGATGTTGGACGGGATTCTCCAACAGGAACACTCCACGCCGAAAAAGCAAGCGGCGGCCGACGTGAGTACGTTGATCGATCGTACCATTCAGCAAGTCCGCAGCATATCTCACCTCTTGCATCCGCCTCTGCTGGACGAAGTGGGCCTAGGAGCCGCACTGAAGTGGTACTTGGAAGGATTCACGAAACGGAGCGGAATTGAGACGGAGCTGGATGTTCAGCCTTCCAGTTTTCCGCGCATCACGCCTGAATTGGAAACTGCCGTTTTCCGTATTGTCCAGGAGGCTCTGACGAATGTCTTCCGGCATTCGGGAGCGCGGAGAGGATGGGTCACGATCATCAAGGAAAATAGCCAAGTGGCGGTCACAGTGCGCGACGATGGAAAAGGCATCTCGGAGCGTGTCGCGGAACTCCGGCATGAGTGCATTGGCATCGGTCTTGGCGGGATGAAGCAGCGGGTCAAGGAATTTGGCGGGGAACTGCGGCTCCGAAATGCCGACCCCGGCACAATCGTTGAGGTTATTATCCCCATCATACTGCCGGGCGTATACGATCCAGCAGCGCAGGCCACACTTCGCGTTTCAACTCATACATCTCATCCCACTTTGTGACTTCCTTCGATGCGGTGAATTACGGGGTTATTTCTTGGCTCTGGGCGTGACGCGCGCAGGCGTGACGCGGGTATAGGTAGTGGCGAGCGTCGACATAGCGTCTCCCGGTCCCTCGCCGAGCATACGCACCACAAAATGATCCGCGTCTTGCTGTTCGATGATTACTCGCAACGTTTGCCGCGAACCATCGGGGCCCAGGAACGCGCCTGTATAACGTACGGTTTTGCCGTTGTCGTCGCTCGTTCCGTCGAGCACCAGGAACGCGGTCGAGCCATCGTAAATCCAGATGGCTTCGTATTGCTTCGAGCCGTTATTGTAGCCGTACAGGCGTAGTCCGGCGGAGGGCTGGCCCAACGACTCACCGGAATTTTCTTCTTCGAGAAAGCGCCCGCCAAGAATGGCCTTTAGCGTCGCGGTTCCCGTCGATTCCTGAGGCTCGGCGCCTGGCGCGGAAAACGTCGTCCTCGTCGTATATTTCCCCGCACGCTTCATCAGTTGCGCGTGCATCGGTCCGGGCTTGGCCGCTTCGGCGACGGCTTGCTCCATTTCATCTTGTGTTTGTTGCGCTCTCGGCCTCGCCGATTCTTGCGGAGATTGCGCCTGTGCGGCAGCCGCTGCCACGAAAAGTAGCGCCACCGCGACAACTAAGTTGAGCCGCGACATTTTCCTCATCGGATTCAGCGTGCACTTCCACGTCCATCGGCACAACCACGTCGCAATATGCGTAATCATTTTTCCTCCCAGGGCGAGAAGCAAGGAAGTAATTATGCTACTTGATGCGGTCGTCTTTTTCGACTTTGCCGTCGCGGAGCCGGATGACGCGGTGAGCGTGCTGGGCGATGTCAGGTTCGTGTGTCACGAGAATGATGGTGTTCCCTTCGCGATGAAGCCGGGCGAAAAGAGCCATGATTTCTTCGCCGGTCTGCGAATCAAGGTTTCCGGTAGGTTCGTCGGCGAGCAGAATGGAGGGGTGGTTGACCAGCGCGCGCGCAATAGCCACACGCTGCCGCTGGCCTCCGGAGAGTTCGTTCGGCTTGTGCATCATGCGCTCGGTGAGATCGACCTGCGCAAGGGCCTTGCGGGCTCGCTCCTGGCGCTCTTCGGATGGCGTGCCATTGTAAATCATGGGTAGTTCGACGTTATGTAACGCGGTCGCCCGCGGCAGCAGATTGAACGTCTGAAACACGAATCCGATTTCTTTGTTGCGAATGTAGGCGAGCTCGTCGTCGTCGAGGTC
>Ga0307374_10003950_pt1 | contig 25021 bp, 25 predicted proteins | sample OX3MG_FD_202532 | JGI IMG/M metagenome (GOLD analysis project Ga0307374, IMG submission 202532) | Soil microbial communities from Risofladan, Vaasa, Finland - OX-3 | ecosystem: Environmental > Terrestrial > Soil > Coastal area > Acid sulfate soil | place: Finland: Risofladan, Vaasa | collected...
ATGCGTGCCGCCACTTTCGCCGGCCCCTTGGGAAAGAGCTGGTAGAGCTCCTTGATCGGCACACCCGACGCCTTGCCGAGCACGCGCACGCTGGGACCGGTTCCCTTGGCAAGGTACTCGCTGCGCATGAATCGGATGACCTGCCAATGGCGATCATTCAGCGCGGTGATGCCGTCGCGCGCTGCGAGTTCAGGAACCATGCTCTCGGTCCAGTCCTCGGGGTGCAGAAAGAAGCCTTCCTCGTTGAGCTCGACGTCCGTGAGCGGGAGCGCTGCGACAGACATGTGGGTGCCTCCTCTAGCCCGTCACCGAGGTCGCGTGCTGCTTGCCTGCGACGGGCATCTCCGACGAAATCCCCGGAATGGAATGGCCGGGGAGCAGTGCGTGCCAGTAGAACCACTCGAACATCAGCTTGCCGAGATGGTTGAGATGGGATTCCTTGAGCAGCGGCAACCCCACACGACCCGGGTAGTGGCCGGGAAGCGGCTCGGTGTCGTAGTTGAAGTCGATCAGCGCCGCCTTCCCGAAACCGGTCTCGATGAAGCAGTTCGTGTGGCCGTCGAACGAGGCGTCGAGTGGCTCCCCAGCGAGGAACCGGCGAATGTTCTCGGTCAGCACCTCGCCTTCGAAGTGCGTCACGGAGCCGGCCTTTGACACCGGAAGCCCTGCCGCGTCCCCGATCACGAAGATGTTCGGTGCGACCTTGGACTGCAGTGTCTGCGCGTCCGTCGCGATGAAGTTCAACTCGTCTCCGAGCCCGTCGGACCGGCCGACGTAGGCGGCGCCACCGTGCAGCGGCACCACCACCGCGAGGTCGAAGGGGACCTCACGATCGTCGTACGAGACCAGCTTTCTCGCGTCGCCGTCAACGGTCCCGGTGTTGAACTCGGTCACAACGTTGATTCCCTTGGCCGTGAGGAGCTCCCCGAGCCGTTTTGAGGCGACGGGCTTGGTGAACACGCCGTCGAGCGGGGTCACGTAGGTCAGGTCAACGGCGTCGCGAGTCCCGCGCTCCCGGAAGAACCAGTCGGCGAGGAAACAGAACTCGAGCGGTGCCACCGGGCACTTGATGGGCATGTCCACGACGTTCACCACGATGCGCCCAGCCGTGAAAGCCTCGAGCGCATCTCGCAGGGCACGGGCGCCGTCGAGTGAGTAGAACGTGAAGATGTTTCTTCCAGCGCCGGAAAGATCAAGCCCGTCCGTTTCCTCCGGCATCAGCACCGCACCGGTCGCGATCACCAGCACGTCGTACGTCGCCGAGCGACCGCCCGAGAAGTGGACCTGGCGCTCAGCGATGTCGACGCGCTCCACGACGGCCCCGATGTACTCGATGCCGTGATGGAGTTGACGATCCCGAGGTCGAATCAGATGCTCCGCCTCGGTCAACCCGAAGGGCACGAACAGCAATCCCGGCTGATACAGGTGATCGTTGTTGCCGTCCACCACCGTGATGTCGATCGACTCCGGTAGCGTGCGCCGAAGGCGGTTCGCGGTGATCGTCCCGCCGGTGCCGCCCCCAAGAATCATGACGTGTCTGCGAGCACTCATCACTCTGTCACCGTGCCACCGGTTCACGGCACCGGGCAAGTGCCGAAGCGCCTCGAACGGGTGTGACCTTAGGCCCTCAGAGCCTTGATGCCGGCAGCTCGTGCGGGGACATCACCAGGCGCACGTCGTGCCTCTCGTCGGCCCGCTAGTGCGCCACCATGATCGGCACCTTCGCCACGTGGATGAGCTTGTTGGAAACGCTGCCGACAAGCATGCCGGTAAGGCTCGAGAGCCCGCGGCGGCCGACGATGATCAGATCCGCTCCGCTCGCCTCGGCTGCGTCGATGATCGTGCGCGGGACATCCCGCGTCTGTGCCTGAAGGAGCCGTCCCGTGACGGTGACGCCCTTCGCCTTCAACCGCTCGACCGCCTGATCGACGACGGCCTTGGCTTCGTCCATCCGCTCGAGGTCGGGGGACATCCCCGCCTTGGACGGGATGAGGTCGTGCTCGTGGACGTGCACGACCTCGACCGCGCAGCCCGCCTTGACGGCCAGGCCCTCGGCAGCGGCGAGCGCCGCCTCCGAGTACTGCGAACCATCGACCGCCACCAAAACCTTCTCGAACATTGCCGCACCTCCGAAAGAGCCCGACGCGGCTCTGCGTCGCGCGCGGTGCGGGATCGCACCGCGCGGCAATCATGACGATGTCCGATCGGCGACCGCCAGGGTCGAAGGTCACGCGGAGTGGTGCGCGGCCGCGACTGGGCTCAGTGACCAGGGTCGCCTCCGAGTGGGGTATTCAACCGGGCCGTCGCGTCGTCCTGCCGGCGGGCATCGCCGGCGCTCCCGTACCGCTGCTGCTGGGCTGCGCGCCACTCGAGATAGAGGCGAATCGCCTGCCCTTCGGCGCGATCAGCTCGATGCTGGTGCCACCACAGCCACACCATCGGAGTTCCTCCACGTGTTCTCAGCGGTCTGGCTGAGGTTGCGCCGTGGTGGGGCGGCAGTCCAGAGAATCTCGGACTGACTTGGCGATGACCAACGTCATCGAAGTGACGTGAAAACTCGGGTCGGAGGTCACAGGGGACGTACGCCTCCATCGATCGCCGCCTCGCTCGGCCCGGCCGGACCCTGGCAGCGCCCCACCGGTGTCTTTCGTGGAGGCACGACCCTCACCAGGTCACTGCGATGTACTTGCTCTCCATGAACTCCAGGAGCCCGTCGTGGCCACCCTCGCGGCCGAGCCCGCTCTGCTTGACACCGCCGAACGGCGCCGCCGGGTCGGAGACGAGCGCACGGTTGAGGCCGACCATGCCGGACTCGAGCGCCTCGCTGAAGCGGAGCCCGCGCTGCAGGTCGCGGGTGTACACGTAGGCGACGAGGCCGTACTCCGTGTCATTCGCCAGGGCAACAGCCTCCTCCTCGGTGTCGAAGACAACCACCGGGGCGACGGGTCCGAACACCTCCTCCCTCAGGATGGCCGCAGTGCCCGGCACGTCGACCAGCACGGTCGGCGGGTAGAAGAAGCCCGGCCCGTCGGGAACCGCGCCCCCGACAGCCAGCGTCGCTCCGTCGCGAACCGCGCCCGCCACGAGTGACACCACCTTGTCGCGCCCGGCCGCGTTGATCAGCGGGCCGACCTGCACGCCCTCCTCGAGGCCCGGGCCGACGCGAAGCGCGCCCATCGCATCAGACAGCCGCCGGCTGAACTCGTGCGCGATACCTCGCTGCACCAGGAAGCGGTTGGCGGCCGTGCAGGCCTCGCCGCCGTTGCGCATCTTGGCCACCATCGCGCCGGCCAGCGCGCTCTCCAGATCGGCATCGTCGAACACGACGAACGGGGCGTTGCCGCCGAGCTCCATCGAACAGTTCACGATGCAATCGGCCGCCTGCTGCAGGAGGCCGCGTCCCACCTCGGTGGAGCCGGTGAACGAGAGCTTGCGAACCCGGGGATCGTGGAGCATCGCGTTCACCACCGGCCCGGAGCGCCGCGAGGGCAGGACGTTGACGACGCCTGCCGGAACGCCCGCTTCCATGAGCAGCGCCCCCATCGCCAGGGCGGTGAGCGGCGTATCCGACGCGGGCTTGAGGACAACCGTGCATCCCGCAGCGAGCGCCGGTCCGATCTTGCGAGTCGCCATCGCCGCGGGGAAGTTCCAGGGCGTGATCAGGACACTGACCCCGATCGGCTGGCGCAGCACGAGGATCCGGTTGGTTCCCGCCGGCGCCGTCTGGACGTGGCCCTCGGCGCGCACCGCCTCTTCGGCAAACCAGCGGAAGAACTCGGCCGCATAGGCGACTTCGCCGCGCGCATCGGGGAGCGCCTTGCCGTTCTCCCGCACGATCAGCCTCGCGAAGTCATCGGCGCGCTGGGTCATGAGTTCGAAGGTGCGGCGCAGCAGCTCGGCGCGCTGCCGGGGCGGCGTGGCCGCCCACCCGGGGAGCGCTTCGGACGCGGCGCTCACCGCGGCCAGCCCATCCTCGACAGACGCGTTGGCGACCGACGCGATCACCTCGCCGCTCGCGGGGTCCTCGACGTCGAACGTCTGGTGGTCTGACGCGTCAACCCAGCGACCGGCGATCATCAACTGCGTCGGCGCGCCGACGGCTGCGGTGTGAACCACCGTGCTCATGACTGCATTGCCCTCTCGATGATGGTGACGATGCGCTCGACCGACGGAATCGCCAGATCCTCGAGCGCGTCTGCGGATGGGAGCGGAATATGCGGCGTGGTGATGCGGAGCGGCGGTCCGTCGAGGTAATTGAAGCACTCCTCGGCGACGATCGACACGAGCTCGGCACCCCACCCGCAGAGGCGCGGATTCTCCTCGACCGTGAACAGCCGGCCCGTGGCGGAGACCTCGCGCAGGATGGTCTGCGTATCGAGCGGGACGAGGCTGCGCACGTCGATCACGCCTGCGTTGATCCCGCGCTGGGCCAGCTCATCCGCGGCTGCCACGGCTCGCGGCACCATAGCGGCAAGAGCCACGATCGTTGCGTCTGCTCCGGTTCGAAGCACCTTCGCCGAGCCCAGCGTATCGACGATCTCGCCGTCGGGAACCTCGCCCTTGCTGGAGTAGAGACCCTTGTGCTCGAAGAACATCACCGGGTCCGGATCTCGAACCGCGGCGGCGAAGAGACCGATGAGGTCGCTGGGGTTCGACGGCGCCACGACCTTGAGCCCGGGTATCGCCATCGCCCAGTTCTCGACCGATTGCGAGTGCTGCGCCCCGAAGCGAAGACCCCCGCCGTTGCCGGAGCGGATGACGAGTGGAAAGCTCACCTGGCCCGCGGTCATGTACGAGCTCTTGGCGATCTGATTGGCGACCAGGTCCCAGCACACCGCGAAGAAGTCCGCGAACATGATCTCCGCGATCGGCCGGAGCCCGGTCATCGCAGCCCCCATCGCCGCGCCGAGGATCGCCTGCTCGGAGATGGGCGTGTCGCGCACGCGATCCGGCCCGAAGCGCTCGAGCAGCCCGACCGTTGCCTTGAACACACCCCCGGCGCCGGCGACGTCCTCGCCGATGAAGACGACGTTGGGGTCCCGCTCCATCTCCTGCGTGATCGCCCGGGCGACCGCTTCGCGATACGTCAGTTGCGCCATGACCATCCCCCGTCAGACCAGACATCGCGCATGAGGGCGTCGGCGCCCGGAGCCGGCGATGCCTTCGCGGTGACGGTCGCCGTCTCGACATCACCGTCGGCGATCTCCTCGATCGCATCAAGGTCCGCTTCGCTGACACCACCGGCCACGAGCCGGGTGCGGTAGATCACGATCGGGTCGTACCCCTTCCAGGCGGCGACCTCGGCGTCCGGCCGGTACTTGCCGGGGTCGGCGCGCGAGTGACCCGAGCTGCGGTAGGTACGAGCCTCGATAAGCGAGGGGCCGCCTCCGTTGCGAGCCCGGTCGAGGCTCTCCCGCGCGGTGAGGTACATCGCGTCGGCGTCATTGCCGTCGACGAGGATGCTTTCCAGCCCATACGCGCAGGCGCGATCGGCTGCGGGATTGGCGACCGCGGTCACCGCACGGATGGGCGTGTACTCCATGTACATGTTGTTCTCGCAGACGAAGACCACCGGGAGCTTCCACACCGCCGCAAGGTTGAGCGACTCGTGAAAAGCGCCGATGTTGGTCGTGCCGTCGCCAAAGAACGCGACCGCAACCCGTCGCTCGCCGCGAAACTGAGCCGACCACGCAGCGCCGAGTGCGATGGTGAGGTGCGCGCCGACGATTGCATACGATCCCATGACGCCGTGGCTCACATCGGTCAGGTGCATCGAGCCGCCCTTGCCCGACAGCACACCGCACGAGCGGCCGAGCAGCTCGCCCATGACGCCGGTCATCGACGTGCCGCGGGCAAGCGTGTGCGCGTGGCCGCGGTAGGTGGCGAATGTGTAGTCCTGCTCCTCCATCGCCTCGCCGAAGGCCGCGGCGATCGCCTCCTGCCCCAGCGACAGATGGCTCGTGCCCTTCACGAGGTTCTCCATGAAGAGGTCATAGGCGCGCGTTTCGAACTTGCGCATGCGCACCATCTGGCGGTAGAGCGCCAGCCGAGTCGGGACATCGACACTGCCATCGGGACGATGCAGTGTCGCCGGATCGATCCCCGGCGGTCCCACCGTCGCGGCGGGATCGTCAGTGGTTGATGTCATGTCGCTGCTCTCCTCTCGAACCGCATGTGCATACGGGTCTAATACTTGTTGGTGACAAACAGCTCTTCTGCCGGGAAGAGGGTCAGCAGCGAGCAGCCGCTTGACGTGACCACGACCTCCTCCTCGATTCGCGCCGCGGACTGCCCGTCGGTCGCCGGACAGTATGTCTCGAGTGCGAAGACCATCCCCTCGCGCAGCTCGATGGGATGCTCGAGGGAATTGAGCCGGGAGATGATCGGCCGCTCGTGCAACCCGAGGCCGAGCCCGTGGCCGAATTGCAGGCCGAACGCGGCCATCTCGCTCGCGAATCCGAAGTCGTTCGCCTCCGGCCACAATCTCGCGATCTGATCGGTGGTGGTCCCCGGCCGCACCAGCTCGATCGCCGCGTCGATCCAGTCGCGAGCGCGCGTATACGCATCGCGTTGCGCCGGGGTCGAGCGACCGACGGCGAACGTGCGGTAGTAACAGGTGCGATATCCGTTGAAGGACTGGATGATGTCGAAGTACGCCTGGTCGCCGGGACGGATCAGCCGATCCGAGAAATTGTGCGGGTGGGGGTTGCAGCGCTCACCCGAGACCGCATTGATCGCCTCGACGTCGTCTGATCCCATCTCATAGAGGCGCTTGTTGGCGAGCGCGACGATCTCGTTCTCACGCACGCCGGGCTTCAACGCCTCGGCGATGTCCTGGTAGACGCCGTCGACCATCGCCGCGGCGGTGGAGAGCAATGCGATCTCATCGGATGACTTGAGGAGACGCGCATCGAGCATGACCTGCTGCGCGTCGCGGACATCGATGCCAACCCTGAGCAGCTCGAGCAGCATCGGGGTCTCCGCGATGTCGACACCGAGCGGCATTCCGGCCACGCCCGCGGCGGCGAGCTCCGATTGAATTTCCGCCACGGCGCGCGCGATCAGGCCGGCGTCGGGTGCGACCGCGCCACGCAGACCCAGCATACCGGCGCGGCTGTTCTCCGGCCGGATCCACGGCGCATGGAGCTGATGGTGCCGCGCCGCGGATCCGAAGTCCCAGACGATCGGCTCCCCTGCTCTGGTCAGCAGTGCATACCTCGCCACCTTGTCGCGAGCCCACTCGCCGATCATCGTCGCTGACACGTACCGGATGTTGTTGATATCGAACAGCAGGACGGCTCCCAATTCCGAGGCGTCGAGCGCGGCGCGCGCACGCGACAGACGGTAGGCGCGGAGTCGCGTGAAGTCGACGCGCTCCTCGAAGTCGACGTTCATCCGGCCAGGACTGGGAGGGACCCCGCCGAGGATATCGAGACTCATGACCTCTCCTGTGGGCACCGGCCGGGAAGCGGCGCCGTTGCGCCCATCGCTGTCACCGGTGCAGTTCCTTATCCGAGCTGCTCGCTCATCCAGTCCGCCATCACCGGTCGGTACTTGTAGGCGATGTTGTTACAGACATGATTGCCGTCCGGATACATGAGCAGCGTGGCGTTTGGGGCCTCGCGCGCGATCCGCTCGGCCTGCTCGGGCGGGAAGAGACGATCGCGCGCACCGTGGATCACCAGCAAGGGTTGCGTGACCTTGTCGAGGATGCCGTGGAGGTTGAGCCCGTACGCCTTCTCTCTCGCCTCCTCCTCGTCGGCGGACTTGGTGTAAAAGACGTAGCCACCCCGCGTGAGAGGGTTGAGCGCGTCCCAGCAATCGCCGAGGTTGTACGGACCGGCCAGCCCGACGACCGCATTGAGCCGTGGCTCGTGCGCCGCGGCACGCGGACCGTAGATGGCTCCCATGCTGATGCCCATGAGTCCGATCAATCCGAAGGTGCTGTCGAGCCCGATCTCCGCGAGGTGGTCGAGGACCGGCGTGATCACCGTTTCCCAGTTGGGGCGGATGGCGAATTCGACGGAGTTCTCGGATTGCCCCGGACCATCGATGCTGAGGGTCGCCATCCCGCGGCGGAGGAACTCGTCCTCGATGCTGAACATCTCCTCCTTCGACGAATCGAGGCCGGGTACGATGAGCACGAGCGGCGGCGTGGTCACGCGCCTCGGGCGGCGAAGATGACCGGGGATGACGTGACCTTCGAAGGGGATGTCGAGGCGTTCCGCGGGCGGGTCGAGGTGCGGCAACGTCCGCCGGTAGACCGCGACGGCCCGGTCGCGCAGCGTGGCGTGCAAGGCGGCGTCCTCGAACCACAGGAATTTCCCGAGGTGATAGCACCACGCGGCTCGCTGATACGCCGCGGCCGCCGACACCATGCGTCCGAGGCGCTCCGCCTCGCGACCGAGCGCCTCGTGGACACCGCCCATCTCGTACCAGTTGGGTCCCCAGTCCGCCCATTCCGTGGTTCTCGCCAGGACGTTCTCGAAATCGTTGACATCGATGCCGTTGGCGACGAATCTCGGCTGCCAATGATGCGCGGCGATCTGCACGCGGTTCATCGAGGAGTCCATCAGACGGGTGCTCCCAGGAAGAGACGACCGATCTCGCCGTTGCCGAGCACGCCCGCTCCGGTCCCCTCGAGACGAACGCGCCCGCTCTCCAGGACGACACCGTGGCTCGCGAGGCCCAGCCCGGAGCGCGCGTTCTGTTCCACCAGCAGGATGGTTCGACCGGCCCTGTTCATATCGCGGATCAGGTCGAACACGATGGTGTGAGTCTTCGGATCGAGCCCCATCGAGGGCTCATCGAGCACGAGGAGCTTGGGATCGAGCATGAGCGCCCGTGCAAACTCCACGATCTTCTGCTGGCCGCCCGAGAGCGCGGCGACGCGCTCATGGCGGCGCTCGGCCACCATCGGGAACGTCTCGCAGACGATGCTCATCCTGCGTTCCGTCAGGGCTCGATCCGACAGCGTGTACGCGCCCATTCGGACGTTCTCCCAGACGCTCATCGTCGGGAAGAGACTGCGCTCCTGCGGCACCTGAACGATGCCGAGTTGCAGGATCTGGCGGGGAGTCAACCCGGCCGTCGAGCCGCCGCGAAACCGCACGCCGCCGAGTCGCGGCTTGATCAGTCCGCTCACCAGGCGAAGGATCGTCGACTTCCCGGCGCCGTTCGGGCCGACAACGCAGGTGATGCCACCCTCCTCGACAGCGAGGGTCAGCTCATGCAGAACATCGCCGCCACCGTACCCCGCGGTGACGCCGTCGAGTTCGAGCAGTACGGTCATCTATGACCCCAGATACGCTTCGAGCACGGCGGGGTTTTGGCGAACGTCGGCGGGCGTCCCCTCGGCCAGCACCGAGCCTCGGTGCAGCACGACGATCTGCTGGCACAGCCCCATCACGAACGGCATGTTGTGCTCGACCAGGAGGAACGTGACCCCCTGCCGGTTGAGGTCGAGAATGTGCTCGCCGATGCGCTCGACGAGTGCCGGGTTGACACCGCCCGCGGGTTCGTCGAGCAGGACCAGCTGGGGTCTGGCCATCATCACGGCGGCCAGTTCGAGCAGTTTGCGCTGACCGTAGGAGAGCGAGCCACCGAGCAGACCGGCAACATGGCCGATATCCATGGCCGCCAGCATGTCCATCGCGCGGGCTTTCTCGTCGTGCCATTGCCCTCGCGAGAAGAGGGCTCGAACGCCCGTCCGGCGGACCGGGACCAGCATGTTCTCGAGCGCCGTCAAGCGGGGAAAGATCCGCGCCAGCTGAAAGGTGCGGCCGATGCCGAGACCGTAGATTCGATTCGGCCCGAGCCCGGCGATCGACTGTCCTTTGAAGCGCACATCGCCGGCGTCTTTGACGATGAACCCGGTGATGAGATTGAAGACCGTGGTCTTGCCCGATCCGTTCGGCCCGATGAGGCCGGTGATACTGCCGAGACGCAACGAGAGCGAGCAGCCGTCGACCGCGGTGACACCGCCGAAGTGCTTGGAGAGGGCGTCCACCTCGAGCAGGCTCATGGCGATTGGACTCCGGCCATCGTGTGCGTGTCGCTCGACGTCGATGTGGTATCGGACGGGCCGATCGCGCCGCGCGCGGTCACGCGCCGCAACAGGTCGCCCACCGAGGGGACGATGCCGCGCGGCAGCAGCAGGATGACGCCGAGGAACACGGCGGCATAGAACACCAGGTAGAGCCTGCTCGCTCCGAAGTTGTACGCGAGCCAGAGTTGCGCCGGCTCGAGGATGACCGCCCCCAGGACCGGGCCCCAGAGTGTTCCGAGACCGCCCAGGAAGACCATCAACACCAGCGATATGCCGACCAAGGGGTCGATCGCGTACTGCGGGTAGATGTAGGTGACGTAGTAGCCGTACACGGCACCGATCATGCCCACCAGGCCGGCGCTGATGACGAACGCGGTCATCTTGTAGGCGTGCGCTGGCACGCCGACGGCGAGGGCTTTGTCCTCGTCGTCGCGGATCGCGAGCAGGCCGAGGCCGAACTTGGACCGGCGGATCCACCACGAGATGGCAAGTGAGACCAGGGCCATCAGCAGCATCGCGTAGTAGAACGGCGTGTCGAAGAAGTCGCCGCTCCACGGGGGGACCGGGAAGCTGAGTCCGGAACCGCCACCGGTGAGCCCGACGAGGTTCTCGGCAAGCAGCTGGATCATGAACATCATGGCGATCGTCACGATCACGAAGGTCGCCGCCCGGGTGCGCAGGGCGATCCAACCGATCACCACCGCAAGCAGCACCGTGAGCGCACCGGCGACCGGGACGAACAGAAAGGGCTCATACCCTGCCTGGATGCCCAGGTGGGCGAGCACGAGACCGAACGCATACGCGCCGAACCCGAAGAAGGCTGCGTGTCCCAGCGAGACGTACCCCGTATAGCCGCCCATGATGTTCCACGCGGTTGCCAGCCCCACATACATGGCGGTGAACACAGCGATGTTGACCGTCGCGGGATCGGTCTCGATGACGGGCACCAGGACCGCGATGACCACGGCGATGAGCAATGCCGTCCACTTGACGGCACGTACCCGGGCCGTCGACCTCATATGCGCTCTCGGACGCGAATGCCGTACAGCCCCTGCGGACGGACGACCAGGACCGCGACGAGGAGCAGGAAGAATGCGAAGCTCGCCCAGACGGGCGAGATGACCACGGCGGTCACGTCTTCGATGATCAGCATCGCAACTGCCGCGATCACCGCGCCGCGGAGGCTCCCGAGTCCACCGAGCACGATGATCGTGAGCAGCCGCGAGATCAGATCGTAGTGGCTTCCCGGATTGAACGCATTGGTCATGCCGAAGATGACTCCGCCGGCCGCGGCCGTCGACACGCCGATCCCGAACGCGATCGCTGAGACGCGGTCAACGTTGACGCCGACCAGCTGGGCAGCAGTCCGGTTCAGCATCGTGGCGCGGACCGCCGAGCCGAAGGTCGTTCGGTACAGCACCACGAAGATCGCCGCGAGGATCGCGAGACACAGGCCGAACCCGAAAACGTAGACGTATGCGATGTGAAAGCCGAAGACGGCGAACGACGCCGTCTCGTACCACGCGTTCAGCTGCACGAAGTTGTTGGTGAACAGGTACCCGAGGAGGCCCTCGATGCCGAGCGCGAGAGCGTAGGTCACCAGCACCGACAACGCCTCGCGGTCTTCCTTCAGCGGCCGGATGAAGACGACCTGCAGCACGACACCGAGAAGGAACATCGCCGGCATCGTCACCACGAGACTGACGAACGGATCGATGTTGGCCGAACGGAGAAGGGCAAAACTGAGGTAGGCACCGAGGATCACGAGCGCTCCGTGGCCGACGTTGATGATCCGCATGACGCCGAAGATCAACGTCAGCCCCGAAGCCATGAGCGCATAGACGCCGCCCGTGAGAATCCCGAAGACGACCGCTTCGAGGACCAGGGTCACGCCGCCCCCCTGATCACCCTGAGAAGGCGGGCTTGGGGTACTCCGGCTGAGCGACGGCGGCTGATGGCGGGTACACGGGGACGGTCAGTCCGTTCTGCCATTGGACGAGGAAGCTTGCGCCGTTCGGCCGGCCGAGGGAATCGAATGCCATCGGCCCCTGCACCGTCTGATATGTCCCGGTGTGCAGCGCGGCGATGAGCGCCGAGTTGGCAATGCTGTGCGCCTTCTGCGCGGCCTGGTCAACGACCTCACCCACGCTGTAGGCCTCGGGCGCATCGCTGGGAATGTCACCAGGGGTGCCGCCGTACTTGGCGATGTATTCCTGCACGAAGGTGGCGTTGCCCGGGGTCTTGGCGCTCGACCACCATCCGGCCGGGACCATGACGCCCTCGGTGTTCGCGGTCCCGACCTTGGTGGCAAAGTCTGCGCCCTGGTCCGGGCCAGCCGTCGCGACCAGTGCCTTCGGGTTGTAGTGCTGCTGCTGGAAGGCCTTGATGAACGCCACCGCATCCGGCTCCTGCGTTCCCAGGATGACGACGTCCGCGTTCGCGCTGATCACCTGCTGCGCGAGCGGCGTGAAGTCCGTGGTCTCGGCCGGGTACACCTTGTACGACAGGGTTCTGACGCCGCCCGCCTCGAGGAGGGCGCGGGCCTTGTCGACCTGGGGCTGCGTGAAGGGGTCGTCCTCGGTGGAATAGGCGGCGGTCGCCGGACGCTCGCTCGCCGGGAGCGAGAGCACCCACTGCGTGAAGCTCACGAGGTTGTCCTCGACCGGAGCGGGCTGCACGAAGAAGAGCGAATGGATGCCCCGGTTGAAGACGCTCGGGCCACCACCTGCGGGCTCGGGAAAGGCGTAGCCGAAGCGGTCGGTGACCGTCGATGCGGGAATGGTGAGCAGGCTGCTGAAGGGCCCGAAGACGAGGGCGACCTTGTCCTGGGTGATGAGGTTCTGATAGTTGGTGACGACCTGCGTGGTGCTGCTGGCGTCATCCACGTACTTCATGGTGACGTGGTGGCCGAGCAGGCCGCCCTTGGCGTTCTCGTCCTGGGCCCAGAGGTCGTAGCCCTGGACGAGGGCCTTGCCGTCTCCCGAGAAATCCCCGGTGAGCGACACCGAGACGCCGATCGTGATCGGCGCCGCCGGGGTCCCGCTGCTGGCGGTCGGACTGCTGCTGCCGCAAGCCGCGAGACTCAGCGCGCCCAATGAGACGATCCCGGTCACGGCCAAAGACACTGGCTTCCGCATGCTCGTCCCCCGCTCGCGACATGGCGAGCTGTCTGCCGATGAACAAACGATTGCGCTAGCCTAGAACCCCGCTGAAACCAATGTCAAGGGCCAAGAAATGCCGGTGACGCTCAAGGAGCTTGCGGCGCGCGCCAACGTCCACCCGTCGACGATCTCACGGGTCGCGAACAACGATCCCGGCCTGAGAATCGCGACCGGCACACGCGCGCGCATCGAGGCGCTCCTGCGCGAGACCGGCTACCAGCCCAACGGTATCGCCCGTGGGTTGAAGATGCGCCAGACCAACGTGCTCGCCGTGGTCATCCCGGACGTCACCAACCCATTCTTCGCCGCGCTCTTTCGGGGGGTTGAGGACGCCGCGGCGCCGCGTGGATTCAACGTGCTGCTCTGCAACACCGACGGCCTTCCGGAACGTCAGCGATCCCACCTCCAGAGCCTTCAGGCCCGCCGGGTTGACGGGGTCATCATCGCGAGCAGCTTCCTCAAGGACCCGAGCGTTCGCGACCTGCGCAGGCAGCAGGGTCCGTACGTCCTGGTGAACCGATTCAGCGACGAGGGCGAGGACCCCTTCGTCGGCTCCGACGATCTTCTCGGCGGCCAGCTCGCCACCGCCCACCTGATCGAACTCGGCCACACACGGGTGGGGCATCTCGCGGGGAAATCCACGGTCAGCACGGGGATGTTGCGCCGGCGCGGCTATCTCGCCGCCCACACCGCGGCCGGCCTTGCCGCCGATCCGGATCTGATCGTCGAGGCGGGCTACACCGAGGAGAGCGGATCGGCCGCTGCGCGACGGCTGTTCTCGCTGCCGGAACCGCCGACGGCCGTCTTCGCGGTCACCGACATGGTTGCGATCGGTGCCGCCGACGTCGCTCGCCAGATGGGGTTGAGGGTCCCGGAGGATCTCGCCATCATCGGCTACAACGACATACCACTGGCGAGCCGTGTCAGCCCGGGTCTGACCACGATGCATGTTCCGATCCACGAGTTCGGGTCGGTCGCCGCCCGCCTTCTCCTCGATCAGATCGAGAGCGACGAGCCGACCCGCCGTCGGGTGCGGTTCACTCCCGATCTCATCGTGCGCGAGTCGACCGTCGCCGGAGCGAGATCACAGCGCAGCGCGCGACCGCGAGCCAGCGCCGAATAGGTGCGTTGACACCGCAAAAAAGTTGCCGCTATGCTAGGCAATCGTTTGCGCACGACGAAAGCGTTCGAATCAGCCACGAGGGGTGAGGACATGACCGAGCACGGGGCAGATGCCCAGACCCTCGGCTGGATCGGGGTTGGGCGGATGGGCCAGGTGCTGGCCACACGGCTCCTCGAGCACGGTTGTGATCTGACCGTCTACAACCGCACGAGCGCGAAGGCCAAGCCCCTGCTCGATCGTGGCGCGCGAGTCGTCGAGCATCCCGTCGACCTCGCCGACCGGGACATCGTGATCACCATGGTCGCGGGGTCAAGCGACTTCGAGGAGGTGATGTCCGGGCCCAAGGGACTGCTCGCGGATGACACCCGCGCCCCGTCGCTGGTGGTCGATGCATCGACCGTCTCGATAGCGGTGTCGAGCGAGATGCGCGAGAAGGCCGCGCAACGGGGCGTGACCCTCCTGGCAGCTCCCGTCAGTGGCAATCCGAAGGCCGCCCGCGCGGGCATGCTCAGTGTCGCCGTGTCCGGCCCCCACGAGGCGTACGTCCGCGTCCTGCCGTACCTCCAGATGCTGGGACGGAGTGTGTCGTACGTCGGCGAAGGGGAAGCGGCGCGTCTCGTGAAGATCTGCCACAACCTCATCCTCGGCGTCGTGGCGCAGATCCTCGCGGAGACGACGGTTCTCGCCGAGCGCGGCGGGATCGCACGGGCAGACTACCTCGCGTTCATCAACGACAGCGTGCTGGGCTCCGTCTTCAGCCGCTACAAGACGCCGGCATTCGTGAACCTCAACTACACGCCCACGTTCACGACTCACCTCCTGCGCAAGGACTTCGAACTCGGCCTCGAGGCAGCGCGGCAGCACAATGTTCCGCTGCCACTCACCGCGCTCACGCACCAGATCGTCGTCGGCCTCATCGGCCAGGGATTCGGCGATCAGGACTTCGCCGCGTTGATCGAGATCGCTGCTCGAGGCGCGAATCTCGAACTCGTCCCGGACACGCGGTTCGTGCCCGACGGGCTTGGTTCACCGGAGGCACCTGCCCTCGAAGGCTGACCGCGGCGACACTCAGTCCCGAGGGGCGTCGGGCGCCGGAGCACCGAACGCCTGCCGCAGGCGAACCGCAATGAGCCGCTCCACCAACTCATGTCGGAGCGGTTTGTTGACGGGAAACCGAAGGGCGCCCTTTGACTGGGAGAACGTCGAGAGCTCGTCCCTGAGCTCCGAGAGCACCGACCCGCTGTGCGGCAGATAACTCAGGTGGTGCTTGAACGCCGCGAATCCGGCGATGACCTTGCCGCGCAGCCTGAAGGCCGGCATGCCATAGGACATGCACTGTTCGGCGTCCGGCAGGATGCCCGCAATCGTGTCGCGCAATTCGCCCAGCGTGGTTCGCTGAGGTTCGTCGAGAGCGGCCAGATATCCATCGATCTCCTCGCGCGGCACGAGCCCATTCTCGCGCCGAGTCCTCCCGGCGGTCAAACGGCTCGAGCATCCATTCCCCTTCGAGCATCGATGAATTCGGGTTAAGAGATCTCTGATCCCTTGGCACAAGGGCGCCGGAGATGTCATCCTCGGGGACATGCCCCAGGGGAGTGGGGAGGACACCTTTTTGCGCTGCAATCAGTGCGGCAGCGACCGGGTCATTCGCTTGCACTTCGATCAAACCGACGTGAGCTGGCTGACCTCGCTCCCGAGGTTCAAGTGCGCGAACTGCGGCCATCGCGCCGTCAATGTGGTCTCGCATCCGAGAGCGCCGAAACCAAGCTGACAGGCCCGGTCGAGTCACACTTGCAGCAATGGCCAAGAAGACGTCGCCCGAGCACGACTCGCTTCCTCCCCCGCTCCCCACCAAGGTCTACGAAAAGGAGTTGCGGCGGCTGCAGGTGGAGCTGGTCAAACTCCAGGAGTGGACGCGGAGCACGGGTGCTCGCGTGGCGGTGATCTTCGAAGGCCGCGACGGAGCCGGCAAGGGTGGCACCATCAGCCGCATCACGCAGTATCTCAACCCTCGCGTGGTCAAGGTCGCGGCGCTTCCAGCACCGTCGGATCGCGAACGTTCGCAGTGGTATTTCCAGCGCTACGTCGAGCATCTGCCGTCGGCCGGCGAGATCGTCCTGTTCGACCGCTCCTGGTACAACCGTGCGGGAGTCGAGTACGTCATGGGCTACTGCACGCACGATGAGCACCGCCAGTTTCTTCGCCAGTGTCCCATCTTCGAGCAGCTGCTCGTCGACTCCGGACTGATCCTTGTCAAGTACTGGTTCTCCGTCAGCGACCAGGAGCAGGAACGTCGCTTCCAGCTCCGCCTGCACGACCCGCTGAAGCACTGGAAGCTGAGCCAGATCGATCTCGAGTCCCGGCTCCGCTGGGTGGAGTACTCGCGCGCCAAGGACATCATGTTCGTCCACACCGACACCCCCGAGTCTCCGTGGTTCGTCGTCGAAGCAGACGACAAGCAGCGTGCCCGGCTGAACTGCTTCGCCCACCTCCTTTCGCAGGTTCCCTACAAGGACGTGCTGCGCACGCCCCTGAGGCTGCCACCACGCCAGTCCGACGGCGGCTACGTGCGGCCCGGACGCGACACGTATACGTATGTTCCGGACCATGCAGCGTCGTGCCTCGCCAAGGGGTAGCCACCCCAAACATCTTCCGGGCGAGACTGGATTCGCAACGGGTCACCCGGCGGCACAGGTCGGGACCTTCGGCCCTGTCGTCGGCTTCCGGCCGGGACCATGCTGCCTGCATGGATCCGCACGAGCGCTTGGTCCTGATAACAGATCCGGCAACGCACCAGGTCATCGCCATGTGCACAGGCCCGGACTCGCACGGGAGATGCCCGCGCGCATCGGAGCCGCCGTACGACTGCCTGGGGTTGCGCCTCGTCCCGGCCGCGGGCACGAGCGCAGACGGCCTGCCGTTCACCGTGACGGCCGCTCAGGATGGCCGCTGTCCGCTCGCGTGGATCAATGAGCCCGCCGTCGAGGATCACGAGGAGGACCGCAATCCATGACAGCCCACTCCATGAACCAACCAGCGTTGGAGGCAACCGCCGTGACTGACCGAGACCACCCACAGCTCCGCGATCTCTCCCGCGAGGAATGCCTGGCGCTCTTGGAGGACTCGCTGATTGGTCGAATCGGCTACGTCGTCGACGGCCTCGCGGTCATCCTCCCCGTCAACTTCGTGCTCCTGAACGGCGACATCGTCTTCTGCACAGCCAAGGGCGGGACGCTTGCGTGGCTCAGCAACCGCCGGCGCGTCGCCTTCGAGGTGGATGAAAGCCGTCCGGCAGAACGCGAAGGATGGAGCGTGCTCGTCCATGGCTCGGCGCATGAGGTGACTGACCCGGATCAACTCGAGGTGCTCCGTCGCGGCCCGCTTCGGTCCTGGGTGCGAACGCCCGCGGAGCACTGGGTGCGCATCACCGTCGATTCGATGTCCGGACGCGCACTCCAGCACAGTCGAACCTGACCAAATGCCCAGGCGCGGCGAGCGCCCCGCGGCCGGAACCGGCATACTCGTGCGCACAGGGCCGCGCTCCGGATGCGGGGGCAGGGCGGCGGCCCGACCGCGAATGACACCCTGCGTGAAGGATGGGCAGAGGGATGACGCCTGAAGCCATCGTGCGGGAGCCCCGCGCGTGAACCATCGCACGCTGCGCCGGACCACCGCCGCGAGCACACTCACCGTGATTGCCGGTCTCCTTGGCGCGGTGAGCGTGAGCGCCGCAACTGCCACAAACTATCCGGCATATCTCGGAGGTCCAGCGCACACGTCCTATGCAGCGGCGGCCACGACATTCACGGTCGCCAATGCCGGCGGAACGCATTCGCTGTGGACGTGGAAGCCGCCTGGATACCTCAATGCGTCGCCGATCGTCAGCGCCGGGATCATCTACATCGGGTCGGAGAACGGTGATTTCTACGCGATCAAGGCCAGCACGCACCGGGTCAAGTGGACCAGGAAGCTGACGATCGCCAACTGCTCCAAGTCGGGCATCGTCTCCAGCGCGACGGTGGCCGACGACCCGATCACCGGCAAGGCGACCGTGTACGTCGGCGCAGCCGACCACTATCTGTACGCCCTCAACGCGGCCACCGGGGCCACGATGTGGCGAACGCTGATCGGCGGCACCACCACCGCGTACTACAACTGGTCGTCACCGACCATCGCCAATGGCTACGTCTACTACGGCGTCGCAACCTCGTGCGACACGGCCGGGGACGACGGCCTCATGGCACTCAACCAGCACACCGGCGCGCAGGCGGGTCGCTACTACACCTCCGGGAGCGCAACCGTCGCCGGGGCGTCGGTGTACACGTCAGCCGCCGTCGCGCCGGACGGTTCGGTGTTCATCACCACCGGCGATGACAACGCGGCGTCGACACAGGACGCAACGTCGATCGTCAAGCTCGCCGAGGGCACGCTCACCCGCCTGGACGGCTACCAGATCCCCGGATTGGCCGGGCTGAACCTGGATTTCAACGCCAGCCCCACGCTGTTCATGGCGGGAACCACCCCGATGGTCGGCGCCTGCGACAAGAACGGCGTCTTCTACGCGCTGCAGCAAGCCGATCTCTCCGCACCGGTCTGGACGCAGCAACTGGGTATCCCTCCGACCCCTGGTTCTCTGGCCTTCTGCGGAGACTCCGCCGTGTATGACGGCGCCGCACTGTATGTCGGTGCCGACGCTGCGACGACCACCGCGCCTCCGGGCAGCATCTACGCTCTCGATCCCTCCACGGGTGCCGTGCTGTGGGAGACAGCATTGGCGACCGGGCCCGTCATCGGCAGTCCCAGCCTCGACGGCAGCGGGGTGCTGGCCGTCCCCACGTACAACAGCAAAGGCAGCACCGGCTCGGTCTACCTCGTCGACAAGAGCACGGGCCTGATTCTGCGGACCATCAACTCCAGCGGCCCGATCTTCGCGCAGCCGGTGTTTGCCGGCGGGGACCTATTTGTCGCGGGCCCGACCCTGCAAGCTTATGTCCCATGAGTCATCCTCCCCGGCGCTGACGCTCGCCCTGGGCGCCAGGCGAAACGCGAAGAAGTCAACCGGCCGGCCGTCCTCGATCTGTCGTTCCTGTGCAACGAGGCTCGCGGTCAATCCCGACTCGTCGGAGAGCTGCTCGAGGTAGTCGCGAGCTCCTGGAGGGTTGAGCAGGAGGAGCATCCTGCCCTCGGGGAGGAGGTAACCGGCCGCGCTGCGAAGGAACATCATCATCGCTGGGACGGCCTCTTGAGACGTGACAGCGGCGATCGGATCCTCCCGGTCGCGCCAGCAAAAGGGCTCCTCGTAGACGATGAGGTCGAACCGACCGGCGACGTCACTGAAGAGGTCGCTTTGACGGACGTCGACTCGATCGGCGAGTCCGGTGCGCTGAACGTTGTGCCGCGCCACATCGCAGGCGCGAGCGCTCAGATCGACGGCGACGACGCGGGCGCCGAGCGAGGCCGCAAGGATGGCGTTGACGCCGCTTCCGGCACCGATGTCGAGAACTCGATCCTCTGCGTGGACGGTGGCCAGAATCGCCTCGCCGAGCAGGTGCGAGGCGGCGCTGATCCGGCGCATCCCGGGCGGGACGGCGACGGTCATCCCCTGGTAGGTCAATGTCTGTTCGGATCCCGCATCCCCGCCCGCGGCACGGGACGCGGCCTCGTGCCACTCGCGTATGCGCTCGGCAGCCTCCGGCGAAACCCCCGGGCCTCGCTGTCCCACCGGAGAGGGGATCCCCGCGGAGGCCTGATTCATTTTCTGCACAGTGTTCGGTTCCTCAACCGCAGCGAGCAGGGTCGACCCCCGCTGGGCAGGCGGGACGTATTAGAACACCGAACCCCGCGCAGCGCACCGAAAACCGCAGAGCCGGCCGCGCCGATCCGCGCTTCGGGGGCGCCTGAATGCGTCAAGCCGACCGATCGGCGTTCACCGGCCCAGGCGACCAGCGCGAGGTCAGGCTGGAGTGCCGGCGACCCTGGATTCGACGCGCGAACGACCCGACGGCAGATCAGATGAGTCACGAGCTCGGGCGGTACGCGATACCCTCTACTGTGTTATGGCTTGGGGGATTGTCGGAATCGCCGTTGCGGCGGCACTGGTTCTCGCGTTGATCGCCGCCGCGCTGATTGCGCGCCGTGTTCGCAGGACGCGAGCCGATTCAGTGCGGGCCATCGAGGAGACACGCCGGGACGAGCGCCGAGCGGTCGCATACCTGGAGACGGCCCTCGGTTGGCACGCTTACCTCCAGACCCTCCGGCCGCTCGCCTTCCCAGACGAGGCCTTCTCCCCCAACCGGCAGCGCGATCTCGCGGGGGTTCTTCGGTCGCGCGCCCAACTCGAGCAGTTCGGCTCGGCCACCGTCCGGCAGCTGCACGAGAATGCCCTCGAGGAGGCGGTGACGCTCATCGGCGTGCTGCGTTCGATGCCGATCGCCCCATCGACGGGGGAACCCGATCTCGCGGCAGGACGGTTCGTGCTGCGGTTCGTCCTCGGTGAGATCAGCAAGCGGGTCGACGCACTCGAGCGGGAGATGAACCGCGAGCTCCGTGCGGGAACCGTCGCTCCCGAGCCGATGGTCGAGCTGACCGGACGCCAACGAGTCGGCGAGGCTGCTCCTGCCGCGTATCAGCAGCGGGTGAGCTGAGCTCAGCGACGATTCAGCGTGGCGCCGCCTGCGCGGCTGGGATCATCGAGTTCGTGGACCTTCACCCCGTAGCCCGTCCGGTGCCGCGGTGTCATCTGCGTGCGGCCCTGCGTCCACGCGACCGAGCCTTAACACCTTCTTTCCTCGCGTCTCAATAGGATCACGTTATAGACCGCAACCCACCCCCCTTTAGAGAGACCCCTGGCGGCGTGCTGGGGGTCTTCTTCTTTCATCCCCAAGGGTGCGGCCGGAGACTCGGCGGCAGCTGCGTCAACGGCGGCGTCGAATGATCGCGGGGACACCGAACCCGACGACGAGAGCACCGAGCACCACCGCGACCACGATCGTCGCACCGAGTGTCACGAGCCCTCCAGAACCGCTCTGACCGGACCCCGTGTCGGCGGCGCACACGGCGAAGGTCAGGAATTTCTCGTAGATACCGTCAATGAAGTTGCTCCGGTACTTGGAGCTCTCGACGATCGACGCGGCCACGCTCGCTTGCCACGCTGCATCGTGCGGTAGAGGCAGGCTCAGATACGCGGCTTCCTCAGACGGTGTGCCGGCTCGATTCAGCAACGCATCGATGGTCCGGGCAACCAAGTCGACGTCCGATCCGCCGGTGTCGCCGAGGTACTCCGAGGTCGCCGCGATGTTCTCGACGAGCGCTTCATCCGGCGTCCGCAGGGACGGCGCATTTCCGGCGAGCACACCCTGACCTGCGTCCGTCTCGGAGGCGAACGGCGCACGGAGGAGGAGCTGTTGATAGTCGAGCGACACGACAAGGTCCTGATACTCAGGGGACGTGACCATCGCCTGGGCAAACGCCGTGTGGCCGACGAAGTCGTTTGTATACCTGTTGAGCGCTGACGACAGCTCAGCGCTCGATGGCGTGCGACCCAGGAGATCCTGGTACACGCCCTCGATGAGGCCGGTCTGGGTGCTGCCGTGCTTCTGGTAGTACTCGTCAGTGCTGAGCACCCCCGCAATGACGTCCTCCTCCGTGGACCCGCCTGCGAGTGCGGCGAGCGCTGCCGAGAGCTCGGCATTTGTCGGCGTCCGCAGGGTGGTCGCGCACTCGCGCTGCAAGACCCCCAGGCAGGTGGGGTGCAGGTAGTTGGCGAAGAACGACGTGATCTCGTCGGTTCGGAACTCGGCGCTGGAGACCACCGCACCCGCCAGCGCCAGGCGCGCCGCGGAGTCGCCTCCGGCGATCGCCCGGATCAGGCTCGCGTCGCTCGAGAGCTCCGCAGATGTCGGCGCTCGATCAAGCACGTCTGCGAAGAGCTGCGATACGAACCGCGCCGCCAAGTCGCCGGCCCGGCCGAAGTACTCCGGAGTGGCGGCGACGTCCTCGACCATGGTCGTCCCGAAGATCCCGGCCGTCGCGCCGGAGCCGGGGAGACGATTGACCCAGAGTGCCAGCTCGGTGCTTGACGGATAGCGCTTCAGCAACATGTGGAAGGCTGCATCCACGCCGATCGCCCGGGCTTCCGGGCTGAGCACGACGTCCTGGGCGAGCTGACTTCTCCCGACGCCACCACCAGCGGCAAGGACCGCGAGCGCGGTCGAGACCTCCACGGCGGTGGGGTCGTGTCTGAGAACGTCGTCGTAGAGACGCACCACGAACCCGAGGGCGCTGCCGCCGGCGCCGTGGTAGTACTCGTCGGAGGCGAGGAGGTCGATCTGGATGGAGGTGCCGTCGGCTCCTGCCGCCAGTTGAGCCGTGTCTGCCGCAAGCTCTCGGGTGCTGGGTGGACGCCCGATTCCGGCGGAGCAGGCCGCCCCTCCCTCCGGTGCACCGCCGCCTGACTCACTCGGACCGGGTCCGATGATGAACGGGGTGGGGGTCGGAAGCGGAGATGGCGTGGGCGTCGGTCTCGACGTGGACGCGGATGCGGAGGATGTCGGCCCTGACGGCGACGTCGACGTGGGCGTTGGGGTTGCGATGGGCGTGGGTGTCGCCGTTGGGGTTGTTGTCGGTGTTGGCGTTGGGGTTGGGGTGGGTGTTGGTGTCGGTGTTGGTGTCGGTGTCGGTGTCGGTGTCGGTGTTGGTGTCGGGGTTGGTGTCGGTGTCGGCGTCGGCGTTGGCGTTGGCGTTGGTGCCACCACAAACGACGAGTCGGCCGCCGGGCTTCCCAGAACGGGACAGACGCCTGTCGTGGTGTCGCAGAGCGTCGCCGAGACCGTGATCGCACCCGCTGTCGCGTCCATCGGAACGAACCCCGAGACGGTGCCCAAGCAGGTGGTCGGATCGGCTGTCCCCGGCGTCATCGCGATGGCGCTTGGATCCCCCCACGCGGCCTCGATAGTGAGGGCGTCGGTGGTCGCAACGCCACAGTCAGGCTGATCCCACAGGTAGTCATAGGTGACGAGCGTGCCCGGAGGTCCGGAGGTCGGACTGGCGGCGTCCAGAGAGAGACGCGGCGCCGACGCGGAGACCGGACCCGCCGTGGCCACCTGCGCCGTCACCCCGCAGAGCAAGCACAACATGCCGAGCCCCGCCACTCTCCGCATCGCGGGAGTGTAGCCGTTGCGCCGGCAAGGGGGGTCACGATTCCCTTCTGTCGCGTACCGCCCCGGGCCGTTCGCCGGCGCCACCATCCTGAGCCCGCTCTCGCGGGTCAGTCTCTGGATCGGCGGTGAGATCGAAGCGATGATCTCCGCACTGCTGACGTCCGGCGCCGTCCTCCCGGTGCTCCGACTCCTTCCACACGAGTGGGTGCACCGGAGCCGGACGGCACGGGCTGGAGCCCAAGGTGAGGATTGAACTCACGGCCTACGCCTTACCAAGGCGTTGCTCTACCACTGAGCTACTTGGGCACGCCGCGCGATGGTACCAAGGCGTCGCCCCGGGATCAGGTTCGCGGCAGCGATGCGAGCCAGGCGACCGCAAAGATGGCGGTGGCCACGGCCAGCACAGGAAACGGCCGCGTCGTACGCGTCATGAGGACTGCGACCACCCCGACGCCGAGCATCGCGACACCGCCGGCAAACAGGAGTCCCGCCTGCGCGAGAGGTCCCGCAAGCATGATCGCGAGCACTCCCGCGGCAGCCAGCGTGAGTGGCCCTGCCCATGCGGAGCGGTCCCTTCCCACCACGACAGGGAGGCTCCGCCGGCCCGCGACCCGGTCGCTGTCGATGTCCGGCAGCGCGTTCGCGAAGTGGAGACCGATCGCGATGAGTCCCGCCAGCGGGATCAGGACCAGCAGCCGCGACGGTATGGATCCGACCGCTGCGTACCCCTCGAGCGGCAGCACCGCCATGCCACCCCACCAGGGAACCCACGAGAGCGGCGTCCGTCGCAGCCCGAGGTCGTAGGCGAGGCCTGCACCAAGCGCGATTGCGTCAAGTCCGAGCGTTCCGAGGTTGATGGTTGCCGCAACGCCGAGACCGACTGCTCCGAGCACGACGCCCAGGCCGGTCGCGGTGGACCGCGTGACGATCCCGCGGACCAGCGGCTTGTGGGGTTTGGCGACTGCGTCGGCGGGAAGATCGACGACATCGTTGATGACACCGATGCAGAACTGAACCGGCAGCATCGCTCCGATCAGCTGCACGACCAGGATGCCGTCGGGCACGCGGTGGCCGGCCAGTCCGGCGATGGCAACCAGGACCAGGGTGACCAGCAGCGACGGGCCCGGGTGGGCCAGGAATATCAGCGACCGGATGGTCCCGCCCGGATTGCGCTCGTCCCACCACACCGGCGGGGTGTCCTATTCCTCTGGCGAATCGGGGTCGGAATCGGCGGCGCCAGACTGGTTTTCTCCACCGAGCTCGTGCTGCGGATTGGCGGCGGTCTCGGCGGCCTCGCGGGCAGCGGTGAGCGAGCCGTATCCGGCAGCCTCCTCAGCGGCGACCTCGGCCGCAAGGAGACGATCGTGGACCGCGTCTTCAAAGCGGCGCAGCCGGCTCTTCTCGTGCTCCGGAGGATCTTCTGTGGGTGGTGTATCAGTCATGTGCTCACTCTTCACCGGTTGCCGCAGTGGTATCGCGGCCCGATCCGCAGTATGGGCGATCGCATCGGAGATCACGCCTTCGCGCAGAG
>Ga0307374_10003951_pt1 | contig 25015 bp, 18 predicted proteins | sample OX3MG_FD_202532 | JGI IMG/M metagenome (GOLD analysis project Ga0307374, IMG submission 202532) | Soil microbial communities from Risofladan, Vaasa, Finland - OX-3 | ecosystem: Environmental > Terrestrial > Soil > Coastal area > Acid sulfate soil | place: Finland: Risofladan, Vaasa | collected...
TGGATTACGAAGTACCGCAATTTGCGAACGTTCAAAAAATTTCGGCTCCTCTTTGGACGTTTGATGTGGGGCGATTTCGATCTTATTTTTCCGGTAAGCGATCTCTATCGTGGCAAAATCGAGTATTACCGGCCAAACCTCGAAGCAATGTTTGGAACCCAATCGAAGGGCAAGAGCCTGACCCAAGATTCCGTGTCCACGAAAGTCGAGCCCGTTCCCGTTCCCATTCCCACCCTTCGCCGCCTAAAAGCCCGCGCAAAGAAAGAGGATGTCCCACTGGAACTGCTGATGCAGCGGTATCTGGAAGAGGGAATGAAGCGGGAAAGCTCGCGCGGGAATCGAAATTAACTATTCCGCCTCGACCTGAGCGTAGTCCAGTTCCACCGGCGTTTTGCGGCCGAAGATGGAAACTTCGACTTTCAGCTTTTGCTTGTCCTCGTTGATCTCGCGGATTTGCGCGCCGAAGCCGGAGAACGGTCCGTCGATAACTTTCACCGGCTGCCCCATGTGGTAGCGCACTTCCGGCGATTCCATACCGCGCTTTTCTTCCACTTTACCGAGGATGCGCCGCATCTCGTCGGGCTGAAGGGCGGTCGGCTGCGTTTTGGTCGGGCCGACGAAGCTGATAACGCCTGGCACGGAGAGAATGAGGTCGATCAGCTTTTTATCGAGCGCGGCTTCGATCAGGATGTAGCCTGGAAGGAAGCTTTTCGTCTTTGTCCGCTTTTTTCCGTCGCGGACTTCATAGACTTTCTCATTCGGGATAATGACTTCCGGAACGCGGCCGCTCAGATCCCGGCGTTTCATTTCGTCCTCGATGTACGCTTTGACTTTTGCTTCCGAACCGGTGTACGTTCGGATCGCATACCATTTTAGGGTTATTGCTTGTGGTTCTGCCATAGAAGTGCTAAGCACTTTTTAAAACATGTTGAAAAGTCCGCGAATGATCGTCTCGAAAAGCTTATCGATGCCAAAGGTGAAGATCGCGAGGATCACGCAGAGGACGAGCGTAATGACCGTCGCGTCCTGAAGTTCCTCGCGCTTCGGCCAGCTCACCTTCCGCATCTCGCGAGCGACATCGGTGAAAAAGGTAAACGATTTTGCTTTAAGCCCCTGCTTCTCGCCGGGCTGAATTGCTGCTGTTGTTTCCGCCATATCCGGGGAATGATGAATTATGAATGATGAATTATGAACTAAGCGATGGATTTTTCATAATTCATCATTCATAATTCATAATTTAGCTCGCACGACAGGAGGGAGTCGAACCCCCAACCTGCGGTTTTGGAGACCGCTGCTCTGCCAATTGAGCTACTGTCGTAAACGTAGCGGTGCGGTTCCCGCGCATTTCCTGGGGAGGCGCGGGAACCGCGCCGCTACAAGAATTACTTCGTCTCTTTATGCGGCGTCCGCTTGTTATCGTGCGGGCAGAATTTTACGTATTCCACGCGGCCCGATTGCTTCCGCTTGTTTTTCGTCGTCGAGTAATTCCGCATTTTGCAGACGGTACACTCGAGGGTAATGATGTCTCTCATAATCGTACTTAAAAAAAATTCCTTACGCCTTTGCTGTTTGTTCCGAAGCAGGGGCCGGCGTGGCCGGAGCTTCGATATTATTCAAAAAAATTGCCGACATGAACTTGAACCGCCCGCAGTTCGGGCAGATATAGATCGTTACCGGCAGCGCCCGCGTGAAATTGAACGCAAGCCCGTTCGCAGTCGGATCCAAACCCGGAAGCGCGAAGAGATCCGGATTCACGTCCATCTGCGTCCCGCAATCGCCGCATAGCTTTGGTGGTGTCACCTTTCAAAAAGTAGGAAGTAGGAAGTATGAAGTATGAAAAAATCGGTGCGAAGCGAATGGCTTCCCATTCATACTTCATACTTCATATTTCATACTTGCCCCGTGAGCGGGAGACGGGACTCGAACCCGCGACCAACAGCTTGGAAGGCTGTGACTCTACCAACTGAGTTACTCCCGCGAATGTCGGGCTGGAAGCACCGACCTACGCGACGCGGCCTCCTAACTGCAAAACCCCGAAAAAAAAGCCGGGGAAAAAAGAATCCCACCGGACTCAAATTCCCTCAGCGGCACATTAGACAAAATGGCCCGCCCTTCGGTTCCGCTCAGAACCGATTATGTGCTGATCGAACATTCGGCAGGCTTTCCATGAAAAAATGGGTGCCCACTTGCTAAAAAATGCGCGCGCGCATTTGTGCTTCATTAACCATATCGTTTTTAGCTCGTTTTAGCCATTGTGTCTTTTCGAAATCAGTAGAATGAATTTGCGGGATACGTTTAATTTTCATTTTTCTCGAGTCCATCTTAAATTTCTCCCCCTGCGGCTTTCCATTAGCAAATCGGTGCCCATAACAGTCTCCCATAAGATACGCAATAAAAATGATGAAGTCAAGAGGTTGCGAAAGATTTTTTGAAATTTTTTCGTGCGGAGCGATCTTCATCAGACTTTGCGCGTGACCCCGGAAATGGAAGCCGGACTCACGAAGCACCTTTGGGAAATCGGGGACATTGTTGACCTGCTGAAATAAGGTTCAGCTTTCAATTATCGCGCGGTCTGCAAGCGTAAGGGGTCTATATGCAGAATTCTCGCAAATCATTACATCGGATGGGAATTGAAAAGTCTTGTAAAAGAATTTCTTTGCCCTACCATCGCTCAAGTCAAGAATGTTGCCATGGCAATCATCCTTGCTTTCACTTATTTCAGGCTCGAAACGTGAGCCAGCCGGGAGAGTGGATTCTGGAACGCGGACGAAGCACGGTGGCTCCTGGGTTTGACCACCATAGAACCTCCGGATATGATTACATATTGTGTCGCTTCGTTCGATTGCACAATCTTCAATGAAAACGGAGATTCCGCCATTGGTCTTTTTGAAGGCCAGGTCTTGAAATTTTGGCGGTTGATGGTCGAAATCCATGTGGAATTTTCTTGAGATAACTCTGATGAGAACCATTCGAATTTGGATGTTTTCAGTTCAGCAAGTATTTTACGGACATTATCAAGATCAAGATCGGGAAGTTCAACGTCTTCTTTTCCCTCCGCTTCATGCACATAAGTCAGCGTCCCGTTGCTCTCAAAAGTAAATTCATGGTATTCGTTATTTTCACCATTGTAATCATAAATAGTGAGCCTAATCTCTCCTCCCACTCCGGGGAATGCCCCAGTCTTTGAAAAACCCCTCATAAGAATTTCTCTATGGAGCGCGAGCGCGTCTCGAATAATCTTATTCGTAGGGCCAACGCCCTCACCAAAATGCCATCCTTTCTTTAGTTCAGCGAATGATGAAATCTTTTTCTGAATAGAATTATTCGAAAAAAGTGGAGTGCGGACTTCCGGAATTAAATTGAACGGCGATATAAATTCGTTTTGAATCATGGTGTCGCCTCTTTTTTCTTCGCTACCTCTATGGGATGATCGAGAAGACCTTCTATTTCCTCAATAGCGGCCATTAGTGAAAATGCTAACTGCTTTGTTACCCCAAAAGATAAATTTATTTCAACGATAGGCATTCCATTTTGCGCCGCCCTGATCATGACATCAACCGGAGAGTAGCCTATGGTAAAGTTATTGAAATATAACTTAGGCAGATCGCTTGCATTCGTTGCGCCAATGCTTATTTGCTCCTTTGTCGGCTCTTGTTCTGTCATTTGGATGGATTATGTGAGTAGCTTCCATAAGTTAAACGCTAAAAAAGTCGCGTTGTTCCCGGGCCAGAACAAGGGCGACGGCCCACTTACCCCCAAGAAGGCACCCTTTATCCTTTTTGGGCTTTCGCAGGAAAACGAAGTCACTACCAAGCCACTACCCCATCCTAAAACCGTGAATCATTTTTCAGCCATAATGTTCTCTGCTATACTTCTTCGCGAAAGATTGATCGTTTCACTTTTTATTATTCAATACCATGAAAACAACTCGGGTTGTGCTTGCCGCTCTCGCGGTTCTGGCACTTTCGGTAATTTCGCTTTCGAATGCATCCGCGCAGTTTCAGCGTCACGCCCTCATCGAAGAGGGGACGGGAGTATGGTGCGGCTACTGCCCTTACGGCGCCTTCACTATCGATAGTATGGTCGCGGCGATGGGGGATAACCTTGTCGCCATTTCCTGGCATGGACCCATTGGCGCCCCTTATTCCGAGCCGCTTGGGACGCACGCGCAAGATACCATCGCTTCGTTCGATAACGTAACGGGCTATCCCTGGGCTTCGCCCGGACGGACGGAGGCCATGTGCGGAGCCTACGAACAGGGTGGGCAGCTCGATTGGCCGAACCCATGGTACACCATTGCAGAGTCGCAGGCATTGGAGGCACCGTTGGTGGATTTTCGAGTTGTCAATGCGGTCTATAGCTCTCATGCGGTTGATTTCGATCTCGATATCACCCCGTTCGACCTCTCCCAGATGCCGACGGAAGACACTGCGAAGTACCTGACCGTAGCCGTTCTGACGGAAGATGGAATCGTTGAATCCCAGCACATTTACGATGATCCGAATGAGACAGACATCAGCGATTTTAGGCATGAGAATGTCGCGCGCGCGGTCGGTGGCAAAGTGCTGGGCGATCTGTTCACGATAAAGACCGCGAAGACCTGGCCGATTCGCAAACACTATCACATTGCGGTCAATACCTCCCTGTGGAATGCCGATTCTATTCGCATCAAGGCATTCGCGGTTTTCAAAGGAAATAAGAGCACGTTCGAGACGTATCTCGATGCCGGCCAGACGGGCTACATAACAAAGTTACCATCCACGGCGCCGCCCGCAATCTGGCCAATTTTGCCTGCGAAGGATGCCAGCATTAGTGGCGATAGCATCGAAATCCCGATCGTCTGGGCTGCGGGCGGTGGTGTCAGCAGTGCCGCACTGGATTATTCGATCGATGGCGGGACGACCTGGCTATCCATCGTGGCATCCACGTCGGCCTCGCCTTATGAATGGCAATTGCCGGATACTGCTTACGGGCATCAGGTGATGGTCCGCGCCAGCAATCCCTCCAACTTAGCCATAACTTCTATCGGCCCCGCATTTTCGATCGCGCCGAAGACCCCTGCGATTATCACGGTATCGTCGCCGATGGCGAATGATTCACTCCTCGTTGGAACCACCCATGCGGTTGCATTTTCCGTGAGCGGGCCGGTGAGCGAAAGTTCGCTTCTGTTGGAATATAGCACCGATAGCATGGCGACCTGGAATACCATTGCCACGATCGCAAACAAGACCTCTTACAATTGGGTGATTCCCGAAGCACCGAGCATGACGGCCTTCGCTCGCGTGACGGATGCGAAAGGGGTCGTGGGCGAGAGCGGAATGTTTTCGATCCTCGATTCGGGCACGGTAACGAATGTTACGGTGGGCGGCGCCCCGAATCTTCCACCAGCGACTCCGGAAACGATTAGCTGGAATGTAACGGGATATTTAGGCGAATCCGTAAACCTCGATTATCTCGATCCCGCCACGCAGCAGTACCAGACGATCGCGCATGGCTTGAGCGCGGCAATTACAAGCTACGATTGGACGAGCGTCCCCTCCACGGAGCAATCGGGCTATATCATTCGCGTGAAATATGCTTCGGGCGCGATGGGAAGCTCGGCGCCATTCAGCATCAGCGCAAGTGGCGTCACGCCGAATGTTGCGGATGCCGGGATGTCCGTTGTTCCCGATCCAGTCGCAGCCACTTCCTCGCTTCGGTTCTCGCTCGATGCGGGCGCGAACGTCACGCTCGTGGTGCGCGACCAACTGGGCCGTGAGATCGTGAGAATTCCGGAAGGAATGCTCGCCGCCGGCAATCACGAAATTACGCTCGATGGCACAAAGCTCGCGGCCGGCGCGTATGAATATCAGCTTCTCGCCGGGAGCAAGAGTACGCTCGGCAAGTTTAGCGTGGTGCGGTAAGGTTTAGGTATCGTGTAGCACCCGGAGTATACTCCGGGTGCTGTTCGCGATTCTTTGCTTTCATCCAAAACTCAAGATATCCGGTGCGAGATAGGTATAAGGCCACTCGCGCCATGCGTTCGCCAAACCGGCCTTGATGGGATTTCGAAGAATGTACAAAATTATCCGTTCCCACTCCCCTGCGCGAATAATACGGTCGTAGCTGCCGCGTTGCCAAAATGCGCCACGGCGATCGAGCAGTTGATTGCAACGGAACGCAGTCGGTTGCTTAACTCGGCTTCATCGAGCCGTAAGTCTGGAAATGGGGAAAGTACCATGTGAACATGATTCGACATGATAGTAAAGCAGTCGAGCCGGTAGCTCCGAATTGCTTCGGCTATAATATGATTGTATATGAGTTGCGCCAACACGGGGTCTTTCAGCCAAACCGGTCCGGTCGATGCGCTATCCAGTGCGCCATCGTATATGCTGAACCGCTGGTTTTCCTTCATTTTTTTGATAACATCAACAGGGAGAGAGCCAGCGAGACGAAACGTAACGAAGTAATCGGCGCCCGTCCGCTGAAGGTGCGGAAGGTTTCGGCGATAATAATCGGTGTCATCGTTGATTCTTCTCACACTTGATTTGTTTTATTGGATCGTGTAGCAGTCGGAGTATACTCCGGCTGCTACACGGCTAACCTCGGTTATTTTACCACAAAGCTCTTCGTGGTTTCGCCTTCGCGTGTGGTGATGCGAAGGAAATAAGTTCCAGCTTGCATTCCCGTCAGGTCCATGCCCGCTCGCAGGGTGCCGAGCGGATCGGTAAATCGCTGTTCGCGGCGTAGCGGCCGCCCGAGGGCATCGCTCACTTCCAGGGTAATCATTCCCGCCGGCATTCCTTCGAGATCGAGGTTCAATTCTCCCTGCGCGGGATTCGGATAAAGCCCGATGTGCTGCACTTCGGGCTGTGTCGCATCTACCGCAAGAGGTGAGCTCACAATCGAAAAATCATACTGCACGCCCTTGCCAAAATCGTTATTTGCAGAATAAAGGATTTTTCCCGTCCGCGTGCCCTGCCGGAGGCGGAGGAACGCGCCCGCGTGTTGCGAAGTGTCGGCCCAATAATAAAGGCCGTTCTCACCATCTCCCTCGATGAAATCATCGTGAAAAGCCAATGTATAACATCCAACCGGAAGAATTAGCGAGTCATAGTAAGTTGTAGTGGGATCGAATCCGCTATTCCAGAATATCGAATCACCAGCCATATCGTAGATCTCGTAGTAGTTCTCGTCAGGATGGTTGTTGGTGCGGAGATTCACTACAACAATACCGTTATACTGGGGGGGCTGGGTATAATTGGAACTGTAATGATTATCCTGGTCATACTGGTCCGTGCCGCCATCCGGTTTTAAAATATCGACATGGAATTGGCCGCTCAGGTTGGAGGTCCAAAAGCTGAGGGAGTCGATCGGCAATAGGACCGAAGCGGTGTCGAGAAAAGCAAGATTTCCCGTCCAGGTATAAGTGAGATGCTTCCCGCTATCGACGTAATATTCGAACTGAAGCGACGTCAGCGCGGTAGAACCATTATTCCGAATCAGAACGATCGGCGCGTCGCACGCGGGATTGATGCGGCCATACGCGATCATCGCGGAAGGCCGTTCGATGGTCACAATGCCGGCATCGAGCGTAAAATTCGGCGGGCCGTAGCTCACAAGTTGCGTGCTGGGGTCATACCGCGAGTCGCCAACGCCGCCTTCGACATTATAGTCTATCGTGGCGGAATCACCGGGAGTTACCGTCCCGGTGATCTCATACTCGGCGAGGTCGGTCGCCATTCCAGGGCACCATCCGGCGCGGTTCAATGTCCAGGTTCCACCTTGCGGATAGAGCGGATCGAGCGAGCATATTTTATAGACAAACCGGCGATAATTCGTTTGATTGACAAATATGTCGTGCCATTGCGGGGTAAATTCTCCATTGAGTCCATTGGGTGTCCCTCCATGTCCAGTAATATACGAACGGAGCTTATATCCTTTCGCTTCTGGATCGAGATAGACTCTTAGCGGGGGATAGCGCAAATTGGATTGAATGGTCTGGTAACTTTCTTCGGTCATCGGCCAAAGCTGCTGCATGTCGAGCACATTGCGAACCGGAGTTCCCTTTATGAAGAGGAACCGGAGGTCGAACTCCTCCTGTCCGGAGCCGCGCTCCATCGTGAGGCGTTTCCAGCCTCTCATCACGGGAAGATAATCGGTTACGTCGAATTCCCACATTTTCCCGGTCTTGCCGAGATCGAGCCCGATGCCATACGGCGTGACGAACGACATGAGTTCGTACTTTTGCGGCGAACGCGTCCAGTAATAAAGATTTGTGGGTCGGATTGTATCTTGTGCAGCCACATTCACGGAATCGACTTTCTTTCCGGTCTCATCGTAAGTATAAGATTTGGTTGCGAGGTAGTCTCCATAAATAGTATCGACCGCGACAACGGTGTCGTTCTGGTGAAATGCGTAGTTATGTCCGATGCGATAATTCGTTACAAAATGCGCGTGATCGGGAATGGAGTCGTAGGTGTAACTGTCGGTGATCGTTGGCGTTGCGGAAGCACTTAATTGAAGCAACGCGAGCTTCGGCCGATTGTTTTGCAGATCGAAATTATTGGGAAGATCTTTCCCCAGAATGGTATGCCATACAGGAATTCCCGCGAGCGTTGACGACGTCATGCCGAAAGCAGAATTCGTGAGAACAGGTCCCGCGCCTTCATTCAATTTGAAATACGTAATCGGATCGAGCCCCGGAATTGCGGCATCGCTCAACATCATGGAAACGATCTGGCTCGAATCCAGCGCCCGATCGAACATTGCAAACTGGCGGACATCCCCGAACCATCCGATACCGGAACTGGCCGCTCCGCCAAGCAGCATTTCCGTGGCGTGAATGGGCCGGTATTTTCCGGTATCGCTAAGCCAAAGTGCGCCATTCAAATAAATTGCCATTTTGCCGGTCGTGGCATCTTTTGTGAATGCCCAATAGTTCCATCGGCCCGCGGCATCATGCTTGCCGGCGGCTTTTTGAATGCGATCGAAATTTCCGGCGGCATCGCCGCCGCAGTCCCAATAGACGTTCCCGTCGCTCCACGGCAGGTGAATATTGATTTGCCGGTGGTTGGCGGGGTCCAGGCCTTCGCAGAAGACCGAGTTCGAGCCGGGAAGATAACTGGTATCCCCGTAGGCCCAAAACGCGATCGTTATGGCGTTCGATATATCGTTAAGCGCGGTCACGGGAACCGGCACGAACTCGGAGCCAGCAAAACTTAACGCTGATTCCGAGGGAGTGCTCGTGATCCCTACCGAGGTATCGACGGTCCCCAGCGTAAGCGCGGTATTTCCACTCATACCGGAATAGCTGATTTCCATTACAATATCCGAGGTCCCGTCCCACGTGAAGGGATTGTAAAAGAGGAGGGTAGTGGAATTGGAAGAGAGAAAGGTCGTGGCGTGATAGACTTCCTTAAAGCTCGTGTCCGGATAAATGCTCAGGGAATTATAGGAGCCGGGCTTCACCAAATGCATCCGGATACGAAGATCGCGAAGCGTGTCCGCACCAGAAATGACTTTCAACCCGATACCGGCAATTGGCGATGCCTTATTCACGAGTTTCAACATGGGACTGCTTGCCGGCAAGACAAAATACATTCGCTCGTAAGGCTGAGTGAGGGTCAGCCCGCTTCCCTGGCTCTCAACGACGCTATCGTAGAGGAATGTCGTCCCCGCTGGATATTTCACGATTTTCTCATCGCGTCGCGTAACGGAGAACGTTGGCTTCGTGGTATATGGAAAGTTGGTGTTTGGCGGATAATTCGAAATGATGGCCGAGGGCGCGGTATACTTGAGCGAATCGGTGCGAGTCGAATCCCAGAGGTAGGTTTCGCAGTTATAGTCCCATTGGCCGCAGCCTTGCTCGGTATTGGTGCCGTTGGAGACGAGCGCGTGATGGCAGCGCATGCTGTATTGCATGATAACGCGCTCGTAGCTGCCGCTATCGGGAAAGTGAAAGACCCCGGCGCGGCCGATGGAATCATAGGTCAGCGTTTGCACGACGACGGTGTCCAGCGGCTGACCCTGGGCGTGCGCGGCCTGCATGAAAAGAAACAGCACGGGAAAAAGCAAAAGGCGGTAGTTCATGGTTGTATCCGAATGATTAGTAACTCATCGAAAACAGCGCGTGGCATGAAAAAGATTTGACTGATTTGGAAAAAGCCCCCTCCTAAAGAAGGAGGGGGTTTGGGGGGTGGTTGATCCCTGGATAAAAAACCACCCCCGGCCCCCTCCTTCTTTAGGATGGGGAGTAATTAGTGGACTGTTTTAGTAAATAATAGGCGGTGGCGCAAGAATCGTCGTATTTTTGAACCGAATGATACTTACCCGATTCTGGGATTCCATAAAATTTTACGCGAAGGGACTCTACAATTATACGGACGAGGACCATTGCTTTTTGCTGGCGGCGGGGATTGCCTTCAACGTGCTCTATTGCATCTTGCCGCTTTCGCTCGTCATCTTTTATTTTTTATCCGCGACGCTGACGAGCGCGCGGGCGATCGGATACGTCGTAACCTACATTACCAATTCGTTCCCAATCCCAGTCTATGAGGGGGACGTTCGCACCTGGCTCACGGCCGAACTTACGAAGATCGGGCAGGAGAGTTGGATCGCCGGTATCGTCGGCGGCGTCGTGCTGTTCTGGCTTGCGAGCATTTTGTTTTCCACGTTGCGCACGTCGCTGAACGCGGTGCTCAATATGGTCACGAAAAAGAACATGATTATCCAGAAGCTGCTGGATTTCTTTCTGATGGTTATCGTGCTCGTGTTGCTACTGGCATCGACGTTTCTTTCGCCGGTAGTGGAACTCTTGCAGCATATTGGCACCGAAATTTTGCCCGGATGGCTGGCGTCCATTGCGGGAACGACGATTTCCCGCCTCGTTGCGCTCGCGATCTCGATCGTCTTATATGGGATTCTTTTTCGAATGCTTCCGCACGAGCGGCTATCGCGGAAGGTGATTCTCGTCTCGGCGGCGACAACGGTTATTCTCACGGAAGCGATGCGATTCCTGTTTTCCTATTACATGACGCATATTAGTTCCATTGGCGCGCTCTATGGCACGTATGCATTTCTCGTCGGCATTTCATTGTGGGTCTATTATGCGAGCCTGGCGTTTTTGATCGGGGCGGAAGTCGGATGGCTCTACAAAGAGCGCCATGAAGCAATGAAGGGCGCAGCCTCGGCGATACCATTAACCCCGTTTGAGATTGCGCAGGTCCAGCACCCCGGCGAGGCCGCGCTCGAACCGGAAAAGCTCGAAGCTTATGAGCAGGCCAAACATAACCCCGCGAAACCTGCCGGAGAAATGAAACCGCCCGCATCCTAGCACGGATGAATTATGAATTGAGAGGAACTATCCAATGTGGGAAATCCAGGAGTTTTTCTTTCATAATTCATAACTTATAATTCATAATTGACATGTTCGGCATAGTTATTGATGAAACTCCAGCTTTTTACCCTGGAGCGGCATAGCATTGGCATTAACAAAAAATGAAATGTACATTCAGACTTTCCAGACGGGGAGGAATATCCCCATGTCCTACCCTGCAGTGGCAGAACAAGGAACGTCCCGGGAAGAAGAGGGGCGGACTTTGCAGTTCTATACCAGCAGTGGTATCCCGAATGGGAATGGCTCCAATAGCGCTTCCTCGAATGGCAATTCGCGCTCGAATGGGAACGCCTTTAATGCCGGTCATCGAATGAAGTTCCTGAATCCGTATGGCGCCTGTAACTTTATCGTAACGTGGGATGGCGAGAACGTCTCCGACGTGCTCGATGCGATCCGATTTGCGCGCGAGTCCGGCGACCGGTTTATTCAGGATAAACTGATCGAATATATTCTGAATATTCCGCTGCGGCATCCGCGCCCGCTGGATATTCCCGCCTTCGTGGGGCAGCCCATCTGGGCCGTCGATAACCATGGCCGCGCGCTCATCGGAATGCCGGGCGCCGAATCCATTGTGTCGGTCGAGTGGCTTCGTCAGCAGTTGCACACTGCGTAGAGGTTTCTCTTTCTTTAGGCGGGTGTAATTCCGTCGCATCGAACTGCTTTCTCCTGCCGGGCTGTTCCATCAAAGCAATGGCTACCAGACGCTTCGAAGATTTAGGCATCGGCACCAAAGCGGCCGAGTCGCGCGTGCGCCTGCTCAATCGCGATGGCAGTTTCAACGTGCGTCGCAAGGGGCTTCCATTCCATGAGTGGTTTAGCGGGTATCATTATCTTATTTCGATCCCGTGGTGGAAATTCAACCTGCTGATTCTCCTTACGTATATCGCGATCAATGCCTTTTTTGGCGCGGTCTATCTCGCGATTGGATTGAATGGATTTTCTGGAATCGACGGTCATTCCCTTTCCGAACAGTATCTTCAAGCGATCTTCTTCAGCACCCAAACTTTCACGACGGTCGGGTTTGGTCGTATCGCACCGGTGGGGGATGCGGCAAATATCGCTTCAGCATTTGAATCACTTGCAGGGCTGCTCTCGTTCGCGTTTGCAACGGGCCTCGTGTATGGACGGTTTTCACGGCCCGTCGCAAAGATTATTTTTAGCAGCCATGCCGTGGTCGCGCCCTACGAGCATATCACCGGCTTCATGTTCCGCGTGGCGAACCAGCGGAAAAACCAGCTCATCGATGTGGAGGCGGAAGTGACCCTAAGCCGGCTGGAACCTTTGGCGGGCGGTGGCCAGACACGTAAATTTTATCCGCTCGATCTCGAACGCCGGTCGGTAAATTTCTTTCATCTGAGTTGGACCGTCGTCCATCCCATCGACGAGCACAGCCCGCTTTTGGGCGTCACGGAAGAACAATTGTATCGCTCGGAAGCCGAATTCCTCGTCCTCCTGAGAGCATTCGACGATATGTTCTCACAGACCGTCCATGCCAGGACTTCTTACCGGACGAAAGAAGTGGTCTTCGGCCATAAATTCAAAAACATCATCCGAACCGGGCCCGATGGCATGACCGAAATCGAACTCGATAGGATTCACGACCATGAGGAAGTTGCCTAATCCGTCCGCCTCCGAATTTTTTTGTAATTGACGGGCCGCTTTTCGGTGAAGGCGCTGATGCCTTCCGTCACTTCAGGCGAAAGATTGTGGATGGAAAGCCAGTCGCGCGCGTGGCCGATCGTCGAATGCCACGACAAATCTTTCCAGAAATTCACTTGCTGCTTGGTATAACGCAAGCATTCTGGAAGTTTATTATAGAGTTTCTCGCAGAGCCTTGCGACCGCGCGATCGAGATCTTCCTTGGGCACTACCTCATTTACTAATCCCCACGCAAGTGCTTTCTCCGCCGGAATATCCTCGCACAGGAAAAGAATTTCGCGCGCCCGCCGCTCGCCGACGATAAGCGGCAGCCATTGCGTCGCGCCCGCGGCTGCTACGCTACCGCGCGCCGCGCCGACTTGTTTGATTATGATGTGATCGGCCGCGATCGCCAGATCGCACGAGAGATTCACCTCATTGCCCCCGCCCACCACCATGCCGTTCAATCGAGCGACGGTCGGCTTGCCGATGTTGCGCAAGCGCTCGTGCATCTCGATAAAAACGCGCATCCATTTGTAGTAATCGTTCGGGTTGCCGAGGAAAAATTCTTCCTGCTCCTTCAAATCCGCGCCGGTGGAGAAAGCCACATCGCCCGCGCCAGTGATGACGAGCACGGCAATGTCATCGTCCCACTCCGCGTCCTCGATGGCGATCATCATTTCGCGCAGCGTCGTGAGATTCAGGCAATTCAGCACTTCCGGCCGATTAATCGTGAGCGTTGCGACGTACTCATTCTTCTCATAAAGAATATGAGAAAAATCGAGCGTGCGCTTTTCCGTATAAGGATTCAGTTCCTGCGATGATTTTTTTGCCATGATGCTGTTCGTTTTAAGATGTCATCCTGAGCGGAGTTCGTCCCGACGAAGGAGGGACGAACGGAGTCGAAGGATCTCGTGTGGTTAGGCAGCGTGGTGAATTGCCGGAGATCCTTCGACTCCGCAAAACTCCGCTGTCGCTCCGTTTTGCTCCGCTCAGGATGACAGTGTAAATCAATTTCTTTTTATAGCGCTATTTCCTCAGTTCGACCTGTAATCATCGAAACAAGCGGACCCGCAAAACCCATCAGGTCCTTCGCGGCTGCGCGGCTGTTCGGCGATTTCATGCTTTGGTTCAACGCCTCGGCATCGTCGAAATACATGGTGCAGACGAGATGCGGCGCGGCGGGGAGCGTATCGTTGCCCGGCGTGAGCATCTTCTCGACCCACGTCACCTCCATCTTGCGAAGTCCTTCCATCTGCTTCGCCAGCGGCGTGTGCGTGTCGCGATAATGGTTGTCGAATTCTTCTTTATTCTCTGGTGTGCGGTAAATTGCTGTTAGTGTGTGCATGATTAAAATTATTAGTAGTACAAAAATACGATAATAATTGATGAAAAACAAATAGTGAACAGATTTGTTGAGTATTCGAAGTTGCAACTAAGAATGGCTCGAAGTGTTTCAAAATGTATTATGCGCCGACCGATTTATTTCGTTGCATTGCTTTGCTTAATATATCCAGCGGTTGCAAAGTCGCAGCCATTCTGGTCGGTCGGCCCGAAGTTAGGTTATACTTTGGGCGATAATGGAGGATTTACCTGGGGATTGGAAGCGAGTTATTTCCCTCAACAGATAGGACCTCTATGGGGATTTACATGCGATCTAACTTTTTGGAAGGAGCATTCTACCCTTCATCTCGGTATCGAAGGCGAGGAAGGACCGGGGATTGATGTAGGTCCAACTTTATTTTATTCGAAAGGAACGTTTAACTTCGGACTCAGTGCGATTCCGTGGTTCGGCGCTTTTATTTATGCTTACTACGAATTTGCGTGGCCATTTTTTCAGACGCCTTTTCAAAGCTACGGAGGGTACCTGAAAATTCCGATCGGCGTTACAATCAACTAACTGATCCTGAGGTTATCATCTTCAGAAAATACTCATGCACCCGCGCATCATCGACAACTTCGGGATGGAAGACCGTCGCCAGTAAATTCTTCTCCCGCGCCATGACGATACCGCGTTCGACCTCGCCGAGTATCTCGACATTTTTTCCTGCTTTTGTAATGAGCGGCGCACGAATGAAGACGCCGGGGAAATCCGATTCGCCCAATCCTGGAATGTGAAGCGGGATTTCGGAACTAAACCGCTGCGGGCCGAAGGCATTGCGACGAATGGTAATGTCCATCAGGCCGAGCCGTCCTTGTGAGGAACCTTCGATATTTTTCGCAAGGAGAATCGATCCCATGCAAGTGCCCCAGATAGGAAGTCCTTTTTTACCAAGCTCTCGAATTTCGTCGAAAATATTTTTCGCCGCTTCCGATTTTTCAAGAATGGCGACCGCCGTCGATTCGCCGCCGGGAATAATGAGCGCATCGATGCCTTCGAGATCGGATGTGCGGCGAACATCGCGCGTTTTCGCACCGAGCGATCCAAGTTTTTCGATGTGTTCCCTGAAATCGCCTTGCAATCCGAGGACGCCAACAATCTTAGTTCCCCTTCCTCTGACAAGAGGAGTGGGCTGGGGGGTGGTGCTCTTAGAGTCCACGGACCGCCAGCAATTCTCGTTCGGCGAGCGACGCGACCGTCCGGCCCACCATCGGCTCGCCCAGCCCACGGCTTACTTCGGCGAGGACATCGGGATCGTTGAAATAGGTTGTAGCTTTTACAATTGCGGCGGCGCGCTTTGCGGGATCGCCGGACTTGAAAATTCCCGAGCCAACAAAGACGCCATCCACGCCAAGCTGCATGAGCAGCGCGGCATCGGCGGGTGTTGCAAGGCCGCCGGCCGCGAAATTTACGACGGGAAGTTTACCGGTGGTTGCAATTTCTTGCACCAGGTCGAGCGGGGAGGCCAGGTTTTTAGCCGCGCTATATAATTCGTCTTTTGAAAGCCCACTGAGTTTTCGAATTTCTCCAAAAATCGAGCGCGCGTGGCGCACCGCTTCGACCACATCGCCGGTTCCGGCTTCGCCTTTGGTGCGGATCATCGCCGCGCCTTCGGCGATGCGGCGCAATGCTTCGCCAAGATTTCGCGCGCCGCAGACAAAGGGTATTTCAAATTTTGTTTTGTCGATGTGATTTTCTTCATCGGCCATCGTAAGGACTTCACTTTCATCGATGCAATCGACGCCGAGCGCCTGCAAAATCTGCGCTTCCACGAAATGCCCGATGCGCGCCTTCGCCATCACGGGAATAGAAACCGCGTTGATGATTTGCAGAATAAGTTCAGGGTCGGACATGCGGGCCACGCCGCCATCGGCGCGAATATCCGCGGGAACCCGTTCGAGCGCCATCACCGCGACAGCGCCCGCATCTTCCGCGATCTTCGCCTGCTCGGCATTCACCACATCCATGATGACGCCGCCCTTCAGCATCTGCGGGAAGGCGCGCTTGACAAGCGTGGTGCCGGTTTTCGGCGACTGTCCGTTCTTCGATTGACCGTTTGTGTTCATCGCTCGCCCAACAATTCGCGGCTGTTATTAGTGCAACGCACTCATGGGTCACATGGGACGCATTCGTCCCATTGATCTTATCGGTTCGCCACTCCCGCCAGAAACCCCGCGATCATCCGCGCTGCCAGCCGCGCGGTGCGGCCATCGGCGTCATGCGGCGGGCTAACCTCTACAATATCGAGCATTCGCACATTTTTTGAAAGCCCAGCCGCGACAGCAAGCTCATACGCTTCCTCGGCGAGAAACCCGATCGGTGCCGGCGCGCTCACGCCGGGCGCGTCCGAAGCGCGGACGCAGTCCATGTCGAACGAAAGATAGACCGGAAAATCGGGATCGCCGCGAGTGATCGCGATCTCACATTCTTCGAAAGCATTCGGCAGATGCGCTTCGGTTGCATCTTCGAATGTAAGAATCCGCGCGCCTTGCTGAAGCACCCAATCGAAATGCTCTTTGGAAGCGGCGAACGATTGAATCCCAATCTCTGCGAAATGCTCGCCCTTCATAATACCTTCTTCCAGCAGCAACCGAAAGCTGCTGCCCGAATGATGCAAACCGTTTTTCTTTTCGCGAACATCCAAGTGAGCATCGATATTAATCAACCCCAATTCCTGTCCATTATGTCCATCCCGTCCACTGAATCCACTCCGAAAGCCGCTGACCAACGGATAAGTAATATCATGGCCTCCGCCAAGTGCTACAACGATTTTTCCTGCCGCAATGAGGTCTTTGGCAATAGAAGAGGCATGTTCGTGCATCGTCTCCAAATCGCTTTCGGCAATATCGCCCATGTCAGCAATGTGAATCTCATCGAGATGCCGTTTGAAATGTGGTCCTGCGAACGGCGTCAATTTTCCAAGCCACTCTCGAATGGCGTGCGGCGCTTGGCTCGCGCCAATGCGCCCGCCATTCCTGCGAATGCCTTCGTCGGTCGGAATGCCGAGGATCACAACATCGGCCGAGGAGGCTTCGGAGGCTGACAAAAGAAGATCGGCGAGGCGTGGGTCATTCGTAATCATGTTGGTCTCTCTCTTACATCAATTCCTTTACCGCCGCAAATACCTGTTCGACTTCGATCGCGCGGATGCAGAGGAAATGCTCGGCGGGGTCCTCGCGGTAGCAGGTGAGCGGTTTTGGGGAATAGACAAAGCAGGGGCGGCATTCGATGCCGGTGTGAACTATTTTGTAGCGCGTTTTCCAGGGATGGACGTAGGTCTCGTTCGTCGGGCCGAAGATGGCAACCGTGGGAAGCCCAAGCGCGCCGGCAATGTGCATGAGCGAGGAGTCGTTGGAAATGAACAACGAAAGGCGCCGCATGATCGCGGCGGAATCGAGAATGCTCTTTGTCTCGACGGGCGTGACGAATGAGCCGGCTTGCGCGCGGATGATGGCGTTAGCGTCGGCGTCCTCCGGTCCGCCAAAAAGGAGAACGTTCGCTCCCAATTCGATCGCTATACGATTTGCGAGTTCGGCGAATTTTTCCGGTTCCCAACGGCGGCGAATGTGATTTTTGAAACGCGCCGTGCCCGCGTGCATTCCGAGGAGCGGCCTATCGCTCGAGATATTATGTTCCCGGCACCACTGCTCGCGGAATTCGTCGTGGTTCGGTGCCATATTGAACCGAAGCGGCGGCAAGCTTGCTTCGTTCAGTTCATGCCGAATGCCCAGGAGTGTCAGCAGCCGAACGTTTTCCTCGACACAATGCAGCGTGTCGTCTTCCAGGAGCGTTTTGGTGTTCAGCCAGCTTAAATTCTGCGGGTCGCGCCGCCGGTAGCGGATGGCGAACCGCTGTTTCGCGCCAATGAGAAAGGCGATGAGATTATATTCGCGCCGGTTTTGCGGATACACATTGATCGAAATATCGAAGTGTTCTTTTCGCAAATTGTTCACGAATCGGAGCGCGCCCGATTTCGACTCATTCAAAAAATCGTAGTAGTGGACTTTATCCACGAACGGATCGTGCTCGTACATCTCGCGGGTGCTCGCGAACATAATGAAGGCGTGAATTTCCGCGTTGGGTTTGGCGCGGCGCAGCAACTCGACCATCGGAGTCGCCATCAGCGCATCGCCAATGCCGGGAAGCGCAAGGACAAGGATTTTTTCGGAAGGCATGATTACGCCTCGGCTCCGGGTTTTAAGCGATTCGAACGCCGCTCACGGACGAAAAGAAAAGCGAGCGCGCTGAGCGAGAGAAGGAGCGTCACAATTGTAATCCAGCTTCCCGCGGCGAACGCGCTGGACTCATACCGCAGTGTGACCTTGTGCGTGCCCGCCGGAACTTCCACCGCGCGAAGGGAAGTAAACGCGCGATACAGTTTTACCGGATGGCCATCGACATACGCTTTCCATGAGGGATACCACACTTCCGAGAAAAAGAGCATGGCATTCGAAGCGGTTTTGACCGACGCCGCGATTTCGTTATCGCCATAGCTCGTTATCCTCGCGGTCGCCGCCGGATCGGGCGCGCCGAGCGGGAATTCGAGTGGCTCTTCGATAAGGATTCGATTGCGATAATCGTAGGTAGAGTCGGTTTTGAGTTTGGCAAGCGCCTGCGAATCCGGGAGAATGTCGGCCTGATAATAGAGCTTTACGCGGGGCAGGTAATTTTTACGCATCGCAAATCCAGGATGGTCGCCGGGCGTGATCGACCATTTAAGATTCATCAGGTCCATGCTCGCATCTGAATTCGTCATTTCCGGAAACACGCGCTGCAACACGAGCGGATCGTAGCCTTCGGTCAGTTGAATGCGGTCGTAAGCTCCCTGATTGCGTTTCAGGACCATTTGATTCCCAAGCCGCGTTCGCGCACGGGAAAGTTCTTTCGCCTGATCGTTCTGGAGCATTTCGACAAGCTGGGGCTGCTCGCGGTAGGCATCGCGCGGATCCTCGGGTGCGGCGTTGACGGTCATGCCATAGTTGAACAGCTCGATGACGGTCACGCCGATAATAAGAAAGGCCAGAAGATCGCCCCGCAATTTTCCTAAATAATGGAGTCCGGTGATCGCGATCATCGCAAGGACCGGGAACGTTGCGAGGCTCGCGGCCCAGGCGATGGAAGCATCCGCGCCATCGGGCGCTGTGGAAAGGAAGGTGGTGGCGTGCCACGCGCCTATGAGCGCCAGGAACCAGGGAAGTACAAGAAGAATGCGAACGGCGATACCTTTTCCCTCGCCCCATTTCGCTCCGGCGAATGTTAATGCATTCGCCAAGCCCACGCCCGCGAGCGCGGAGGCCGCAAAGCTAAAGAGCATCATCATACGCGCGGGCGTGCGGAACTTATCGAAGAGCGGGAGCGCGAAAAAGATGCGATAGACGAAAAAGTGATCGCCCAGTGCAAACGTTACCGCCAGCAGCGCCATGCCCACGAAAAAGGGAACGTATTTCTTTTTGCGAGCGAGCAGCCCGGCCATGACCGCGAAAAAGAGTGGCAGGACGCCAATATAAATCGCGGTTTCCCACGAAAGATAATAGGGGCCGTTCCAGTAGGGGACTTTGGCATCGCCCGCGCCATTCGTGAGGCCGAACAGCCGAGGCATAACGAAAGTGAGCAAATGTCCCCACGTAAGCGAGCCATCGAGCGAGTTCTGGTAGGTGATCGTTTCGCGCCGGGAAAGATTGGCGAGTTCCTGCGATGGCAAAAATTGGATCGCGAAAATTCCAAAGCCTATGAGGATGGGAATCGCCATTCTCACCAGAACCATGGGTCCTATCTGTCCGATGGGTCCCTGCTTATTGCGAATGCGATAGACTATCTCATACACCGCAAGCAGCGCGAGGAAGAATGTAAAGTATAGCGTCGATTGCGGATGGCCGGCAAGATACATCGCGCCTAAAATCAGCCCACCGATGATTCCATGTTTCCAGGAATCTATTCCGCGCAAAAAGAAATACGCGACGAAGGGAAACAGCGCGATGTGATAGACGATCATCTGGTGGATAGATTGCGCGGCGATATAGCCGCCAAAACCATAGGCAATTCCGGCAAAGGTAGCGGACCAATCGTCGATCTCAAAAATCTTTTTCGAGAACCAATACATTCCGAAACCCGCGACCGCGAAATGCAGCAGGATAAACCACTCCATCACCACCGGCGATAAATAGTTACCGGAGACGAATAGCGATTGCAGCATATTGAAAGGATACCAAAACGCCACCTGGACATCGGCAATAAACGGCATTCCGGCGAAGACGTAAGGATCCCATTGTGGGATAATGCCCTGCGCGAGCGAACTCGTGGCCAGCGTGCGAAATGGAAACTCCTGCTCGACGAAATCTTCCCAGAGAAATTTGCCGCCGAAGAGAATCGCGGAATGAAAGATCAGCGTCAAGCCGAGAAAAACCAGCGCGATGTGCCAGAGCTTGAAGCGGCGGAGGGAGGCCGGAACCAGAGCCGCCTTCGCCGAACGCAGGCCAGCCACCGCGCGTGGAGGCGGCGGCTTCGTGGTCTTTCGTCGTGCGGCAGGTGCTTGTGCCATCTATATGCTAATAGAATTCAAACTTTAGGATTTCTGATTAAGTCCCGGAGGGACGGTGTAACAATAGCCGCTGACGTAAGTCACCGGAAAAATAAGCCTTTCTCTAATGGAGTCCCGAAGGGACGGTATGTGTGGACTCCAACATGCCGTCCCTTCGGGACTCTTTCTTCTCTCCGCCTTTTGTTTCCGGTGACTTACGTCACCGGCTATTAACATTACGTCCTTTCGGGACTTAATCGAAGTCCAATCAACGAATGATTTAGTTACCGGTCGTGTGAATGCAGCTTTCGAATGCGAAGCAGTTCCCAGAACATTTTCGCCGAATCGGTGAGTGCTCCGACGGTCGAGCGCTCATCGTTATACCACTCCACCGCGATCTCGTGAATGCGGTAACCATACCGCCGCGCGAGGTATAGAATTTCTACATCGAAGGAAAATCCGTCCACGCGCTGCTTCGAAAAGAGGATGGTGGCCGCATCGCCCGAAAACCCCTTGAAGCCGCATTGCGTGTCCCGAATACCGCGGAAGACGAAGAGCTGGACGAGGATATTATAGAATCGTCCCATCGCTTCGCGGTACCAGGGCTGGTGTTTCTTGACGAGCATCCGCCCTTCGGCGGCGCGGCTGCCGATGACAACATCGTATTCGCCGGAAGCTACGAGCGGGAGGACCTTCGAAATTTCCTGGATGGGAGTCGAAAAATCCGCATCTGTAAAAATGCGCACGCGGCCGTGGGCTTCGAGCATCCCCCGGCGCACGGCCGCGCCTTTCCCCATATTTACCCCGACCGCGATGAGCCGCATCGCGATACGATCCAAATCTTTTGGTTTCCGTGCAAAGCTTGCTTCGATCGCTTCGAGCGACCGGTCGGTGGAACCATCGTCGACGACGATGATTTCGCCATCGTAATCGGTCGTTTCCAGATAGCGATAGGCCTTCTCGAGCGAAGGGCCGATGCGATCGGCCTCGTTATAGGCTGGAATGATAAGCGATAGTAGCACTCAGGGGCGGCAATTCCGTAATTATTTCTGCTTGGCGGCGCCGTTTGTTTTCTTCGCAGCTCCGTTCGGTTTTTTGGTGACGGTGGCAGGCGGTTTAGCCGCCGCCGGCGCCTGTGAAATATCGGGCACGGGCGCCGCGCCGGGCGCGGGCGTACCTTTGATAGAATCGACGACCCCTAATTCTGCCGCAAGCTGGTCGCGGTCCTGTTTTACGGCGGCCAGTTCGCTTCCGGCCCCCATTTGCGCGAGTTGCGCATACTTCGTCAGGATCGCATCTAATTTCGCCAGCGCCTCTTTCTTCTTTCCTTGCTGCTCCAATACTTTTTCGTCAATTTGCTCGAGCCGGAAGTTGACGAAGAGTTGGTTGCCGCCCTGCGTCTCGGCGCGGAGCGCGGAGAATACCGAGCGAGCGGAATCGTACATTTCCGCGCTGATATAGAGATCGCCCTTACGGAATTCGTTTTGGAGATATTGGTCGCTGCCGACGGCTCCTTCGTCCGCAGGCGTTGCGTTCATTTTTTGCGCAGCCATTTTGATGTATTCCTGCGCCTTGGCCTTCTCACCCGTCGCCTGATAAAGTTGTCCGATGAGTTGCAGGATGTTGTAATCCCAGTCCACAAGCTTTGGCGGCATTCGCGCTTCGAGGGTATCGAGCGCGCGGCGGGCTTCGGGAAGATTATTATGATTGATCTCCCAATTTGCAAGCCGCGCATAGAGTTCGAGGTAGGATGGCTTCGCCTGATCGTCGAAGCCGCCTAAATTCGCATCGGGATCCCGGAACGTGTTCAAGACCATCGCGGGATAGGGCTTCTCTTCGAGTGTGGGAGCGAGATTATATGCGATCTTCTTATAGACCGGCTCATTGAGGTCACCATCGAACAACTGCCGAGGTGCGGGGTGCTCTGTCGGTACGATTCGCGCGACCATGCCCTCGAACTCGCCGTGCTGGTCCAGCCCATCCCAATAACTGGAGGGCAGGCCGATCGCAAAATAAATGGGGCGGTCGTTGATATTATTCACGACGATATCCCGGATGAGTTGATCCGAAATTTGATAGACATCCTTCGACTTATCCTGCGGATCCGCCATTTGGGTGGTGAACTTCCAGCTAAAGGAATAAGGCTGTGCGACGCCGGTGAACTTTTGCATTGCCGCCGCCGAAACGTTGACCGTCACCATGGGTGGCGTATCCCAGGTTGCATGAATACCTTCCGGCGTTTCATCCGGATGGCTAAGCTGCTCTTCCGTGAAGGACGGCAGGTTCACCGTCATTGCTCCAAAGGGGTGATCGTATTTCAATTGCCGGACATACCAGCCCATGTTGCCGAGCGAGAGATTCACAATGCGGACATCGTCCCGAATATGATACATATCCTGAATCGCCCAGAGCGGGAACGTATCGTTATCGCCGGCAGTGAAAAGAATCGCATTCGGCCCGCAGCTTTGCAAGATATTGTAAGCGTATTCGAGCGGCACGTTATTATCCTCGCGCGACAACATACCCCATTTCGCGGCATGGTGGAAACTTTCGCCAAAGAGCGACATGCCCGCCAGCCCCAGGCATTGATTGAGCGGAATGAGCACAACGGCAAGCGCGAGCGTTCCACCCAGCAGCCCAAGCGGCCCCTGCCCGCGCAATACGGGAATGGTCTCTTTTGGTCCTTCGAGAACATCTCGGTCTTTTGGCCCAGCGTCCTGCAATGGCATATTCTGCTTTTTCGCCAGCCATGCGCGCAGCATTTCCATAATTCCCGTCACGCCGATGCCAATCCACATGGCATAGACCCAGAAGGCGCCTACGTAAAAATAGTCGCGCTCTCGAGGCTGGGCATCCTGCTGGTTTTGATACCATGCGGTGACAATGCCCATGACGATAAAGCCGGCCATCATGGCCAGCGCGCGCTTCGGGTCGCGCCGGAATTGCCAATAAATCCCAAATAGTCCGACGAGAAAGGGAATGCCGAGCGTGTGCGTCCAGTCGGTTCCCGAGTTCTGCACGTCCTTCGCGCGGCCGACGAAATTCCAAAGCAAATAGCGAATGTACATCCAATTGGTTTGGTAACGCCAGAAGAACTCGGCGCTGCTCGTGTAGGCCGGGCCGCCATCGGCGGGCGTGCCGTTGCCCCATGTTGGGCCGTTGCGCGGATCATCCTTCACGCCTTGCTCGTCATTGCGGCGCGGTAATTCCCGCGCTTCGCCATATTGCTGACGGGAAATATATTCGTAGAGTCCATCGCTTTTGCCTTGTGCCGTAAAGGTCGAGGGATGGTGCTGGTCCATCGGCGGGTCCTGCGCGCCGCGCACCATCACGAAAGCATAAGTCGTGTATCCTAAGAAGACGAGGCCCGCGCCCGTCAGGACAAGCTTCGCAAGCTGGCGATTATTATTCCAATAATAAATAACGAAGCCGATCGATGCCAGCGCCGTAATCCACGTGAACGTCCCTTGCTTCGCGCCGCCCAACCAGCCGACGATGCCCGTCAGGACGATCAGGAAAATAAAGAGAAACGCAACCATGCCGGTCGCAAGCATCTCCACCCATTTGCCGACCGTCATCTTCGGCCAATGACGATAATAGACGAGAACCCACACCGGAATGAGAGCGAGCATGGACATTTGATGCACGCCCATCGAAAGCCCGATGAGATAAAAAATGAGCAGCAGGTATTTTTCGCTGCCCGGCTCGCTCGCCTTTTCATACCAGATGAGGCCCAGCCAAATAATGAGGGCGATAAAGAGCAGGCCCGGCGAGAACACGATAAATTCGTTCGAGTTGAACCATACGCTATCGCTCCAGGTGAAGGCCAGCGCCGCGACGAAGGCCCCGCCATAATGCGTAATGACATCCGACAGGGTGAGTGGATTGCCGCGCCACATCCGAATAATCCGGACGGTGCAGAGATAAAGGAACATCACCGAGAGCGCCCCGCACAGCGCCGAAAATGCGTTCAGCCGAGCCGCCGGATCGGAAAGGGGGACGATGAGCTCGAAAAATCGGCCGACGAGCGTCATGAACGGCGCGCCCGGCGGATGGGAAATTCCTAACGTTGCCGCCGCCCCGAGGAATTCACCGCAATCCC
>Ga0307374_10003952_pt1 | contig 25013 bp, 22 predicted proteins | sample OX3MG_FD_202532 | JGI IMG/M metagenome (GOLD analysis project Ga0307374, IMG submission 202532) | Soil microbial communities from Risofladan, Vaasa, Finland - OX-3 | ecosystem: Environmental > Terrestrial > Soil > Coastal area > Acid sulfate soil | place: Finland: Risofladan, Vaasa | collected...
ATCGGCCGGCAACAAACACATTCCTTGTGCGCTCACGGTCACAGCCTCCTTGCTGCCTTGGTGGGTTCTTTTCCAAACCCCAAGGTACTCAAGGACTGTGACTTGCGCCTATTTCAACGGTATTGCGGCAAGCCCCCCCATTTGCCGCGGCTGGGAACATGGGTAGTATGCGCAAAAATTGCCGTCACGGTTCCGACGGGGCGACGCCGCCATCATCGAGGTTCTCACCCTCGACCAGTTCAATCGGTGGAATCGTCGTCTTCCCCCCATGCACCACCGATCGGCCATTCCAGTAATGCCGAAAACTGAACGAACCGTGACGCGAATGCTTCGTCGGTCGACACCGGAGCGTTGCCCGGCATCCGTCCTTCGGGCAACGGATCCGGAGTTTGAGGCGCGTCAGCAGTTCCTCGAGGCGTTCCGCAAACGCATCATTCGCATGCTGCGATCCAAAGGAGGTGCCGATGACTTCGGGGAGCAGCGCTCGTAGTCTCGCGACGACCGGCGCCTGCAACGCCGTGAGTTCAGCATCGAGCGCCTCCAGTCGTCGAAGAACATCCGCCGCATGTTGATCGTCGCCGTTGGCATCAATCTCCATCGCTCCAGCATCCTCGGGATGCCGGCGACCGTACGATGACTGAGGATCCGAGGACATAGAAGACGGGAAGGAGACGCACATCACGCCGAACCATCGTGGAGGTGGGCGAGTCTACCCTCCTTGTGCCAGGGCTCAAAGCGGAATCCGGTGGGAGACGCTTCGTATCCGGCCGCTCGGGAAACACGCGCCGTGAGGTTCGGGCGGACCTATTTCGCCACGAGACCGGTCAGGCAACCTTTGGCCCATTCCTCGTCGCCTTGAGGATCGGCACGACAGGACTCCCGCCACCATCGCGCTGGATGGCCGAGGAAAGCCTTGAACGTGATCGCATTCACGCCAAGTGTACGATCAACGCCATTCGTCTGGCAGCAGTCCCTCGTTGCGGATACGGGTCAGCTCCTCGTGGGAGATTACCCACTCGCGTGCGTTGCCGCGACCGCAGTCGCGTTTCGCTGCCTTGACGCGGCGATTGCGGCACCATTCCCGCACGGTGAACGGGGCCTTGCCGAGAATCTCGGCGACTTCGTCCGTCGTGTACCAATCTTTGGCCGTCTTTTGTTGCAACAGTTGCTCTAATGTGGCCTCGATGCGGGCCAAACGGCCAAGCAGTTCGCCAATCACGGTCAGTTCTGGCGGCCGATCCTCGAGTGTGTCGGTGTTGGCGTGTTCGCGAAACATGATCGTTTCCTTTTCTTTCGTTCACGGCCCGATGTGTGGCCGCAAGTGCGGAGCCAAATGTCCGAGTGGGTCCGGTGTGGGCAAGTTCATGGCGGGCGGCAATCGGATGATCTCCCGGCAATGACCATCAATCGTTCGCCATATCGGCAACGTCAACGCTGTCTCGGCCCGTAGCTCGTCGGCCGTGGTTAAGCGGAAGCATTGAGCCACCGGCTTATCGCGCAGCGAGGCGACCAGCGACTCAATCCGCTGCCGGCTGCGGCAAACCCAAAAAACGCGGACGGGCGCCTGCTCCGCTTGAGGCCAATAGCGGCGGTATTCGCGCCGTTCCAACAAGGCCCCGTAACCCGGACATTTGCCGGTCGTCTGCGCTGTTCGTTCCGTCGAGCGATCGACTTCCCAGAACACCAACAACGGCGTCGTACCCGCGGCCGAGCGGTTCGCATCGCGGGGAATCTGCATCAAGCAGGCGGCGTCGGGCTGACAGGTAAACTTCTTGCCGCCGGCGGTGAACTCGTGATACAGCACGCGCCGTCGCGAGGGGGGATCGTTCGGTCGGGCATCTTCGCGCCGGTCTTGTTCCATGATCCATTCGGGCAGGGCCAGGCCGATGGCACGGCAACCGTCGTCGAGCGCCAGGCGGGCCTGCACGACGGCCAACCGATGATGCAGGGTTTCCGGTTTGGGATCGCTGCGCAACACGCGCTGGGGGCGTATGCCGGCGATGCTTTCGATCGCGTCGGCGCCACGCTCCGTCAAGCAGTGAATCGTGGGCACTTGCCCGCCGCCGCTCCTGCCGTACCACACGGTCAAGGCCACGGAGTGGGTCAAGCCGTGTCGTTGAATTTCTTGCAGACGCTGTTGGCAGCGACGGCGGCTGACGGCTCTAAAGTGCCGCCGGTGAATGAGGTTGGTATCCAACAAGCCGACTTGGCCAATCTCAGCGAGCAGGGCCACGTCGCGGTCCTGCAAGTGCATGGAATTCTTCATCTTCAGTTCTCCTAGATCGACAGCAGTGGGTTATTAGGCGTTTCACGGGCTGGGGGGGGAATGACGATTGGTTGCGACTCGATGGCCAATTGCTCCAAATGCGTGATGAGCCGGCGTTCAAACTCGCGCCGCTCCGCGACGATCTCGGCCGGCGTTGCGAACATCGGCCGCGACGTGATCTCGACTCGCAACGCTTGAAGCTGCTTGGCGGCGAACTTCGGCGTGCCGTCGAACGGGCCGCGGGCCAGCGGGAAACGAACGCGCATGGGCGCTTCGCCGGCGGTGTAAACTACGGCCTCGCCCGTGACCTGGCGAGTCACGTCGCGGGCGCCGAAGGCGACTTGTTCATCCGGCGAGAAGAACTGAATGCTGCTTACGATTTCGCGCCAGCGAAGTCGTGGCACGAGCGTCATCTTGCGAGTGCGGCTGGCGCCGCGAGTGTTGGTGTTCGACCAACTCGTGCCGTCGGTGCGGCTATTGGCCCGGCTCGTGGCGCGGCTGATGCTGTTGCCGGTCTGGTTGGTGCGGGCGCGGCTGACTGCCTCCGAAAGTGCCCGCTCGTTCTTGGTCACCGTATCGCCCGTGCCGGACGTGCGGCTGTCGGTCGTCGTGTCGGTTTTCGTGTCGCTTTGGGCGTCGGATTGCGAGCCGCCGTCCTGTCGGGCGTCGCTCCACGAATCAGATTCGTCGGTCAGAAACACCACCTCGTTACCGTCCTGGTATTGCTGGGTCTGAGTGAGCCGATGTTTCTCGGCCAGCGGATCGAGCACGGGCAAGGTCACCAACTCGCCGAAGAACTTGGCATCGACCGGGTTCTTATGGCGAAACACGACCGTCGTGCGGCATTGGCTGATGAGCGCATTGAGCAGTCGATCTTCCTCGCGTTCGGGAAACAACTGCGTCCCCTGGAACGCCGCCACGAGCCGTATCTTGAACTTGCGGACCTGGGCCAGCGCCCGAGTGAGGACGTCGAACGACGAGCCGAACACGGGGAGTTCGTCGAGGAAAACGACGTGCGGCGTTCGTTCTTGGCGCGGCAGGTCGTAGGCCGCGTTCAAGAGTTCGCTCAACCAAAGGTTGGCGAAGATTTCCTGATCTTCTTCGCGGAGCACGCCGCCTCGCTCCAGGCTGATGATCGTGAACTTCCGCTCGCGGATCATTGTGCCGGCATCAATCCAACCGTGTGGGCGACCGAGCGCCAATTCGACAAGCGGATTTTCGAGAAAGCCGAGCAAGCGGTTCTTGGTTGAGGCGATCAAGTCCTCACGCTCGCGCGGCCGCATCTCGATCAACTCGTTCATCTCCACGCGGGCCAGCACGTCGGGCGCGGCGTTGGCCAATGCCTGGTACACGTCGCCGCCAACCTGGAAAAAATGACGGGCATCGGGGATGGTCATGCCGGCGGTGGCCATCGTGGTTAGCACGCGGGTGAGCCACTTGAACAGCACCGGCTTGCTGTTGAAGTCGCGCTCGCCCCACGCATAGAGCAGAATGCGAGCGACCTGACTGACTTTGCTGGCGATCCGCGCTCGCCAGCGCAGCCAGTCGCCGCCGGCTGGCGAAACGTGGAGCGGATTAAGCGACACCATCCGCGATAAGTCGCACGGCCGAATCACCTGGCAACGCTCGCGCAAGCGGCGCGGTAGAGCGGAGCAACAGTACTCAAAATCTTGGGCGAGGTCGCCGTGCGGATCGACGAGCGTCAGACCGACCTCTTGTCGCGCCAAGGCGTCCATCAGCACGTTCATGGTGTTTGACTTGCCCGTGCCCGAGTCGCCGCTGATGGCGATCCCGGCGGCGCTTTCGTTGAACAAGTCGAGCACTTGTCGCTTGTGAAAAGTCCTTGATTTCTTCGGGTTTTTTTTGCGCATCGTCTATCTCCCTTCGTCAGGTTGCTCCAAAAGTTCACGCCGGAAACGCTCTTGCTCGGCCTCCACCAACTGCTCGCGCAGTTCTTCTTCAAGGTCGGCCGTGCTGCGGATCGCCTCCAAGCGCTGGGCATGCTCGCCGTGCAAGTGCCGTAAGCGGTCCCGATAGTTCGGCTCGGCGCTTTGCGTCGGCGTCCCCTGCCGGCCTTGGGCTTCGGTGGCGATGTAATCGGCTTCGTAGGCGGCGACGCCCAAGCCGCCAACCAGCTCGCGCAAGCCGGACGCCGCGCTTTCCAATGCGGCGCCGGCCTGGATGCGGCGGGCCAGGTGTTCGATCAACAATGATCGCAAACGGCGAAATTGCCGCTGTCGAAACGCCGCCGGAACGCCGGCCTCATTCGCTCGCGCCGCAAACGATGCGGCGCGGCGGAAATCCGGCGATTGCGACAGCTGTTGAATGGCAAGTTGCATGTCGCGGGCGGCCTGCCGCTTGGCGACTTCGGCTTGCGCCTGCCGACAACGCGTGGCGGTCACCGCCCGCTCGCGCGACTGTCGGGCGGCGTCTTGGGCCGCCCGTTGGGCGCGTGCGCGGTCGCTGTTGCCTTTGATGGCCTTGGCCAACTTGTAGCCGCCAGCCAACGCCCCGCCGATCACCAACATTTCCCACATGGCAGACCTCCTTCGATTCAAGAGCTCTTGGGCTTCGCCAGTCGATCACCGCGAAACCGACAAGGAATACCGTGGACATTTCCCAGGAAGTGGTTGCGAAACCGCTCGCAGTCGTCACACGGCGGAACGCCGTGGTCTGGATCAGCCCGGACGATCGAGTTCCAAGCGAAGAAGGCCTCGTTGTCGGCGGCGACGCCGAGATATTTGCGAACCGGGCTGGAGCCGTTAAAGTCCCAGGACGGATCGAGTTGTACCTGGAGGAAGTTGCGGTCCCCCAACTCGTCGATCAGCCGCCCGAAGCGGTTGTCGCTGCCGCGCGTGAGCAAGCCGATGGCCAACATGCCCACGATGGCGTCGAGCAGGGCCACGTCGAAGATCGTGCAGCCGTCGCTCGCCGGATCGAGCGAGCGTTGCTCGTTGGAGGCGACGGCCTGGGCTTCATAGCGCTTCGCACACAGGCAACGAAAGCAGGCGTCGATGCCTGGGTGCCAGAAAATGATCTCGCCGGCCGTGCCGCCAGCGTACAAGCCGATCCACAAGGCCGGCACACTGTATTCCAAGGCCAATTCGTTACCGCGTGCCTGGGCCTCGAAGCGGTCGGTGGCGAAGATCAGCAGGTCGCATTCGGCCATGTGGGCCGCCAACTCGTCGTCGGCCATGTCCAAGAAACTGTCCTTGGTCACTTCCACCATCGCGTCGGGGTTGATGCGTCGAATGGCGTCGGCCAAAGCGGCGACTTTCGAGCGGCCCACATCGGTCGCGTCGTGCTGCTGCCGCGCCACGTTGGCCGGACTGATGCGATCGAAATCGAACAACTTGAAACGGCTGACGCCCGAGCGGGCGAGGTTGCAAACAAGGCCGGCGCTGCCGCCGGCCCCGAACACGGCGACGCATGCGGCCAAAGTTTTCGTCACGTCGATCACGTCTGCGATTCGGGTAAGATCCATGAGGATGCTCCTGTTCAAGAGGTTGTTGAAAAACTACACCAGCACCAAGTCGGCGCGCCAGACGCGCCCCTGGGCGTACACGTAGGGATAGAGCCGGCCGCCGCAGACGATCGGCATGTAGAACTGTGCGGCGCCGGCGTTACTCGGCAGGCCGAACACGCGCCGCAAATAGATCAAGTCGCCGTGCGACGGCGAGGTGATACCGGCGGGGTGACTATGGCCGATCCCCTTGCCAGTGATGCCGGCCGGCTTCATCAGCTTGAGAACACGATTCAATTCTGGGGCGCCCAACTCAAAGCTGGATATCGTGCCGCGGCCGGTGCGGTCGGGTACGAAGTGGGTAATCAGCAGGTCGTCGTTCGTCGGGCCGAGTAGCAGACCGGCCGACTCCGGCTCGCGAGCGAGCAGATAGTCCATCATGTCCCGCAGCGCCGGCTGCGTGATTTTCATCATCATCAACGGCAGCGGCTCGTCATGATCGACGTGTTCATCGTCGATCGGTTGAGTCGTTTCACGCGGCGTTGATGAAGTGCAGCGAAGCTTGCGTTGAGCCGGCTTCAGGTCGCCGATCTCGCGGTCGTTCGAGCGCCGTTCGGCCGGCTGCTCAGGCTGAAAGGGAAAGTCGTCGCAAAACATGGTCCGTTCTCCTGATTTGGGATGGGCGCAAAAAAACGCCGGCGGGCCGACCTTGCTTGCGACCCGCCGGCGGCCAGTTCGGTTAGTGGAGGGTGCCGGAGGGCAGTTCTTCCACGCCGAATACGATTCGGGATGTCATGGTCCTTCTCCTTGTGCTCTTGGCCCAACCAAATAGAAGGCTCGTCCGTGCGAGGCGGGCCAGGTCCAGCCCAGACGAACCGCAGGTTAGCTATTGACGTTCACACGCGCGCCGTCGTTGGGGAACCTGCCGGTGCGTTGGAATTTGCTCCAACCGTCGCACCAAAACATGGCGATGGCCTTGGCTTTGTCGATCGTCCGCGGCTCGTTGCCGGCGCTGACGCAAATCTTTCCCGAGTCGTAAAGATGGTGGGTCAAGACGCCGCCACCGCGCCGGTTCGGCGGGTAGGTGATGGCGTGCAGCGTGAAGTAGCTGCCGTTCGGCCGAATGTCGATCGCATAACGATCGACGCGATCGACCAAGAAGTTGCAAATCATGGCCTACATTCCTTTCTTCTCTGGGGACTTGTTGCCGCCGTCCTGCTTCTTCCGCAGGCGCAGCAACTTGATGAGTTCGGCCGGCACGCAGACGACCTCGGTTTGCAAGTCGTCGAACTGCACCTTGAGGCACTCGACGTTTTCCTTACCCGTCAGGTCGCACGTGCCGGTCACCAGGTCGGTGATGACGACTCGCATGGCAGACTCCAAACTGTTAGAGGGAGCAAGTAGCGAAACCACGCACTCATTACGCGCGAAATCGAGGTTTGCCGCGTTGCGCCCTAGGGGGCGCAAATTCCGCAAGAATTGACGAAGCGTTCCGACGGGGGGTAACATGCCGTTGTTGGTTTCCCGCGAGCAAATCGAAGGCTTTCTACTCGGCCAAGAGTTGGCCGAAGAAGTCGTGCATGAAATTGATCGCGGGCTGGACGATCCCGACAGCGAAGTATCGCGGCTATGCCGGGAATACAGCCAGCTCACCCGGTTGATATTTGACCCAGGAGGGCCGCTGTTCTGCGAGTCGCGAAGTGAAGGCGCAGACCGGGAGATTGCAGGACGAGATTTAGGTAGGGATTCGGATGGCCCAGAACAACGAACAGGATGCGGTCTTTGACCTTGACCACGCCGATCTTGTTGCGGTCCGTCAAGCCTTCTACGAGGGGCTGGGCCGCAGCTGCCTGAACGCCGCTTGGTCCGATCTTAACGCGGTTCGCAGTACGACGGATGAATTCTTAGGAAGACCACTTCCGAAGCGGGGAGTCAGCCAATTGAAGATCGCCACAGCGATTGACCGCAGTACGGGCGAGATTTGTCGTTGGCTGCAAGGGCAATCGCCGGAATGGGCCAACCTCATGGTCGTGATGCTGGTTCTCGACGCTGCCTGGGACGATCTCCGCGAATTGCCCGCGAAAATGGATCGCAAACGCGGCGGCTATCAGCGTGCGTTGTTCTACATTCGGCGACATCTACTCGGCGATGACTCGAAAGAACTGCTGCCGCCGACGCTTGTCAATCTTCGTAGTCTGGAAGCACTGTTCAACCACGAACAATGGGCGGCGGCGCGGCGCATCGCCCGGCGGCGTTCCGAGCTGCTCGCCTTGGTCGCGGCAGAACAAAACATCGACCCATCTGTTATGGACGCCTCGGACCAGACCTGGGGGATGGCGTTCTCGATCCTGCAACGGACTTATCTTCATTCCATTGATGTCGCGATATGGCGCTCACCCGCAAAGTAATTGAAGCCTTTCTACTTGGGAAACATGTGCCCGATGAAATCGCACAGGAGATCGATCATGCGCTGGATTATCCCGACAGCGAAGTGTCGCGGCTATGCCGCGAACGCGGCCGGATCACGCGGCTAATGTTTGATCCGGAAGGGCCGTTGTTCGGACCGACTGAAGTTGAGTTCAAGGAATCGCTTTCTGCCGACATTCGTGCATCCAACGAACTTGCCCAATCAGGAAGAGCCGACGAGGCCCTGGCTTTGCGGGGCGAGGTGTATGACCGCGCTCTTCGCGTTTGGAGCGAAGAAAATCGCGATACAGCGACCTACCTCAACGGCTTGGCGGGGCTGCATTACCGGGTTGGCGATTACGAGACCGCACAACGGATGTACGAGCAAGTCGTTGATCTGCGCAGCCGTATCATGGGCGCAGACCATACGGACACGGCCATCAGTGTGACCGGCTTGGCTCGCGTTAAGGAAGCGGTAGGGCAGTATTCCGATGCCGTTCAACTTCATCGACGAGCGCTGGCCATGATCGAAACCAACATGGGATCGGAGCACCCGGATACGGGCGTGAACCTGAACGATCTCGGTTGCGCCCTCCAGGCTGTGGGCGAGTTCGCGGAAGCCCGTGAATGTTTTAACCGAGCCTTGGCCATCAGCCGCATCTTCGATGGGGAGGCCGATCCCAACACGGCGATTGTGCTCGGCAATCTCGGCGGCGCATTAGAATCCCTCGGCGAATGGACCGCGTCGCGGATCGCCTACGAAGAATCTTTGGCGGTCATCACAGCCAGCCCCGACGTTGACCGGTCAACGCACCGTTGGGCGCTCGGCAACCTCGGCTCTGTGTTGAACCTAGTGGGCGACGCAACGGGCGCCGGCGAGCGGTTGCGTGAGGCGTTGGCGCTGCCGGCAAGTGTCGGCCGTGCGGACAAACTGGCGATCGCCGCCCTTCGAAATAACCTAGGAATGCTGCTCCACTCGCAGGGAGACGAGCCGGCGGCTCGCGAGGAATACCGAGCCGCCTTGGAATCCCTGGCGGGTGGGGTCGACCACGAACACCCGCTCATGCGGGCGATCCGATTTAACCTGGCCCGATGCGCTATCGGCGATCTTGTGCCAAGTTCTATGGACGCCACTGCGGAGTGGGCGGCTTTTCAAGCCGCCTTGGGCACGACACATCCGCCGCTCCCTCAGTTCGGCACGACCCGGATTTGGATCGTCCCCTGGGAGGGGTTTTCATTCCCGGTCATGCTGGCGCTGGCCGCCTAGATCGGCAGCCGCCGATTTTAGGATTTGTGCCACTTGGTTCTCTTGGTGGTCCGGCAGGCCAAGACGACTAGAAAGGAAGGAAAATGAGAGAGGAAGGAAGGAATATAGATGCTCGCCGTCCAGCGACGAATGCGAGGTGGCGACGCGCAGCGTTCTACCTGGCGGAGTCACTACCATGAGAGCGGCTATTCTTCCTGGCGGGGTGCGGGATTTTCGGTAAACAAAACATCCCACACCCACAACCAACAAATTCGTGGGGGGGGCGACTTCACGGCCGCGCGAGCGGCCGATCCGCAGCGAGCGGTCGGCTACGCCGCGAGCAAGGATGGGGTGCCGGGGTCGCGTGACCCCGGCTGCTTTCGGTGACCGGAATCGAGGTCTGGAACGACCGAGCAATGGGCGGGAAAGGGCGAGCGAAGCGAGCCTATCCGCCAACCCCACGCAGACACCGAAAGCAGCCGGGGGCCAAAGAGCACCGCGAATTGAGCCACCGGCGCCACCGAAGTCGCAGCAGGGAAACAACTTACAGCCGCTGTTCACAGCCACGCACGATTTCGCGGCCCGAAGGCCCTCGCGAAGGTGCTCACGAATGGCTTGACGAAGGAAAGGCCGCTCGACGTGCGATGGCGTTCACTTTGCTCGGTGGGCAGGCGAGTAAGCGCGCCGGGTCATGCCGGCCGATTGATGATTTCTACATAGAGGCTTTCGTCGTTTCGGACCGGAACATCGAGCATCGCGACTTCTGCGTCACGGCCTTGCCGATATGCGGTCTGAGTGACGGCATGATGCGGAAACCCAGCCGCAGTGGCGGCGTGAAGAATTTCTTCGACGTCGTAGATCCAGCGATGGCCCCACAGATAAAAAATCTGGTTTACCATCCAAGCTTTACGGGATGGTTGTCGCTGCGAGGTTAGTTTGCGCAGCCGCTCTTGGTGCATTTCAAAAAATGCCCCCGAGGGGTCGCAGTAGCCCTCCGTGTACTTCAGCAAGTCTGGCGTGCTCAGGCGAACAAACCCGCCCGGCGACAATATCCGGCGCATCTCGGCCAGCCAAGCGATCGCCTCGTCGGGCGAAATGTGCTCGATGAAGTGCTCCGCGTAGACCCAGTCGACCGAGCCGTCTTCTAGCGGAAACGGCCGTGTGGCGTCATGACGCAGGTACAAATAACGTTCATCGCAGAGACTCACCTTGCCGGGCGGAGCTTCGTTCCCTTGAGCGTCCGCGATCGCTGCAATGTCCGTATTCAGGCAGGCGGCTTTAAGGCGCCGGCCGCTTCCGCAATTAAGACCGCGGGCTCCGAAATCCGTCAGCCAGCGACGCGATAAGCGGTCCGGATTGCGAAGCGTCCGCAACGCAAGCGGGTTGAGTGAACACAATGTCTAGGCGCTCCTCGGCAAGTTCAGGAAACCTATTCCCCTTCATACCGTCGTGCGGCGAACTCCGTCAATCGTCGAAGATCGGCAACTGCGTGCCGACGCGGCCCAGATACCGCGCGCCGTAGTGCTGAATCTCCAAGAACGCGGCGTGTTCGCGGGCCGGCTTGTAGATTTTGAAGGTCCGCATGATGCCCAAGGTCGCCGCGCTTTCCAGCGGTCCGACGAAGCTTGCGTCGCGATCGAGAAAGTAAGCCTGCGCCGCCCAGCGGGCCATCTGGGCGGCGTTGAGGAAGTAGCAACCTGAGTGCGGATTGCTGGCAGGCAGAAACAAGATCGCCACATTCAATGCTTCGGCGGCGATCTCGGGAATCGAGCCCAGGTCGCGAAACCACGAGTAATTGCCCGCCTTCAAATCGCCGTCGATATAGACCTTGCGGGCGACGACGTGGCTCAACATTTCGTAGCGGTTTGGCTGCAACAGGCAATCGTCGCCCGCCAGGCGGTTGAACCATGCGAGCTTGAAGAAGAACCAAGGATCGGTCAGAAGCAAATCGTCTTCCAGGTAGCAGTAATAGTCGAATCGACCCAGCGAATCGCGAAACGCCTGTTGGCATTCGTAGCCTAAGAGCGCCGGCTCAGCCGACGAAGTCCGATGCAGGTAGCATCGCCCCGAGATCGGGGTTTGGGCCAGCAGATGGCGGTCGCCGGTAGTGCAGACGACAATTTCGATTTCGTGCCGTTGCGACTGGTTTGCCGGCACGACGACGCGCCGCGCAATATCGATCTGCCTCTGCTCCTGCCCGAAGACATGGTGCAGCGACGCCAAACAGGCCGCCAGCGCCTGCACGCGAGGCCGCGGGTCGGCCGCCAGCGAACCATGCCGGCCTCCTCCCGTCGGGTCGAAGTAGTGCGGAATGGCGAACAGGATTTTCATCGTTGGCTCAGATCATTCGTGATCCGCAGTATCCAGCCTTACCTCATGCTCGGCCGCATGAGGCATAGTCGCCGTCCAGCGCCCGCTTCAATGCGTCGTAAGCCAGCTTGGCCTCGGCTTCCATTCCAGGTGCGCTGCGCCGAATAAAATCCTCTAGGGTCAGTTGCCGCACGACCGTCATTGGCAACCCCGACAAGAGGCTCTGCAATATCTGCCTCGCGCCGTGATCGCCGCGCTCGTCGGCGGGGCGGAACTCCGCACGCTCCACGAATACGGCTCCCGAAGCGCCGCGTGCCAGCGTCAATGACAGATCCCTGTTGGGTTCGCGGCGATGGTTATCCTCCGCGCGGCGTCTGGGAGCGGGTCGATCCGGTCTGGGGGCAGGACCGCAAAGCTTGCGGTAGACGTCCGAGCGCAACAACGCTTCACAAAACGCCCGTTGCGAAAACTGGTCTTTCGGCAAGGCGCACAAATGCTCATGCGCCGCCAGGACGGTCGCCAACCGTGCGAGCTTCGCGGATGCTTCTTCGAGGGTGGAAAAATACAGCGGATAGTCCCGCCCAAGATACTCTTCGATCGCGGGCAGACGATTGACGAGCAACGGGGTGTTTCGGACGATGCACTCGATGACGGCGTTGTTCGCGCTGCTGTCGATCAAGTGACAAAAGACCACGTTCCGAGAAAGCAGTTGATCGTATTCATCGTTCGAGACGAAAGGAACCGTGGCCACGCTGCTCTGCTCCGCCTCGGTCAGAGCGATGCGCGAGCGCTCGCGCCGCAGCATGTTCTCGAAATATCGGTGCGATACGGCCAACATCAGCTTGCGATAATGACCGGCTCGCAGTTGAAAGATCGAATGCAGCCGGCGCAGCCACCAACCGACTTGGATTACGGACGGCTGAGGGTTCGCCAGAAACGCGTCTTGGGAGAACTGAAGCCGCGGAACGTCGGTGGGATGCACCAAGGCGCATACCGGGACTGAGATCCGTTGCGACAGCCAATCGGCCAGGTATTTCGACAGAGTGAACATGCCCAGGCAATTCGGCAGACTTTCGCGGAAAGAACCGCGCGCCAGGATCGCTTGCGGCGAATTCTGATAATCGTGCCAGCGAGGGACGCCGGGCGGATTGTGGAACACGCCCAGCCACGGTTCCCGATAGGGGATCCGGCCCCGGCGGCATTCTGCCTTCTCGAACCAACTGAAGGTCCGCTCGATAAAGCTGTCGAACAAGATACCCTGCGGATCGTGCAGAGGGGCCAACGCCTCCAGGGCGAAGGCCCATCCCGAGCGGTGGTTAAGAACCGGCTGGCGCGTCGGATCGATATTGAGCCGCGGTCCGCCGAGGTTCGAGTCCAGGACCATTTTTATCCTCCGTGGTCATGGGCGATGATCGCGGACTTGGAGCTAGCCGCCGCCGCTGCAAGGTCTGTCTCGCCGCGTGCGGCTTTGTTCGAGTCGCGGGCGTCCGCTGACGAACCAGCGCAAGATTTCCCGCCATAGGGCGCGCCGGCAAGAAATTGTTGGAGTCGCGGGAAATCCATCACTCGCAGGAGCTCCTTTCGGCGCCCCTGGTAAGTCTCCCAAGTGAGTTCGGGAACGGCCGCGAGCGCATCGGAATTGGGCCGAGGCAAGACCACCCCGAGTCCCCAATCGGCGTCCAACACGGCTATGTCGCAGTTTGGTCGGCGGCGCAACTCGACCACCGCTTTCCACACGTCTCCGGTCCAATCTCTTTCCAGCGGGCGTCGTGCTTGGTGTTCTCGGCGCGTGGGAAGGCAATCGTGCAGCACAATGCACCCGCCCGCGCGCAAGCACCCCAGCGAGTTCTGCACGTCGCGAAGGACTTGTTCGCACAGATGCAGCCCATCGATGAACACCAGATCGAACGGTTCCTGATTGATTCGAAAGAACTCGTCCGAATTCATGCGCAGCGTCCCGCCGCTGCATGGATCGACGCCGACTTTGTGCTCGGCCGCGACGGCATGGAAGGTCTGGTCTCCCCCGCAACCGATCTCAAGATAGGACTGGTAACCACGAGTTCCAATCAAGTAATTGAGCAATTGCAGGCGATTTTTTGGGCAAAGGCGCAGGCCGGGAACATCATCTACCGCCGGCCCGCGGCACAGTTCGACGTTGAGGGCCTCTGTTAAGGCGACATACTCTTGGGTCCATCGCAGCGGCTCGGGGATGTTCGTCGTCCGCCGCATCAAGTGCGGCACGTTCCGCATGAAGTGCGAACGATCGACCAACGGCTTCAGGTTCGTGCAAGAAGCCAGCGATTTGTTCGAGGCGCTCAAGGGGCGATCGACGAAACAGCGTTCGAACCCTGCCTGATGGAAGGTTTTTCCGGCCGACCAGTGAAAGGCCAGCACGCGCGGCTTCAATTGCGCGTTGCACTTGGCCAAGCCAGCGCGAGTCAAGGCATAGCCGTTCGTCGCAAAATCCGCATCCCATTTCCGAACAATCAAACGCTCCTGATGCGCCGACTGCTCAAAGCGGTCTTGAAACGGGACTGGGCGGTACAGCCCGTCGGGCCAGTGAAACGCATCGACGCCCGGCCGCCAACGTCGCCGCAAGACTTCCGCAATCTCGGGATGAAACCAGTCGTCATCGTCGACCGGAAGCACGATATACGGATCCGAGGCATCGAGCATCGCGACCAACTCCGGGCGACGCACGATCAGATCCAAATTGCGAACACGGGTCCAACTGAGTTCGGCGATCTCCTTGAGCCGCTGCCGATAGGCGAAATACGACATGGCGAAGGTGCGATTCCAAATCCGGATCGCTTGCAAGAATCCGGCTTTTTGCTCCGCGCTCATGCCGCGCGCCGAGTTGGAGAATTGCTCTTGCTGCAGAAAGCGGTCCTCGGTCATCGTCCGCCAATCGATGTTGGTCCGCACGTGCAGCGCTACCGGAATGGACACGTTATCCTCCTTCTTGCGCGGCTCGGTCCGCTTCGGACCTCGCCCCGATTCATTCCTCGAAAAACGTTTCCCACGCCGACGCGCGAAACTGATCTTTGAGTTCGTCGTAGTTGACGATGGCCTCGCGAAGCGTCCGATTCTCGAGTTTGGCCAACCGCAGGTCCGGCATCGGCTCGTCGGGAACCTCGACGAAATGCTGCAGGATTCGCCAATGGGACGCCAAGTCTCGAATAAGATCCTCGTAGGTGAAGTGGAGCGAGCTCCCGGCCGTCGCGGCGAGCGCCGAGAGTTCCGTCTCGACGAGGCGTGAATGCTCGAAGACATGCAGCAACTCTTTCGCGGCGAACTGCACGCGGGGCCGCGGACGACGCAGCGAAGCGTCGGCAATGTGCCACTGCTTGAGACGGTCGGCCGTCACATGGGAAAGATATTGGCTCAGCAGGTTCCCGCGGGTCAGCACCACGACGCGCAGATTGGGAAATCGCTGCCGGAGCTGCTCTTGGAGCGATGGAAACGGGCCGTCTCGTTTCAATTGATAGTGCAGCACCTTAAAGCCGACCGCGCCGATGCGGTCCGCGTACCCGTCGTGCCACACGTACTGGTCCAGCAGCATCTTTTCGGAGACCGTTGTCAGGGAGGCCAGATCCGGACGTCGCGGCGCCTTATCATGATCGAACGTGTCGAGCCAATAGCGCAGCGACCGAGCGCGGTCCCTGCCGTGACGAAATTCCGCCTGAAAATTCACGTTGAACAATTCCTGATAGTCGACGATGCAGGAATGCCCCCGCAGCATCCTGGTTAGGATCGTCGATCCAGTGCGGCCGTGCGATAACACGATGTACTTGCGATAGGGCTTCACCGGACCGGCTCACGTCAATAGAAAATGCCAATCGGGCTGGTCGCGAATGATTTCGTCGATCCCCGTCAGTTCGCGAACCAGCGACCGCGCGACTTCAAGCAATTGCGGATCGGTCTGAACGCGTTGAGGCCGGATGTAATGGGCCAGGCAAGGGTTGATATGCTGCAAGTCGAGCATTTCGTAGGCGATTTGCGACTTGTGGGCCGCCACCGCCAGAGATGCCTGTTCCTGATAGTAGCGCGCCTGGTCCAACGCGCCGGCGCGGTCGATGCGGCGAAAGCAGTCTTCCCATAAGCGGCTGAAATCCGCCGCCAACGCCGCGTCGATCGCCACGAAACTCGAATTGAACGACGGGGGAGCATACACATCGGCGCCTGCCTCGTCCGGCGGGGCCGGAACGCGAATCCGCAGGCTTGGCAGTTCCGCCCCCGCCGCCTGAAAGACCTGTTCCCACGCCGTCCCCACGTCGCGGCTGCTGACGAAATCGGCCCGCCGTGCGCTCAGCGGCGCTCGCAGATGCGGCGCCGGGAGAAATTCGCGTCGACCTATCTGGTCGCTGTCGAGCACGACCAACTTCTCGGCAGTCGTCGTCACGCGCAGCGAAAAAATCTTGTTGGTCAATAAGTAGGGAACTTCGCGGGACGGAGTTTCTTCAAGGATCTCGTTGCAGACCTTTGCAATACGCACTCCCAGCCGGCGCAGCAGTTCGAGCGTCGTCGGCCGGGGTTCGCCCAGCAACTCGATCGAAGTCGGGACCGCCGCAATCAACTCGAATTCGCCGCGCAGAAAGCGCTTGAGCGAGGCCGCCAGCAGCAGCGACTCGATTTCCAAGCGGCCTCGTTGGCAGATGAAGACGAACGCGAAATTGCGGAGGACTGGGTACCGCATGGGACGCTGGCTCGGCGACCGAAGAAGACAAGGACGATCCCGTGTTGCGCGCCGTCAATGTACCACGCGTAGGCAACCCGGGTAGTTGATTTGTTCGAAAAAGAAAGTCAATGATCGCTTGACATTGGCGGCGACAGGGCGGCACAATGCATTGCGTTCAGTTCGCAGTAGACGTTCAGTCCGCGGGCAAGCACGCCGCATTTCTTTGTTTGGCGAGTGCCATCGCCCGTGTAATCGGAGGGCGTGATTTGGCGTTTCGGTTGGGAACTCTCCCAACCATTTTCCATTGCACCATCGGGGAGGATCGCGCATGCGCCTGAGCATCATCATCGCGGCCTATAACGAAGGCGACGCGCTCGTCAAGACGATCCAGTCGTGCGTCGAGACCTGCATGGGACTCGATTACGAGATCGTCGTGGCCGACGACGCCTCGTGGGACGGCTCCGTGGACGAAGTCGAACGGCGGTTTCCGCGGCTCCGCGTGGTCCGCAACTTGGAGCGCCTCGGTCCGTCGCCCACGAAGGACCGCGGGGCCCGAGCGGCGGCCGGAGAGGTGCTGATCTTTCTCGACGGACACGCCAAGCCGGAACGCGGCGCGATCCGCCGCTTGGCCGACGACGTGCAGCGGCTGCAGGGCCGCGCCGTCGTGTCGCCCAGCATCGTTGCGCTCGACGCCGCCCGCTGGCGGAACGCGGCCGTGGCGAGCGGACACGGCTACCAAGTCGATCTGGAAGCCTTTCGCAGCACCTGGCTGCCGCTGGGCCGATTGCGCATCGTGCGCGAAGGGCCGCGAAAGTTCTACGAATCTCCGATCGCCATCGGCTGCGCGCTGGCCGTGACGCGCGAACTCTACGAGACGCTGTGGGGCTTCGATCCCGAGATGCGCTTTTGGGGCGTCGAAGACGTCGATTTCAGCCTGAAGTGCTGGCTGATGGGGTATCCGATCCTGCACGATCCCGAGGCGGTGGTGGGCCACCGCTTCCAGCGGTCGTTCGACAACTACAGCGTCCCGCTCGAACAGTTGCTGGCCAACCAACTACGGCTGGCCCGTAAGAATTTCACGCACTCGACGTGGGAGGCGTGGGTCGAGCGGCGCCGCAAACAGCACGGCGCCGACCTGGCCGACCACCCCGAGGGCTTGTGGACCTACGCCTGGCAGGTGTTCGAGTCGCGGCGCGAGAGCGTCGAGGAAGAACGGGCGCACTTGCTGGCCCGGCGGGTGCGCGACGAATTCTGGTACGCCGAGCGGTTCGGGCTGGATTGGCCCCGGCTACAGGAGGAAGAGCCTGGCGCCCAGGCTGCGCCGGACGCCCAGGGAGGACCGGGCGCCCTCGCCCGGCCCGGCAAAAAACTCCAGCCGCTGGCCCTGACTCCCAGCCCGTCGCCATCGCCGTCTCCATGTCCGACCTGTCCCGATCCGACCACCGGCTGCCACTGCGTCAGCACCTGCCCTTGCACGGAGGGGGTGACACGACGACGCCCATGGCGGCGCCGTTGACCGCCCAGCCCTGTGACGTGCAGCATATCAGCGGCGACAGCGGCCGCCCGGTACGCTATTTCAACGGCGAGATCCAACTCGCGACGACCGACCTTTCGGCCAGCGGTTTCGGCTTGGATTTCGGCCAGACGCGGATCTTTTCCAACCGCCTGGGCGGGGACGTCGATTACGGCAACGGCTATAATTGGCTCGTGCGACAGTTGCCGCAACTGGTGGAACAAGCGGCCGGTACGATCATGGTCTTGCGCGGCACGCGCTCGGCGCTCTGGTTCGATCTGGTGGGCGACGCCTACGTCGGCCGCTACGGGACGAAGTTCACGCTCGCGCACGACGCGATGGCCGGCACGTTCGCGCTGGCCGCCCCCAACGGCGAAATCACGCTCTTCAACGATTTCGATAGCGGCGCCACTGCCGGGCTCTACAAGAGCCAAAGCACGGCCGGCGGGCAGCTAATCCAGGTCACCAGCTACGCCCCTTCGACGGCGCTCGGTATCGGCGAGGTGCAGCGAAGTTACACGACCGGCGGCGTGACCACCGTCGAGTCGTTCCTCTACAATTTCACCGGCTTCGACCTGGCCAGCGTCACGCTACGGCGGCAGGTCGGCGGCGGCGCCTGGCAAAATATCCGCCGGGCGGTCTACGCCTACTACGGCGTCGGCGCCGCGCACGGCCTAGCCGGCGATTTGCAATCGGCGACCGTGCAAACTTGGGACGGCAGCGCGTGGCAGACGATCGATAACCACTACTACCGCTATTGGACGACCACCGGCGGCGGCGCGCTGGCGCATTGCCTGAAGTACGTCGTCAATAGCGCGGCCTACGAGCGGATGGTCGCGGCCGGTCTGAATCCCCTCACCGCCAGCGACGCCCAACTGGCCGGCTACGCCGATTTGTATCTTGAATACAACGCCGATCGCCGCGTGACGCGGGAAACCGTCGACGGCGGCTTGTACACGTATCGCTTCTCCTACGCGGCCAACCATAACCCGACCTACGTCGACGGCTACAACAACTGGCACACGAAGACCGTCGAGACGCGGCCCGACGGCGGCATCAACACGGTCTACACGAACTACGTCGGCGACGTGATCTTGAAGCGCCTCTCCCAAGGCGCTAATGCCTGGATCGAGGCCGTTAAGTTCGATTCCAACGCCAACGTGCTGCAATACGCCTATCCGTCGGCCGTGACCGGCTTCGACGATACACACAACGACTTGGCCATCGCCTACCGTGCCGCAAGCGGCCTGATCCGCACGTACAGCTATTACGGCTCGACGGCGCCGGGGTATACGCAAAGCGAATCGGTGCAGCAAGGCTCCGGCGGCACGCCCGTCTTGCTCAAAGAGTACGAATATACGCAGCAATCGGGCGGCGGCGCGACGGTCTATCCGACCACTGCCGTCACCGTCTACCGCGACGACGCGGCCGCGCAACCGATCATGACCAGTTTTGGTTACACGTTCTACAGCGGCACGACGGCCGTGCAGCAGCGGACCACAACATTGCCGGTTGTTCCTGCATCGCAAAACGGCTCCGGCATCGCCGATACCCGCGTCAAGCAGTTCGACCAATGGGGTAATCCCGCCTCCATCACCGACGAGCGGGGGACCGTGACCGCGTTCACGGTCGATATCGTCACCGGCGGCGCCACGCGGCGCACCGACGACGCCACGGGTATGGCGCTCGTCAGCGATTTCACGCTGGACAACCTGGGCCGGACCATCCAGCAACTCGGCCCGTCGCACACGGTCGACCTGGGCGGCACGGCCACCGTGGTCCGCACGGCGACTTGGACGGTCTACGACGACGTGAATCAAGCGGTGCGCAGCGCCCGAGGCTACGCCACCGGCACTTCGCCCAGCTACAGCTATACGCTCGTCAACCCTGTTTCAATAGCCATCATGGACGGCGACGGCAACGTCACCGACCAAGCTCGGGCCACGCGAGCCAGCACCTCCGGCCCGCTTTTACCTAGCGACACATTTGCCCAATCGAGCTACGTCCGCTGGACGCACAACGTCTACAACGACAATGACCAACCCACGACCGCGCGCGTCTATTTCTCAATCCCGACCAGCGGGGACGGTGCGAAAGGCACGAACTACAACGAGCAAGATTTCGGCTATGATTCGCTGGGAAGGCAGAACAAGGTCGTCTCCGGCGGAGGGACGATCACCCGCACGGTCCACGATCCTCGCGGATTGGCCCTTTCCGTCTATGTCGGCACCAACGACACGGGTGCCACCGACACCGATCCGACGGGCGGGGGCGCGGCCGGCAACAACATGGTCGCCGTCACGATCAACCAGTACGACAGCGGCGCCTCGGGCGGCGACGGCAACCTGACGCAACAGAGCCTGCCGGTCGATTCCAACGCGGCGAACAATCGCGTTACGGGCTTTCAGTACGATTGGCGCAATCGGCAAGCGCAGGTCAACTTGCCGCAAGATTCGTATCAGGTCAATACGTTCGACGCGCTCGATCGCGTAGTTCAGGTCGATCTCCGCTCGCAAGCGACGAACAATCCCATCGGCCGCACAGCGGCCAATTACGACAATCGCGGCAGGGCTTACCAGTCGCTCCGCTACGGAGTCGATCCCGCTACGGGAGCGGTTAGCAACGTGTTGACCGACAATACTTGGTACGATCCGGCGAGCAACGTGCTTCTGCAATTGCCTGCCGGATCGAGCGCCTTCACGAAATCAGTCTACGATGCGGTCGGCCGCCGGACGGCTCAATACGTCGGTTTTTACGCCGGATCGATTAGCTATTCACAAGCCGTTGACATCAGCGGCGCCACGATCGTCAAACAGAGCGAGATGGCCTGGGACGAGGCGAGCAACGGCATACAGACCATGGAGCGACAACGATTTCACAACGCCACGGGCCTGGGATCATTGACGCAACCCGGCGGACTACAACCTCAGGCCCGCGTGACGTACACGGCCAAGTATCCCGACGGCACCGGCCGCAAACAGGCGATCGCCGACTATGGGACAAATGGCGACATTCCTCTCACGCGATCGCCGACGGTTCCTGTCAGTTCGGACGCGGTGCATGTCCGCCTGTCGCATTATAACGATCGCGGTGAGCCATACCAATCTATCGACGCCAAAGGCACGGCCAATCGAGCCACCTTTGATGACGCGGGCCGTCGAACTCAGTTGATTCGCAATTACCAGGAAGGCCAGCCTTCCACCGGCGATGTCAACGTCACTGTTGAGTGGACTCATACGGCTGACAACGAAATGGCTACGGCGAAGGCTCTCAACACTGTCACCGGCGATCAGCTCACCGTGCTTAACTATGGCACGACTCTTGGCACGTCCGACGTCGCCCGTAACGACGTGCTGTCTTCCACCGTCTACGCGGACGGCGGCGCGGTCAGCTACCTCGTGAACCGCCAGAGCGACCGCAAGCAGCTTGCCGACCAGAACGGCACGGTCCATGCATTCGATTTCGATCTCTTGGGCAGGCAAATCTTCGATCGGGTCACTGCGCTGGGCACAGACATTGACGGTACGGTCCAGCGGATCAGCCGCACCTACGAGGTCCGCGGCCTGTTGCAGAACGTGACCAGCTACTCCAGCCCAACGGTCGGTTCGGGTGCCGTGGTCAACGACGTGCAACGGGTCTACGATTCTTTTGAGCAGCCGGTCACGGAATATCAGGAGCATAACGAGGCAGTTGATCCCTCAACTTCGGTCAAGGTTCAATACCAGTACGCGGACGGCTCCGCCAACACCATCCGTCCCACGGCGATGGTTTATCCCAACGGGCGACTTCTCCACATGGACTACGGCGCGTCAGGCGGAATCGACGATGCTTTGAGCCGGATTGCAAGCCTGATCGACAACGATGGAACGACGCACCTGGTCGATTACACGTATATCGGCGGCGGTACGTTCGTCCAGTCGGCCTCGCCTGAGCCGCAAATCGCCTGGTCGCTCATCAACGGCAGCGGCATCGACCCGTACACTGGCCTCGACCAATTCAACCAGATCGCCGACAACCGCTGGTACAGCGCGGCCACCAACGCGGATCTCGATCGCATCCAGCACGGCTACGATCGCGCCGGTAACCGACTCTATCGCAAAAATGCTGTCGCCGAGGCTGCCGGTGTCTATCTCGATGAACTTTACGCTTACGATGGTCTTTACCGTCTCGCTCGGCTTGACCGCGGCCAACTCAACGCCACAAACAGTGGAATCGTCTCCGGCACGGAGAATTTCACACAAGCTTGGGGTCTCGACGCAACCGGCAATTGGGCAACCTTCGATGAAGCCGCCACAGGCGGCCCGTGGACGCTTCAGCAAGCGCGCACAAGCAATACGGTCAACGAGATCACAAACATCACCGGCGGCGGTTGGATTGTTCCCACCTATGACAACGCGGGGAACACAACCCAGTTTCCGCACCCGAGCACCCCGTCTACCGCGGATCAGGCAACCTACGACGCCTGGAACCGCACGATGTCTGTCTTCAGCGATGGTTCTCTCGCCCAGCAGAACGGCTACGACGGCGAAAATCGGCGTCTCACCAAGCTCACCGCCGAAACAGTGAGGCACTACTATTTCAGCAGCCAGTGGCAGTCATTGGAAGAGCGCCTCGGCTCTTCAACATCTGCCGACCGCCAATTTGTTTGGGGGCTGCGGTACATCGACGACCTTGTGTTGCGCGACCGCGGCGGCGAGCGCCTGTACGCAATGCAAGATCCGAACTGGAACATAACTGCAGCTTGCGACGCGACGGGCACAGTGAAGGAGCGCTACGGCTATGCGCCCTACGGAGCGCCGACCTTTTTCAGCGCTGCGTTTGTACTATTGTCATCGTCAGCGTTCGATTGGGAGAGGCTGTTTGGGGGGTATCGTTCGGATCCCGAAACAGGCCTCTACATCGCTCGTGAGCGTTACCTCCAATTCGCTCTCGGCCGCTGGCTCGCGACGGATCCTGCCGGCGACGAGGGCGACAATCTATACCTCTACGTCTCGAACAACCCACTCATATCGACTGATCCGAGTGGACTACGGCAGCAAGATCCGGATAAGCCCTGCAATATGTGTCTGTGTTGTTCGCCGCTCCCCTTCGACCCCAACACCGGTAAGGGTTTGTGCCCAAACGGTCCGAAGAAACAGCAGGCTTGTCACTGTTTTGTTCGCACGACCAATAACATGACCAATAACGACAAAGCTTGTTACAAGGGCACGCGAATTGACTATCACGGCGGATTTGATCCGGAAGCAAATCAAACGGCCTGCTGCAACTGCTTGCCATTTTTGCAGTCTTTTCCGGTGGACTCGCCGCTCGCAAAGAAGCTCAGTTCGTTGCCCACGGGCACGACGTGCATCAAGGTGGGACAAGGCGCGCCGTGTGGCCAACTTAATGATTGTTTGAACGCAGCGGCCACGCGATTGCATGCTGAAAGATTGTGCTATGGGTTTTGTACGCCGCCAAATTCAAATACGTTCGCGTTTGAGTACATAAACAACTGTCTCGAGTTGATCGCCAACGCCCCCCCCGGTCCTCCGGCTGCGCCCGCGGGAATAGCGCAAGGGTGCCGGGCCGGGGCACCGGGGTACGGCGGTTTGACGGGTAACGAGATGAGTGCGACAAATTGCCCACCCCCCCCGGATAACCGTTAGGTTGATTTTCACATATTTGTGGTTTCATGACAACTTGCCGATGCCACCACGACAGACGACCTTTGAACGGCGCCGCCGGAGTCCGCCGTGGGTGGCGGCGCTGGTTGCGAGGCCCCCAACGCGTTACCGGGTGCCGCCTAAGGTCACGAGTCATAACGCTCATTGTCCTGATCATGGTCGCAGCGCCGATCGTGCTCGCGAATTTCGCTCCCAGCGACCTCAGGCACTGGGGCTTCCCCATGACTCCTGTGCCGACAGAATTCGAGTACGGCTGGCCGTTGATCTGGTACTGGCGCGACTTGGCTCTCAAGCCGGGAGACATTCAACCCAAATGGTATGTGGTGCGCTACGGCTGGCTGGGTCTGGTCGGCAATCTGGCGATCTGGTCCGTCATATTGGCGGCGACAGGGACCGCGAGCGAGTTGCTGCAGCGACGTTATCGGCTTCCATTGCATTGGAGTCTTCGGAGAATGTTGGCGGCGGTCGCCGTCATCGCCGTGCTGTGCGCCTGGTGCGTAAGCCTCCGGCACCGGGCCAGCGTCCAGGATCCGCTCATCGCCGAGATCGAAGGAGAGGGCGGTCTTGTCACCCTGGAACGTTGGGGACCGAAATGGCTCGATCTCGTCGGCGCCGAACGGTTCCGTCGGCGAATCGTCGGCGTGCAGTTGTACAATTACGACAACAGCACGCGCGGGGGCCTTCTCAATCGTCTCGGCAGGTTGCCGGGATTGCGATCTCTCTACATCGACGCTGACGTATGGACGCCCGAAATGGTCGCCGCTCTGGACGACCTCCGGCAGCTTCGAGCCTTGCACCTTAGCGGAATTGGCACGACCCACGATGACTACGACGATCGCTTTCCGCACGAAATCTTTGCGGTCGTCGGCAAACTGAGGCAGCTTCAAGTCCTCAGCGTGAGTTGCCGTTTAATCAGCCCCGACAGCCTTCGGCGCCTGGCCGACTTGACCAGCCTCAGATCGCTCCGCCTTGTAATCGAGTACAACAGCGAAACGGAACAAGAGATTCAACACCTTGTGGCCGTTGGCAAGCAGCCTACGCTCGCGAATTTGCCTGTATTGCCACGCCTCGAATTCATGGGGTTCTACAGCGGGCTAGTTCGTGCCGAGGATCTGCGCCATCTTGCCTCATTCCGTCGCCTGAAGGCGCTCGATCTAAATCCGGAGTTCGTGACCGATGGCGCCTTAGTGGAATTGGCATCCCTGGAATCCCTTGAAGAACTGGCGATCGGCGATGGACTTGTATCGGCGCGGGGGCTTGAATCGTTGGCCTCTCTAAAGCGGCTCGCGAGATTACATATCCCGTCCCACTTTCTTAATGAGATGACGCCGCTCCAGGTTACCGGTAACCGTTCACGCCCCGGCGTAGCCGGGGCGAAAACTGCTCTTCGCGCATGAGGCGAAATCGGCGAAATAGTCGGTATGTTGCCGCCGCAAGCGCCGATTACGCCCGAACAACTGCAGGCATT
>Ga0307374_10003953_pt1 | contig 25013 bp, 28 predicted proteins | sample OX3MG_FD_202532 | JGI IMG/M metagenome (GOLD analysis project Ga0307374, IMG submission 202532) | Soil microbial communities from Risofladan, Vaasa, Finland - OX-3 | ecosystem: Environmental > Terrestrial > Soil > Coastal area > Acid sulfate soil | place: Finland: Risofladan, Vaasa | collected...
CGCCGCGGGGATCCTGCTCGTACGTCCAGGGGCGGGCGATCGACTCCGGCAGGCTGAGTGACGCCTCGCTCGTCGCAATCCCGTGCTCACGTGCCTGGGCGCCGGTGAGGCCGACGGTTGCGACCTCTGGATCGGAGAACACGACGCGCGGGATCGCGTCGTAGCTGGCGCGGGCGGGAGCTCCTGCGATATCGGCAGCTGCGACACGTCCTTGGTACATGCCGACGTGCGTGAACGGCATCACGCCTGTGACGTCGCCGATCGCCCACACACCGTCCGCTGCGCGGCAGCGCTCGTCCACGGTGATCCCGCGCGGGCCGGGGGTCACGCCGACAGCTTCCAAGCCGAGGCCGGCGACGCGTGCTCGCCGCCCGACCGCGACGATGACTTCGGCGCCGCTTACTACCTCTCCGCTTGAGAGCTTGACCAGGCGCTGGCCATTTGACGTCGTGACGCTGACCGCGTGCTGGTCGAGGCGCAGTTCGATGCCCTCGGCGCGCAGTGTCTCCTCGATCAGTTCGCCGACGGCAGGCTCCTCGCGCGGTAGCAGCCACGTGTGGCTGTGCACGAGGGTGACTGACACGCCTAGACGTCGCAGGAGCTGGCTCAGCTCGACCCCGACCGGGCCGCCGCCGAGCACCACGACGCTGCCGGGCAACTCGGCGAGTGTCGTCGCCTCTCGGTTGGTCCAGTAGCCGGCGTCTGCCAACCCATCGATCGCGGGGATCACCGACTCGCTCCCGGTGGCGATGATGATCCGGTCCGTGCGCAGCGTTTGCCCACCCACGTTGATCGCGCCTGGACCCACGATCTTCGCCTCTCCCTTGTAGACGTCGATCCCGTCGGCCTGGTAGCCGGCGACCTGTTTTGAGTCGTCGAGCCCGCGGATCATGTAATCGCGGTACGCAGCGACCTTCGCCCACTGCAGATCGGGGCGTGTCAGGCCTGCTGCTCGCTCGGCCTCCGCCCTCGCCTCAGGTGGCCGCAGCAACGTCTTGCTCGGGATGCAGGCCCAGTACGCGCACTCACCCCCGACAAGCTCGCGTTCGACCAGTGCCACGCGTTTGCCCTGCTTGCCGAGCCGTGAGACGGCGACCTCGCCGGCCGGGCCGGCCCCGATGACGATCGCATCGTAGGAGCTGTGCATCGGTCCTCCTGTCAGGGATGAGTTTGGCGGCGGTAGGGGTCGGTTGCCTCAGGCCGCGCCGCCGAGGTTGCGTAGCCCGAGCGACTTCTCGATCTTGCGCTTGGGGAGAGCGCCGACGGTTTGACGGACGGGCACGCCATCCTGGTACAGGACGAGAGTGGGAATGCCCTGGACTCCGGCGCGCACCGCCAGGTCGGGCTCTTCGTCGACGTTGACCTTTCCGACGACGAGGTTTCCCGCTCGCTCCCCCGCGATCTCCTCGACGAGCGGGCTCACCGCTCGGCAGGGACCGCACCACGGCGCCCAGTAATCGACCAGCACCGGCGTTCCAGAGCGAACCACCTTCTCGTCGAAGTTCTCGCTCGTGAGCGTGATCACGTTGTCCATGTCGTCCTCCTTGTCGTGCTTGTTGTCGTGTATGAGACCGGGCGCACCGGCTCGAGGATTCGGTCGCGCGAATGCGCTGCCGCGCCAAGGGGGAATCCTTGGCCCCTGGAACGGGTCAAACAGTCGAGATGACAGAGCGGACCCACATGCACCGATCGCAGCGAGATGCGCGATGCCGTTGCAGCTAAACCCCATCCGGCGGCACCGCGCGCGTTGCCGACAGACCCGTGAGCTCATGTCCGAGTACCTGGACGGCGAGCTCGACGCGGCGACGGAGGCAGCGGCGCGACGGCACGTCAGGCGCTGCCCCAGCTGCCGGCGGATGCTCGCGAGCCTACGGCGCACGATCGAGGGCCTGCGCGGCTTGGGCCGTAGCGAGACGGTGGCGGGTCCGTGACCGCCGACCGCGAATCCTCTTCACCTCGGCGACGGTCCAAGAAATGTCCACCACCTCGGGAGAAGCCATGACAACCCTGACCAGAGCAATTCGCCGACTCGTCGGCGGCGAGGCGTCCGGGACAACCGGGCCCATGGAGGCGAGCTGGCGGGGCGTCACGATCGCCAGAAGCGATCGCACGCTGGTGGTCGAGGGCCACCACTACTTCCCGCGAGACGACGTCGATCCACGTTTCCTGGAGCCGAGCGCCCATCAGAGCGTCTGCCCCTGGAAGGGCGTGGCGAGCTACCACGACGTCGTCGTCGACGGCGAGCGCAATCAGGGAGCGGCGTGGTACTACCCGACCCCGAGCCCCGCCGCGGCGACCGTCAAGGACCGCGTCGCATTCTGGCGCGGCGTGAAGATCAAACGGGCCTCCCCACCTGACACCGATTCGTAGACGTGATCTGAGCCGAAGCGAATCGAATCGCGAGCGGCCGGGTCAAACCCGTGGGCCAGGCGACAACCGGTCCCCGCCGGCTGGCGCGATCAACCGCGTCAGCCGGCGGAACATCTGCGCCGCGCGCTGGCAGACGAGCGGCGGATGGGCGGGACGTTGGTTGACGCGGTATCCGCGAGAACGGGCAGGAGGGAACGATGACCAGTAGCCGGCGAAGCCGGGATCGGCGACGGAGCGTGAAGGCCGGACACGCTAATGGCGAGGCACGGGCGAAGCGCCGTGAGCGCCGCATCTACATTGGGACTGGGCTGGTGCTTCTCGTCCTCGCGGTCGTAACTGTCGTGATCGTGAGCTCCCGCGGAAGCAGCAACGGCGGCCTGTCGCTGACGCCGGTGACGTCGCGGCCCGCCGCGGCGAAGTCGCCGCCGCTGTCGCCGAGCGCTGCGGCCGAGCTCGTAGCGAACACGCAGTCCGCGAACCAGATACTGCTGAGCGCCACAATCCAGGCCAAGCTCGCGCAGCTCCGTGGTGTGCCGGTCGTGGTCAACCAGTGGGCTTCGTGGTGCTCGAACTGCCGGGCGGAGTTCCCGTTCTTCCAGACAGCCGGCCGCGTCTACGCGCGACGCGTCGCCTTCGTCGGCCTGGATTCGGAGGATTCGCGAGCGAACGCGGTCTCGTTCTTGCGCCGGTTCCCCGTCGACTACCCGAGCGTGTTCGACCCGAGCGCGTCGCAAGCCCAGAGCCTCGGAGGCGGTCAAGGGTGGCCAACGACGATCTACCTGAACGCGGCGCACAAGATCACGTTCGTGCACGAGGGCGCATACCCGACGCTCGCCTCGCTTGAGCAGGACATCGTCAGCTACGTGTGATGTCTCAAGCGCTGGGCGCCGTGCTGGTGATCGCGGCGGCGCCCGTCGATCCGGCGAGCAGCGTCGGGGTCTTTGCAGCGATCGTCGCCGGAGCGGTCTCCTTCCTCTCCCCGTGCGTCCTCCCGCTTGTGCCCGGCTACCTTTCGACGGTCATCGGCGTTGCCCCGAGCGAACTCGGACACGCGCGCAGGCGGCGCGTGCTCATCCCGAGTCTCGTGTTCGTCGCGAGCTTCTCGACCATTTTCATCCTGCTCGGTGTCGGCGCCACGCTGCTCGGGTCGTCGTTCGCGGCGCACCGCCAAGTGCTGGACAAGATCGCGGCGGGATTGATCATCGCGCTGGGAGCGGTGTTCGTCAGCGCACCGTTCATGGGTGCGCTTGGCCGGTCCTGGCATGTGCCGGCGCTCCTCCAGCGTGCGGGCCGCGGCGGACCGGTCGTCGCGGGCGCGGCGTTCGCGGTGGCCTGGACGCCCTGCGTCGGCCCGACATTGGGCGCCATTCTCAGCGCCGCGGCGCTGTCGAGCTCCGCGCTGCACGGCGCGGTCCTGCTCGCCTTCTACTCGGCCGGTCTCGCGATTCCCTTCCTGGCGACCGCGCTTGCGTTCGAGCGGATGACGACGGTGTTCCTGGTTGTCAAGCGCCATTTCGCGGTCGTGATCGCCGGGGGTGGCGTGGTGCTGGTCGCCATGGGCGTGCTCATCTGGACCGGCGAGCTGTTCCAGCTGAACATCGAGGCCCAGCAGGTGCTCGACGGCCTCGGCCTCAACGTGTTCAACAGCCTGTGACGCGCCAGCCTCGTTGTGCTTGGCCCGTCAGACGCGAGAACCGCCGAATGCCAACACCCACGTCGAATTGTGCAAGGGAGACACCATGAACAAGATTGCCGTTCTGCTGCTCGCCGACACGGAGACACCTGAGGCGCGCGGCCGGCTCGCCAATGCGCTCGTGCTCGCGAAGGAGTGCGTCGACGCGGGCGACGAGATGCAGCTCATTTTCGACGGTGCAGCGACGAAATGGATCCCGCAACTCGCGGACCCCGAGCACAAGCACCATCGCACGTTCCTGAGCGTCCGCGACCGGACCGGGGCGTGCCTGTACTGCGCCCGCGCGTTCAATGTCCTCGACGGAGTGAAGGCCGCGGGGGTTGCTGAGCTCGACGACTACCGCGATCACCCGAGCCTGCGGCAGCTCGTCAGCGACGGATACAGCGTCATCTCCTTTTGACCGCCGCTCAGCGGGAAGGCTCCGACGGTGGGCTTGCGGGTCGTTCACCGCCTTCTCTGAGCAGGTCCTTCAGCGGGGCGTAGCCGCCGGCTGCGAGCCGACGCCCGGCCACGTCGAAGTAGTCAGGGCCGGCAGTGATGCCGAGGCCGTCGACGAGGCGGTTCATGAAGTTGAACAGCGCGCACACCGACACCGCGTCATACAGCGCCCGCTCGTCCCACCCCGCGTCGAGGACCCGTTCAGCATCCGCGGGTGCGACTCGGCCGGGGTCGAGAGTGAGCTTGCGGACGTAGCCGAGGAGCACCCTCATCGGCTCATCGACAGGCCCTGTATCGAGGTCGGCCAGCAGGGCTGTCAGGGTGCCGGCGGGCACTCCAAACCTTTCGGCTGTCGCGGTGTGCACGCCGTGGCAATACGCGCAGGCATTGAGGCCTGAGACGTAGGCGGCGATCAGCTCGCGTTGGTCCGCGCGCAGCGGGGAGGGTCCGCGCATGAGCACCTCGTGGTAGTCGAGCAGCGGGACGGCGGTATCGGGGAACGCCTCGAACACGTCCAACAGGGTCGCGGTAGGAGGTAACGACGGTATGTAGGGCATCACAAACTCCTCTGCTCGTAGCCGGGGTCGTCGACGCCAATTAGACCGAGCCCGCGCGATTTGGACTCCGTGTCCGCGTGCTTGGCGTTGCGCCGTATTGCTTCGGTCCTTCGCGAATCGTTTCCGCGTCCGCTTGAGTCAGATGGTTGTGGACAGTGAGCAGACAACGGCGAGTGTGGCGACCCAGCGGGCGCGAGCCACTGGAGGTCCGCGGCTCGCAACAGTGATGGCGGAGAACGATCGGCTCAAGACGCAGCTCCGTCGCGCCCGGGCCACCAGCGACGGGTTGCAGCTTGCGCTCGAGGCGCTGCGGCGGCGGGCGACGGTCTTGCAGGGTCAGAACGCGCACTTGAGCGACCGGTTGAGTCGACTCTCGCTTGAGAAAGCACGCGACCGAGGTCCGGCGCCGCCCCGTCGCAGAGATCCAGTCGTATCCTCCTGAGGGCGGCGCGAATCGTCCGGACCGGAACGCGGGTCCAACGTCGGTGCAGACCCACACGTCGACGCATACGGAGGGGACATGGCAATTCCAACTGAGCAGATCGGCAGCCTTCCGCGACCGCGCGAGCTCATCGATGCGATCCAGGCGGGTGCCGCGGTCGGGCCGGGGCGGCTTGAGCAGCTGTATGACCGGGCTTTGCGCGACACGATCGAGCAGCTCGAGGCGGCGGGCTCGCCGGTGGTGACCGATGGTGAGCAGACCAAGCCGAGCTTCGTCACCTATCCGCTGGTTGGGCTCGGCAATCTCGCGCCGGACGGAGTGGTGATCCCGTTCGAGGACGGGCACACGCGGCAGCTCCCGCGCCTCACCGGGGGCCCGTTCCGCTACGCGCTGCACGCAGGCACCTATCTTGCGAGGGCGCAGTCGATCGCGCGCGTGCCGGTCAAGCAGGCGGTGATCGCTCCGTCGGCGCTGAGCCTCGTGTATCCCCAAGACGGCGTCGACGGATATCCGCGCGAGGAGTTCCTGACCGATCTCCTGCGCGAGGCCGAGGCGGACATTCGCGGCTGCTTGGACCGCGGTGCGCATGTGGTGCAGCTCGACTTCACGGAGGGACGTCTGTCGTTGAAGCTCGACCCCAGTGGTCAGCTGCTCGGGTCGTTCATCGAGTTGAACAACCGCGTGCTCGGGCGATTCGGCGAGAATGACCGTAAGCGGATCGGGATCCACGTGTGCCCCGGCGGCGACCAGGACTCCGTGCACAGCCTTGACGTGCCGTACTCCGCACTTCTCCCGAGCCTGCTTCAGCTCAAGGCGGGCAATTTCTACGTCTCACTCGCGAGCGAGGCGGATCCGCGCGCGGTTCTTGAGGCCATTCGGGATCATGCCGAGCCGCACCAGCGGATCTTCGTCGGCGTGATCGACCCGATCGATCCTCGGGTCGAGACCGCCGAGGAGGTCCGCGATCGGATCCTGGAGGCGGCGCAATTCATCCCGGCGGATCGCCTCGGCACGACGGACGACTGTGGCTTCGCGCCGTTCGGGGACGACATCTCCACGTCGCGGGAGACGGCGTTCGCGAAGATCCGCGCGCGGGTCGAGGGGACGACGTTGGCATCGGAGCGGCTCGGCGTATAGCCGGCATGGTCGCCGGGTGGACTGCCTCCTCGGATATCCAAACGTATCAGCGTCCGCTGACTGGTTTGCGACGTACCTCGGGGCGGGCGCAGACGACGACGTGCCGTCGGTGAGCGCTGAGGCTGCGCCGGCGCAACGGCCATCCCACCCACGGGATCTAGGCTCACCCCCGGGCGTGCGGATACAACCGGGCGAGGCGCGCGGGCGACACTCCAGCGAGGTAGAGCCAGCGGATGGCGACCCAAGAAGCGACGGTTCTTATCAGGCCGAACTGCTTCCACCGCCGGGCGGAGGTGATCGCCGGGCCGGCCAGGCAACGAGTGCGTCCGGCGCGCTCGAGCCGTCGGACGAGGTCGTAGTCCTCCATGATCGGCAGCGGCAGGAAACCGCCGAGTTCGCGGAACGCGGGTTCCCTGATCCAGATTGCCGAGTCGCCGTAGTAGACGCCGGCTCGTCGCTGGAGCGAATACCAGGTTCCGAGGATCCGGGAGAATCGATCGCCGCCGTCGAAGTGGAGCGCGAAGTTGCCGCCCAGAACTTCTGGGTCAGCGAGTGCAGAGGTGATGCTGTCGTGCGCGCCTTGCGGGAGGCGCGTATCCGCATGGAGGAAGAGCAGCACGCCAGAGCGTGCAGCTTCGGCGCCCGCGTTCATCTGGAGCGCGCGTCCGCGGCCGGCCTGGATGACACGAGGACGGGACGGATGCCGGGCGGCGAGGGTGACCGTGTCATCGCGCGAGCCCGCGTCAACGACCAGGACATCCCACGAGCCGGGCAGGTCTGCGAGATGGTCGAGGAGGCCGGTGATCGCGAGCGCCTCGTCGAGGACAGGCACGATGACCGATATCTGGTCCTGCGCGGTCATGCGGTCACGAGCGCGACGCCGAGCGCGCGCCGTATTGGTTCTGGGAGGTCTGGGTCGCCGAGCAGGGCGATAGCGTCGGCCGGCACGTCGAGGTCACGGACGGAGTCGAGGGTACAGGCGACCCGTCCATGATCCGCGATGGCTTTGAAGGTCAGCGCCAGAACGTCGGGGCCCCCCCACGCCTCGGGCGGGAGGTCGAACGCGCGGAGCAGCGGGCGAGACAGAGATATCAGCGCGTAGCCACCGTCGAGCGCGGGAACCAGGCACGCGTCGTTGCGGGCGGCGAGCGCCTTTTCCGCTGCGTAGAGGTGCGCTTGACCGAGCTGCGGCGCGTCGGTGCCGATGACGGTCACGGCGCTGGCGCCCGTGCGGAACACTCGTTGGGTCGCCTCACGCAAGCGGGCGCCAAGGTCGCCTTCGCCCTGGGGAAACATGTGGACGGTCGGGGGAACGAGTTGCGAGATCTCGTCGCGAGAGTCGGGCGGTGTGTGGGCCAGCCAGACGTCTCGCCCGGACCGGTCGGCCCATGTGACGGTGTGGCGTATGAGCTCGGCTTGGAGCCGCGCGCAGCCGTGAGGCCCAAGCATGGGTTCGAGTCGCGTCTTGGTCGCGCCGGCTCTCGGGGCGCGGGCCATGATGAGCACCGCGCTCATACCGCGCACCGGAATGCCGCCGGGAGCGAGCCGTCGGCTTGGCGCAAGGTGAGGAATCGCTCGACGACCATGCGTTTCGCTTTGCGCAGCGGGAGCACGCCCGGCGCGACGAGGAGGTCGGGGCTCGTCTCGCGATCGCCGCCGATCGGGTGCCAGTGGACGCCGTCGGCGGTCACCGTGAGCTCCGGTGCGAGCATCGCGTCGTCGACGTCGATCCCGTCGGTTTGGTCCGCCGCGAAGCCTCGCCGGACAAGCGGCCGTACTGCGAACGCGTCGCCGACGACATCGAGGTCGGCGAGGGCGGCGCGCAGCGGCTCGACCTCGCGGGCGTTGTCGGGCGTCTCGGTCATCGCGACGCGCACCGGTAGTGCGAGTTCGCGCGCGAGGCGGATCCCGTCCATCGTGCGCTCGAATGAGCCCGTGCCTCTCCATGCGTCGTGGGTCGCCGGGTCGATGCCGTCGAGCGAGGTCTGGATCACGAGCCGGGGCCGCCCGGTGAGCCGAGCGAGCTCGTCGCCGCGTCTGCCTGTGAGCAGCATCGCGTTGGTCAGCACGACGGTGTCGATGCGCGCGCTGGCGTAGTCGAGCATCGCGACGATGTCGGGGTCCATGAACGGTTCGCCGCCGGTCAGGTAGAGCTCCTGGAACCCTTCCTGTACGGCTTCGTCGACGAGCGAGCGAACTCTCGCGAGGCCGAGCTGGCGCCGGCGGGCTCTCGGTGAGGACGCGACGACGCAGTAGTCGCAGGAGAGGTTGCAGTGGAAGTTGGTGTAGAGCCAGAGCCGCGGGGGGAAGGCGGCGCTGCCGAACAGCTCGACGACGGGACGCGCATCGTCGTCATTGGCGGCGGGCGCTGCCCAGCCGACGCCGTCCGCGGCCCAGTCGGTGTCGAGCGAGCCGCGGTAGATCTGGTATCGCCCTCGAGCGCGCTCAAGCGCTGGCACGATCTCCAGGCAGGTGGTCCACCAGCCGGTCTCGATCGTCTCGACGAATGCGTCGGGCAGGCCCGCGGCTCGCATCGAGGCGGCTTGGGCCTGCCATGGATACTCAAGCGGGACGAGTTCCGCACGGGCGTCTCCGTCTGTCAGGTCGAGGATGGCGTACCACGTCCGGGGGCTCCCGTCGTTTGCGGGGCGCCCGACCGTCCCGACGTTGACGACGAGGCAGCGGCCGATCTGGCGCTGCCATGGGATCCCGGTGTGCGTGCAGAGTAGGACGTCGGCGCCGCTGATGGCGACCCGCATCGCGAGCTCGTCGTCGGTGAGTGACTCCCACATGAAGTCGTTGATCGCCAGCGGGGATCCGTGGACCATGTGGACATCGACGGAGTCGATGGTCTCGCGATGCTCGAGCGGGAGGCTGCGCATCCAGGCTGCGAAGTCGGGGGTCGTGTGGGCGAGGGTGTGGTCGTAGATGAGTTGGGCGTAGTGGTTGTCGCGCGGGTCGGTGTAGCCGCATCCGCAGTCGGGGTCGCCGCGCCCGATCGCGACGTCGTAGTTGCCGGCGATGCATTCCACCCCGGCGTCCAGGAGCAGCGGCCACAGGGCGTTGCAGTCCGCGCCGAAGCCGCCCAGATCGCCGAGGCAGAAGATCCGTTCGCAGCTGCGGACGCGGGCGTCGTCGAGCATCGCCGCCAGGGCGAACGGGTTGGAGTATGGCCCGCCGCAGACGGCGATCCGGGTCACGAGCTCACCGCCTGCGCAGGCGCCTGGACGGCAAGCGCGCTGTGAGCTTGGCGGCCTCTCGGCGCCGCGTTCGTTGTAGGTGCGCCGGGCGCGGCCAAGCGCGGGAGCAGGCCGGTAGCACTCACCGCGAGACTGGCGAGCGCTCCCGTGCCGAGGAGAAGGCTTCCTGCGCGCCGGTGACCGGCGGCCGCGCAGACCACGCCGGCCGCGCGCATTGGAGCGAACGGTCGCGCTCGGCGTGTCAGTGAGCGATCTGGCCTCGCTGATCGCGCGAAGTAGGCAGCCGTTGCTCGGACAGCCCCGGTTCCCAGCCACGCGGCCTCGGCGCAGACAGCCCAGGTATCGAGCAGGCGCTGCCGCCGGCAGCCGCGCAGCGCGGCTGTGGCGAAGCACGCGTCGACGATCCAGTCGAAATCACGACCCGCTCGGGTCGGCTCGCCACGGCGAGCGATCGGTCCGTCGGCGGCGTCGCTGAGCGCCGCGATGGCGCACATCGCTGCGGTCGGTTGTTGCCATGCCAGGGGTACGAGCCAGGCTCGGAGCAGGGTCAGGGCGTCCGATGGCCCGAGGCGGCGCGGCTGGCCCGAGGGGGTCTCAACCATGCCGAGGTGCCAGTCGAGCATTGCGGCGCACGCTGCCCACCACAGAAGCCCGGCGCGAACAGGCGGGCGCCGGGCCGGTGGTCGGATCGTGCACAGGGCGAGCCACCCAAGCGCGCTGGCGGCGATCCACTGCCGCGCTTGGCGGGCGAGATCGTTTCGTGCTCGCCGCGTCCGTCGCGCCTGCAACTGGGAGGCGCGCAGGAAGCTGGCCAGCGCGGGCGCGGAGAAGCGCCGCCGCCGCAGTTCGGCGAGCTGCTGCGCGGTCCACCGCTCGCCGGGGGTTGCGTGATCCATCAGAGGCAGCTCACGTGGGCCAAGATCCTTAGCCGCGCGCCGCCCGTTGGCTCACTCCGTGCGGCGTCACGCATGCGCGAGCGCCTCCAGGGTTTGGCCTCGCCCTTCGATTCCCCGCGACCACCAGACGACGGATGCGACGCTGCCGATCAGCCAGAGTCCGGAGAGCGAGAGGAATGCGGTCCACAGGCCGAAGGAGGTGGCCGTTTCGGCGAGCATGACGACTCCGAGGATCGCGCCGATGCGGCCGAACGCGACACAGACGCCGACGCCGGTGGCGCGGAGGTGTGTCGGGAACAGCTCGGAGAACGTCGGGTACGCGGACATCCAGGCGCAGCTCGCGCAGAAGACGGCAATCGTGACCGCGACGAGTGTCCATAGCGGTGATCCGCTCTTGGCCGCGACAGCGACGACCAGCACCGACGCTGCGGCGGCGGTGTATGACGCGAACACGGTTGGCTTGCGCCCGAAGCGGTCGAGCGTCCAGCTGACCAGGAGCCCGCCGCCGAGGCCGCCGATGTTGGCGACGACGTAGTAGTAGGGGACTGTTCCCGCGCCGACGTTGACGACGCCGCGTGTGAGCACGAACACGGGCAGGAACGTGAAGAGTCCGTAGTAGGCGGCTGCCTCGGAGAAGTCGAGCGCCATGCCGAACATGAGCTTGCTGCGATGGTCGCGCCAGAGCTCGGCCAGGTGGGTGCGCATGTCTCCTTGCAGCTCGCGAGTGTCGTAATTGCTGGCGTCGCCCGGTTCTCCGGTGATCCGCTCGATGACGTCGTCTGCCTCGGCGAGTCGGCCTTTGGAGGCGAGCCAGCGCGGCGATTCGGGGATGAGGCGTCGCGCGTACAGGCCGTAGGCGGCGGAGACGGCGCCGAAAAGGAACGCATAGCGCCAGCCGCTGGCGCCGAGGACTGCCGAGACGAACAGGATGCCGACGAGCCCTGCGACGATGCCGCCGACCGACCAGAAGTTCATGACAAGGGCGTTGGTCCGGCCGCGTCGTCGGGCGGGCATGAACTCTGCGATCGCGGATGAGACGGCGGAGTATTCGCCGCCGACGCCTAAAGCGGTGAGGAATCGGAACGCCAGGAACGACCCGAAGCTCCACGACGATGCCGTCAGGATGGCGGCGATCGAGTAGAGCACGAGGGTCGCGACAAAGAGCTTGCGGCGACCGACCCTGTCGGCGATGTAGCCGAAGACGAGTGCTCCGAGCATCAGCCCGGCGAACCAGACAACCCAGACCCAGACGGTTTGGTCGGTGGCGCTCAGCGAGAATCGTGTCGCGATCGGCTTGATGACGCTTCCGACGATCTGGATCTCAAACGCGTCCAAGGCCCAGCCGACACCGAGCGCCAGCAGGATCCGCGTGTGCAGCGGTCGCCATCTCGATCGATCCAACGTCGTCGACACTGAGATCACCTCCAGTTGCTGATCAGTCGCTGTGGACGGGCCCTTGGCCGCCTCGACTCGCAGCCTTGGACCTCGCTACTGCGTGGCAGGATTCGTTTCGCGGCGACATCGACCGGTCGACGGTGTGGATTCACAGCGGCTGGCCTGTGCCGCCCAGGGCTGCCTCACTTGATGGGCAGCGAGTATCGGAGTACGAACAGAAGACGCAGCAGTCGCCCTCCTTCGGCCGCAGAGTGCGGTCGCAGGTCGGGCAGCGGTAGAAGAACTGGCAGGCGTTCTCCGGGATCGTCTCGCGGTGCTTGGCCCCGCACAGGGGACACGTGATCGTGGCCATCAGCCCATCGCCGTGATCAACGGTCATTGCGGAACTCCGTTCTCGTGAGGTGCGTGCTCGAAGGCGGTCGGTGCGCTGATCGGATCCGCAGCGGATCTACGTGCGAGCGGGAGCAGCGTCGCGAGGCTCGCGTTCTCGTGCGGATCCAGGACCGAGTGCTGGACGCACGCAGGCACGATCTCGCCGGTCTCCGGGTGGGCCATGGCGTACGAGCAAGCGGCCAGGCGCTCCTGCGCGGCGCGGACGTCGGGATCGTCTGCCACGCGGCCAGCCTGGGTGAGCTCCCACGCCGGCGCGACCACGCTCGCGTCCATAAAGCTGTGCATGACGAGCGTGACCGGGCGGACCGGCCCGCGCCTCAGCGCGCGGATGCCGCCCGCACGCGCGACGAACCGGCGTGCCCAGCCTGCGGCGAGCCCGGGCACCTCGGGATGGGGAGCCAGGGCCCTCGCGAGCCGTGCGAGAAGGAGTGGCCGGGCGACGTCGAAGTCCATGCCGCCGAAGACGTCGTAGTAGGCGTCGCGGACCCGCAGATCGCGGGCATCGCTCGGGTCGAGCAGCGGGACGTACCGGTCGCCGACGAAGACGCCGTGCACGGTCCGGTTGCATCGTGGATCGCCGACCTGGAAGGCCCCGGTGGGCAGTGGGCAGCCCACGCCTGCCTCAACTTGCGCCCAGACCTGGTCGTCCGAGAAGGAGCGGTACTCCTCCTTCCAGCGCGCGGGGTTGCCAATGAAGGCGGCCGGCTGGAAGGAGAACATGCGGAAGCCGTAGTCGCGGCAGCCGCGGATGACCTGAGCGACCTCACCGAGGTTGCGGGGCGTCACGGTCATGTTGTGCGCCAGGTAGTGGCTAACGCCATGCTCACGCTCGAGCCGCTCGAACATCTCGCAGAAGCGTCGTCGTGCCGGGTTGAGCTCCGCCTCTGATCGTGGGCGGGGGACATCGCGCCTGCCGAGCATGAGGGAGTCGAAGTGGCCGGCGAAGGACAGATGGTCGAAGCGGCGGCGGCCGTCCTCGTCGAGTGCCAGCTCGCGGAGATAGTCGTAGTCGAAGTCTCCGTGCGACATGCTCATGGGCTTGCGGGTATGGCGCCGCATCGCCAGGAGCGTCGCGGCGTGGTCCACGGGCGAAAGGAGCGTGACCTCTCCCCCGATCAGCTGCGCGTGCTGCCCTGGCCCGCGCAGCTCGTGAAGGAGTTGCATCTGGGCGTCCACATGAGCCAGCGTGTGGGCGCCGTCGATGCGAACGCGGTTGGCGTCGCTGGAGTGGTAGCAGGGGGTGCAGGCGAGGTTGCAGCGTGGGAACACGCCGTGGGTGCCTTCGCAGCCGGACATGCGCTTCCCCAGCGCCTGCGCGGGGGTCTTCACATGCTCGGGAAGTTCGCTCCAGCGCTGCGCGAGGGCCCGCTCCAGCTCAGGCGGCATCGGTCGCGTGGCACGCTCAAGCCGCCGCACAGCGGCACCAACGGGACCGATCGCGCGGGCAGCCGCGCGCGCGAGGTGCTGCCCTGCCCTGGAGTCAGTCCCGCGGGTCGCGTGTCGCGCGTCGGCTTGGCTCATCAAAGCTTCGACCGAGATACCCGCCGAAGGATTCAGCGAGACGCGCGGTCGTACACGCGATCTGCACGCGAGTGTCAATCCCAACTGACGTGTGACCCAGCGGCCTCGATCCGAGCGCTCGCAACTGCAGGCAGTGCAGCCGAGAGCGCGGCCGCGAAGATTCCCGCGCTACGTTCGACGAGGGCCATCAGTTCGGGCAGCGGGGTGGGCTCCGGCGGCACGCCGTTGGCGTAGTCGGTTGGGTAGCCGACCAGGGCGTAAGGGAGGCCAGCCTCGCCGCAAAGGACAGTCTCGGGCCCTCCGGTTTGGCTGATCGCGGCCACGCCGCAGGCGGCGAGGGCCCTGACCTCGCTCCGAGAGTTGAATCGTGGTCCGTCGACGTGGCCGTAGGTGCCACCGTCGCGAACCGCGATGCCGATGTCGGTGAGTGCATGCAGAAGCGCGGCCCGCAGCGACTCGGAGAAGGGGTTGTCGAAGATCCAATGCCCGCGCCCCGGAGCCCCTGGTTGGTCGTGTAGGGAGCAGAGGGTCCCGTCGCTGAGTCGGTTGTCGGGGAAGTAAAGGTCGTCGAAGAGCACGAGTGAGCCGAGCTCGATCTCGGGATCGACTGCGCCGCACGCGGTCAGCCCGACCACGCAATCCACATTGGCTTCGCGGAGCGCAACGACATTGGCGCGGTGGTTGATGTGGTTGGAGAGACGAGCGTGCCCGTCGCCGTGGCGGGAGATCTGGACGACATCGACACCGGCCACACGTCCGAAATTCAGGCGCGCCAGGCCAAAGCGTGTGGCGACCTCCTCGCTGCGTCCGAGCTCGAGCCCATCGAGCGAGTCGCCTCCTGATCCCGTGATGATGCCGACGCTCACGGGCCTATCCTAGGCAGGGTGCCCGAGCCGCCGTCTGGCCGCATGCGATGGATTGGAGTAACGAACGGCGTCGGCAGCGATCGTGAATCGTCTTGCGCCGGACCGCGGTCCAAGTGCGAGAGGGCGTGACTATGTCGACCGATACGACAGCCCCTGCAGTGACGTCGCCGCCCGGACTCGGCCCCCGGATCGCGGTTCTGTTCGAGCCGACGGCAAACGGTGCGGCCGCGCTTCGCGAGGGGACTGATCTGGCCGGGGCAGATGGCAGCGTCACCGTCGTCGCGCTCGCGCCTCAGAGCCTCGCGTCTCGCTGTTGTGGCCCGTCGGTCGAGGTGTTGAATTGCGCAGTCCGCGACGCCGCCCAGCACGACCTGGTGCAGGCGCGCAGCATCCTTGGCGCTGCAGCCGACCGTGCGACGTTCAGGTGCCTCGTGCGACATGTGGATCCGCCGCTTCCGGTGTGGCTCGCGGGTGAGGGGTTTGATGTCGTGGTGTTGCCCGCGCGCCGTATGTCTCGTCGCGGCCATCCACTCGCGCGGCGGCTGCAGCGGGCGACAGACGCGGAGATCCGGATCGTGCGCTAGTGGGCCGCTCGGGGAGTACGTGGAGGGCACGCGAGGTTCAGTCGTCATCGCCTGCTGCCCTTCGGCCTGCTAGTACACCCAGGTTCGACACGACGAACGGGATCACGAAGTTGGCGGCGCATCGCAGCCATGTCGCGGCGGTCGCGTGGCCGTCGAGGATCACCTGAAGCTGGTTGATCGCAGTGAGGATGAGGCCGACAACGAGAGCAATGCGGGTTGTCCGGCGGAGGCGATGCGGCCGGGCGCAGTAGCGGACCGCCTCGCCCACAGAAAGCCGACTCGACGCACCCACGCTAGGAGGCGCTATCGAGGGCTCGGAGCACGCGCAGCACCGCCTTGGTCAGGGCTTGCATGCGCGGGCGCGCCAGCTTAGTGCGGAGGTATTGGTCGGCCGCGCGTGCCGGGCCTTCTGCGAACGTGGGGTACGCGTGGACGTTCTGGGAGACGCGATCGATGCGCGCACGAGTTGAGATCCACGCCGAAAGCTCGGCGATGGCCTCTCCCCCGCCTACTGCCGCAACCGTGGCCCCCACCAGTCGCCCCTTGCCGTGTCCGACGAGCTTTGCGAAGCCGTACGGTACGCCTGCGGTAATGGCTCGGTCCAACTCCGAGTACTCAAACGAGGTTGTGACGACGCGGTCGCCCCACCGATCGCGCGCCTCCTGCTCGGTCATGCCTACGCGCCCGACCTCGGGATCGGTGAAGGTGACCCACGGGACCGCGTCATAGCGGACGGAGCGGCGGCCGGCGAAGAGCGCGTTGACGACCGCGATGCGGGCATGGTAGGCGGCCACATGCGTGAACGGAAGCGCAGCCGTGACGTCACCCACGGCATAGATATGGCGGGCGGTCGTCCGCAGGCGGCCGTTGACTATCACCGCGCCACGCTGATCGGTGCGGACCCCGACGCCTCCGAGATTGAGGCCCTCGGTTCGAGGAGTACGGCCTGTCGCCACCAGGAGCCGATCGAAGTCGATCGTGCGGTCTTCGTCCCCATGCCGGACCGCCAGGTGTCCGCTGCCGCCATCGCCGCCCTTCACAGACAGCGCACGGGTGTCCACACACACGGTCACGCCGTCGTTGCGAAGGTGCTCGGCAACGAGTTCGCTTGCGCGTGGTTCCTCCTTCAAGAGAAGACGGGGCGCCATCTCGACCTGCGTCACCGCGGATCCAAGGCGGGCGAAGCCCTGCGCGAGCTCGCAGCCGATCGGGCCGCCACCCAGGACCATCAGGCGTTGCGGCAGGGTGCGCAGTTCCCAGAGGTTCTCGCTGGTGAGGGCGGGGATCGCCTCGAGTCCGGGTATTGGTGGCTGGGTGGGCTCGGCGCCAGTGGCGATGATCGCTTTGCGGAAGCGCAGGATGCGGCCGTCGACCGACAGGGCTCCCCTGTCCTCGAACCGACCGTCGCCTTCGATCACATCGACGCCGTCGCGTCGCAGGCGGTCGGCAGAGTCCTGGGGTTCGATCGTCGCGCGAGCGCGATCGACGCGTTCCATGACGGCGGCGAAGTCGACGCGCGGCTCGACCACCCCGAGTCCGACCGCATCCGCCCGGCGCATGCGGTGAGCGAGTTCTGCGGCTGCGAGCAGCGACTTGCTGGGGACGCAGCCAGTCCAGAGGCAGTCTCCGCCGGGTCTCGCGCGCTCGACCAGAGCAACGGAGGCGCCGGCGCCGGCCGCAATGAGCGCGGAGACAAGACCTCCTGTCCCGCCCCCGAGCACGACCAGGTCATAGCGGTCTCGCATCACCGCACCTCAAGCGTGGCGTGCAGCGGGGAGCTGTTGGATCGCATCGTCGCCATCGCTGGGTATAGACCTGTTGCGCGCCGTGAGGATTCAGCATGGCGGCGGCGGTGGTGCGGGCGCGCGAGCGGAATCCTCGTGCGTTGATCACCGGTCCAAGATTGAGCGATGAGCGGAATCGAGAGCAACCGAGAAGCATGGCAGCAGATCCTGCACCGAATGACCTTCGACGCGGTTCAGTGCGTGATGGCGGGTAGCCGTGCGTCGTAGGACGGTGGTGGTGGGCCCTTCCCAACGTGCTGGTTTGACGGCGCTGGAGAACTGGGACCGTCTCGCCGCGCATTACGACCGCCAGCTTTGGCTTGAGCGCGATGCGATCCGCCTCGCCCTCGACCTCGCAGCGCCGCGAGAGACAGATCGGCTCCTGGACATCGGTACCGGAACCGGACTGGTACTGCGGGAGCTCGCGCGGCGCCAAGACCGCCCTGAGGCGGCGGTTGGTATCGACCGGTCCGCGGAAATGCTGCGGCGCGTGCCGAAGCTCCCGAACGGCTGGGAGGTTCGCCACGCGAGCGCGCTCGACCTTCCATTCGCTAGCGCAGAGTTCGACGTCGCCATCGTCGCGTACGTCCTTCACGTGCTCGCCGATGAGAGCGTCCCGCGCGTCCTTGCCGAGGTCGCCCGGGTGCTCCGGCCGGGTGGCCGGCTCGTCACGGTCACGCCGGTCGTCCCTGCTCGCGGCGTCGGGCATGCGGTAGCAACCTTGACCGGTACGTTCGCTCGACTGAGCCCGCAGCGGCTCGGCGGGCTCAGGCCGATGGACCCCACGACCGCGATCGATGCAGCCGGCTTCACTATCGAGCGAACCCGCATCACCGTCCGCGGGTACCCATCGGTGTGCCTACTCGCTGTCGCGGGCGACGACGGGAGCGCCCGTGTCCGGCGACCGGCTTCGTAGCCGGCGCTCGGGCGAAGGGCTCCGCGAATGACGGTCGGCGCCCTCGTGAGCAGCAACGAGATCGCCCACCTGGTCTCCGCCTTGGGCTATGTCGGCGTCTTCGCGTTCGTGGCGATCGAGAGCCTCGGCCTACCCGTGCCGGGAGAGACCGTGTTGATCGCGGCCGCGACATACGCGGGCGCCACACACCGCCTCTCGATCGCCGGGGTGATCGCCGCAGCGGCCGCGGGAGCGATCGTTGGCGACAGCACCGGCTTCTGGGTCGGGCGCGTCGGCGGCTTGAGGCTCGCGGTCCGGTACGGCCGATACATCCGGCTCACGCCGCGACGGCTTGACGCCGGACGGCGCGCGTTCGCGCGCCACGGCGGCAAGATCGTGTTCGCCGGGCGCTTTGTCGCGCTGTTCCGGATGTGGGCTGCCTTCCTGGCTGGCGCGACGCAGATGCGCTGGCGCCGGTTCGTGCTCTACAACGCCACCGGCGGTGTCGTGTGGGCCGTCGCGTACGGACTCGGGTACTTCTACCTAGGCCACGCGCTCACGACCGCCGGCACGGCCCTCGACGTGATCCTTGCAGTGGTCGGCGCGAGCTGGATCATCGGGTTCGCGCTGTACCTGCGCCGCTACGAGCGACGGCTGCTCGCCGAGTCGGGTGACTCTGCGTCGCCGCCTGGTTGCTGACACCAGGCGGGCGCCGGTCGGCGCCTGGTTGCGAAATGTTCTGAATCGTCCCGGTGCGTTCGGGGTCATACGTGACGATCGAACCGAGCGTGACTGCCGCGGCAGTCCGTACACCGCAATTGATGGAGGAAGCTGATGCTGAAGCGCTGGAGCGCCGTCGGCGGGGCCGGGATACTGCTCGCCCTCGCCGGATACGCGTTCGACACGACGATCACCGGCACGGCCGGCGCCAAGCCCACAGCTCATGCAGCGGCGAGCGGGTCGTCGGGGATGAGCGTGAACACCGGAGCCAAGATCCAGATCCTGACCCCGACGCAGAGTCAAGTCGTGACCGGCAACCAGCTCAACGTCGACGTCGCAATCACCCATTTCAAGGTCGACTGCAGATACGCCGGCACCGCCAACCGCATGGGCATCGGCCACTACCACATAATGCTCGACGGCGGCCTGATCAACATGTTCTGCGGGCCGAAGGCGACGATCAGCCTGGCGAACGTTCCTGCCGGCAAGCATACGCTCGAGATCCTTGCCGCGGAGAACGATCACGCTTCGGACATGCACTCGGCCAAGATGGTGACCTTCACCTATAAGCCGGCGCACACGCTGACAATCGCCGCGCACCCGTTCTCGGGCTCGCCGTCGATTGCGATCGCCTCGCCGAAGGCTGGCGCAACTGTCAGCGGCGGGTTCAACCTCGTCGTGCACGTCCAGAACTTCATCCCCTCATGCACGCTGTACGGCAAGCCGAACCTTGCTGGGTACGGCCACTGGCACGCGTTTGTGGACTCGCTCAACGGCGGGATGATGGGGATGGGGACGATGCTGGGCATGAGCTGCGCGAACAGCTTCCCGGTGTCGCTCGCGGGTATCAAGCCAGGCAAGCACACCTTCTATGCCGAGCTCGTGGACAACCTCCATACCCCGTCTATCAAGGGGCCCCACGTGGCTGCGTCGGTGACCGTGACGGTGAAGTAGGAACTCGGCACTGACGGAATCGAGGATGCGCCTTCCCGGCCCAGGCAGTCGGCTGGGGAGGCGCATCAGCGGCACGGCCATGACGCACTGCGTCATGTGGCGTCGCCCCGCCTCTCCGGCCAGGCGCATTCCGGAGCGCGACCACACGTCTCGCGCACGGTCAGTCACCGGCGCCGTGCGCCGCCGCGGGCGGAACACTACCGACAGGCTCGAGCTGGCGTTGGCGGCTCTGTGGCTCCTCGATGGGGGCTTGCAACTGCAGCCGGCGATGTTCACCCGGCGGTTCGCCACTCACGTGATCCTACCCGCCGGTTACGGCGAACCCGCAGTCGTCGCCGGACCAATCCACCTCGCAGGGCAGCTCATCCTGGTGGCACCGGCTGCGTTCAACGCGCTCTTCGCTGTGACGCAGCTGGCGATCGGGGTGGGGATTGTGGTCCGCCGCACCTCGCGCCTCGCGCTGGCCGCATCGGCCGTCTGGTCGCTCACGGTGTGGGTGATGGGCGAAGGCCTCGGCGGCCTCGCTGCGCCCGGCGCGATGCTCCTCACCGGCGCGCCCGGAGCAGCCTTGATCTACGGCGTGCTGTCTGTCGCGGCCTTGCCGGGCCACGATCGTCCGGGCCGATGGCTTAGGCCCGTGTGGGCACTGCTCTGGGTCGGAGGTGCGGCCTTGCAGATACTTGCCGGGCCCCAAGCTGCTGCCCGTGCCGTATCCGCGAATGCGCAGGCAGCACCGGGGCTTCTTCGCTCTGTAGATACCGCCGCGTTGTCCGTGTTGCCCAGGAGCGGGGAGCTCGCACTCGCTGGGCTGGTGGGGGTACAGGTCCTGGTCGCGTTCGCGCCGCTTGTTACGGGCCGCACGCGAGCGATCGCTGTGGCCCTCGCGGTCGTTACTCCGCTGGCGTTCTGGGTTCTCGGGCAGAGTCTCGGAGCGTTCTGGACCGGGGTCGCGACGGACCCCAACGCGGGCCCAGCGTTCGCCCTTCTCGCTGTCGCCGCGCTTGTCGGAGAGCATCCGGCTCGCCGGAGCGAGTGGTGGTGGCGGCGGGAGGTGTGGTCGGGAGTGGCACGTGCAGCCCGCGATCGTGAACCGTTCGCGCGCCGGCCGGGTCAAACCTGGCGTGCGGAGCAGGTGGCGTCGTCGCGGAGAACCTAAGAGCCGCCCCGGGTGGCCGCCGGGCGTTCGGAGTGCACGGGGCCTCGCGTGCTAGCCGGAGGCGGCCGGTGGGGCTTGCCTCGAGGTCACTCTGCGCGTCGGGGACTGGACACCACCTCGACGCGGCCCGCGAGCGAGTGTCGGACGAGCGCGCCTTGGTGGAGCGGGCGCGGCAGGGGCAGTGTGAGGCCTTTGACTCACTCGTCCGTGTCCACGCGGCGGGGGTCTACGCGGTGGTGTCACGGCTGTGCGCGAGCGCGGACGAGGCCGAGGAGGTCACGCAGGAGACCTTCTTGCGGGCCTGGCGTGGGATCGCTCAGTTCAAGGGGGATTGCCAGCTCTTCACCTGGCTGTACCGCATCGGCGTGAACGAGGCGCTGCGCCGTAATCAACGGCGGGGCCCGGAGGTCAGCTCCCTGGACGACCATCGTGGCCGAACGCCCGCCGACTCCCGACCGACTCCCGACTTGGATGCCGAGCAGCATGACCTCCGCCTCGCGCTGGACACGGCTGTACGCGCGTTGCATCCTGACTACAGGGCGCCGCTCATCCTGCGCGACATCGAAGGACTGGGGACGCTGGAGGCAGCGCAGATCCTGGATCTCAGCGAAGCCGCGTTCAAGAGCCGCTTACACAGGGCACGGTCGGCGGTTCGCGATGCGGTCGGCGCGTATCTCGGAGACGGCGCATGAGACTTCGCGCTTCTGGACTGTCGCGTCGGGCACGCCGTGAGCACGGCCGGGTTCAGGCCATGCTCCCGGGCTATCTCGACGGGGAGCTCGGCAGCGGGGAGCGCGCCCAGGTGATGTCCCACGCGCGAACGTGCGACCGCTGCCGCGGTGTGCTGCTCGCCCCGCCGAGCGTCGCACGGATGCTCCGGTCAGTCGCTACTGATCCACCGCCGGGCTTGGTCGATGCCGTTCTGCTCCGCCTGGCGCAAGAGGGCGCCATGCCCGGCGCCGCTCGGATTCCCTCCGGGGACGGCGAGCGCGGTGTGCAGCGCACACGGAATGGAACCGGACTAGGGGTCGCGACTGCCTTGATAGCTTGCTCCTATGTCAAGTGATGTTCGCTAGGAGCGTGTTTTTGGGCTGTTCTTTTTGATCGTGGTCGGTGCTTCCCATTCCGGGGGTGGGGGGTTGTGCGAGGAGGTGGTGGAAGCGTCTGGCGAGGTGTCGTTTGAGACACCGGAGCGCTCCCTTCGTGGTTTTCCCTTCGGCCTGTTTGCGGGCGAGGTAGGCGCGCGTCGCGGGGTCGTAGCGGGCGCGGGTGATCGCGATGATGTGCAGGGCGTGGTTGAGCTGGCGGTCACCGCCACGGTTGAGGCGGTGTTGTTGGCGTTGGCCTGAGGAGCATTTGAGTGGTGCGGTGCCGGTCTGTTGCGCGAAGCTCGCGTCGGTCGCGAAGCGCTCGGCGCCGGCGGTGCGGCCGATCAGGATCGCCGCGGTCAGTGCGCCGCAGCCGGTCTCTGAGAGCAGCGCCGGCCGGTGCGCGGTGATCAGGATCGCGAGCTCGTCCTTGAGCAGGTTGATCTGACGTGTGAGGCTGCGGATCTGGGTGATCTGCTCGCGAGCGACCCTGACGCGAGCACCGATCGTCAACCGTCGCAGCTGCCGGTCGATCCGGTCAAGCTGACGAACGTCGGCGAGCGCGCCGCGTCGGAGCGACGCCTCGAGCTCGGGCGCGAGCGTGACCAGATGCCAGCGCAGCCGGTTCTGCATCCGTGTGCGCTCAGCGACGAGATCGCGGCGGTGATCGGCAATCAGCCGGATCTCCATCGCCTGCTCGTCCAAGAACGCGGCCGGGAAGCATTCGACTCCATCTTTGACGACCGCCCTGGCGATCGCGAGCGAGTCGATCTGATCGGACTTGCCGGGCTCGCGCTCGCCGCGCCGTGACGCGCCCATGCGGTGCGGCGCGACACGCACGACTCGCTCACCCGCCGCGACCAGCGCCTCCTCCAGGCGCCTGGAAACCGACCGGCAGTCCTCGATCGCCCAGACCCGCTCGTCATCCAGACCGCGCGCCCACTTCAACGCCGCCAGATGCCCCGCCTCGTCCGCCTTGATCTCCCGGCTACCGCGGACCCGGCCTGTTCCCTCGTCGACCGCCGCGAGCGCGTGCGTGCGCTTGTGCGTGTCCGTCCCAATCACGATCATCTGCACCGTCCCTTCGCTTGGTTGACCACCGGATGAAGCGGACTTCGGCGGACAGCCGTCACTTGGGGCGATGCCACGCTCCTTATCTGTGCAGGGGTCCCGGCGCAACGGCGCTGGCATGGTCGATGTCGATGATTGGACGGCGGGTTGTTGGTGGTGCGTGGGCACGGGCGATAATTGAGCACGGGTGCGCGCGGGCACTCAGCCTTATCTCGGTCCACGACCCGCATCTGCTCCGGGTCGGCGACATGATGGTTGGTGGGGTGATCCCGCTGGGGGAAGCGTTGCGGCCGCTCGGTCTATAAGGGCCGTCCACGACCTCGCGGTCATGGCAGCAGGAGCGGGCGTGGAGCCGGCCGCGGCGCATCTGGGTGACAAAGAGCTCGGCGCGCACCAGCAGCCTCATGCGGGAGCCATTGCCTCCTCCCCGAGCTCGCGCAGCAGGTGATAGCTGCGCTTGAGCAGCTTGCGGGCGACTGACAGCCGCGCTCGGTTAGATCCGAGTCGCTCGGCCGCCTGAACGTAGTACTCGCGGTCCGGGCTGCCGATACGACTGGCGGTCATCGTCGCCTCAAACAGCGCCCAACGCAGCGCCGGCGGTCCTTGACGCGAGAGACGACCAGGAGCGCGTCGCTGATCGGACTGATAAACCGTGATATCCAGACCGGCATAGCGAACCACGTCGCGTGATGAGGAGAACCGGCTGGCGTCGCCTAGCTCGGCGAGGATCGTGACGGCCGTGAGCTCGCCGACACCGAACTGGCCCATCAATGCCTTGCACCCGACTTGGCGACGAGCATACGAGCGCAGTTCCTTGTTGAGCGGCGCGAGCTGACGATCGAGCGCGTCGATCACGCCGAGCGCGACCGCGACCTGCTCGAGCGCTGCGCTCGGCAGTGGCTGCGCCGCCAGCCAACTACGACCCTCCTCGCTCATCAGGTTGCGCCGCTGCGGGCATCCGTGGTGATACAGAACCGCCTGGATCCGCTGCTGCCACTCCCCGCGCTGATGCGACAGCGTGTGGCGCAACCGCACCCGAGCACGGAGATCGAGGATGTGATCAGGCGGGATCCACGACTCCGGCAACCGGTCGATGATCAACAACTCGCGCAGATGCCGCGCGTCCGCTCGGTCGCTCTTAGCGCGCTTCTTATTCCCCCGCCTCGCGGCCGTCTCAGCCGGCTCGGCCAGATGAACGACCGCTCCGACCCGCCGCAGCTCCTCGGCCACGAACCGCCAACCGGTCGTCGCTTCCAGCCCGACCTCGAGCTCCTGACCGCAGAACCGCTCGCAGAACCGGCGCACGCCAGCCCGGTGCGCCGGCGAGATCCGAGTCCGCACGAGCTCGCCAGTCTCGGTGTCGATCCACTCCGCAGTGATCTGAGCTCGGTGTTGATCCAATCCCATAACGATCGTCATCTGGGGCCTCCTCAAGCTCCACGGTTTCAACAGCCTGCGCGACCAACGCCGCGCCTAAGCTGAGGAGGTCCCTACACACGAGCCCGGACGGCCCGCCTGCTCATGCCATCTATCAGGTCACGCCGAAGGTCCTCGGGCAGCGGTGGGCGACAGAAGCTTTGCCAGTCAACCCACAAGGACGACGCGGCATTCGCGAGTCAGCCCACCGCCAGCCCGAGAACCAACCGCAACGATCGGACGACACCGCCCGACCGCTCACGACTCTGACAGTGACGGCACTCCAGCCGAGACAGCTCCGGAGATCACTCCCAGCCACGATTGTGGTTGGAGGCGTCCTGACGGTCATGTACCAACTCGGCTCGCTGCTGAGCGGTCACGCCGGCGTGGCGACCTACGCCATGTGCGCGTGCAACTTCGCGATCGCGTTCGCCCTC
>Ga0307374_10003956_pt1 | contig 25005 bp, 26 predicted proteins | sample OX3MG_FD_202532 | JGI IMG/M metagenome (GOLD analysis project Ga0307374, IMG submission 202532) | Soil microbial communities from Risofladan, Vaasa, Finland - OX-3 | ecosystem: Environmental > Terrestrial > Soil > Coastal area > Acid sulfate soil | place: Finland: Risofladan, Vaasa | collected...
GCGAAGCCCTGCTCGATCTCGTCCAGGTAGCAGGCGTGGGATTCCTTCCAGGCCTTGAACCACGGGTCACTGACCGAGTCAGGCAGCAATCGGTTGGCCACGACGGCATCGACGTGATAGCCGAACAGGCCGAGGTAGGTAGCCGTGCGGCGGGCTTCGGCAATGACCATCTTTTCCGGGTTGAGGACCAGGCGAAGGCTGGTGGTGGCCCGGTCGGACAGCAACTCGCGGACCCCCTCCAGCCGGCGGTAGAGGCGCTCGGCCCCGTCGAAGACCGGCTCCGACGCCATCGGCAGCGAGGTCATCCGGGACAGGACCGGGCGGGCCAGCCTCATGACCCGCCGCTCCACCGGGAATACCCGCTGCATGTACCAGGACAGCACCTCGGGGAGGCTGAGCAGGCGGATGGTGTCGGCCGTGGGGGCACAGTCGACTATGACCACGTCGTAGTCCCCGCTGCGGGCCAGGGTGTTGATGTCGGTGAGGGCGAACAGCTCATCCAGTCCGGGCAGGACGGCCAGTTCCTCGGCCTCCACGGCGTCCAGGCCGGCCCAGTCGAACAAGCGGGTCATGTACTCCCGCACCTCACCCCAGGTCTCCTCCAGGCGCTCGGTGGCGTCGATCTGAAGGCCCCAGAGCGAGTCGGTCACCGCCGTGGCGCTACTCCGGAGCGGGAAGTCGAGTGAGTCGGCCAGGGAATGGGCGGGATCGGTGGAGACGACCACGGTCCGCCGACCCATCGCTGCGCAACGCAAGGCGGTGGCCGCCGCCACCGTGGTCTTCCCGACGCCGCCCTTCCCCGTGAAGAGCAGGACCCTCACGAGGCCGGGGTCGGCTCCTCACTGGCCTCGGCCGGCGCCCCGTTCTCCACCCGGGCCTTGAACTCGCGCAGGGCGGTGGCGACGATGCGGGACTCCGCCCGCCGCTTGACGAAGCCGGGGATGGGGACCCTCAGCTCGACGTCCAGGCTATAGATGACCTCGGTTTCCCCGCCGCCCAACTCCTCGAAGCGGTAGGACCCGTCCAGACGGCTGGTGATGTCACCCCGGCTCTCCTTCCAGGACACCGCCGACGGCGCCTCGGAGTAGTCGTAGTCCAGGGTGTAGGTGGTGCTGCGCCCGAAGGCCGCTGTCCGCCAGGTCACCCGGGTGGCCCGTCCCTCGGCGTCGGCTTCCTCGACCGTGACGGCCTTGATGTCCGCCGCCCACTGCGGGTAGCTCTCGAAATCCGTGACCACGGCGAAGCAGCTCCGCGCTGTTCCCCGCACCGTCACCCTCTGAGTCGTGTGCTCGGCCAACTTCGCCCTTTCGCCTTGCAGGGCAGAGAATCTACCCCCACCGGGACTTCGGGTCGCTAACTCCGGTAAGCGCGGACGGCCCGTCAGCCCCCGACGGTGGCCAGGGCCTCGCCCAACCGGGCCGCCAGGAGGTCGTAGGAGAGTTCATCCAGGACCCGCTGGCGGGCGTGGGCGCCCAGCCGGGAACGCAGTTCGGCGTCGGCCAGCAGGCGCCGCAGGCCCTCCGCCGCCCCTTGGGCCCCGCCGGCGTGGCGGGGGTCCCCTACCACCAGTCCGGTCCGGCCATCCAGCACCGCCTCGGCCGATCCTCCGCTCTGACCGGCCACCTGAGGCACTCCACAGGCCGCCGCCTCGAGGAAGACGATGCCGAAGCCCTCTTGCTCCAGGCCGGCCCAGCGGTTCCGGCAGAGCATGGCGAAGACGTCCGAGCCGCCGTAGAGGGCGGGAAGATGGGCGTTGGGCACCGCCCCCAGCAGCCGGACCGGCGCCGAGGTGGCGTCGATCTTCTTCTCCAGCCTCTCCCGGTCCCGGCCCTCCCCGCTGATAAGGACGGTCAGAGCGGGGAAATCCGAGGCCAGGATGCCGGCGGCGTCAATCAGCACGTCCATGCCCTTGCGCGGGACCAGGCGGCTGACGCTCGAGACGACCAGGGCGTCCTCGGTGACGCCGAAGCGCTTACGGGCGGCGGAGCGCTCCCCGGGGTCCAGAGGATGGAACCGCACCCCGTCGATGCCAGGCGGAACGACCGTGACCGGTGGCATCCGCCCCGCGCCCGCCGCCCGCTCCGCTTCGGCCGCGGGGTAGCCACCGGCGGCCATCACGTGGACGGACCGGCGCAGGACGTGGCCGAGCAGTTGGCGGGTGACGGGAATGCGGCCCGGCACGGTCACCTCGGCGCCGTGGAGGACCAGGGCGTAGGGCCGGCCCAGGCGGGGTCCGACCAGACCGATCGGCAGGGCGGGATCGATGACCACCAGGTCCGGCCGGGACTCGTCTATCAGGGCCTTGATCGCCCGGACCATGCCGGGGGTGGGCAGAAACTGCGTCTCACTCGAACGGTGGACCTTGAAGGGTTGCCGGGCGTCAAACTCGGCCGCCTCCGGGTGGGCCGTCGTGAGCACCTCGAAGCGCACCGGATCCAGGCGGCGCCACAGCTCCCACAGGTACGACTGGATCCCGCCCACCTTGGGGGGAAAGTCGTTGGTGACGAGAAGGTGGGTCACCGGGCCGGGGCCCGGCTCAGGCGGTCGGCCGCCCATCGGGCGTGGCTGCTGAGCATGGGATCGTCCCCGGTCATGACGGCAGCCAGCACGGCTTGCACCGATAGGTCCCCGGCCTCGCCCACGTTGCCCAGGGCGACCAGGGCGTTCCGGCGGATGTGGCGTACGTCCCGACCCGGGATGTACCAACGGCCGAACCGGTTCAGGAGCACTGAGTCATCAGACCGCAGCAGCTCGACCAGGTCGACCCACGCCTCTTCTTCGTCCCGGGCCGGCGGCGGAGGGTCAGTCCGGTCGACCCGGCGGTTGACGGGACACACCTCCTGACACACATCGCAGCCGTAGATGCGCCCCCCCAGAGCGGCCCGGTGCTCCTCGGGGAAGTCGCCTGATGCCTCGAGTAGCCAGGCCAGGCAGCGGCGGGCGTCCAGGACGCCGGCCTGGTCGAGGGCCCCGGTGGGGCAGGCGGTCATGCACCGGGTACAGGTCCCGCACCCATCGGGGATGGCCGTGGCCGGCTCGAACGGCAAAGGAGCGTCGGTGATCACCGAGCCCAGCACGAACCACGAGCCCCGCCCGGGCAGGAGCAGGACGGTGTTCTTGCCGAACCAACCGAGGCCGGCCCGGTGGGCGGCGGCCCGGTCCACCAGGGCGTTGTCATCGACCAGGACCTTGGCCGCCCAGCCCATCGAGCGGAGCCGGCCGGCCACTACCTCCAAGCCGTCGCGCAGTGGGCGGTAGTGGTCGGTCCGGGAGTAGCGGGCCACTGTTCCGACGGCTCCGGTTCCGGCCCGCGGCTCAGGGTCCGAACGCCGATACGACCTGGCTCCGACCACCAGCGACCTCGCCCCGGCCACGGTGCGGGACGGGGTGGTGGAACGGGAGGGGTTCCGGTAGGTGAAGGCCATGCCCCCGTGAAGGCCGGCGCCCTTGCGTCGCTCTATCTCCACTCGGGCCTCATCGAAGGACCCCGCCTCCGCGAAGCCGGCCACGTCGATGCCCGACCGGTGAGCGAGAGCGAGGATCTCGGCCGGGTCCGGGACGGTCCGAGCCCGCCCCCCGCTCACCGGGAGCGGAGGGGACGGGTGAAGCGCCGCCAGCGCCGACCCGTGCCGGCCGCCGAACCGGCCGGTTCGGGGGCGGCGGTCGGCCGGGGCGCGGGGGGACTCGGGGGCGGTTGGGTCCGGACCACGACAGGCGGAGTGGTGTGGGTGGCTGGGGCGGAGGTCGGGCGGGGCAGGGTCGGCCCGTTGGCCGTCGCAGCCCGACCCGGTCCTAGTGCCGCGGTGCCGTCAGGTGGCGTGGTCGGAGCTGAGATTGGAGCCGCCGCCGGGGCGGTGGGCGGGGTGGGAGCGGACGCCGTGCCGGTGTGGATGACGACCTCGGGTGCCGCCCCACTGGCGGAGGTAACCCGGCCGGTCGAAGGCCGATTCGACCGGGGTGCCTCCGCTGCCCCTCGGGCGAACGGCGACTTGACGGTCGGCCGGGCCGGCCGTGCGCCTCGTGGCCGGCCCGAGCGGTCCCGGGCGGCAGCTTTGCGCGGAGCCGCCTTCCGGGCCATGGTCTTGCGGGCGGGGGCCTTGCGGGCGGGGGTCTTGCGGGCGGGGGCCTTGCGGGCGGGGGCCTTGCGGGCGGGGGCCTTGCGGGCGGGGGTCTTGCGGGCGGGAGCCTTGCGAGTGGCGGCTTTGCGAGCCGTCGTCGTGACCTTCCGCGTCGCCGTGGTCTTGCGCGCCGTGGTCTTGCGCGCTGCCGTCTTGCGCGCTGCCGTCTTGCGCGCCGCCGTTTTCTTGGCCGTTGCCTTGCGGGCTGCCGTCTTGCGCGCCGTGGTCTTGGGCGCTGCCGTCTTGCGCGCCGTGGTCTTGCGCGCCGTGGTCTTGCGCGCCGCCGTTTTCTTGGCCGTTGCCTTGCGGGCTGCGCCTTTGCGGGTCGCGGTTGCCTTCCGGGCGCCCCCGCGGACGGCCGCTGTTCTCTTGGCCGTCGACTTCTTGGCCGTCGACTTCTTGGCCGTCGACTTCTTGGCCGTCGACTTCTTGGCCGTCGTCCTCTTGGCCGTCGTCCTCTTGGGGGCGGCCTTCTTGGCCGCCGCGGCGCCACGGGTGGTGGCCGACCTTTTGGCCACGCTCTTCCTAGCCGTGGCCTTCCTGGCCGGTGTCGTCGAGCGGGACGAGCGTCGGCGGGGCGCTTCGGGCTCCTCTTCCTCGTCTTCGATGTCGACTATCGGACGGGCCATGGACAGAGACCGGGAGGGGGCGGCCGCGGCGTCATCACCGGCCGGCACGGACTCGGGGGACGGGACCGGCGTGGCCGGGGGCGGCGGAAGCCGGCGGCGGGCCGAATCCACATAGCCGAGCTCGGTAGCCGTCCGGTTACGAGGCGTAAGGGTCCTCGTCTCGAAGTCGACTTCCCACTCGGCCATCTGCGGGCGCCGGCGGGAGATGTACTCGTAGCGGACGAGCCAGCGGTCGCCATCCAAGCTCAGGGCCGACCAGCCCTCGGCCGCCGGCTCCTGGGAAACCCCCTTCTCCCGCAAATTGACCCTTACCGAATCAGCCAGAGGTAACGCCGACTCCCCCACCCGGGCCTTGGTCGAGGTCAACCCGAAGGCGGTCTCGATCACCCGGCTGCGCTCCGCCGCCACTGGTGCATCGAAGCGCTCCACCCAGTCGGTGCTGACCCCGGCCACCCGGGCCACCTGCTGGATCGAGTGTCCCGCCCTCAACCGGGCCTGCATCTCCCGCGGGGTGAGCTGGCTCTCCTGGCGCGCCGAGCTGGACGCGGTCCTCTCCCCCGGCGGCGCCGCCGACGATCGGCCCCGAGGGCGGGACTCAGAGCCCTCGCTCTTCATTCGGGACGCCGATTCCAGGGTGTCCAACAGGGACCGGTCTATGGGCACGACGAAGCCGCCGGACCTCGACCCCTTCCGAACACTGAATATGAGGCCATCCAGGTCCCTCGTCATCCCGACGAGGTGGAGCTCCTGCACACTTGCCCCCACTCGAGACCCGCCTGCCGGGCTGATTCGAGTGGCGAAGGTATCAGCCGGACCGGGCCAATCGGTGAATACCCGGTTGGTACGGCCCGCTCAGAGGCTGGGGGGCTAGCCGGTTCGGGGCACGTGGCGCAGACGAGGAAGCAGACCGGCGGAGGCGAGGAGACGGACGGCCCGGGCCTCGGAGGCGTCGATCACCAGGGCGTCGTCCGGCTCGCGGTCGATGATGAAGCTCACGACACAGTCCTCACACACGCTGGTCCCCTGCATCTCGCAGTCGGAACAGCTGATGGTGAGAGTGCGGGAATCGGGGAAGTGATGGCTCACCAGGGTCCTTTCTGCCTCGAGGTGAGCATGCCAGGACCCTGTGACACACAGAGGTCTCAGCTGAGGATGTTCCCGATCAGTCCCAGGGGCGGGGCGCCCAGATCCATCAGAGCCTGGTGGAACCGGAAGTGGGAGTAGCGCTCGCCCCAGGCGGCTACCGCTTCATCGCGCAGGCGCAGGATCTCGAGCTTGCCCCAGGTATAGCGACCGTAGGTGGGGTCGTAGGTGGCCCGGTTGGCCTCACTCCGGGCCGCCGGGCCGGAGAGGAAGGCGGACTCCTCGAAGGCGTGGGTGGCATCGTCGACGGTCATGGCGCCGGAATGGATGCCGAGGGAGGCTTTGAGACGGGTCACTCGTACCAACGCCTCGATGCAGACGCCGATGGTGTACCTGGGGTCCTCGGCCCGGAATCCCTCCTCCATCATCAGCTCTTCGGCGTAGTGGGCCCACCCCTCGACGAAGGCATCGAAGAACAGGCCCCGGCGCACATCGCCGCGGGCCCGCCGCAGCATGCGACCGTGGGCGAAATGGCCCGGTGTCACCTCATGCACGGTGATGGCCGGAAGCGTGGTGTAGCTGAACACCTCCAGCCACGACTCCTGGTCTTCCGGCGGCCAGCTCGGATCGGGCGGGGTCACGTAGTACCAGGACGGGGCGTCTTCCTCATACGGCGCCGACCACGACATCATCGCCATGGCCACGCGGCGGGACTCCGGAGCCGGGCCCACCCGGCACTCCCCATCCAGGACCGGCAGCAGCCGCGCCTCCACGGCGAACTCACCCGCCTCCTCGATAAGTCTCTCCGCTTCTTCGGCCACACCGTCCGCATCGGGATGATCCGCCGAGAGTCGTTTGACGATCTCGGCCGACCTCGCCCCGGGGTCCATGCGCCCACAGGCCTCCGTCAGCATCACCATCAGTCGCTCGGATTCCCGCTCGGCGGCGGCTTCGAGGCGAGAAAGGTCGACTGACGTGGATTCGGCTTCCCCGAGGAGTTGGGTCAGCAGGGAGGACCCCAGGGCGGTATCAGGACCGCCGTTTTCGGCGGCCTGCTCCAGGTGCGCGACCAGGCGAGCCAAGGCCGCCGCTGGCTCCGGCGCCGATCCGTCGGCGGGTAGATAGGCACCTAGGCCGGTTGCGGAGGGGAGCAGGCTGCGGGCTACCGGCGCCGTTACCCGGTCGAGAGCCGACACGGCCGCATCGACAGCCTCCGGCCAAAGGGCGAGGTGGGCTCGCCTCGCCACGGCCCGCTCCTCCGCCGGTGCGTACTCCCGGTCATAGGCGGCGAGGTCCAGGTTGGCGATGTGGTATCCAGGATTCCATCGGTGCACCTCGGCCGTCCCGTAGAGGATCCGGGTCCTGACTTCGGCCGCGGCCAGGTGGGACTCGTCGTGGGAATTCGCCTCGATCGGACCCGTCCCGAGACGAGCAAGCCCGGCGGTCACTCCGGCGGGAGATAGGTCCTGAATCGTCCCGTCGTAGTCGTGGAGACCGGCGTACTCCCGCGCTTCGGGCACCCCCATGTCGTGCACGGCGCGGATACGGGGATTCACGGGTGAGACACTAATAACCCTCCGCCCGACCGGCTCCGGTCAGCCGGTACCGTCCGGCTCAGCCAGTACCGTCCGGTTATGAGCGACGTCCGCTACCGCTGCGACGCCTGCGGGAACCTGACCCGCTTCGACGTGACGACCACTCGGCGGACCCGGGCCTTCCATCACTTCAGCGTCGGCGGCGAGCTCCAGGTCGAGGATGAGGAGCTCCTCTCCGAGACGGTCGAAGAGGTCACCTGCCGCTGGTGCGGCCACGGCCGGGCCGTCCAGCCCCTGCCCTAGCGGCTACGAACATCTGTTCGCTAAAGTCTCGCCGTGCCGGAACCGAGTCTCCCTCCCCGCCAGCGGTCTCTGGACGAGGCAGGCCAGCCGTTGTCGGAAGTCACCTTCGTGGTGGTGGATCTGGAAACCACCGGTGCCTCGGCGGCTACCTGCGCCATCACCGAGGTCGGCGCCGTGAAGCTCCGGGGCGGCCAGTGCCTGGGCCGCTTCCAGACCCTGGTCAATCCCGGGGTGGCCATACCGCCCCAGATCACCTACCTGACCGGCATCACGGACTCCATGGTCGGGCCGGCCCCACTCATCGAGCCGGTGCTGGCGTCGCTGAACGAGTTCATGGGTGATGCGGTGGTGGTCGGGCACAACGTCCGCTTTGACGTCAGTTTCCTCGACGCGGCCCGAATCCGGGCCGGACTGCCGCGGATCGGCAATCCCATCGTGGATACCTGCTCGCTGGCCCGCCGACTGGTGCGGGACGAGGTGCGGGACTGCCGCCTGGGGACCCTGGCCCGTCAGTTGCGGCTGAGCCATCAGCCCACGCACCGGGCCCTGGATGATGCCCTGGCCACCGGGGAGCTGCTGCATTATCTGCTGGAGCGGGCGGGGACGCTTGGGGTCCTGGGACTGGACGACCTGCTGGCCCTGCCCCAGATGACCGGCCATCCCGAGGCGGGCAAGCTCCGGCTCACCAACCGGCTGCCGCGGACTCCGGGCGCATACCTGTTCAAGGATGCCTCCGGGCACGTGCTCTACGTCGGGCGGGCCGCCAACCTGCGCCAGAGGGTCAGGTCCTACTTCTCCACCGATGAGCGGCGGAAGATCGGTGGGCTGCTGCGCCAGACGGCGGCGATCGACCACATCGAAACTGAGGGAACCCTGGAGGCCGTGGCTCTGGAGGCCAGGCTCATCCGGCATCTCAAGCCCCGGTTCAACCGCCAGGCCAAGGGTTGGGAGCGCTACGCCTATGTCCGCTTGACGCTGGACGAACGCTTTCCGCGTCTTTCGGTCGTCAAGCAGGCCCGGGATGGTGACGGCTGCATCTATATCGGACCGCTGGGATCGGCCCGCACGGCCCGGGCCGTGGTGGAGGCCATCGAGACCGCCGTGCCTATCCGAGCCTGCCGGGGCCGGATCGGTACGGGTCGGGGCGCGGCCGGCTCGGCGGTGGCGGGCCGCCCGCACTGTCCCACCCGCGCCCTCGGTTTGCGGCCGTGTCCCTGTACGGGCGGCCTGACCGAGGCGGAGTACCGCCCGACCGTGGAAGCGGTGATCGTGGGGCTGACTGTCGATCCCCGGCCGCTGTTGGATCCGCTGGCCGAGCGGATGCGGTGGCTGGCCGAGGGAGGGCGATTCGAGGAAGCGGCCGAACTGCGGGACCGGGCCGGGGTGCTGGCCCGGGCTCTCAGCCGCCAGCGCCGCATCGACTCCCTGCGCTCGGCCGGGCGGGTCGCCCTGGAGATCGACGCCCGGACCACGGCCGTGATCGTGGACGGGAGGCTCCAGGCCGCTGACGGTGGCCACGCCGCCGGCGAGGACCGTGACGCCGGCGTCCTGGCCGGCACCGGCAAGGACCGTTCCCAGAATCAGTGGGGCCGACTGGCCCGGAGTTTGGGCCCCCGGCCCGAGGAAGCGGGACGCTGGCCGGCTCCTCTCCCCCGGCAGCTGGCCGATGAGGCGGCCGCGCTGGTGTCATGGCTCGAGTCCAATCCGGGGCGGGTGAAAATCATCGATTGCGAACACGGCTGGTCGATGCGGGCGCTGTCCATCCCCGACTTCTCCCCGGTGGGCGCTCCGGGCCCGGCCTAACGTGGGTCAATGCTCAACGCCTTCGTCTTGATCGACGCCGAGCCGGCGCGGATAGCCGACCTGGCCGAGGAGTTGGCCGCCACCCAGGGCGTGGCCGAGTGCTACTCCGTGGCCGGTGAGTCGACCGATCTGGTGGCCATCGTCCGGGTCCGCCACCATGATGAGCTGGCCGAGGTGGTCACCCGCCGGATCGCCTGTCTGGGGGGAATCCGTTCCACCAAGACCCTGGTGGCCTTCAAGGCCCACAGCCGGCACGACCTCGAAGCCATCTGGGATCTGGGGTCGGAGTGAGCCGGGACTGGGCCCGGCCCGTCGTTCACTGGGAAATCCAGGCCCGGCAGCCGGAGGTCATCAAGACCTTCTATGCCGAGTTGTTCAACTGGGACATCGGGGATGGACCGATCATGACCATCTCCCCCGGCTTCGGAGGGCCTGAACCCGGACCGGCCGGGCACATCTTGGAGGGGGCACAGAGCCGAGTGGCGCTTTACATCCAGGTACGCGACCTGGCGTCGTCCCAGGCGCGGGCGGTCGAGCTCGGCGGACGCAAGACGTTCGACCCCTTCGATGTGCCGAACGGGCCGACCATCGCCGGCATCGAGGACCCCGAGGGCAATCCGGTGACCCTCGTACAGCAGTAGCGCCGTCCAGGCCGTACGGCCCGAGGCAGTGCGGCCGGAGCCAGACCGTCCATGCCGGCGTCGGCCCGCTCTCAGCCGCCCAGCTCGTGGAAGTGGGCCAGGCGTTCCGTGGCCGGATCGATCAGAGCGATAAGAGCGGCTCCGGCCGGGTCGGCGTTCATAGCTTCGACGGCGGCGGAGGCCAAATCGCCCGAGCCCCACAGCGTCAGCACCAGCCAGCTGTGGTTGCCCTCCCCTCGGGCCGTGGTGCGGCGGATGAAGCCGGGCTGGAAGGGGGCGAACTCGGTCTGAACCCGTACATCGGCGGCCAGGAAGTCGGCTTCGGACACACCGGCCTTCAGGCTGAACACTCTTATCTCGATCATGTCATCCCTTCGGCGGCTACGGCCTGGGACACCCGGATGAGGCGTTCCAGGGCGGCGGCGGCATCCCCGCCGGAGATGGACCTGTCGGCCAGGTCCAGGCCGGCTACCAGGTCGGCGGCCGCCCCCGCCGCCACCAGGGCGGCTGCGGCGTTGAGCAGAACTATGTCGCGGTGGGGCCCGGGGCGGCCCTCGAGCACGGCCCGGGCGTAGGCGGCATTGGTCTCGGGGTCCGCGCCCCGCAGGTCGACGGCGGTGGCCGGGGCCAGACCCAGGGAGGCGGGATCGATGTCGTAGGAGCGGACGCCTTCACCGGCCTGCATGTCGACCACGGTGGAGGAGGTGGTGGTGGTCAGTTCGTCCAGACCGTCGTGGCCGTATACGACCAGGGCCCGCTGGGTGCCGTTGGCGGCCAGTACCCCGACCAGCTTTTCGGCCATCGTGCGGTCGCTGACGCCGACCATCTGGCGGGTGGGCCGGGCCGGGTTGGCCAAGGGAGCGAGGAAGTTGAAGGTGGTGCGCACGCCGAGTTCGCTGCGTACCGGGGCGGCGTGGCGCAAAGCCGGGTGGTAACGGGGAGCGAAGAGGAAGGCCACGCCGGCCTCCTCCAGACAGCGTTCTGCCCCGGCCGGGCCCAGGTCGATGGCCACTCCCAGGGCCTCCATCACGTCGGCCGAGCCGGCCGCGGAGGAAGCAGCCCGGCCGCCGTGCTTGCAGACCACCTGGCCCGTGCCGGCCACCACAAAGGCGGCAATGGTGGACACGTTGATCGAGTGGCTCCCGTCCCCACCCGTCCCGCAGGTGTCGATCACCCCTTCGGGAGCATTGACGGGAACGGCGTGCTCGAGCATGGAGGCGACCAGACCGGTCAACTCCTCCACCGACTCGCCCTTCATGCGCAGCCCGATGACGAAGCCGGCTATCTGGGCGTTGGTGGCGTTGCCGGACAGCACCTCGCCCATGGCCGCAGCGGCCTCGGCGGCGGTCAGATCCTCGTGCCGGGTCAGGCGGCCCAGGATGTGCCTCCAGCCGCCCATGGCCTCCAGCCCCGAGGCGTCCTCCTCGGTGGGGCTCAGCCCCACCCGATCAGTCCCACCACAGGTCCCGGTCCAGCACACCCCGGGCAATGAGACCGAGCTGGACCTGGGAGGTCCCCTCCACGATGGTCAGCTGCTTGGCGTCGCGGTACCAGAGCTCGGTGGGATGGTCCTTCATGTAGCCGGCCGCCCCCAGCAGCTGCACCGCCAGGCCTGAGGCCCGCACCGCCAACTCGGTGGCGTGGTACTTGGCCATGGACAGGTACGGCACCCACTCCTTGGTGAACCGGCCCTGATCGGCCAGCCAGGCGGCCCGATAGGTGAGGAGCCGGGCGGCCTCGATGTCCACCGCCACCTTGGCGATCTCCCATTGAATGCCCTGGAAATCGGCGATGGTTCGCCCAAAAGCGGCTCGCTCCTGCACGTACTCGGTGGCGTACATAAGGGCGCCCTCGGCCAAGCCGATGCCACGGGCGGCCACGATGGGCCGCATGGAGTTGAGACCGAGCATGGCCAGGCGGAACCCGCCCACCTCGCCGATGACATTCTCGGCGGGGACGTGGACGTCGGTGAGAAGAAGCTCACCGGTGTCGACGCCCCTGACTCCCATCTTGCGGTCGGTGTTGCCGACCTCCACGCCGTCCCAGCTGCGCTCGATGATGAAGGCGGTGACGGCGTCGTGCCGGCGGGCCGTCACGTCGACCGGGCCGCCCTGGTCATCCGGGGGCGGGGTCTTGGCGAAGACGGTGTACCAGTCGGCCTGGGCCACGCCGGACATCCAGCACTTGGTGCCGTTGAGGATCCAGCCACCGGAGCCGTCCGACTCGGCCCGGGTGCGCATGCCCATGACGTCGCTGCCCGCCTGAGGCTCGGAGAGGCCGAAGGCTGCCCGAAGGGAACCGTCGGCGATCCCGGGCAGGTACTTCTGTTTCTGGTCCTCCGACCCGGCGATCATCACCGGTCCGGTAGGCAGCCGGGTGAGCAGCAGCATGAGCGCGGCTGTGTTGGAGTACTTGGCCACCTCTTCTATGGCGATGGTGAGGCCCAGGATCCCGGCCCCCGACCCGCCGTACTCGGTGGGGAGGCACAGCCCGAGAACACCGGAATCCCGGAAGACCTCGAAGAGGTCCTGGGGGTAGTCCCCGGTCTCATCGATCTCCCGGGCCCGGGGCTTGATCTTGTCCTGGGCGATGCGCCTGACTGTCTCCTGGAGACTGGCCAGTTCCTCGGGTAGCTCGAAGTCCATGCCCGGGAGGATAGGAGAGGCCTGAAGATGGCGGCGGTCCCCCGACGCAGTTGGCCGCCGGCCTGAGCGGGCTGCGGCCTGAACCCGCCCCCCGGAATGACTCGACCACGTCCGGATCGGTGCCCTGGACAGTTCGGAAGATCAGAGCCCGGCCGGCCCCTCGAGGGTCAGCACCCCCACAGATGCAACTTGAAGCGGGAGACCGATTTATATTACAGAAGTGTTACGGAACGAACGGAAATTCTCCATCAAGAGACGCGCGACAAGATGTCGGGGTGTGCGGTCAAGTTGGATCCCCCGCTCCCGCGCACTCCGAGTGGTGGCAAGTGCGGACGGGCGCGCTGAGAGCGCGCAATAGGCCCGGCGAAACGGGTCGCAGAGGTTCGAGCGGCGCAGAGGTTCGAGCGGCGCAGAGGTTCGAGCGGCGCAGAGGTTCGAGCGTGACCAGTGGCCCGGGCTCGAACCTGGCGACCGGGGCTAAGCCGTCTTGCGGCGCTGCCGGACTATGCGGCGACGCTCACGCTCGGTGGCGCCTCCCCACACTCCGTCCCGCTCGCGGTAGGCCAGGGCGTACTCCAGGCACGCCTCCCGCACGGGGCACTGGGCGCAAACGGCCTTGGCCGTGTCGGCGTCCTCCTCCGATACCGGATAGAAAACGTCTGGATCCACGCCCTGGCAGGCCGCACGCTTTCGCCATGTCAGGTTCATCACTGGCCAATCACTTCCTCTTGTTGCTCGCAGCCGACCGGGAGGGGGACGCCCGGTGCCGGCCAAAGGTGGTTACCCGGGGCCGGGGTTAGATACTCCCGACCCGAAACCGCCGAAACCGAAAAGCAAACCGAAACCGGGGTCGGAACCGGGAGTGGAGCCGGCACCTCAAACAGCACCGACACCCGATCCGGGACGCCGGAGTATTGAACAACACGGCTCCGGTCGTCCAGATTCCCTCCAGTATGGGGCCCCGGGCCCCGCTCCGACAGCCCAAAAAGGGACTTTGACCTGCATGTGACGGTTGTCACGATGGGCGACCGGCTCCGCCTTGGAGATCCTCCAGTAGGGACATTCGGGTCGTTTCGGACAACTCGGTCTCCTCCTTGTACTCCGGGTGGTCCACGCCCAGGCGAACCGGGCCGGCGGAGAAGGCCTCGACCTGCTCCGGAGTGAATTCGAAGCGGATGTAGTGGACGGATGCCGTTATGGCGTCCCGGGTGAGCTGAGCCTCGTGTTCCTCTTCGGGGATGCAGCGGACCTCGGTTCCGTCCGCTCTGACCACCACGGCGCGCTCGATTCCCACCAGCCGAGGCAGCCAGTGGTGCATCTCCTCCTCGGAGGTGAGCTCCACGAAGAGAGTGGCCGAGAGCTGACCGGCCTCCGGGATGAGGGCGTTGTAGACGTCCAGCTCGGCCTGGATTCCCTCATCGGTGAGGATGCGCTCAGCCCGGGCCATCTCCTGGATTTGGAAGCGGATGGTGTCCCGGTTCTCGAAGACCAGGGTGACCACCGGGCCCACCGAGACCCGTCGGAGACGCTTGAGCTCGATGATCCGGGCCCGGAATCCCTCCCGCTCGCGCTCGTAGGCCCGCAGGTCGAATATGTCGTCGAGGGTCAGCTTCACTTTGTACTCGGTCCTCTCGGCGCCTCCCCCCGGGCGTCCTAGATGAGTGCGCCGGCGGCCGTCGCCCGGGGAGGGCGGCGGCCGCCGACACGGTTGATTCAGGCCTCGGCCGGAGGCCACGGCTCAACACCGCACAGGCGGCTAGCCGACCTCGGCCAGGCCCTTGCTGAAGCGCCCGGCGTGGCTCTTCTCGGCCCGGGCCAGGGTCTCGAACCACTCCGCCACCTGATCGAAGCCCTCGTCCCGGGCCGTCTTGGCGAAGCCGGGGTACATCTCGGTGTACTCATAGGTCTCGCCCTCGATGGCGGACTTGAGGTTGTCGCTGGTGGCCCCGACGGGTACGCCGGTGACGGGGTCGCCCACCTCGGCCAGGTAGTCGAAGTGCCCGAAGGCGTGGCCGGTCTCGCCCTCGGCCACCGAGCGGAACAGGGCGGCGGTGTCGGGGTAACCCTCGATGTCCGCCTTCTGGGCGAAGTACAGATAGCGGCGGTTGGCCTGGCTCTCCCCGGCGAACGCCTCCTTGAGATTCTCTTCGGTCTTGCTTCCCTTGAGCTGCGCCATTGCGCCTTCCTCTCTAGTTGTTGTCGATTGCAAAGGTTGAAGAATCGGATGAAAAGGTTGAAGAATCGGACCGGCACCGGTCGCACCGGCCCCGGAAGACCACTTCGGCCCCACCCACCAGGAAGCCGTGCTGCTGGCCATCCGGCACGGCCAGACCGCTGAAATCGGCGAAGACATCCCTCACCGCCCCACACCCTCCACACACCAGATGGTGGTGGGGCCCACAATCCGGGTCGAATCGCACGGAACCGGTTCCGAGGTCGAGCATCTGGACCTCTCCCATGTCGGCCAGGTCGTTGAGGGTCTGGTAAACGGTCCGCAACGAGATGGTGGGCATGGTCACCCGGGCCACGGCGTAAACCGCGTCGGCGGTGGGGTGGGCGGGGTTTTCGTGCAGGATCCCGAAGATGGCCTGGCGCTGGGGGGTGACCTTGCGCCCCTGGCGCCGGAACAGGTCGGTCAACTCTTCCGGACTCCGCACGGCCTTCAGGCTACCGCAGGAGTTGTTTATCGACAACTGTTGTTGGATAGCAGACGTGGTCCGTCTGGCCGCACCGCCGGCACCGTATGACAAGCTGAACCCGGCATGACCAGCCCCCAACCGTTCTCGCCGGAGCCAGCTCTCCAAGCCCTCCGGGACACCACTTTCGACCTGCTGGTGGTGGGCGGGGGCGTGACCGGGGCCGGGGTTCTCCTGGACGCCTCGGCCCGGGGGATGAAGGCGGCCCTGGTGGAGAAGGGAGACTTCGCCGTCGGGACGTCGTCCAAATCCTCCAAGCTGGTCCACGGCGGCCTGCGCTACCTGCTCTCGGCCCGGGACTACGGCCTGGTCCACGAGGCCCTGGTCGAGCGCCAGCGGCTGCTGGCCAACGCCCCTCACCTGGTCAGCCCGCTGCCGTTCCTGATCCCCCTCTTCGGGCGGGACGGGGCGGTCAACAAGAGCGTGGCCAAGGTGTATTCGACCGGCCTATGGGGCTACGACGTCATCGGGGGGCTGCGCATCGGTAAGCGGCACCGGCGCATCGGCCGGGAGGAGGCCTCCCGGATGATGCCGACGCTGCGCACCGACCGCCTGGTGGCCGGCTTCATCTACTGGGACGCACGGGCCGATGACGCCCGGCTGACCCTCACCCTGGCCCGCAGCGCCGTCCTGGACCACGGGGGGGTCGCCCTCAATCACACCCCGGTGGCCGGGGTACTGAGGGACGGCTCCGGGCGGGTGAACGGGGTCCGCCTCGGGGGTTCCGACCTGGCCCGCGGACCACGGACCGAGGGGCTCGAGGTGCGGGCCGGGGTGGTCGTAAACGCCGGCGGGGTCTGGTCCGATGAGGTCAGGCAACTGACCGAGGGGGTCCATCCCGACACCATCCGCCCGGCTAAGGGAGTACACATAACCCTTCCGTACGAGAAGCTGCCCACTGAGGTGGCCGTGGTGCTGCCGGTGCCAAGCGACCGCCGGTCGGTCTTCGTGGTGCCCTGGGGCCAGCGGGTCTATGTCGGCACCACGGACACGGACTACACGGGCAGCCTGGAGGATCCGCAGTGCACGGGCGAGGACATCCGCTACCTGCTCGACGCCGTGAATGCCTCGGTCTCCTCCCCGATCACCGAGTCAGACATCCTCGGTTCCTGGGCCGGCCTCCGCCCGCTCATCAAGGCAGCCGCCACCGAACGCACCGCCGACCTATCCCGTCGTCACGCCGTGACCACCTCCCCTGACGGGCTGGTCACCGTGACGGGGGGCAAGCTGACCACCTACCGGCGGATGGCCGCCGACGCCGTCGACGCCGCCCAGTCCGTGCTGCGGTCGGGGGGAACTTCGAGTGGTGATGCCGGGTCCAACTCCGGAGCCGGCCGTCGGCGCAGCCCGACCAAGCGGCTGCGCCTACACGGAGCCGTCGACCCGGCCACGGGCATCTCCACCCTGGCCGGCACCGGCCCGGAGGCAGCCGAGCACCTGGTGTCCCGGCACGGCTCGGACGCCTGGCAGGTGGTGGCGCTCATGACCGAGCGACCCGAGCTGACCGAACCCCTGGTGCCGGGCCTGTCGTACCTGGCCGCCGAGGCGGTGTGGGCGGTGCGAGCGGAGATGGCCCGGACCCTGGAGGACATCCTCTCCCGCCGGACCCGCGCCCTCATCCTCGACCGGGAGGCGACCGCGGCCGCCGCCCCGGCCGTGGCGGCCCTGGTGGCCCCGGAGCTGGGCTGGACCGAGGCGGAGACGGCAGCCGAGACGGCCCGGTTCCTGGCTCTGGTGGACGCGGAGCGCCGGGCCGGGGCAGCCTCCCCGGCGTGACCCGACCCAGCACCGTGCCGGTGCCACTGGCCGATCCCGATGGCCCGGTGCGGATCGGGACGGACGCCCCGGGGCTTCCCGACGGACTGCTGGATCAACTGGCGGCGTGTGGGGCAACGGTCGACACCGACCCTCTAGAACGGGCCGAGTGGAGCCGGGACTGGTGGCCTTTAGCTCTGCGTTGGGCGGCATCGGGCCAGGTGCCGGCCCGGGCCGGAGCCGTGGTGCGTCCCTCCTCCACCGAGCAGGTCTCGGCCGTACTGGCCGCCTGTAATCGGGCCGGCGTGCCCGTCACCCCGGCGGCCGGACGGAGCGGGGTCTGCGGCGGCAGCGTGCCGGTGGCGGGCGGGGTGGTGCTGGACGCGTGTGGCCTGGACGGCATCCGGGAGGTGGACGACACTTCGCTGATCCTCCGAGTCGGAGCCGGGACTTTCGGCCACGAGCTGGAAGCCGAGTTGCGATCCCGCTACGGGGTGACTCTCGGCCACTGGCCCCAGTCGGTGGAGCTGTCGACGGTCGGAGGCTGGCTGGCCTGCCGCTCGGCCGGCCAGTACTCGACGCGCTACGGAAAGATCGAGGACATGGTCCTCGGCCTGGAGGCGGTGCTGGCCGACGGGACCGTGATCCATACCGGTGGACGGGCACCGCGCAGCGCGGCCGGACCCGACCTCAACCAGCTGCTGATCGGCTCGGAAGGCACCCTGGCCGTCATCACCGAAGCCAGCCTGCGGGTTCATCCCCTGCCGCCGTCCGAATCTCGATCGGCCTGGAGCTTCGATGACTTCGGCCAGGGTCTGGAGGCGTGCCGGCTGATCCTGCGCCGAGGGGTGACGCCGGCGGTGTTGCGCCTCTACGACGCCGCCGAGTCCCAGCGCTCCTTCGAGGTGGCCGGCCGGGCTGTCCTCATCGTCCTCGACGAGGGCGACCCCCGCCTGGTCGATGCCGTCATGGACGTGGTCAAGGAGGTGTGCCGGACCGGCGGGGCTACTCCCGAGGAGCCGGCGCTGGTCGAGCGCTGGCTCGGTCACCGCAACGACGTTTCGGCCCTGGGCGCCCTGGTGTCGCGCGGCTTCGTGGTGGACACGGTGGAAATGGCCGGGCGTTGGGCCGCGCTGAACGGCCTCTACCGGCGGGTCACCGATCGGCTCAAGGCCATCGACGGGACCATCGCCGCCACGGCCCACCAGTCCCACGCCTACACCGACGGCGCCTGTCTCTACTTCACTTTTGCCGCCCGGCCCGCCGAGGACGCCGATCCGGCCTGGGGGGACGATTACTACCGCCAGGCCTGGTCGGTGGTCATGGAGGAAGTGGTCTCGGCCGGAGCGGCTGTGAGCCACCATCACGGCATCGGCCTGCTGCGGGCCGGCGCCCTGCGCGCCTCCCTGGGCGACGCCTACCCGGTTCTGGCCTCGGTCAAGGAGGCCCTCGACCCCAGAGGCATCCTCAACCCGGGCAAGCTGGGTCTGGTGTCTGCTTTCGCGCCGGAGCCGATATGGCCGTGAGGTCCAGCGCGGCCCTGCTCGACCGCCGAGTGCTCCGCCGGGCGGTGTTGGTGACCCTGGTCCTGGCCGTGCCACCGGTGGTCATCGTCCGGGTCATGAAGGGTGGTGATCTGGCCGGGCGGGAGTCGAACCTGTGGCTGGTGGCCATAGCCGGGCTGCTGGTCGCCTTCCTCATCGGCGGGGCGGTGGCGGCCGCCTCCAGCCGCGACCTGCAGCTCTCCCACAGCGCCGGCACGGCCACCTATTCCTTCTTTGTGATGGCCATCGGCTCCATCGTCGTGGCCCTGGCCACGGGCAGCCACCTGGACGCCGTCTTCGTGTTGGGTCTGGCCATGATCGGCACCCTGTGCGTGTGCATGGCCGTGGTCGGCGGCTACGGAGCCGTCCGCTGGACCGAGCGCCGCCGATGAGCATCCTGGTCGTTGACGTCGGCACCAGCGGCGTTCGGGCCGCGGTGGTCAGGCCGGACGCTTCGGTCAACCATGTGCACCACCGCCAGGTGCTGCCGGTCTCCCCGGCCCCGGGCCTGGTCGAGTTCGATGCCACGGTCATGGCCGAGGCGGCCCTGGAGGTGGCCCGCCGGTCCCTGGCGGAGGGCGGCCCGGTGGAGGCGGTGGGGATCGCCAACCAGCGGGCCAGCACCGTGGTTTGGGACCGCAGCACGGGCCGGCCCGTGGCCCCCGGTCAGGGCTGGCAGGACCTCCGCACGGTGGGCGCCTGCCTGGTGTTGCGCGAACAGGGCCTGCGCTTCGCCCCCAACATGTCGGCCACCAAGCTGCTCGACATCCTCGACCAGGTCGACCCGGACCGGAAGGCCGATCTGTGCTTCGGCACCGTCGACAGTTGGATCGCCTGGGTCCTTTCGGAGGGGGCGCTCCACATCACCGATCCAAGCAACGCCGGCACCACCGGGTTGATGGAACCGGACGGGGGAGGCTGGGATCTGTCCGTTCTGGAGGCCCTGCGGGTGTCCCCGGCGTCCATGCCAGCTCTGGTCGACTCCACCGGCTCCTTCGGGCCGGCCACCGCGCTGGACGGGGCACCGCCCATAGCCGGGCTCATCGGGGACCAGCAGGCGTCGCTGGTGGGCCAGGGTTGCACCCGGGCCGGCCTGGCCAAAGCCACATTCGGCACCGGGGGCATGCTCGATATCTGCACCGGCGCCGAGCGCCCCGCCTTCTCCCATCGGGGCCAGGCCGGCACCTTTCCCATAGCCGCCTGGCGCCGCGCCGGGCGCATCTCCTGGGGCATGGAGGCCATCATGCTGTCGGCCGGCTCGGCCGTTGAGTGGCTGCGCGACGACCTCGGCATCATCGCCACCGCCGAGGAGTCCGACGCCGTGGCGGCCTCGGTACCGGACACCGGGGACGTGTGGTTCGTGCCCGCCCTCCTGGGCATGGGGACCCCGGTGTGGGACTTCGGAGCCCGGGGGACCCTGCTCGGCCTGACCCGGGGATCGAACCGGGCCCACGTCGTGCGGGCCGTGCTGGAAGGGGTGGCCCACCGGGGCGCCGATCTGTTGGAGGCGGCTGAAGCTGACAGCGGGCTGTCCATCCCCGCCCTGCGGGTGGACGGAGGCATGAGTGCCAACGCCACCTTCATCCGGGCCCTGGCCGATGCCACCGGGCGGCCCATCGAGGTGTCCCCAGTGCTGGAGGCCACCACCCTGGGGGCGGCCTTCATGGCCGGCCTGGCCGCAGGGACCTGGGCCGATGAGGACGATCTGGCCGCAACCTGGTCGCCCCGGGAGGTGGTGGAGCCCGAAGCCGGCGCCGGTTCCCGCAAGGAGCGCTGGCTGGAGGCCCGGTCCCGCGCCCTCGCCTCCATACCCGAGCTCTCCGGCATCGACTTCTAGCTCGTGGGCGAGATCGAGACAGACTTCGATCCTCAATCGTTTCCGTTGGTGACCCACGGGCGGCGCTACGAGGACTTCAGCGACGGGCAGGTGCTGGTGCACCACTGGGGCCGGACCATCACCGAGGCGGACAATGTGGCCTTCAGCACGGCCACGTGCAACTGGAACCCCATGCATCTCAACGCTGAGTTCGCCGGGGCCCACGGTCATCCCGGTGTGGTGATCAATCCGATGCTGGTGCTCTGCACGGCCGTAGGTCTCTCGGTCGAGGACCTGTCCGAGGCTGGAGGACCATTCTTGGGCCTCGATGGGGCCAACTTCCATCGGCCCGTGTATCCGGGAGACACCATCACCGCCACGTCCACCGTGCTCAGCCGGAGGGAATCGGCCAGCCGGCCCGGAGCCGGCATCGTCACCTGGCACACCGAGGTCCACAACCAGCGGGGCGAGCTGGTCCTCGACTACGACCGCACCAACCTGGTGGCCCGTGCCGCCCGGCAAGCCCCGTGACCGACGCCGTCCCGGCCGTCCCGGCCGCCCCGCCCGGTCTGCCTGATCCGTGGAGCACGCCGGGCCGATTGGAGATTCAGGCCGAGGCCCGCCGCTTCGCCATGGAGGAGGTCCTGCCTCTGGCCAACGAGCTGGACCCGAAGAAGGAGGAGATACCCCGCTGGTTCCTCGATCGCATGGGCGAGCAGGGTTACTTCGGCGTCACCATCCCGGCTGAATACGGGGGGATGGGGCTGGGCGTCTTTGAGTACTGCATGATTGCGGAGGAGCTGGCCCGGGCCTGGATGAGTGTGGCCAGCATCATCGCCCGGGCCCAGGGAATGGGCACCAACCTCGGGGATGCCCCCAACCGCGAGCGGCTGCTCCGACTCTCGGCCCGGGGCCAGTGGATCGGCGCCGCCGCCTTGTCAGAGCCTGACGCCGGGTCGGACCTGGCCAATGTGTCCACCCGGGCCGTGGTGGATGGTGACGACCTGGTCATCACCGGACGCAAGCGCTGGATCGGCAACGCCAAGGCGGCCGACTTCATCCAGCTGCTGTGCCGGTTGCGCGACCCCGCCAAGGGCGAGCGCCGCTCGGCCGGGTTGGCCACCATCGTCATCGAGAAGGAGCGCGACTCGTTTCCTCCCGGTCTCACCGGCCGGCCCATCGACAAGATCGGCTACCACGGCTTTCTCACCTGGGATCTCGACTTCGACGGCGTGAGGGTTCCCGCCCCGACCCTGCTCGGCGGCGGCGGTCGCTCCGCCTTTGCCGCCACCCAGGCCGGGCTCAACGTGGCCCGGGTCCACACCGCGGCCCGGGCGGTGGGCCTGGCCCGGGCGGCAGTGGAGGACTGCGTCGCCTACGTGCAGGAGCGGGTCCAGTTCGGCCACGCCATCGGGGACTTCCAGGCCATCCGCTTCATGCTGGCCACTATGGCCGCCCGGGTGGAACAGGCGCGCTCCTTCTACCGTCAGGTCGCCCACCTGATCGACATCGGCCAGCGCTGCGAGCGGGAGGCGGCCATGGTCAAGCTCCTGGCCACCGAGATGGCCGTGGAGGTCACCGGGGAAGGTATCCAGATCCACGGCGGGAACGGATACACCACTGAGCGCCAGGTGGAGCGGCACTGGCGCGATGCCCGGCTCACCACCATCTTCGAGGGCACCAGCCAGATACAACAGCGGATCATCTCCGACCGGCTGCTGCCCCGCAGCCCCCTGTCGTGACCGACCTCTCACCCGAGGGCGCTCCCCAGCTCGCCCCGGCTCTGGCCGCACTCACCGGATCGGGCGGGTACTTCGAGGACTTCCAGGTCGGCCAGAGGATGGCCCACGCCCGGGCCGCCACGGTGGGCGAGGTGGAGAACGGGTGGATGTCCAAGCTGGTGATGAACACGGCCCAGGCCCACTGGAACGAGCACTACCTGCGGGGTGGCCCCCTGGGCGAGGGCCGGGTGGTGTTCGGCCTCATCACCGCTTCGGTGGTGATCGGCTTGTCCAGCCAGGACACGGCCGAGAACGCCCTGGCCGAACTGTCCCTCGACCGGTTGCGCTTCCTGGCCCCGGTCCACCACGGTGACACCCTGCGGGCCTTCACCGAGGTGGTGGGCGTCGAAGACGACCCCGGCCGCCCCGATGGCGGTCGGGTCCGCTTTCATCATTGGGGCCTGACCCAGGACGACCGGGTGGTCTTCGAGGGTGACCGCACCGTGCTGATCAAACGAAGGAGCCACTGGTCCCGATGAACCCCAACCCGCCTCAACCGGGAGCCGGTCCGGGCTCCGCCGACCAGGCGTCCGATCTGTCCGATCACACCCGGGCCCACGAGCGAGCCCGCCCCATGACCGACGGTCGCCACGGCCCGCTCAAGGACGTACGCATCGTGGATCTGACCCAGGCCCTGGCCGGACCGTTCTGCACCATGCTCCTGGCCGATCTCGGCGCCGACGTAATCAAGGTGGAGCCACCCATCGGGGACATGCCCCGCTTCGGGGGCCCCTTCATGAGGGAGGACGAGAGCCGGCACTTCGGGGCCTACTTCGCCAGCGTGAACCGCAACAAGCGCGGCATCGTCCTGGACCTCAAGCAGGCCGAGGATCGGGACCGCCTGATCAATCTCATCGACAACGCCGACGCCGTGGTGGAGAACTACCGAGCCGGGGTGATGGAGCGCTTGGGCCTGAGTTGGGAGATGCTCTCGGCGCGCAACCCCAAGCTCGTCTACGGCGCCATCCGCGGCTTCGGTGATCCCCGTAGCGGGGAGAGTCCCTACAGCGACTGGCCGGCCTTCGACGTGGTGGCGCAGGCCATGAGCGGAGTGGTCTCCATCACGGGCACGGCCGACGGCCAGATGGTACGGACCGGACCGAGCATCGGGGATCTGTATCCCGCCACCATGGCCGCCTTGGGCATCACCGCCGCCATCCATCATGCCAAGCTGACCGGGGAGGGCCAGTTTGTCGACATCGGGATGTACGACGCCCTGGTCGCCCTGTGCGAAGCCGCGGTCTACCGCTGGTCCTATGCCGGAGTGGTGAGCAAGCCGGAGGGCAACAGCCATCCGCAGTTCAATCCCTTCGACATCTTCCCGACCCTCGACGGCGCCTGCGCCATAGCCGCCCCGACCCCGCCGCACTGGACCATTCTGTGCAAGGTCATGGGCCGGGAGGATCTGATCGAGGACGAACGCAGTGCGGACAATCGGGTACGGGTGGCCAACCGCGCTTTTGTCTTGTCGGCCATCACCGAGTGGACCTCGACCCGCACCACGGCTGAGATAGTCGATGCCCTGGCCGGCCAGGTCCCGGTGGGCCCGGTCAACGACGCTCCGGCGCTCTTCGCCGATGCCCATCTGCAGGCCCGCAACATGCTGGTGGCCATCGAGCATCCCGGCTCCTCCAGACCGGGTGTCTTTCCGGCCCCGCCCATCCACATGTCGGCCACCCCGCCCGGTGTCTACCGACGAGCTCCGATGCTCGGGGAACACACCGAGTCGGTGCTGGCCACCGCGTCAGGTTGGCCCGAGGCGGGGCCGGAGTGAGCGGCGGACCTGCACCGGAGGTGCGCATATTTGCCGTGCCCGGGATCGATGAGGTGGCCGAGGGTGACAAGGTCGAACAGCTCATCCTCGACGCCCTCGATGCCGCCGGCCTGGCCCTGGCCGAGGCCGACGTGGTCGTCATCGCCAGCAAGATCATCTCCAAGGCCGAGGGCCGGGTCATCGACCTGGCCGGCCTGAGCCCTTCTCCCCGGGCGGTGGCCCTGGCCGAGGTGACGGGCAAGGAGGCGAGCTTCATCGAAGCCGTCCTCTCCGAGTCGATCGAGGTGTCCCGGGCCGCCCCCAACGTTCTGGTCGTCCGGCACCGCCTCGGATTCACCTCGGCCAATGCCGGGCTGGACCGCTCCAACCACTCCGGACCGGAGGACACCGTCCTGGCCCTGCCGATCGACCCGGACGCCTCGGCCGACGCCATCCGGGCCGGGCTGGAGGAGGCCGCCGGCATCCGGCTGGGGGTAGTGGTGGCCGACACCCACGGCCGGCCCTTCCGGCGGGGCAACGTCGGAGTGGCCATCGGGGTGTCCGGCCTGGTGGCCCTGATCGACAAGCGGGGCGAGGCCGATCTCTACGGCCGGGTGCTGGAAGCCACCTACGTCCCGTCCGCCGACCAGCTGGCCAGCGCCGCCGCCCTGGTGGGAGGCGAGGCCGCCGAGGGCCTGCCGGTGGTGATCATCCGGGGGGCTCCGTTCCTCTGGGGCGACGGGCGGGCGGCTGACCTGGTGCGGACTCCGGAGGAAGATCTGTACCGGACGGTGCAGGGATGAGCCGGGGCTTCCGGCTGCGGCGCTCCGAGCTGTCCACCCCCGGCACCAGCCCGAAGATGATGGCCGGGGCGGCCGCCAGCGCCGCCGACCTGGTCTTCCT
>Ga0307374_10003957_pt1 | contig 25004 bp, 23 predicted proteins | sample OX3MG_FD_202532 | JGI IMG/M metagenome (GOLD analysis project Ga0307374, IMG submission 202532) | Soil microbial communities from Risofladan, Vaasa, Finland - OX-3 | ecosystem: Environmental > Terrestrial > Soil > Coastal area > Acid sulfate soil | place: Finland: Risofladan, Vaasa | collected...
GTCCCATGCGCCACCGCCCGAGGTCATCGAGATCGCAAGGAACAGGCCGGTCACGATCACACCCAAGAGCAGCCCACCGAGCATCTCGCGGCCGTTCGAGATGCCGAAGATGAACGCCACGACGATCGGGAACGCGATCGGGATCAGCGCGGGGACGAGCATCTCCTTCTGGGCGGCAGCCGTCACCAGACGCACGCAGCGCGCATAGTCCGGCTTCTCGGTGCCCTCCATGATGCCCGGATGCTCCCGGAACTGGCGTCGGACTTCTTCAACGACCGCGCCACCGGCCCGGCCCACGGCCTCCATGGCGAAGGCGGCGAACAGGAACGGCATCATGCCGCCGATCAACAGACCCGCCACGATGAACGGGTTGCTGAGCTGGAACTGGTCGGTAAAGACCAAGTGTGCGCCGGTGAACGAGTTCTTGAGTTCCTCGACGTAGCTGACGAACAGCACCACCGCCGCCAGACCGGCCGAGCCGATGGCGTAGCCCTTGGTGACGGCTTTGGTCGTGTTACCGACCGCGTCCAGCGGGTCGGTGATTGCCCGGACGCTGTCCGGAAGCTCCGCCATCTCGGCGATGCCACCGGCGTTGTCGGTGATGGGGCCGAACGCGTCGAGCGCGACCACGATGCCGGCCAGCGACAGCATCGCCATGACGGCGGTGCCGATGCCGTAGTACCCGCCGAGCTCATACGAGCCGACGATGCCGGCGACAATGACGACCACCGGGAGGGCGGGTGCCTTCAGCGACACCGCGAGCCCCTCGATGATGTTGGTGGCGTGACCCGTCTCAGAGGCTTTGGCGATGCTTTTGACCGGGCGCCAGACGGTCCCGGTGAAGTACTCGGTGATCGCCACGAGCCCGAGCGTCACGCCCAGACCGATCAGCGCGCACCACCAGTAGTCGAGCCACGTGCCGAGGTGTTGGTAACCGAAGTCGGCCTTGATGCCGTTCAGCATCCAATAGGTGACCGGCAGGAACCCGATCGCCGACAGTATCGCCGCGACACCCAGCCCCGTGTACAGCGCGCCGGTAACCGATCCGCCCTTGCCCACGCGCACGAACCAGGTGCCGATGATCGACGAGATGATCGACACGCCGCCGAGCGCGAGCGGGAACAGGACCGTGTTGAGGCTGTGGGCCCAGCTGGTGTGCTGGAAGAAGAGCGATCCGAGGAACATCACGGCGACGGTCGTCACCGCGTAGGTCTCGAACAGGTCCGCGGCCATGCCGGCGCAGTCGCCGACATTGTCACCGACATTGTCGGCGATCACGGCCGGGTTGCGCGGGTCGTCCTCCGGAATCCCCGCCTCGACCTTGCCGACGAGGTCGGCACCGACGTCGGCACCCTTGGTGAAGATGCCACCGCCGAGTCGTGCGAACACGCTGATCAACGAACTGCCGAACGCCAGGCCCAAGAGGGGGCCGACGTCGGAGGCCTTGCCGCCGAGGATCCAGAAGTACCCCGACACGGCCACGAGTCCGAGACCCACCACGAGCAGGCCCGTCACGGCGCCGCCCTTAAACGCGACACTGAGTGCCTGGGGGAGCCCCTTGCGGGCGGCCTCAGCGGTTCGGACGTTGGTCCGCACCGAGACGTTCATGCCGATGAAGCCCGCGGCTCCGGAAGCGATTGCGCCGATCAGGAACCCGATCGCCGGCTTCCAACCCAGAAGGTCGGACGTCACGGCACTGCCCAGGAACCCGATCAACAGGAACATCACCGCGGCGACACCGGCGATGATCGAGTATTGACGCGTCAGGTATGCCTGCGCGCCTTCCTGGATCGCCTTCGCGATGTCTTGCATGCGCTCGTTGCCGGCGGGCTGCTTGAGCAGGTAGGCGATCAGGCCTATCCCATACGCCACAGCGACCAAACCGAGAATGACCGCGAGCCATTTGGTGTTGTCCGACAGAAAGCCGGCCAAGAGTGTCCTCCGAGATCAATGTGCGCGGCCACGGCCCACTCGCGTGGCCTGCGTGAACGAGATGCCGTGTGCGGGGACCTGTCGGGGGAACAGGGCTCAGCGCAGCGGCTGTGAAAAAGCCGGGGTGTTTCTACCACACCGCAGCGGACGGCGTGGACGAACTTCCCGCATACTGCGGGGACATCTCTGCGCGACCCAGCCGCCAGCGGCGCGGTTGGAGCCCGGTTAGATGCGCGCACCCTCAAGCGCGCCCGCGCTGTGCGGATCGGGCTCGGACGGAATGCGTGGGATCACGTGGAACAACAACTCCCGCACGCGGGCGTTGTTGCGCGTGAAGACCGCAGCGACCTCCTGTGCCGAGACCGCGGGGACGTTGGGCATGCCCTCGAGCCCGACGTCGTAGTCGGTCACCAGGCTGATGTTCGCGTAGCCCAGGCACAGCTCCCGTGCCAAGTGACCCTCGGGATATGCGGTCATGTTGATGACCTCCCACCCCATCGCCCCGAACCACCTGCTCTCGGCGCGGGTCGAGAAGCGCGGCCCTTGGATCACGACGACCGTGCCGCGATCGTGGACCGGGATCGACAGCTCGCGGCAGCCCTGGACCAATAGCTCCCGGAGTACCGGGGAGAACGGCTCCGCCGAGGAGACATGTATCGCCTCGGGACCGTCGAAGTACGTGTCGCGCCGGCCGGAGGTACGGTCGACATACTGGTCGCAGACCACGAAATCACCGACGCGCACGTCGGCCTGCAGGCTGCCCGACGCGCACGGGGCGATCACCCAGCTCGCCCCGGCCTCCCGCAGCGCCCACAGATTCGCGCGATAGTTGATCGCGTGTGGCGGGAACTGGTGATCCACGCCGTGGCGCGGCAGAAACGCGACCGTGACACCCGAGACCCGGCCCAGCGCGACCGGTGCCGAGGGCGGGCCGTACGGGGTGTCAACGCGAACGAGCTCCGCGTCATCCAAGAGCGCGTAGAAGCCCGAGCCCCCGATGATCCCGACGGTCGCCGGTGTCACTCCGGGCGACCTCCCGGCGGCACCCACAGGCGGCTGGCCGGATCCGGCTGGGCCGGAGGCGTCTCGGCAGCGCCAGCGGGGCCCGCATTGGCCTCGGCGATCTTGGCGTAGGCCAGCTGCAGTTGCGCCAACGGTTCGCGGAATGGACGCGCGACAGCTTGGCCCAGCTCCTGATCGGTCACCGCGACCAGCACACGCAGGATCTCCACCGCCGTGCGCGCCTGGGCAAGGTCGGCGACCTCCGCGCCTTCCGGTCCGAGGCCCATCCTGATGCCGGCGGCGTCGGCCAGGGTCGCCATCGCCTGGATGACCAGGTCGCGCACGGGGGTGCGCCCGAGGTGGTGCACAAACGCTGCGGCGAATTCCTCGGCTGAGGAATTCGCGTCGACGTCGTCCATATGATCGTCATGCTCGTTGGTTGTCACGCGCGTGCCCCTGTCGTGTGTTGGCTCAAGATTTCTTGCGCGGACGCCCTCGTGCGCTCGACCACCTGCGCGTGCACGGCGCGGACGTCGCCGCCGTACGCATCCAGGAGCGCGCGCTGACGGATCGCGCCGTTGCCGTGTTCGAGGGTGTCGGACACCCGGTCGATCCAGGTCGTCAACCCGAGTGGCCCGTGATGGGCCCGGGTCGCCTCCAGGAGCTCGCTGATCGCGGCCCGCGTCGGGCGCGAGCGGCCGGTGGCAAGATCGATCAGCTGGCCGTCGAGGCCGTGACGCTCTGCGCGCCAGAGGTTTTCCTCGATGTGCGCACGCGGATGGACCGGGAGGGTACGCCCCTCGTCGAGCTGTGCGCAGAACTCGGCGATCAACGCGATGATCAGGGCCGCCAGCGCCAGGCTCTCGCCGAGCTCGGTCTGCCCATCGCAGATGCGAACTTCGATCGTGCCGAACGCGTGATGCGGCCGGACGCTCCACCAGATCTGCGTCGATTCGGAGATCGACCCGGCACGTTCGAGAAACGCCACATTGGCCGCATAGTCGTCCCAGTCGGCATACGCGTCAGGGATCCCGCAGCGCGGGAAGCTCCGGATGAAGACCTGGGTCCGGGTCGACGCGAGGCGCGTGTCGCGGCCGCCGAAGATCGGGCTGTTGGCCGAGAGCGCCAGTAGGTCCGGCAACACGCTGCGCATGCGCGTCGCGACCTTGACGGCGCGGTCCGCGTCCCGGACGCCGCAGTGCAGGTGCAGCGCCCAAGTGTTGTTGGTCCAGGCCAGGTAGCCGAGCTCGCCCTCCACAAGGCGGTAGTGCGGCGTGTCGATGATGCGCTGTTGGGTCCAGGGACTGAACGGATGCACCCCGGTGACCCCCATTGCAAGTCCGAGTCGCTCGGCGAGCGAGCACAGGTCGAGCCTGCCTTGTGCAAGCTCACGTGCGGCGTGGGTCAGATCGGCGTGCGGGCGCGTCTTGAACTCGATCTCACTGGCGATCAGCTCCCCGGCGAGCTGATCGCGCAGCGCTGGGTCGGCCGCCGCTGTCACGTCCTCAAACCGGTTCACCAACCCGAGAGTCACCGGATCGAGGATCTGGAATTCCTCCTCCAGCCCGATCGTGAAGTCGGTCGACGTCGCGAAGCGTTCGCGAACGCCCGCCAGGATTGCGGAGGTCTCGGGCCGGTTGCTCATCAGCGAGGGGGAATTCTACTGACCTGCCAGGTCCGCACGACCGCGTGGGGTCGCGCGACGGTCAGGTCAGGTAGAAGTAGAGCGCATACAACAGTTCCACGGCCGGGCTCGAGGTGTGCACGGTCACGTCCGAGGGCGCCGACAACAGCGCGTCAGAGTAGTTGAAGATGATCTTCACCCCGGCCGCCACGAGGTCGTCGGCGACCTGCTGGGCGACGTCCCCGGGCACGGCAAGCACGCCCACCATGATGCCCTCGCTGGCGGCCACGCCGGCGAACTCGTCGTAATGGCGCACCACCAGGTCGCCCACCTTCTGCCCGACGCGATCCGGCGATACGTCAAAGATCGCCGAGATCTGGAACCCATGGTCGCCGAAGACGCTCGAAGTGGCGATCGCCTGCCCGAGATTCCCGGCACCGAACAGGGCGATGTTGTGCGTCCCCGACGTGCGCAGGATCTTGCGGATCTGCTCGATCAAGCTGTCGATGTCGTATCCGACACCGCGCTTTCCGAACTTCCCGAAGCCGGACAGGTCCCGGCGGATTTGCGTCGGGTTGACACCCGTGTACTCCGAGATTGCCTGCGAGGAGATGCTCGACTTGCCCATCTTGCGGGCCTGCGTCAGCACCTGCAGATATCGCGACAACCGGGCAGCGACGCCCAGCGTCAAACGGTCGGACGCCATCAACCCTCCCCGACTTTGTAACGCCGAGTATCAAACTACGCTGCCTGTAACACCCGCGCAACCCGCGGATCCGCGTCCTGGCGCGCATGTTTCACGGGGTCCTGATCAGGCGGCAATCCCGCCAGGCGGCGCGCTCGGCATGGCGTCCGTCGCAAGGTAGTCGGGCCACGGCACCGGCTCGGTGAACTGGGCGGCTGCGCCGATCATCGCCGCGTTGTCTGTGCACAATTCACGCTCCGGCATCGCCACGCGGAGGCCGGCGTGTGCCGCCCCCGCACGCACCAGCTCGCGCAGCCGCCCGTTGGCCGCGACCCCGCCGCCCAATGCGACCGCCGGCACCCGATGTTCGCGCGCGGCGTCGAGCAGACGCGCCGCGAGCGGTGTGACGATCGCCTCCTGGTAACTGGCGGCAAGATCCGCGCGCCGTCCGGGAGTGAGCTCACCCTCGTCGCGCACGACGTACAACAGCGCCGTCTTGACGCCTGCGAACGAGAAGTCCCGAGTGCGCTTGCCGCCCAGGGCGATCGGAAACCGGTGCGCCCCCGCGTCCCCGCCGCGCGCGAGCAGCTCGAGCGCCGGACCACCGGGGTAGCCGAGCCCGAGCAGGCGCGCCCCCTTGTCGAGCGCCTCGCCCGCGGCGTCGTCGATGGTCTGGCCGAGCGTGGACGGGCGTGCGAGGTCGTAAACGAGGTCGAGGCGTGTGTGGCCGCCGGAGGCGATCAGGCTGACAAACGGCGGGTCGAGTGCGATCGGCTCCAACCAGGAGGCGCACACGTGGCCGAGCAGGTGATCCACGCAGATAAGGGGACGCCGCGTCGCATAGGCGAGGGCCTTCGCGGTCGACACGCCGACCAGTAGTGCACCGATCAGCCCCGGCCGCTGAGTGACGGCGATCGCCTGCATGTCGCGCAGGCCCAGGCCGGCATCGGCCAGCGCCTGCGCGATGACGACGTTGACGGTGCCCAGGTGATGCCGCGCGGCGACCTCGGGCACGACACCCCCGTAGGGCGTGTGCAGCTGGGCCTGCGAGGCGATGACCGACGCGCGTACCGTGCGCCCGTCGATGACCGCGGCCGCCGTCTCGTCGCACGAGGTCTCGATCGCCAGGAACGGTCCGTCGATCATCGCCGTCCCTCAGCCATGACGTCCTCGGGGATGCCGTCGCGCCACATGATCAGCGCGTCCTCGTTGTTGTCGGTGTAGTACCTGGGACGAGTGCCGTGGTCGATAAACCCAAGCTCGCGGTAGAGCGCGATCGCGCCGTGGTTTGACACGCGGACTTCGAGCGTGAAGCCAAGGTTCGGTAATAACTGGGCACGCTCGATGACCTCGACAAGCATCATGCGCCCGACGCCGCGTCGCCAGTGATCCGGCCGGACCGCGACGTTGAGCACGTGCCAGACGTCGGCGTAGCGCGAGCTCAGCACGAATCCGACAACCTCGTTGCCAATCACGCACACGATGTCCACCGTGCCGGATTTACCCAGCTCGGCGTGGAGCATGTGCCGCGGCCACGGGATCGCGGACACCGCACAGTCGATCGCGTGGACGTGGGCGACGTCGGTCATGCGCATCGCCCGGATGCGCGGATGGTGCTCGGGTGCCGGCTTACGCCGACCACTGGGGATGCCGAGCTTCGCCATCAGGCGTGCGCCCCCATCGCACGCAAGCGGTTGACCTCGGCATCGGGCAGGCGGGCGTAGACCGGGACGGGCGGAACGCCCGCACCGGCGTCTGCGCGTGCGACCAGCGCAGCCGCGCGCAGGCGATGGGCGGCCGCGGCCTCCGACGGGATCGTGATTCCGGCGACCCGCAGTGTGTCGCGCCCCACCAGCGCCCCAGACCCGGCGGCCACAACGACGACGCCGGCGCCCACCACGCTCGCCAACCGGTCCGCCAGGTCGGCTGCCGAGATCGCCAGCGGGGCAATCCGCTCGCTGAGCGATCCGTCGCTGGCCACGTCGTACGCCGCCGTAAAGAGCTCCCCCCGGCGGGCATCATGCGCCGGCACCACGACGGCACCAGCGGGCACGGCCTCCGCGATCCCCGCCGCCAACGCCTCAAGCGAGCTGGCCCCGATGACCGGACAGCCGAGCGCCTGGCCGAGGGCCGCGGCCGTCGCCAGCCCGATTCGCAGACCGGTAAACCCGCCCGGGCCGACACCGACCACGATCCGCTCGAGTTCGTCGAGATCGATGCCGCTGGCCGCCAGCAGATGATGGGCGCCCTCCAGCACGCGCCGACCGGCGCCCGGATCGGGCCCCAACCAGAGTTCGCCGACGAGTCGGTCAGCGCGCGTGACCGCGAGGCTAGGGCTCTGCGTGGATGTGTCGAGCGCGAAGGTCAGCAACGATCTCGGCGAGACGCTCCTGGGTGGCGGGGTCCTCGGCAGCCAACGCTACCAAGCGTCGATCGCCGCCACCGTGGCGCAGTTCCACCCCCACACGCGGACGCCCGAGATCTGCCCCGAGCTGTTCGGGCCATTCGACCACGGTCAGCGCGTCGGCGGCCCCGTCTAGGAGGAGTCCCAGCTCCTCGTCGTCCGCGCCATGCAGGCGATACGCGTCGATATGCAGGAGCGGCACGGGGCCGCCGTATCGCTGTGCAAGCGCGAACGTCGGGCTCGTGATGTGCTCGGAGATGCCCAGCGCGCGTCCGATCGATCGCGTGAGGGTCGTCTTCCCCGTGCCGAGCTCGCCGCGCACGATGACCAGGTCCCCGCGGTGCAGGAGCTGTGCAAGGGCCGTCCCGAGCTCGGCGGTCTGCGCTGCCGAGACTGAGACCCACTCGACCCGCTCGCTCACGCGGCGCCCACCTAGAACAGGCCGAGCTGTTCGGCGGGATCCGGCGCGTGCGGCGGATCGTCGGCCACAGCCATCGCGCCGTTGCCACCCACGACGGTGGGGTGCGCGGCCTCGCGCGCGCGCATGTCCGGGTCTGGGTCGGAACGGGCCGCGCCGCGCCGTGCGTCGGCTGCGGCGATCAGCGCGGGAATCCGAGCGAAATCCTCTTCGAGGACGCTGCGCATCGCCGGCATGTAAAGGGCGGCGGCCGGGTGGTAGAGCGGATACAGGAGTGTCGGCGTCTGACCCAGCGTGATCTCGAGCTCGCACCCATGCACCCTGGAGATGCCGTCCGGACGACCCGACAGCAGCTTCGTGGAGAAGTTGCCGAGCGTGCAGATGAGCGCGGGCTGGATGATCGCGACCTGGCGGCGCAGGTGGTCCTCGCAGGCCGCGATCTCCCCCGGCAGCGGATCGCGATTCTCGGGCGGACGGCACTTGAGCACGTTGGCCACGAACACGTCATCACGCGTGAGCCCGATTCCCGCGAGCAGCTGGTCCAGCAGCTTGCCGGCCTGGCCGACAAACGGGACGCCGAGTCGGTCCTCGTGGTAGCCGGGGGCTTCGCCGACGAACATCACGCGGGCGTCGGGATCCCCGCTGCCGGGGACCACCTGGGTGCGGGTGGCGTGCAGCGGGCATCGCACGCAGTCGACCACCTGCGCCTGGTGATACGCCGCAAGGCTGGCAGCGCGATCGGTCGCCGGAACGTCCATACCGGATCAGCGTAGTCGGTCAACCGGACGGGGGCCGTCGCACCCCTTGCGCGCAGCGAAACTCTGGGTCTAGACTCCCCCGCGAGCCTCGACACCCGGCATCTGCGTCGAAATCGCTGAGTTGGAGTCGCTCGAGCGTTCACGGGAGATCCCCGTCCAACGGAGCACCGTCGCTCACGCGCGGTGTGCCTACATCGGTGAGATGACGAACTCTTCTCCAGAGCATTCTGCCGTCGCGATCCGCGCGGCGTTCCTGAGATCTGTGCCGGAGGTACGCCGCCACGTTCGCGAGGTCCGCGCGCAGGGTGGCCACATCGCGTTGGTGCCGACGATGGGCGCACTTCACGACGGGCATCTCGCACTGGTCCGCTCGAGCGCCGCCCGGGGGGAGCACGTCATCGTGAGCGTGTTCGTCAACCCGGCACAGTTCGCGCCGCATGAGGACCTGGACCGGTATCCCCGCCAGGAGTCGGCCGACATCGCCCTTGCACTTGACGCCGGGGCGCGCGCGATCTTCGCGCCGACCGCCGCCGACGTGTACCCGGACGGGTTCGCGACGACGATCGAGGTCGACGGTCCCTCGCGTGGGCTCGAAGGCGCGCTGCGGCCAACCCATTTCGCAGGTGTCGCCACCGTCGTCGCCAAGCTGCTGCTGATCGTCCGGCCCGATCGGCTGGTGCTCGGCCAAAAGGACGCCCAGCAGGTCGCCGTGGTGCGGCAGATGCTGCGCGACCTGAACCTCGACGACATCGACCTCGTCGTGCACCCGATCGTGCGCGAGGACGACGGCGTGGCGATGAGCAGCCGCAACCGCTACCTGAACCCCGACCAGCGTCGCGCGGCGCGTGCCATGCCGGCCAGCCTGCGCGCGGCGCAGCGCGAAATCGACGCCGGTGAGACGGACGCCCAGCGCATCGCGGCCGCGGCGCGGCGCGTCCTCGAGGGGGCCGTTGGCGTCCGCTCCGAGTACGCGGTGGTGGTCGACCCCGACACATTTTCCCCGCTCGCCCAGCTCGACGGACCCGCGGTCCTCTGCGTCGCCGCCCGGGTCGGTCCCACGCGTCTGCTCGACAACGCTGTCTTGATCCCCACCTAACGACGACCCGGAGGCACAGTGCCGCCTGTCACCCGCACCATGCTCAAGAGCAAGATCCACCGCGCCACCGTCACCGACGCGAACCTCAACTACGTCGGCAGCATCACGGTGGATACCGATCTGCTCGATGCGGCGGACATCCGCCCGTATGAGCACGTGCATATCGTGAACATCAACAACGGGGCCCGCTTCGAGACCTATGCGATTGAAGGCGCGCGCGGTAGCGGCGTCGTCTGTCTCAACGGTGCAGCCGCCCGCCTGGCCCAGCCGGGTGATCTGGTGATCGTACTGTCCTATGCCCAGTACACCGAGGCCGACACCCAGGCCTACGAGCCGCTCGTCGTCCACGTCGATGAGTTGAACCGCGAGATGCAGCTCCTGCCCGAATCCCTCCCGGCGGGCTGGGAGGACCGCTGATCATGTACGGCGTCCCGAGGTTGCTTGAGGACGGCCCGTCCGGCCAGTCCGCGGGCGACATCCGTGGCAGCAAGGGCCACCGGCGGCTGGCGATGCTGACCGCCTATGACTACCCGACGGCCCTGGCGCTCGACGCGAGTGGTCTGGACCTCATCTTGGTCGGCGACAGTCTCGCCGAAGTCGAGCTGGGGATGGCCTCAACCCGGGAGGTGTCGCTCGGGATCATGTGCCACCACGTGCGAGCCGTGCACCGCGGCGTGTCGCGCACACATTTGGTCGGTGACCTGCCCCACGACACGTACCGGACGCCGGAGGAGGCGATCGACAGCGCACGCACGCTCGTGGCCGCGGGTGCCATGAGCGTCAAACTCGAAGGTGCGCTCCTGCCGCAGGTCCACGCCATCATCGCCGACGGAATACCCGTGATGGGCCACGTCGGGCTGCTTCCACAGACCCACACGGAGCGCCGGCGGAGGGGGCGGACGCCGGACGAGGCGCGCGAGATCATCGCCGACGCGATCGCTCTCGACCGCGCGGGGTGTTATGCGATCGTCATCGAGGCCGTCGACAGTGACGTTGCCGCCGCCATCACGGCCGCGGTTGCGGCGCCGACGATCGGCATTGCCGCGGGACTCGGCACCGACGGCCAGGTGCTGGTGTCGACGGATCTGATCGGCCAGCTGCCCGAGCCGCCGCGCTTCGTGACCCCCAAAGCCAACGTGTTCGAGCTCGTGATCGACGCCGGCCGTGATTTCGCCCGTGAGGTGCGTAGCCCGGACTCCTCCACCGTCAGCGGCCGGTAGGTGCCCGCCGCGGCGCTGCGGATGGAGGTCCGCGGCGATCGCGCGTCATCGCCCGCTACCCTGGTCTGATGTCGGTCAACGACCCCAGTTGGAGCGCGCACGCACGCGCCGTGCTCGAGGATGCGGGGCACCGTCGCGGAGGCGCCCGCGACGAGGTGATCGACCTGCTCGCCGTCCAAACGTGCGCCTTGAGCGCCCATGACATCGATGCGGCCCTCAGCAGCAGGGGCCGGTCGGTCGGGCGCGCGAGCATCTACCGAGCCCTGGAAACCCTTGCAGACTACGGCCTGATCAAGCGACTGGATGTGGGACGCTCCGAGGCGTGTTACGAACCGGCGCGGCCCGGCGGGCAGCACCACCATCACGTCGTCTGCGAGGTCTGCGGCGAGCTGGCCGCATTTGACGACCCGGATTTGGAAGACGCGATCGAGCGCCTTGGGACACGGCTTGGCATGCGCATCGAGGACCACGATGTCTTGCTGCGCGGGACCTGTCGTCGCTGCGCGGCAGGCGCGCACGCCGGGTAGGTTCCTGTCCGGCGATGGGTCGCCGCGGTCCTGGGTAATGAGAGTGAGTCCCATTCTTAGGTATGCTGCAGGGGTCTCCCTCGACCTGGGCAGTCACCGTGCGTCGTCGCCTTCCCATGCTGAGTGCCATCCTCGCTGCCGCCGCCGGTCTCACGGGTTGCGGCGCGCTCGGTCCGACCGGCCAATCGCATGGCGTACAGGTCGTGGCCGCAGAGAGCACGTGGGGCTCGGTCGCTGCTGCGCTCGCCGGACGGGCGGCGACGGTCACAAGCATCATCGCCAACCCGGCCATCGATCCCCACAGCTATGAGCCGGAGGCCGCCGACGCGCGTGCGTTTGCCCAAGCCAATGTCGCCATCCTCAACGGCCTCGGCTACGACAACTGGGCGAGGCGGCTCCTGGCAGCCGATGCCCCCGCCGCGCGCGTAACCATCAACGTCGGCCACATCCTCGGGCTCCACGACGGCGACAACCCGCATCGGTGGTACTCCCCGAGCGACGTGCAACGGATCGCCGACACGATCACGGCGGCGCTGATGGCGGCCGAACCCCCGCAGGCCGCATATCTGCGCGCCCGCCGCGCGTGGTTCTCGACGACCGACCTGGCACGGTACAACGGCCTCATCGCGGATATCCGATCGCGGGACCGCGGCGCGCCCGTGGGCGCCTCCGAGAGCGTGTTCGCCCCGATGGCCGCGGCGCTCGGCCTGCGTCTGATCACCCCCGGTGGGCTGCTGCGGGCCGTGAGCGACGGGGGCGATGTGAGCGCAGGCGACATGGCGGCCGCGCAGTCGCAGATCGCCGCGCACGCCATCCGCGTGTGGGTCCTCAATACCCAAAACACCACGCCAAACGTGAACATCCTCACCGCACAGGCCCGCGCCGCGGGGATCCCGGTGGTCAGCATGACCGAGACCCCCGACCCGGCCACCGCATCGTTCGCCGACTGGCAAACGCGCCAGTTGGCCGCGCTCGCCGGTGCCCTGGGTCTCGGCACGGCAGCCGGGGTAACCCATGCCAACTGACGCGCAGTCCCATCGGACGCCGCCATCCGGATTCGCTGATACGCATGCGGTCGTCGAGGTCCGCGACGCGGCCGTGCGGCTCGGGGCGCGCACCATCTGGACCGGGCTGAACCTCACCGTGGCGCCCGGCGAGTTCACCGCGATCCTGGGTCCCAACGGCGCCGGCAAGTCGACACTGTTGAAGGTCCTGCTCGGCCTGGTGCCGCTGTCGGGCGGCGCAGCACAGGTGCTCGGCGCACTACCGGGGCAGCGCCGCGAGCAGGTCGGGTATCTGCCCCAGCACCGGCAGCTCGAGACGGCCGCCCGCATCCGTGCACGCGAAATCGTGCGGCTCGGTCTGACTGGGTCGCATTGGGGCGTGCCAGTCCCCTTCCTGCGGCGCGAGGCACGGCTGGCCGAGTCACGACGGGTCGACGAGGTCGTCGAGCTCGTGGGGGCCGGCACCTACGCCCACCGCCCGTTCGGCGAGCTGTCCGGGGGTGAGCAGCAGCGCATCCTGATCGCGCAAGCGGTCGTCCGCAGGCCAGGGTTGCTGATCCTCGACGAGCCGCTCGACAGTCTAGATCTGCCTAACCAGGCGGCGGTCGTCACCCTGATCCGCGACGTGTGCAGCCGCGAAAAGGTCGCGGCGCTACTGGTGGCACACGATGTCAACCCCATGGTCTTCGCGCTCGACCAGGTCCTCTACATGGCCAATGGCCAGGCCTTTCAAGGACCGGTCAACACCGTGATCACCACCGAGCGGCTCACGGCGCTGTTCGGCGTGCCGATCGAAGTCCTGATCACGCGCGACGGCCGACGCGTGGTGGTTGGCCAACCAGAGGCGCCCCATCACCACGGGCACCGCCACGACCACGCAGACCACCCATGAGCAACCCGTCGCTGTCGTGGAACCTCGTCTGGGACCTGCGCGAGCTGCTGGCGTACCCGTTCATGGTCCAGGCGCTGGCCGCGGGGACGATCGCGGCGATCCTGTCCGGGGTCCTCGGCTGGTACATGGTGCTGCGGCGGCAGACCTTCGCCGGCCATACGCTGTCGACGATGTCGTTCCCCGGGGCGGCGGCGGGGATGCTGGTCGCCCTGCCCGCGGCGCTCGGGTACTACGTCGCGTGCGTGATTGCGGCCCTCGCCATGGCCCGCCGTCCCGATGCCCATGACGGCGGCGGGGGCATCCAGTCCGCCCGCATCGGAACGATTCAAGCCGTCGGCCTGGCGGCCGGCTTCCTGCTGCTCGCGCTCTCACGCAGCATCCTGGGGGGCCTCGACGACTTGCTGTTCGGCAGCTTCCTGGGCATCACGCCGATGCAGGTCTGGACGCTGGCGATCGTCGCGATCGTTGTGCTGGGGATCCTGGCGGTGATCGGGCGTCCGCTGCTGTTTGTGTCCCTCGATCCCGAGGCCGCCTACGCCCTCGGCGTCCCCGTCCGCGCGCTCGAGACGACCTTCTTGCTGATGCTTGCGCTCACGGTCGCCGCGACCACGCAGATCACCGGTGCGCTGTTGGTCTTCGCCCTGCTGGTGAGCCCGCCAGCCGCGGCACTGCGTCTGGCCGCCCGACCGATCCCGAGCCTGCTGCTGAGCGTCGGGTGTGCGGTGGCGGTGATCTGGTGCGCCCTGGTGGCGGCGTACTTCACGACCTACCCGCTGGGTTTCTATACGACGACGTTCGCGTTCGGGTTCTACCTCGCCGCAGTCGGCGCGCAGCAGCTCATGCGCGCGCGCACTAGGCCGGTGACCGCGTGATCGGCGATCCCCTCGTTCAGCACGCCCTGGTGGCAGGCACCGCGATTGCCATCGCGTGCGGCTTGGTGGGCTGGTTCGCCGTGTTACGCGCGCAGGTGTTCGCCGCCGACGCGATGAGCCACTTCGCCTTCACCGGGGCAGTGGCGGGCGTGGCGATCGGCATCGATCCACGGGTCAGCCTGTTCGCCGTCACGTTCGTCTGCGCCCTGTTGTTGGCCGCGCTGGGCGGTCGCTCGCGCGTGGACGACGTCACGATCGGCATCGCCATCACATGGGTACTCGGATTGGGCGTGCTTGGGCTCTCGTTTGTGGCAACCGGGAGTTCCGGGGGCAGCGGCGCGACGGCGGCGAACGCCCTGTTCGGCACCATCCTCGGCTTGGACGCGGCCCAGGCCCAAGTCGCCGCCGTGATCGCGGCAGTGATCGTCGTGATGATGCTGGTGATTGCGCGACCGCTGCTGCTTGCGAGCGTTGATGGCGTCGTCGCCCGCGCCCGCGGCGTTCCGGTGCTCGTGCTCGGTGTGGTGTTCCTGGTCGCCCTTGGCGGCGTGGCCGCCGAGGCCACTCAGGCGGTTGGGGCCCTATTGCTGCTCGGGCTCATCGCTGCACCTGCGGGCGCGGCCCACCGACTCACCAGCCGACCGTACCTCGGCATGAGCATGGCGGCGGGCATTGGTGTCGGGTCGGTGTGGCTCGGCTTGTGGATCGCCACGATCGCTCCGAATATTCCGCCCAGTAGCGCGATCACGGGTGTCGCAGCGGCGGCGTTCTTCGCCGCGCCCCTTCCCGCGCGATCGCTGCGGCGGATGCGGGGTCCAGTCATCGGCCGGCCGGCCGGCCCAGCGACCGTGTCTGAGCCCGGTGCCGAGCTTCCCTGACGGGTCCTGCGGATCGTGGCCGGGTCGCTCGCGACGGACCGCCCTGTCGCGAGCGACCGGTGGCGCCAACTGCGCGCCACCGGTCGGCGGATGCCTACTCGGCCACTCCGGAACCCGCGGCAATCTCGCGCAGATTCAAGGCGGTGTTCAACGTCTCCTCCTCGATCCCGTGCTCGCGCGCAACCTCCCGCAGTGAGCGCCCGGTCTTCGTGGCGTCCTTGACGATGTCGGAGGCCTTGTCGTAGCCAATGTAGGGATTCAGGGCCGTCGCGACGGCAAGTGTGCCCTCGGCGCTGTTCTCGAGGCCCTCGAGGTTCGGCTCGATACCCGACACGCACTTGTCGGCCAGCAGCGTGGATGCGCTGGTCAGCAGGTGGATGGACTGGAGCAGGTTGCGGGCCATCAGCGGGATCCGCACATTCAGCTCAAAGTTGCCCTGCATGCCGCCGATGGTGATCGCGGCGTCGTTGCCAATGACCTGCGCCGACACCTGGGTCACCACCTCCGGGATGACCGGATTGACCTTTCCGGGCATGATGGAGGAGCCCTTTTGCAATTCGGGCAGGTAGATCTCGCCGAGACCGCAGCGAGGTCCCGAGCCCATCCAGGCGAGATCGGTTGCGATCTTGGTGAGCGACACGGCGATCACCTTCAGCACGCCCGACAACTCCACGAGCCCGTCGCGGTTCCCTTGGGCCTCGAAGGGATGGGCGGGCGGGTTGATCGTCAGACCCGTGTCTTTCGCGAGCAACTCACGCACACGAGCGGCGAATTCCGGGTGGGTGTTGAGCCCGGTTCCGGCGGCGGTGCCGCCGAGCGGGATTTGTGCCAGGCGCGGAGTCGCGTCCGCAATGCGGGCAATAGCCTGTCGAATCTGTGCCTCATAGCCAGCGAACTCCTGACCCAGGGTGACCGGCACCGCGTCCATCAGGTGTGTGCGGCCCGACTTAACGAGATCCTTGAACGCGACCGCCTTCGCACCGAACGCGTCTGCCAGGTGTGTCAGGGCGGGCACCAGCTCCTCGGTGGTCTCCTGCAGCGCGGCGAGGTGCACCGCCGACGGGAAGACATCGTTGGAGCTCTGCCCCATGTTGACATGATCGTTCGGATGGGCGCCGGAGATGCTTGCGAGCACCTCGTTGGCGTTCATGTTCGATGACGTACCCGATCCGGTCTGGAAGACATCCACCGGGAACTGATCATCATGCTTGCCTTGGGCGACCTCGTCGGCGGCGGCGGCAATCTTTCCCGCCAGCTCCGGGTCGAGCAGGCCCAGATCGGCATTCACGCGGGCGGCAGCGCCCTTGATCCGGCCCAGCCAACGCACCACGGGCAACGGTACCCGCTCGCCTGACACCGGAAAATTGTCGACCGCCTTGCTGGTCTCAGCACCCCACAGCTCCGCCATTAGGCTCCCTTCGTGAATTGAACGACCCCGCCCACTTCAGGTCATACAGGGTCAGTGCCGGAGACTAGCGCCCGAGGTCCCCGATGGCGCCAAAGATGGCCACGGCCGCTCGCGTTCCGATCTCGAGGTGTTCAACCCGCAGATGCTCGTTGGGCCCGTGAATGCCGTCGTCGGGCAACGCGAACCCCGACAGGACCGTCGGAATGCCCCGCCCGGCGAGGGTCGCGACAATCGGGATGCTCCCGCCGCTTCGGACCGGGACGCACGGCCATCCGGTCGACGTCGCGATCGCCGTCGAGGCGGCGCGCAGTACCGGGTCCCGCGGATCGCACAGCGCCGGGTCCGCGACTCCGAGCGCGTCGATCCGGACCTCGGCACCCGCCGGGGCCGCGCCGACAATGAGCCGGTCCAGCGAGGCCGCAAGCGCACCGGCGTCCTGTCCTGGCGCGACGCGCAACGACAGCGTTGCCGTAGCCTCGCTGACCAGGTTTGTCTTGACCGCCGTCGGCTCGCCGCAGCCGATGCCGTGGACCTCCAGCGACGGCGCCGCGACGGTGCGCCGGTAGAACTCCGCGGCGGCGCGGGAATCGGCGGGCTTCAGCGCGGCGTCGGCCAGCATCTGGGCACCCGGAGGCAGATGGGCCCATGCCGCCCGCTCATCGGGCGCGGGCTCGACGATACCCAGGCACAAATCGGGGTGGAGGACGCCATCGCGGGCCACCAGCGCGTCAAGCATCCGAACCAGCGCGTGGGCGGCATTGAGGCCCGCGCCGCCGTACAAACCGCTGTGGGCATCCTGGGGCGCCGTGCGGACGTGAACACGCCGGTATACCAACCCGCGCAGCCCAGCGCAGATCATGGGCCGCTCCGGGCCGATCATCGGCGCATCGAAGATCACCGCCGCGTCCGCCGGAGCGGGATCGTCGGTGACAAACCGGACCGCACTCTCGCCGCCGCACTCCTCTTCCCCGTCGATCACGAAGCGCACGTGCACCGGCATCGGTCCCGCGGCCGCCGTACGCTGCACCGCGGCGATCAGCATGAACAGGTTGCCCTTGTCGTCGCTTGTGCCGCGGCCGTACAGGTTTCCGTCGCGAATCTCAGGCTCGAAGGGATCCGACAGCCATGCCTGCCTGTCGCCCACCGGCTGCACGTCGTAATGCCCGTAGACGATCACCCGCGGCGCCTCGGGCCGGCCGGCGGCGATCTCGCCCACCAACAGCGGATGTCCGCCGTTGCGGACCACCTCGCTGGTACCACCGGCACGGCTGATCTCGCCGGCAAGATGGTCCACCGCGCGCTCCATGTCCGGTGCGTGGTCGGCCAGCGCGCTCACGCTGGGGATCCTCAGCAGCGCGAAGAGTCGCTCACGTTCGTCTGGCGTCATATCGGATAATCATCCTCGTCGTCGGTGGAGCGGGCGCGGTGGCTACCGCGCGGCGGCGGCCGCGCCGGCCGTGCGGCGGGTCCGTCGACGCGTCGGCGCGGGCGTGCTGGCGAGTACGCCGGTCAAGAACTGTCCGGTGAACGAGTCCGGGGTCGCGGCGATCTGTTCCGGCGTGCCTTGAGCGATGACCCGGCCGCCCCCGGCGCCGCCCTCGGGTCCGAGGTCGACCAGCCAATCCGCGCACTTGATGACGTCCAGGTTGTGTTCGATCACCAAGACCGTGTTCCCGGAGTCCACCAGCCGCTGCAGCACCTGCATCAGGCGTTCGATGTCGGCCAGGTGAAGGCCGGTGGTGGGTTCGTCGAGCACGTAGAGCGTGCGGCCGGTCGCGACCTTGGACAGCTCCGCGGCGAGCTTGACGCGCTGCGCCTCGCCGCCGGAGAGCGTTGTCGCCGGTTGGCCGAGGCGGATGTACCCGAGCCCGACGTCTTCGAGGGTCTGCAGGCGGCGGTGGATGCGCGGGACGGCCGCAAAGGCCACGACGGCGTCGCTGACGCTCAGTTGCAGTACCTCGGCGATGTTGCGCCCGCCATACCGGACGGTGAGCGTCTCGCGGTTATACCGCTGACCCCCGCAGACCTCGCACGGCACATACACATCCGGAAGGAAGTGCATCTCGATCGTGATGGTCCCGTCGCCCTTGCAATTCTCGCAGCGACCGCCCTTGACGTTGAAGCTGAACCGTCCGGGCGTGTAGCCGCGTGCCCGAGCGTCGGTGGTCATCGCGAACAGCTGACGGATGTGGTCGAAGACCCCGGTATAGGTTGCAGGATTGGATCGCGGGGTGCGTCCGATCGGCGACTGGTCGATGTCGATGATCTTGTCAAAGTGCTCGAGCCCGTCGATACGCTCATGCCGGCCGGCGCGCTGCGGGCGTCGGGACAGGCGCCCCGACAGGGCCTTGAGGATGACCTCGTTGACGAGCGTCGACTTCCCCGATCCCGACACCCCGGTGACACACGTGAGCACACCCACCGGGATCTCGACCTCGATGTCGCGCAGATTATGCTCTCGGGCGCCGATCACGCGCAGCCATCCCCGCCCGGTGCGACGGGCCGAGGGCAGCTCGATGCGACGGCGCCCCGAGAGAAATGCCCCCGTGATCGAATCCGGACTCGCTTCGACCGCGGAGGGGGTGCCCTCGGCGACGACGTGGCCGCCGGCCTCGCCCGCGCCGGGGCCCATGTCGATGAGGTGATCGGCGGCCCGCATCATGTCCTCGTCGTGCTCGACCACCAGCACTGTGTTGCCTTGGTCGCGCAGCCGCTCGAGGGTCCCGATGAGTTTATGGTTGTCACGCTGGTGCAGCCCGATCGACGGTTCGTCGAGGATGTACAGGACGCCCATCAGGCCGGATCCGATCTGCGTTGCAAGGCGGATGCGCTGCGCCTCGCCACCCGAGAGCGTCCCCGCCGCACGTTCGAGGGTGAGATACCCGACGCCGACGTCCGCCAGGAATCGCAGACGCTCGGTGATTTCCCGGATCACCCGTTCACCGATCATCGCCCGGGTCGGGTCGAGGCTCAGCCCGTCGAAGAACGCCAGACCCTGCTCGACCGACATCTGCGTGACCGCGTAGATCGAGCGATCACCCACCGTGACCGCAAGGGTCTCGGGGCGAAGTCGCGCCCCGCCGCAGGCGGCACAGGGACGCAGCGACATGTACTGCTCGACGGACTCCCGGACGGCCGGCGACATTGACGTGGTGTGCTGGCGGCGCAGCTGCGGCACGACGCCCTCGAACCACCCCACCGGATTCTGGCGCCCCTTGCGCGGGCCCAGGTACATCCGCTGGCGCCGACCGCCGGGAGGCCCGTGCAGCATCAGCGCCCGGTGACGCTCGTCGAGATCACGCCAGGGGACATCCAGCGGGATCTCGTACTCGTCGGCGATGGCCCGCAGTAGCAACTCGTAATAGTCGGTCGTCCGGTCGGCCCACGGGATCAGCGCGCCCGTGGCGAGCGTGCGCTGCGGATCGATGAGCAGCTCCGGGTCGATCTCGGGCATGAACCCGAGGCCGGTGCACGACGGGCATGCGCCGTGCGGGCTATTGAACGAGAACACGCGCGGCGCGAGCTCGGCGAGCGAAGCGCCGTGCTCGGGGCACGCGAACTTCTCCGAGTACGTCCAAGAACGCTCCTCGCCGCCCACCTCCTGAATCCGGACGAGACCGTCCGCCAGTTGGGTGGCCGTCTCAAGGCTCTCGGTGAGCCGGCGGCGAAGGTCCTCGCGCATCACGAGGCGATCGACGACAACCTCGATGGTGTGTTGGTGGGTCTTGGCCAACGGCGGGACGTCATCCAGGAGCATCACCGCGCCGTCGATCGAGACACGGGTGAACCCCTCGCCGCGGATCTGCTCGAGCACGTCCTTGTGTTCGCCCTTGCGCCCCCGCACGATCGGCGCCATCACCATGAAGCGCGTGTCGGTTGGCAGCCCGAGCACCCTGTCGACAATCTGCTCGACGCTCTGTCCGGCGATCGGACGACCGCAGACCGGGCAATGCGGCTCGCCGATGCGGGCAAACAGCAGGCGCAGGTAGTCGTAGACCTCGGTGACCGTCGCCACGGTGGACCGGGGATTGCGGCTGGTCGTCTTCTGGTCGATTGAGATCGCGGGCGACAGCCCCTCGATATGGTCAACGTCGGGCTTGTCCATCTGCCCGAGGAACTGGCGGGCGTAGGCGGACAGGCTCTCGACGTAGCGGCGCTGGCCTTCCGCGTAGAGCGTGTCGAAGGCCAGGCTGGACTTTCCGCTCCCCGACAAGCCCGTGATCACGACCAGCGCGTCGCGCGGGATCTCGACGGTGATGTCCTTGAGGTTGTGTTCGCGCGCGCCGACGACGCGCAGTGCGTCCGGGGCGTGGCTGCGGGGTAGTTCGGTCACGAGACCGAGTCTAATGAGGGGTGCCGCCGGCCGCCGTGGCCTGCCGGCACCCTACCGGCGCGATCGCCCGGACCCGCCGCGCCGGACCGGGCCGGCGGGCAGCGTGGAGTGCTCCGGGGCGGCTTGGCCGCCGCGGGCCTCGCGGGCGTCGAGCTCCCGTCGCACCTCGGCGATCTGATCCCTAAGGCTTGCAGCCTGCTCGAAATGCAGCTCCTCCGCGGCAGCGAACATCTCCGACTCGAGGTCGATGAGCGCCTGCTCGAGTTCCTCGGGGGTGCGGTCGACCACCTGTGCCCGTACGTTGCGTGCGGCCCGTCCGCGGGCGCGGCCGGGGCGATCGTCGCCCAGACCGAGCAGGTCCACGATGTCTGAGACGCCCTTGACGATCGACCGCGGTGTGATCCCGTGTTCGGCGTTGTAGGCGAGCTGGATCTCGCGGCGGCGCTCCGTTTCGGCAATCGCGGTGTCCATTGCCTTGGTGCGCTTGTCGGCGTACATGATCACGCGCCCGTTGACGTTGCGGGCCGCGCGCCCGATGGTCTGGATCAACGACGTCGTCCCGCGGAGGAACCCTTCCTTGTCCGCGTCGAGGATCGCGACGAGCGTCACCTCGGGCAGGTCGAGTCCCTCGCGCAACAGGTTGACGCCCACGAGCACGTCAAATAGGCCAAGCCGCAGCTCGCGCACGATCCTGATGCGCTCAAGCGTGTCAATCTCCGAATGCAGGTAGCGCGCCCGCAGGCCCGCTTCGGTGAGGTACTCGGTGAGGTCCTCAGCCATGCGTTTGGTGAGGGTTGTCACCAGCGCGCGCTCACCGCGGGCGGCACGCGAGGCGACTTCGCCGATCAGGTCATCGATCTGGTTGGTTGTCGCGCGGACGTCAACCTCGGGGTCGACAAGTCCGGTCGGCCGGATGATCTGCTCGACGACGTGCCCTGACACGCGCTGTTCAAACGCACCGGGCGTGGCGGACGCGAACACGATGCGCGGCACCCGCTCGAGGAACTCGTCCAGCTGCAGCGGACGATTGTCCAGCGCTGCCGGGATTCGGAACCCGTACTCGATCAGGTTGAGCTTGCGCGAACGGTCGCCCTCATACATCCCGCGCAGCTGACCCATGGTGTTGTGCGACTCGTCGATGAAGCAGATGAAGTCGTCGGGGAAGAACTCGATCAGCGTGTGCGGTGGCGTGCCCGGGGCCCGCCCGTCCAGGATGCGCGAGTAGTTCTCGATGCCCGAGCAAAACCCCAGTTCGCGGATCATCTCCATGTCGTATTCGGTGCGTTGGCGCAGCCGGTGGGCCTCGACCACCTTGCCCTGGGATTCGAACAGGGCAACCTGCGCCTCGAGTTCTGCCCGAATCTCGCCGAGCGAGCGATCGATCACGTCGGGCGGCGTGACGTAGTGCGTCGCCGGGTAGATCGCCACGTGCCCCGGGGTGGCCAGTACTTCGCCGGTCAGCGGGTCGTAGTGGGCGATGCTCTCGACCTCGTCGCCGAACATCGAGATTCGGTATGCGGTCTGTGCATCGGCGGGTTGGATCTCGATCGCATCGCCACGCACGCGAAAGCGCCCACGCTCGAGGACGGTATCGTTGCGCTGATACTGGACTTCGACGAGCCGCCGAAACAGCGCATCGCGGGGGTATTCCTCCCCGACGGTCAACGTCACCACGCGATTCCGGTACACCTCGGGTGACCCGATGCCATAAATGCAGCTCACCGACGCCACGATCACGACGTCGCGTCGCGCCAGGAGCGACGCGGTGGCGGCGTGGCGCAGCCGATCGATCTCGTCGTTGATCGAGCTGTCCTTCTCGATGTACGTGTCGGTCGAGGAGATATAGGCCTCGGGTTGGTAGTAGTCGTAGTAACTGACGAAGTACTCGACCGCGGCCCCGGGCAGAAACTCGCGAAACTCGTTGCACAGCTGTGCCGCGAGCGTCTTGTTGTGCGCGATCACGAGCGCGGGCCGTCCCGTCTGGGCGATGATGTTCGCCATCGTGAACGTCTTGCCGGACCCGGTGACGCCCAACAGCGTCTGGTACCGCTCATCGCGAGCGATACCGGCCGACAGCTCGGCGATCGCCTGCGGCTGATCACCGGTCGGGCCGTACGCCGTGGAGAGTTCGAAGGTCGGCTGGGCCATGGGACTCAGGGTATCGTTGATCGCGGCCCCCGAGCCCGTCACCGGCACGCCAAGGAGATCTGATGCCCGCCAAAGAGATCATGCACACCTGCATCCGCGTCCTCGATGAGGAGCGCTCGCTGGAGTTCTATCGTGCGCTCGGCTTCGAAGCGCGCGACCGCAAGCGCGTCGGCGGCGACACCGCCACGATCATCTTCATGGGTCTGCCCGGCGACGGGAATCGGCTCGAGCTGACCCTCAACGACGGGCGTACCGAGCCCTACGACGTGGGTACTGGATATGGCCACATCGCCCTGGCCATTGAGGATCTTCAGGAGGAACTCGCCCGCCTTGCGGAATTGGGCATCCGGCCCGAGCGGTCCCCGTATCAAAGCGGACCCGGGGGCTCGTTGATCTGCTTCGTCGGCGACCCCGACGGGTACCGGCTCGAGCTCATCCAGGTCGGACGCAACTAGCCCGCGGGGTTGATGACGGCATATCCGGGGATCCGTGGCTGAAGGTCGCCGGGATAGGCGCGGCGGTAGATCCCCGCGTCATGCAGGACGTTCTGCACGAATGCCCGGGTCTCCGGAAACGGCACATCCTTCGGAACCGCAAACACCCGGCCCGCGGCTTGGGCCTTGGCCCGCCAGATCGCAAGGTTATGCTCACCGGCGTTGTAGGCCACCAGCGCCGCCGGCACGCTCCTGGTGCGATCGATCAGGTACCGGAGATACCACGACCCGTAATTGATGCTCACGTCCGAATCGCTGAGCCGGCTGGGCGCCCCCGGCGGGGAGTTGCGCTGGCTGGCGATGAACTGTGCGGTGGACGGCTCGAGCTGCATGAGACCCATCGCCCCGGCGTGGGAGACGGCATCCGGGTCCCACTTGCTCTCGACTTGAATGACCCCGGCAATGAGTGCGGGATCCAGCTGCTCCCGCTGCGCGGCGGCCTGGAGGGTGGGGATGTTGTTGAGCGGGTACAGCAGCCGGGCGTACCAGGCCGGCATGATTGCCGCGACGATCGCCCATGCGATCGCCACAGCCGCGATGGCGCCCGCGATCCCAAGCACCCAGCCACGCCGGCGCGTCACGCGGACGCGGGTGCAGCGAACTCCGCGAACACCTGCCCCACCCAGTCGTCCAGGCGGGCCGGGTCCTCGTCGTTGACGAACGCGCGATCGGCGGCCGACAGCTTGCGCTCCTCGGTCCACTGCCGATCGGCACGGGCATCAAAATTCTGTCCGCGTGCCGTGACCCGCGCGCGGCGCACCGCCTCGGGAGCCGTCACCACCAACACCGCGTCAAACTGGTCGGCCAGTTCGGCCTCGAACAGCAGCGGGACCTCGACGACCAGCAGCGGCCAGTGCCCGTCGGCGCGGCGCTCCCGAATCCAGGCGCCGCGCGCTTGGTGTATCCGCGGGAATAGCGTGCCCTCCAGGAACGCGATACCGCCCGGCTCGGCGAATGCCCGGGCACCCAGGCTGCCGCGGTCGATCGCTCCATCGACACCGAGCACATCGCTGCCGAACCGCTGTCGGACAATCTCCCGAACATCGTCCTGAGCGTAGAGCGCGTGGACGACATCATCGCTTGACAGGGTCGCGGCGCCCCGTGCCGCGAACGCTGCGAGCGCCGTACTCTTGCCCGACCCGATACCGCCGGTCAGGCCCAGGCAGCACGGCGCCGGCGAATCCGAAGATCCCTCGGCACCGTGCGCTCGGTGAACCGTGTCCGGCGTGCTACGCCTCGGGCTCGTCGGCCGGAGCGTGGTCCGTGGTGTCCGATGAGGCCTCGACGCCCGCCTCGGGCTCGTCGGCCG
>Ga0307374_10003958_pt1 | contig 25003 bp, 25 predicted proteins | sample OX3MG_FD_202532 | JGI IMG/M metagenome (GOLD analysis project Ga0307374, IMG submission 202532) | Soil microbial communities from Risofladan, Vaasa, Finland - OX-3 | ecosystem: Environmental > Terrestrial > Soil > Coastal area > Acid sulfate soil | place: Finland: Risofladan, Vaasa | collected...
ACTAGGCCTACTCCGAACATGCCGACGGGGATTGGCTATGGGAGCGACCCCAGTTCAAGAGCGCTGTGGTCGGTGGTGTTGCCGATCATCGGTTGGGTTCTTAATCCTGTGGCCTTGGTGCTCAGCAATCATTTCGGTAACGTGAGCACGATTGCCGGTCTCAACGAGAGCAACAACGCAGGAGTCCTTGCTTTCGTGGTTGCGGCAGCCATTGATGGGTTGCTTGGAGCAAGCGGCATCCTCCTGGCCGTTGGCGCGAAGAGGACGATTCGGTCTTCCGTCGGTGATCAGACGGGGACCGGGATGGCCACGGTCGGTTTGATATTGAGCACGATCCTGATAGTTGTCGGAGCTGCGATGCTTCTTGTCGGCGTCTTCCTAAATTCGTTGAACTCAATCACCTTCTAGACCGATTCATGCAACAGCCTCGGGTCGGGCCCGGCAAGGGGGTCGATAACACCCGGCGTCGGAGCGCCAAATGAAGACGCCAGACCAGTCGGAACCGCCGGATCTGTGCGGTGTCCCGAGTGTGCCCAGTCACCGTGCTGGCCGCTCATATCACCCGTTTTGCTGCGGTCAGCAGTGGCGTCAGGCTGTCGGGATCAAGCTCGATCCCGATCCAACATTCCTCGGGTCCAACTGGGACTAGGCCGATCGGTATCGCTCCAGGGGCAGCGAAATAATCGTCGCGGAGGCCGCCATGTGCAAACGTCCAGCGCCGATCGGACTTACCGAGAACCAGAGGGCCACGCTGACGGGGGCACCGAGGGACTGCGCACAGCTGTCTCAACTCATTCAGGTCGGGTCCGCCCGCCTTCCATCACGATTCCCACTCACCCCCGCTCGGTACCTCCGGCACTTCGCTGTGGCCCGGATCCGCAACTACAACGTGGCTACAACTCGATGAAGTCCCGCGCACGCACCGCGTCGACGTCGAACAGCACGACAACCAGCCCCCTTCACTCGGCCATGGTTGTCTGGCCGCGGGATTGTTGTTGCTTGGCATGGCCGACAGTTGTAGACGCGCGATCAGACAGACAGTTCAGCCGATTCTGTTGGCGCCGGCAGGACCAGCCCTTCCAATGCGGACGACGCCTTGCGGCGCTCTGTCAGGTCTCCCCCGAACTGATGGCTGTAGACGTCGAGCGTGATCGACGGTCGGGAATGGCCGAGCGCGTCGGCCACCTGTCGCACATTGAGCCCTTGAGCGATCATGGCCGATGCCACGAAGTGCCGAAGGTCGTGAAGACGGAAGTCGGGCAGCTTCAGCCGGCGACGCAGCTTCGACATCAGCGTCGTCAGCGTCTCGGGTGCCAGCGGTTCCGCGCCGTTCGGGTAGTAGCTGACGACGAACGATCCGTCGGTCAGGGTGGCGTCCATCTGGTGCGCGAACGACTCACAACGCGCACGGTGCGCCTTCAGAATGGCGACGCCGGCTTCCCCAATCACCAGACGGCGAACGCTCCTAGCCGTCTTCGGCGTCGTCAGGACGAGTGTTCCCGGCTCGATGCCTCGCGACACGGACCGCCGAACCTCAATGGTGCCGCCGTCAAGGTCGACGTCTCCCCATTGCAGCCCACACAGCTCGGCCCGTCGCATACCGGTCAGGGCGAGCAATGCCAAGGCCGTTCCGAGGCTCGCATGTTCCTTCTCGGCCGCTTCGATCAGGCGCCGTACATCTTCGACGGACGGCGGGCGAATTTCGGCTGCCTCGGGGGACGGTGGACGGGCGTTGTTCGCCGGATTGGCCTTGATCCATCCCCATCGAACGCCGAGCGACAGGGCTGCCGACAACTGTGCGTGATAGCGCCGAATTGTCCCCGGCTTCTTTTTCGCGTCAGCCTGAGCCGTGTAAAACGCCTCAAGGGTGTGGGCGCTCACCTTGTCGAGTGCCAGATGTCCCAGCGCCGGCTTGAACACGCCGGCCACCACGAGCTGAACCCCTCGGACGGTTCCGGGTTTGCCCCGACGCTCGACGTCGCTGGCCCATTCGTCCAGTAGGGCCCCGAAGGTGGCCCGCGTTCCTCCGTGGCGACCCTCAGCGACTTCCCCCTGAAGCTCCCGCAGAACGCACCGAGCTTCGGTGATCCCGCCCCGGACCGTCCGAGACACCTGGCGCGGCTGGTGGGTGACGGGGTCGGTGCCAACGAAGGCCCGAACCTCGTACACCTGGCCCTTGCCGGCGCCCTTACGCAATCGAATCGAACCCTGGCCGTACGCCATAGCTCTACTGTACTGCGGCGGAGTAAGAATAGGGATACTCTAGGGATGATGGAGTATACGTCCTGGTCAAACCTAGATATCGTAGTAGAGCATGAACTCCCAAGGGTGCGGGCGGAGACGGATGGCGTCCACCTCGTTCAAGCGCTTGTAGTCGATCCAGGTCTCGAGCAAGTCGTCGGTGAAGACACCGCCGGCCTTCAAGAAGTCGTGATCGGCTTCGAGGGCGGCGAGGGCCTCGTCCAACGAGCCGGGCACCTGGGGCACTTTGGACAGCTCCTCGGGCGGGAGGTCGTAGAGGTCCTTGTCCACCGGGTCCGGCGGCTCGATGCGGTTCTGCACGCCGTCGAGCCCAGCCATGAGCATGGCCGAAAACGCGAGATACGGGTTGCACGACGGGTCGGGGCAACGGAACTCCACGCGCTTGGCTTTCGGGCTCTGCGAATAGAGCGGGATCCGGCACGCTGCTGAGCGGTTCCGCTGCGAGTAGACGAGGTTCACCGGCGCCTCGTACCCGGGGACGAGGCGCTTGTACGAGTTGGTCGTCGGTGCCGCGAAGGCCAGCACCGCCCGGGCGTGCTTGAGCAGACCGCCGATGTACCAGCGGCCCATGTCCGACAGTCCGCCATATCCCTCGCCGTAGAAGAGAGGAGCGCCGTCCTTCCACAGCGACTGGTGGCAGTGCATACCCGAACCGTTGTCCTGGAACAGCGGCTTGGGCATGAAGGTGGCAGTGAACCCTGCGGCGCGCGCCACGTTCTTCACGACGTACTTGTAGAGCATGAGCTTGTCGGCCATGGAGAGGAGCGTGTCGAACTTCATGTCGATCTCGGCCTGGCCGGCGGTGGCGACTTCGTGGTGCTGGACCTCGATCTCGATGCCGAGGCGCTCCATGGTGAGGATCATCTCGGACCGCAGGTCCTGGAAGTGATCAGCAGGCGGGACCGGGAAGTAGCCCTCTTTGGGACGGATCTTGTACCCGAGGTTCGGTCCTTCGTCTGTGCCGGTGTTCCAGTGCCCTTCGACCGAGTCCACCTGGTAGAAGGCGTGGCGTTGGTCTTGTGAGTACCGCACCTCGTCGAAGATGAAGAACTCGGCCTCGGGCCCGAAGTAACAGGTGTCGGCCAAACCCGTCGTGCCGAGGTACGCCTCGGCCTTGGAGGCGACATAGCGAGGGTCACGCGAGTACGGCTCGAGGGTCACCGGGTCGCGGACGAAGCAGTTGATGTTGAGGGTCCGATGCTCCCGGAACGGGTCGACGACAGCGGTGTTGGGGTCGGGCAGGAGCAGCATGTCCGACTCCTGGATCTCCTGGAAGCCCCGGATCGAGGATCCGTCGAACCCGAAGCCCTCTTCGAAGACGTCCTCGGTCAGCTGGTGGGTGGGGACCGAAAAATGCTGCATGAGGCCGGGAAGGTCGACGAACCGGACGTCCACGATCTCGATGCCCTCGTCCTGAGCCAAGCGGAGCACTTCCGCCGGGGTCCGCTTCTGCACGGTTCCTCCTTGGTCAGTTCTCTGCCCGGCTCCACCGCCGGGAGGCCTTCACGGCGGCACCATGGTGGTAGCTGGCTCGCCGACTCACAAGTCAGCGTCCCCGTGCCAGCCCGACGGGCGTCAGGGGCCGCCCATAAGTCTCCCAGGGTGGGATTTCGCGGTCGTTTCCCATCTGTAAACGGCGTATGAACTCGTTCCCCTACCCCTCCCGAGCCTGCGACACTTGGAGAGCGCGGTCGAGCGACACCCCGGAGGCCACATGCGGAGCCAGCAGGAATACGTGCTCAGAACTGTCGAGGAGCGCGCTGTGCGATTCGTGCAGTTGTGGTTCACCGATGTCCTCGGGACGGCCAAGACCTTCGCCATCACCCCCGCCGAGCTCGAGAACGCCCTCGAGGAGGGCATGACCTTCGACGGCTCGGCCATCGACGGCTTCTCCCGGGTCCAAGAGAGCGACGTCCTGGCCCGTCCCGACGCCAAGACGTTCCAGATCCTGCCCTGGCACCCCGACGAGGCGCCGGTGGCACGGGTGTTCTGCGACATCTTCAACCTCGACGGCACCCCCTTCGAAGGTTGTCCCCGCCACGTACTGCGCCGGAACCTCGACCGGGCCCGCGAGCAAGGGTTCACATTCTTCGCCTCACCGGAGATCGAGTACTTCTACTTCGCCAACCCCGATCCATCGAAGCCGCCGGTGACCCTCGACACAGGGTCGTACTTCGAGCTCACCGCCACCGACGTCGCTAGCGACATGCGCAAGCAGAGCGTGCTCACCCTGGAGGAGATGGGCATCCCCGTCGAGCACGCCCAGCACGAGGACGCGCCGAGCCAGCACGAGATCGACCTCCGCTACACCGACGCCCTCACCATGGCCGACACCGTCATGACCGTTCGGCTCGTGGTGAAAGAGACTGCGCAGCGCCAAGGTGTCCATGCCAGTTTCATGCCCAAGCCACTCACCGGCGTCCAGGGATCGGGCATGCACACCCATCTTTCGCTGTTCGAAGGCGACACCAACGCCTTCTACGACGCCGATGACCCTTTCGGCCTGTCCGAGGTGGCCAAGCGATTCACCGCCGGGCTCCTCCGCCACGCGCATGAGATCACGGCGGTGACCAACCAGTGGGTCAACTCCTACAAGCGTCTGGTGGTGGGCTACGAGGCGCCTATCCACGTGAGCTGGGCCCGTAACAACCGCTCCGCTCTGATCCGGGTTCCGGTGATCAAGCGCAACAAGCACGAGTCGACCCGTATCGAATACCGCGCCCCCGACACGGCCTGTAACCCGTATCTGGCCTTCGCCGTCATCCTGGCGGCGGGGCTCAAGGGCGTGGAGGAGGGCTACGAGCTCCCCCGCGAGGCGGCCACCAACCTCTTTGCCATGACGCCCGAGGAGCTCGCCGCCGACGGCATCCAGCCGTTGCCCGGAAGCCTCAACGAGGCCGTCGCCGAGATGGAGCATTCGGAGCTCGTCGCCGAAGCCCTCGGCGAGCACGTCTTCGAGTGGTTCATCCGGAACAAGCGCGCCGAGTGGGGCGCCTACAAGACCCACATCAGTCAGTTCGAGCTCGACCGCTACTTCCCGCTCCTCTAGGCATCCGATTGCGATCGACGGTGCCGCCCACCACGAGACACGTCCGCTGATGGAACCGCTGCTGTGTTATCCCGAACCGTTCCCCACCGAGCTCGCCCTCGTCATCGAACGGGCCGGCTACCCGTGGAAAGCCGTCGCCCGTCCCGAGCATGCCGAGACCGATGAGCCCGACGACGGCTGGGCCGGGGCGGTGGTGTGCGCCGAGCCCGACGCCACGGGTGCGTTCGCGCTGTGCCGGCTGGTGCGGGCCCGCGACGTCCCCCTGAGACCACTCCTGCTGGTGGTGGGGCCCACCCAGCTGTCGGACCTCCATCTGCGCGAAGACCACTTCGACGATTTCTGCGTGCTCCCGGTGCGCGGCGAGGAGGTCGCGGCGCGACTTGCGCATCTCTTCTGGCGCACGGGTCGAGGGCTCCGTCCCGAGCTCATCGAGCACGGGCCCCTCGTCCTCAACCTCGAGACCTACCAGGCCGCCGTGGCGGGACGGGCTCTCGACCTCACCTACATGGAGTACGAGCTATTGCGGTTCTTGGCGGCACGCCCCGGCAAGGTGTTCACACGCGAGACGTTGTTGAGCCGGGTGTGGGGGTACGAGTACTACGGCGGGGCTCGCACCGTGGACGTCCACGTCCGTCGACTGCGGGCCAAGCTGGGCGAGGAGCACGCCCATCTCATCGAGACTGTCCGGTCGGTCGGCTACCGCTTCGGCCACGGCACCTGGGCGCCGTGAGCATCGCCTCGAGCGCGAAATCCGCTCAGCTGAGCTTCTCGTTCCCGCCGTAGGCCCACGCCTCGATCTCGACCAACGCCCCCATGGGCAGGCGCGACACGGCGACGACCGAGCGGGCCGGTCGGTACTCGCCGAGCACCTCCGCGTAGATGGCGTTGAACGCGCCGTAGTCAGCCATGTCGGTGAGAAAGACCGTGGTCTTCACGACGTGACCCCAGCCCACCTCGCGCCCCCACAGCAGCGCCGACAGATTGGCAAGCGCCTTGCGCGCTTGGGCTTCGAACCCGCCGGCCACGAGCACGGGGCCGTCGGCACTTTGCTCGATACCGATCTGTCCTGAGCACACGAGCCAGGGGCCGGCCCGCACCGCCGGCGAATAGGGCCCGACCGGAGTACTCACCTGCTACCTCCCAGCTCCACGGGCCACGAAGACACGAGCCCGGCCGCCAGCCACGCCGCGGCAGCGACAGCAGCAAAGACGGTATCTCCCGCCCGCACCGGCGGTCCGTGATCGTCTTCCACCACGATCTCCACCGCCGGCATGGCGCGAGCGGGGATGATCCCGAAGGACCGGATGGTGAGGTCGAGGACCGTACCGTTGTCGTCCACGGCCACGCCCTCGCTGCGAACCCAACCCAAACCCTGGTGCACCGCACCGAGCGCGTAGGACCGCAGCACGATCTCGTCGAGAACCTCGCCCGCCGCCACCGACACCACCACGGCCCCCGTGGCGCCGACGGTGGCCGTGGCCCTTGCACCGGCCGGCGAACGCACCGTCACGGGATGGTCCGGTCCGACCTCACCGGCCCGGACCGATTCGAGCGCGGTCATGAGCACGGATGCTTCGGCCCACCCCGCGCCTCGGAGTTCGCTCGAGACAGGTGGCCCCGCCACAGCAATCTCCTCAATGGTGAGACCGGGTGCCACCGACGAGACGGCTGCTGCCCACCGGTCGAGGGCGGGGGAGCCCGGGGTGCGCGCCACGCGCAGCACTCCCGACCCGTCCACCCGGACACCGGCCGCAATGGGAGGACGCTTCGGCCCGTACCGCACCACGTCTTCTCGCGAGAACACGACCCGCACCGTCCGGCCGGTCTCATCGGCCAAGCGGCGGGCGACATCCGCGACCGGGGAGGACGCCTTGCCGCCGAAGGCTCCACCGTTGGCCAGCGGCGTGAACGGTTCGCCCCCGGGCTCACACCACGACGCGTCGGGCTCGAGATAACCCGGCTCGACGAACGTCGTCCGCAAAGTGAGATCCCAGGGACCGGGAGCGGTCTCGAGGGGATGGCCTATGGCCACGGTGGAGTTCCGACCCGGGACGCGCTCGGCGTGCGCCCGGGCTTCACCGAGCGTCGCGCCGACGACGAAGCCACCCCGGCCGTCGGGCACCGCCACCAGCGCGTCGGCGGGGGCGGTGTCCTCGGCGAATCCCCCGCCTCCACACGCGACGTCGGCGCCGACTCTCTGCGCAGTGCCACCTTCGAGAGCGGCCCGACGCGCCGCGCCGTCGACGTCGCGTGGCGCCGTGGCTGCACTGCCACGGCGGAGCGGTTCCGACTCCGCGGACCGGTAGACCTGGCTCGTGGCGTCAACGATCGTCCGCCATCCTGTGCAACGACACAGATGCGCGGTCAGGGCATGCTCGACGGCGTCGTCATCGGGGACACCACGGCGAGCTTCGAGAGCGGCCAGACGCATGATGATCCCCGGGGTACAGAAGCCGCACTGGCTTGCGCCCGACGAGGTGAAGGCTTCTGCCCACCTCTCGCGCACCACCGGGTCGAGACCGTCGAGGGTCGTCACCTCGCGCCCGGCCACGCGCCGGGCCGGTGTGACACACGACACACGCGGGGCGCCGTCGACCCACACCGTGCAACACCCACACTGGCCCTGGGGGCTACACCCGTCCTTGGGCGACCGTCGGCCCAACCGTTGTCGCAGGACCTCGAGCAGCGACGTGCCGTCGTCGGGAACCTCGACGTCGATGCCGTCGACACGAAGTGACAGCGTGGGCGCCGACTCCGGCGCGCCGGGTTGGGTCAGCTGAAGGAGGAGCCGCACCCGCAGGTGCGGGTGGCGTTGGGGTTCGAGATGTTGAATCCCGCCCCCTGGAGGCCGTCGTTGTACTCGAGGGTGGCGCCCTTGAGCAGATCGGCACTGGCAGAGTCCACGACCACCTTGACGGTGCCCTGGGTGGTGACCACGTCGTCGTCAGAGGACTCGGAGTCGAAGAACATCTCGTAGCTGTAGCCCGAGCATCCTCCCGGACGCACCGCCACCCGCAGGGCGAGGGCGTCATTGCCCTCCTGGGCGAGCAGATCGGTGACCTTGGTGATGGCGCTGTCTGTCAGCGTGATCACGCTCGGCTTCCTGGTGATGCTGACCGAGCTCATCGATGTCACCGTGCTGCCTCCTTCGGCCATGGCCACCTGGGACCGACCCACGGGACCAGAGGGCCCACGTGCTTGTGGGCCTACTTTATCGGAGGACAGGTCCCAAGCGATCCCGAGACCAGGTCAATGGGCCATTTCGGACCGTGGCGAACCAGGTGAACAGTAGGATTGGTGGAGTGCCTCCGCCTTCCTCGCCCCCAGCCGAGGAGACGGTCCGCGCCGCCTTGTTGGGGGTGATCGACCCCGAGCTCGGCGACAACATCGTCGATCTGGGCATGGTCCGGGCCGTGGCCGTCGACCCTGACGGACGGGTCGAGGTGAGAGTCGACCTGACCGTGGCGGGATGTCCCTTGCGTACTCAGCTCCGATCCGACGTCGAATCGCGGGTGGGAAGCCTCCCCGGTGTCCGTCTGGTCGAGGTCGTCATGGGAGTGATGGACGCCGCCGATCGCAGTGCGCTCATGGACCGGGCCCGTCGAAAAGCACAGGAGGACCGGGCCCTCGCCACCGACATCCCCGCCACCGCCCGGGTCCTGGCCGTGTCGTCAGGAAAGGGTGGGGTCGGCAAGTCCTCGGTCACGGTCAACCTGGCCGTCGCTCTGGCGCAGCGTGGGCTCGTGGTCGGCCTCCTCGACGCCGATATCTGGGGGTTCTCCGTCCCCCGCCTGCTCGGGATGCAGGGCGAGCTCACCGCCGAGGGCAAGAAGATCGTGCCCCTCGAGAAGCAGGTGGGCCCGGGGCTGCTCAAGGTGGTATCGATGGGGTTCCTCGCCGACGAGGAGTCCGCCATCATGTGGCGCGGTCTCATCTTGAACCGCGCCGTCCAGCAATTCCTCGAAGACGTCCGCTGGGGGGAGCTCGACTACCTCCTCATCGACATGCCCCCGGGCACCGGCGACATCCAGATGGGGCTGGCCCGCATGCTGCCCCGCACCGAGGTGCTCGTCGTGACCACGCCACCCATCGCCGCCCAGAAGGTCGCGGCGCGCGCCGCCGACATGGCCCGCAAGGGCCATCTCCGGGTGGCGGGGGTGATCGAGAACATGTCCGCCTTCACCTGCGACCACGGCACCTCCTACGCGCTCTTCGGTGCCGGTGGCGGCGAGCGTCTCTCGGCGGAGATCGGCGTGCCCCTGGTGGGGGCGGTGCCGCTGCATCCCGACATGGCGGCATCGGGCGACGCCGGCACACCGGTGGCCCTGTCACGAGGCGTTCTCGGACTCGCCTTCGAGGCCCTGGCCACGCGCATCGCCGAAGATGTCGCCCCTGTGGTCGAAGTGTCGGGCTGCACGGCACGGCTTCTCGACCGGGTCGAGGCAGCCCTCGGCGACGCCCCGTAATCCGGCGCCTCAGGCCGGCGCAGCCCACGCCGCGTCGATGTCGTCGCGATCGTCGGCTCGGGCCAGACCGTCGGTGTCGAGCTTGCGCAGATGTGCCCACAGCGACTTGCGTGCCACCGGTAACAACTCGTCACCGACATCGGCGTAGACGATCGGCAACAGCTCGTCCACGGTGGCTCGCCCCGCACCGGCCAGGGCGACCGCCACTGCCTTCTCGCGACGGAGCCGGTGCTCGATGATGCCCCGGAGTGCCGCGGCGGGCTCCCCGATCAGCGAACCGTGGCCCGGCGCGATCGTCGCCACCGGTGGGTCGAGCGCCAAGAGACGCTCGAGGCTCCGGAGATAGCGGACCATGTCGCCGTCGGGTGGTGCGATGACGACGGTCGATCCCTGCATGACATGGTCACCGGAGAAGAGCATCTGCTCCTTGTCGACCATCCAACACAGGTGGTTCGAGGCGTGGCCGGGCGTGTGGATGGCCCGGAGCGTGAAGCCCTCGGCATGGAGCTCGTAGCCGTCACCGACGTCGCGGGTGGGGACGAAGTCGTCACGGGCGCAGAATCCGAGCACCTCGGCCCCGGTGCGGTGCGCGAGTCCTGCCGCGCCCGGTGCATGGTCGGGGTGGGTGTGGGTGACGACGATCGAGCGGATGCGGCCCGCACCGAGCGCGGCGATGGCGTCGAGGTGACCGGCATCGTCGGGGCCGGGGTCGACGACGACCAACTCGTCGGTCCCCACCAGATAACTGTTGGTCCCCGGCCCGGTCATGATGCCCGGATTGGGGGCTGTGACCCGAACGACCAGCGCCGAGAGCGCCACGGGCCGACCGGGTCGAGGAGGGCTGGCCGGCTCGAGGGGAGGCGGCTCGCTCAATTGGGCCGCTCGGCCCGCCCGTCGGCGCCGATGGTGCGAATGATGGTACCGACCTCCGACGGGGTCATGGCGCGGCCGCGCGCCGCGTCGGGGGCCTCGCCCATGGCCTCGTCGTATCCGGGGTCACCCGGCAGCAGGATCCGAAAGCCCCGCTCGTCGGCCACCACCCTCGGAAGCACGGTGGGGACGCTCTCGACAGCGGCCGCGGCAGCCAGCAGCTCGCCGCTGGTGGCGAACCGGCTGATGGCCTCGAGGTTCTTCATGGTGGGAAAGATGAGGTCGAACTCGCCCGCCTTGGCCCGTGCCAGCGCGTCGTCGGGTCGGACCCACACCGTGTCCACCGTCTCGTAATCGTCGTGGATCGGCACCTGGCCGGGGGGGACGGCGGCCACGAAGAACCGGGTGTCGTAGCGCTTGGGCGCGGGCTCGGGGGTGACCCAGTGGCTGAAGTAGTGAACACGGTCAGTCGCCAAGCGCAGACCTTCGGCCCGACAGGCATCGAGAAACCGCACCTCGCCGGCGTTGAGCGCCACCCGGATGGCGGCGAGCCGGCGACGGGTCTCGGCCTCGTGCGCCTCGAGGATCGTGCCCTCACCTTCGACATCGTGACCGCGATAGGCGAGGAGGACGCCCGCCTCCTCGAAGCATTCGCGCAGAGCCGCCACCCAGAAGGCCAGGCCGCCTGACTCCACGCCCAACATGACACTGGCCTCGGCGTCACTGCGCCATGCACACGCCTCCTCGGCCGCCGGCGTCCGGTCCTCGTCGTCGACCTTGCCTCCCGGAAAGACATAGGCGCCGCCCACGAAGTCGGAGTTCAAGTGGCGCTGGAGCATGCAGACCTCGAGCGCCGGAGAGCCGTCGAAGGCGGCGTCGCGCACGAGCATGATGGTGGCCGCGTCGCGCGCCGCCACCGGCCCCGAGGGCTCGTGAGAGGGCGCGTTCGCTGCGGACACGCCCTCAGGCTACTGACGCCGGCTCCATCTCTCCCACGACCTCTCCCACGACGGTGACCGCGAGCGGACCATGGGTAGGCTGGCTGCTCCTCGGTCCGGGCGCGGGGTCGTGCGCCGGCACTCGACCGAAACGGCGGGGCTCCCGACAATGGCGACGACGCAGGTCAACGGCACCGATGACGAGACCCCGGCGGTCCCGCCGCGCCGGCGCGTGCCCATGGCCCTGGTCACCTGGGTCTTCGTGGTCCTCATCCTGTCGATCGTGGTCGTGCTCCTCGTCGTGAAGATCACCCGGGGAACGACCACGGTCGTCCCTCCTCCGGTGGCTCCGGCCTCGTCGGCGGTGGTCAACGCCGTGACCACGGTTCCGGGCGCGATCTTCGATGCCGTCGGCGCCCAGCAAGCCGCAGACCCCGGCGAAACGGTGCTGTCAGGACAGCCCGCCGTGTCGATTGGGGGGCGACCGGCCGTGGTCTACGTGGGAGGGGAATTCTGCCCCTATTGCGCGGCGGAGCGATGGGCGCTCGTGGCTGCGCTCGGGCGGTTCGGGACCTTCTCACACCTCGGCGCCACGGCGTCGTCGGACGCCGAGGTCTTTCCCGGAATTCCGACCTTCACCTTCGACGGCACCACCTACCGGAGCCGCTACGTCTCGTTCGCCGCTGTCGAGGAATACGGTGACCGGCCCTCGGCCACGGTCCCAGCCGGGTTCCCCAAGCTGCGGGATCCCACGCCCGTGGAGTGGGCCCTGCTCAAGCGCTACGACACCGAGCCCTTTGTGCCCGGGACGGGCACCTTCCCCTTCGTCGACGTGGACAACCGGTTGGTGGTGTCGGGTTCGGGGATCGGGTTCTCCCCCGGCGTCTTACAGGACCAGTCGATGACCCAGGTCGCCGACGACCTGTCCATACCGACGAAGTCCGACACGCAAGCCTTGTTGGGAGCGGCCAACAAGCTTTCGGCGGCTATTTGCGCGGCCACCGGGGGCAAGCCAGCCTCGGTCTGCACGTCGTCCGGCGTCCGGGCCGGAGCCAGTCGGTTGGGCCTGCCCTGACCTCGGATCGGGCCAGCCTCAGCCGGCGCGGCGCTGCAGGACTTGCTTGCGCTCGTTCTCGTTGAGGCCACCCCAGATGCCGTGAGGCTCGCGGATCCTGATGGCGTACTCGAGACAGTCCTCCTGAACCACGCATGACGCGCAAATGTCCTTGGCGCGGTTCTCCCGTTCGATCTTGTCTTCTTTGCGCTCAGCGTGCGTAGGCGGGAAGAAGACCGCCGATTGCGGTCCCCTGCAAGCCGCCCGAGCCTGCCAAGCCTCCCCCAAAGTCCGAGTCTGCACTCCCCCTCCTGAACGTGACGCTACTCCCATGTCTGTGAAGCCGACAAGGGGTGTGACCAGGAAGTTCTCCTCATTTAGGGTCCTGCGGACCGCCTCGGCGGGCGGGCGCGCCCGGGGTCTCTGACCAAGGGGGAGGCCTCGACACGACACTTCGCGCTCATTGGGAGGGGCCATATACGCTCGGCCAGACATGGACGTCGCCACCTTCTGCCGCAAGAGCCGGGTGCTGGTGGTCGCCGGCAAGGGCGGGGTCGGCAAGACCACGATCACCGCTGCTCTGGCCCGAATGGCCGCTCACGCGGGCCTTTCGGTCCTCGTGGTGGAGCTCGAGGGTAAGCCCGGGGTCCCGGCCGCCTTCGGCGGGTCCGGAGCACTCCGCTATGACGAGGCCCAGCTGTCCGGGGTGGAGTCCCTCCCCGGGGGGGGCACGGTTCGAGCTCGGCGCATCACCCCCGATGACGCCCTGCTCGAATACCTCGCCGACCATGGGATGAAGCGGATCTCGAAGCGCCTCGTTTCCTCAGGTGCCCTCGACGTCGTCTCGACGGCTATCCCCGGTATCCGGGACATCTTGGTCCTGGGCAAGGTGAAGAGCCTCGAGCGCCAGCGGGCCGCAGACCTGATTCTCGTGGACGCCCCCGCCACCGGTCATGCCATGACGTTTCTGTCCTCGGCCCAGGGCCTCATGGACGCGGCCCGGTCGGGCCCGGTCCGAATTCAGGCGGCCGACGTCGTCGAGCTGCTGTCGGACCCGGATCGATGCCAGGTGGCCCTCGTCACCCTTCCCGAAGAGATGCCGGTCAACGAGGTCGTTGAGGCCGCCTATGCGCTCGAGGACCGGATCGGGATCTCCCTGGGGCCCGTCATCGTCAACTCCTGCCTTCCCGCCGATCCCGGTCTCGAGCGAGATCCGGAGGAGGCGGCGGGAGAGGTCGGGGTGACCTTGACCGAGGCCCAGGCCGGCGCGCTGCGAGCCGCCGCCGCCTTCCGGGCCCGGCGCTTCGAACTCCAAGAGGAACAGCGGGCGCGGCTCGCTACCGAGCTGCCCCTCCCCCAGCTCCTAGCTCCGTTCCTCTTCAGTGCCGGGATCGGGCCCGACGAGCTCGATGTCTTGGCCGAACAGCTCGCCGAGGCCGTCCGCCGGCTCCCCGACGGCGCCAGCCGTGTCCCGCTGGCCCGGGACGAGCCCGGTCCGCCCGCCGACGCTGAGGTGGTGCCGTGAGCTCGGAGCCTCCGAGGCCGAACGGCCCTCCGACGCCGAGCGGCCTTCTGACGCCAAGCAGCATTGTGGGGCTCTCGGAGATCGTGGCCGAACGCGCCATCGTCGTGTGCTGCGGTTCGGGTGGGGTGGGCAAGACGACGGTGTCGGCCGCCTTCGCCCTCGAGGCCGCTCGGCGGGGCCGACGGGCCTGTGTGGTTACCATCGACCCGGCCAAGCGCCTCGCCGATGCACTCGGCGTCGACACCCTCGCCAACAAGCCTCGGCAGATCGACGGGGACTGGCCCGGTGAGCTTTGGGCGCTCATGCTCGACCCCAAGGGCACCTTCGACGAGCTGATCGCCAGATATGCGTCTTCACCGGAGCAGGCCGAGGGCATCCTCGCCAACCGGATTTATCGGAACCTCACCGGGGCGCTGTCGGGGACCCAGGAGTACATGGCCATGGAGAAGCTCTACGAGCTCTCCGAAGACGGGCACTACGACCTCGTCGTGGTCGACACCCCGCCGTCGCGCAATGCTTTGGATTTCCTCGACGCACCGCGCCGGCTCACACGGTTCCTCGGACATCGCCTCTTCCAGCTCCTGCTCATGCCGACGCGCGCCTATCTCCGGGCGGTGTCGGTGGCGACCCAGGCTCTGCTGCGCACGATCTCGAAGGTGGCGGGGGCCGAGATCGTCCACGACGCGGTGGCGTTCTTCCAGGCCTTCGAGGGCATGGAGGAGGGGTTCCGGACCCGAGCCGAGCACATGCGCCGACTCCTGGCCAGACGGACCACGGCCTTTGTCCTCGTGACCTCGCCCCGGGCTGACACCGTGGAGGAGGCGGGGTGGTTCGCCGACAAGCTCAACGAATCGGGGCTGGCGGTGGAAGGCCTCGTCGTCAATCGGGTCCATCCCGCTTTCGGAGTGGCCGGACCGCTACCCGAGGCCCCACCGGGAAGCGCCCTCGCCGCTCTGGTCGAAAATCTCCGGGGCTACCAGGCGGTGAACCGGCGCGAGGAGGACGCCTTCGCGGCGCTCGTCACCCAGGTGGCGCCGTCACCGGTGTCGCTGGTCCCGTTGCTCGACGTGGACGTCCACGACGTACATGGCCTCGGCCTCGTAGCCGACCACGTCTTTTCCGATCAGGTCGGCACCCGTTAGCCTGACGCCCGTGCGCACGATCGTGGTGGCCAGCGACGCCCCGTCGGTGCGCGCCGACGTGGTAGCGGTCGTGGGCGACCCCGACACCGAGATCATCGAGGTCGATACGGGCCATGCCGTGGCTCCTGCTGTCGATGAGCACGAGCCCGATCTCGTGATCGTCGACCTCCAGATGGGAAGCATGGGGGGCATGGCCGTCTGTCTGGAGCTGCGCCTCGAGGAGTCCTACGGCAACCTCCCCCACGTGCCGGTGCTCATGCTCCTCGACCGTCGCCCCGACGTCTTTCTGGCCAAGCGCTCGGGCGCCGAAGGGTGGATCGTGAAGCCTCTCGATCCCATACGGCTCCGCAAGGCCACCACCGCGCTCACCGAAGGCGAGACGTACCACGACGAGTCGTTCCAGCCCGTGCCGGTTCTGGCGGTCGTCAGTGCCGAGCGCTCCGGCGGGGACACCGCTGGTGCAGACGTCTGACCGTTCGTTTCTCGACGTGTTCCGCAAGCGCGAAGGCTCGCCCGAAGACCGCCCCCCAGGATCACGCCCGGGGCGAAGTCGACGCCGCGAAGTTGCCGGAGAGGACCAGGAACGGCTGATCCTCGCCGCCTTGCACGACCTGCGCGACACGACGGTGCGAGAGGTGATGACACCTCGTGTGGATGTGGTCGGCCTCCCGATCCCGGTCCACGCCGCCGACGTCGCCCGGGCCGTGCGCCAGACCGGTCACAGCAGCTTCCCGGTCTACGACGACGACCTCGACCATCTCATCGGGATCCTGTTCGTCAACGACCTGTTCCGCTCGGGGTGGGCACTCGAAGGTCGCAATGGCAATGGCGGCGGCGAGCCCGACAAGCCCACGCCCCTCGACATCTCGCGCCGGCTCCGTCAGCCCTACCCAGTGCCCGAGAGCCGTTTCGTGCTCGGCGTCCTCGCCGACATGCGACGCGACCGCAGGGCGTTCGCCATCGTCGTGGACGAGTACGGCGGGGTGGCGGGCGTCTTGACCGTGAAGGACCTCCTCGCCGCCCTTGTCGGGGACCTGCGCGACGAGTTCGATCCCGGCGGCGAGCCCGAGATCGTCAGGGTCGACGGCACCCGCTGGCTCGTGGACGGCGGGGCGAGCATCGACGACGTCCGTGACCAACTCGACATCGACCTTCCCGAGGGTGATTACGTGACCCTGGGCGGTTTCCTGTTCGACGCGTTCGGCCACATCCCCGAAGAAGGTGAGAGGCTGACCCACCACGGATGGGACCTGCGTGTGGCCGAGATGGACAAGCGGCGGGTGGCCAAGGTTGTCGTCCAAGCAGCCACCGACACCGTCACCGAGGAGCGATCCCCCACCACCTGAGGTCGGCCGAGCCAGCGGGGTTTTCGCACTACCATCGACGCGGTTGCCGGTCGGTCGACAACGTTCCGGCCCTGCCGGGATGCCGGCACCACGGGCTGTAGCGCAGCTTGGTTAGCGCGCCACGTTCGGGACGTGGAGGTCCCGGGTTCAAATCCCGGCAGCCCGACTCTGAATTCCCCCGCTGATGGCCAGCGGGTAATGGTCGTGACGCCGGCGATAGGAGGCCGGACAGTGACATTTCCGACGACATGTGAAGCCCCCGCCGTCAGACGGGGCCAGCCCCGACCCCACCGAAGTGGTTCGAGAAACGGGTCCGCTGTCTCAGCTCACTGGATCTGGACCGAGCCCACGTACCAACCCCCCGGGGCCTGGGACTCGTAGAGCTGGTAGATCGGGGCGTTGATGGGACCTCCCCCGGGTGCTCCGAAGGTGCAAATGATGGGAGGGAACGCCGAGGTGCAACCCCGGTTGATCGCCAGCCCGCTCGGATATTTCACGGCGAACAATGTCGACACCGCCTGGGGTGTGGCCACCCGCAGCGCCGTGGTCCGATTCCCCGAAGCCCAGTACCCCACCAGCGCGTTGGCGGCGGCCTCGGCGGTCGGTTGCGGCGCGGGTGGGATGACCGGGGCGGCCGTGGTCGGCACCGGAGCCGTCGTCGTCGTGCTCGGCGCGGGGGGAATGGTCTGGAGGGTGGTCGTTGTCGTTTGCGACGGCTGGGTCGTCGGGGCCGGCGCCTTGGAACCACCGCAGGCGGACGCGATCACACCCAGCACGCAGACGGTCGCGGCCGCCCCGACCGATCGTGAGAGGAAGGGTGTCACCCTTCCATTCTGGCAAACCCCCGGACACAACTTCGGGCGCGACCGGCCTTGTCCGCCCTCCGCGGGGTCGGTCTCAGAGGGACTTGACGAGGTACTCGCTCATGGTCGTGTTGCGGATGCGAGCCAGGTCGAGACAGGCGTTCACGCTGTCGAGCATGGCGGTGATGTGCGCGGAGAGCACGGCCGGGTCGCCCTGCGCGTTGAAGAAGAGCATGGGGTCGGCGATGTGCTGCGCCGAGGGCCATGCCTCCTCCACGATGCCGTGGATCTCGGGCGCCCGGTCGGTGAGGGGTCTCACCACCTCGTTGCGGACGTAGCGGCACCGGGGTTGGAGCTCGCCCGAGAGCGGCGACTGCGTTCCGTGCCAACGGTCGATCCACGTGGCGTAGTCGAGGCCCTCGGGCCGGTGGATGAGCGACACCGTGAGGACACCCGGAGAACGTCGACCGTCCTCCCAGTGGCGAGGCGCTGCATGGGGGGTCGTCCCGTAGTCCTCGTAGAGCGACTCGACCACCAAGTATCCGGCGACCGTCGGTCCGAGCGCGACGATCTGGGTCTCTAGGGGCGCTCGCCGGTCGTAGCTGTCGACCCAGACCGAGATCTCGCCGACGTGAGGGTCCTCGCCTTCAGGAGTGGGCACCGGAGAAGGCGCCTCGGCGGCAGCGCTGTCGTGGACGTTCACCGTCACACCGTGGGCGCCGAGGTCGACCAGACGGGGCGCGAGCTCGAGGAGCCGGTCGCGTAGTTGATCGCCCCGCGCGGGCGCGCCATCACCCCACAGCAGGTACACGAGCTTCTCCACCGAGCTAGCTTACGGTCGGTCAGCGGTCGGTCTGGTCCCACTCCTCGGACATGATCTGGACCTCCATGAGCGAGGCGATCTCTTCGGCGAGCTCCGCGCAGCGGCACGGCTCCTCGGCGAGGTCCGCCTCGAGGACCAGTGACACCAGCCGGTCCACCACTCGTTGTTGACCGTGCTCGATGAGACGGGCCGTGAACGGAGACAGGCGAATCACCATGGGCCGCTCCGCCTCGGCGTGGCGAACGAACGCCTCGAGAAGGGCTGAGGCAACATCACTCAATCGAACGTGGTCGCCCTTGTTGGAGATGGGCCCGAGCTCGTGCGCCATCTCGAGCAGGCGCCGATGGTCCGGGGGGTCACCGTCCCAGACGGGCGCCGGTTGGAAGGTCATGGAGAGCCTTTTGCCAGGATTGACCGGAAGTACTCTCAGCATCCTCCCGAGCGTGGCGATCTGCAAGGGGAAATACCCCAACAACACCGTCCCGACGGTGCCGCCCGTCTCCGGGACACCCTCGGACTCGGCGAGATCGACCTAAGGCTGGAGACGGGCCCGATGGGTGGAGGGCTCAGAAAGTGGCTCAGACATCGCCTAAATCACTCCTGTCACTTTGTCAACATGTCCCAGGCAAACCGACCGTCACATGCGTTGGGCAACGGCTCTGTTTGCCACCGCGCGACGGGCCTTGCTATGCCTTTACCCCATCGTGACTGACGTCGAGCTTCTCTCGACGGTTCCGTCAAGCCAGCAGATAGGGTGGCCCCGCCGCGCCGCTCTGGTGGCCGGAGCTGTCGTCACAGTCCTCTCGGGGGTTCTCGGAGCCTCTTCACGCCCGGCCGTCGCCGACCCATTGTCGAGTGCGCAGGCTCAGGCGGCGCAGATCGCGTCTCAGCTGGCGACGGACCAGAGGCGCCTCGACACGACGTCAGAGCAATACGACGCAGCCGAGCAACGGGTCCAACAGCTCAACCAGCAGATCACCCAGATCAAGGCTGCCGTCGCTCAAGACGTCGCCAACGTCACCGCCGAGAAGACCAGCCTCCGTCAGCAGGCCGTGGCCTCCTACATGGCCGGTACCTCCTCCAACGACCTCCAGACACTGTTCAGCTCGGGGGGCGAGCAGGCCACGGTGACAGGCGAGTACCAATCGGTGGCAAGCGGGAACATCTCGGGTGCCATCGACGCCTTGAACGTCGCCCAAGCCCATCTCGCCTCGCAGCAAAGCCAGCTCCAGGCGGCACATGATCAGGCTCAGTCGGCCCTGACCGAAGCCGCTGACGCCCGGCAAACCGCTCAGGCCACCGTCGCCGACCAGCAGGCCACCTTGGCGCGCGTGAAGGGCCGGATCGGGACGCTCGTGGCCCAGCGCCAAGCCGCGCAGCTCGCCGCGTCGCACGCCGCCTTCCTTGCTCGAGTGGCCGCGGCCAATGCCACGGTCCGGACCGTCGATTCCGCTCGAAGCGGCAACCCGTCCCGACCGACCCCACCTGTCCTCCCCAACTTGCCTGCCGCCGGAGGGGCCGCCACCGCCTTGGCGGCCGCCGAGAGCCAGATCGGCGTGCCGTATGTGTGGGGCGGCGAGAGCCCGGGTCGAGGCTTCGACTGCTCGGGCCTGACCCAGTGGGCCTGGCGCCAGGCCGGCGTGAGCCTGCCGCGCACCGCCGCGGCCCAGTACGGAGCCACCGCTCACGTCCCACTCTCTGACCTCCAGCCGGGCGACCTTCTGTTCTGGGGTTTCGGTGGCATCAGCCATGTAGGCATGTACGTCGGCGGGGGCGAGATCGTCAATGCCCCGCAGACCGGTGAGTTGGTGCGCATCGAGGCCATCTGGAACGACGGGCTCGTAGGGGCCGGCCGTCCCTGACGCAACGTACGCGCCGGCGGTCTTGGCGCGATCTGACCCAGGGCGCCTGGGACTGGCACAGCCGGACCTCGTAGGCTCGGGCTCCGCCTCAACGCCACAACTGACGAACCCGTCGCCACGACGACGTCCTGAAAGGAACCACCATGGAGATGGAGTACCGCCGACTGGGCCGTTCGGGCATCAAGGTGAGCGTGTTGTCGTTCGGGTCGTGGGTCACCTTCGGCCCCCAACTCGATGATGGCCTCGCCGCGGACTGTCTGGCCGCGGCGAAAGAGGCCGGCGTCAACTTCTTCGATAATGCCGAGTCGTACTCGGGTGGGGAGTCCGAGCGGATCATGGGTAAGGCCCTTGCCCGGCTGGGTTGGCCGCGCCACAGCTACGTCGTGTCGACCAAGCTCTTCTGGGGGATACACGACGACGTCAACATGCGCAACACCCTCAACCGCAAGTACCTCTCCCAAGCAATCGATGGCTCACTGGAGCGCTTCGACCTCGAATTCGTGGACCTCGTCTTCTGTCATCGTGCTGACCCCGAGACCTCGATCGAGGAGACGGTGTGGGCCATGTCGGACATGGTGAGCTCGGGGAAGGCCTTGTACTGGGGGACCTCGGAGTGGGCCGCAGACGAGATCCGCGCTGCTTGGGAGATCGCCGAGCGACACAACCTGCACAAGCCGGTCATGGAACAGCCCCAGTACAACATCCTCGAGCGCAACAAGGTCGAAACCGAGTACGCGCGCCTCTACGACGAGATCGGGCTCGGGCTCACGATCTGGAGCCCCCTGGCGTCAGGTTTGCTGACCGGCAAGTACATCGACGGCATCCCCGACGGGAGCCGAGCCGCCCTGCCGGGCTACGAGTGGCTCCAGGGCATGTTGACCGACGCCCGGCGCAACAAAAAGGTGAGGGCGTTCAAGGACATCGCCGACGAATTGGACTGCACGCTGGCACAACTGGCCCTGGCGTGGTGCGCCAAGAACCCCCGCGTGTCGACGGTCATCACCGGAGCCAGCCGCGTCGAGCAGGTCCACGAGAACATGAAGGCGCTCGACGTCATCCCCCTGCTCACCGACGACGTCTTGAAGAAGATCGACGAGATCACCTACTTCTTGCGTTGACGGGCTGAGCCCAATTGCCGGCAGGACTCGGTTGCCGGCAGGACTCAGCTGGCGGCTGGACTCACCTTGGAGGCGATGAGAGCAGCCAGCGCTTGCGCACCCGGCCCGTTGATGGGGAGATGGGTGCCGTCTCCGTAGAACCACTCAGGGTGTTGCGCGGCCACACTCTCCCAGTCGGCCAGGACCGTCTTCGGATAGCGCCCCACACCACTGGCGAGGACGGAGTTGACCTGGTCTTGCCACGAACGCCCGACATGGACCGTCACGAAGATGACTTGCGAGGCCTTTTGCAGGATCGACATCATGGCGTCGAAGTCAGCACTCGTGATCGGGCCGTTGGTTCCCAGGGCCACGACGACAATCGAAGGCGGTGAGGCGCCGGCCATGACGCTGCGCAGGATCGTCTCGCCGTCGGACCATTGGCGGCTCACCGCCGCGTTAACCTGGATGCCTGGCACACATCCCTGCAGCTCCTGCTCGGCGTCGATCATGACCGAATCACCCACCGCGTAGGCACCTCCGGCTACCGCAACCGGGGTGCAGGCCACCGTGGAACCCACCGTCGGCAACGTCGTCGGTGGCGTGGTGGTTGTGGTGGTCGTCAGCGGTGCGGTGGTTGTGGTCGTCAGCGGTGCGGTGGTTGTGGTCGTCGTCCTCGAGACGCCTCGGACCGCAGTGTGGCTGGCCCGTGCGTGGAGCACGCCCAGCGTGCCCCCGGCTCCGAGAACGACGAGAACGCCAATGGCGATCGCCCAGTTGCGCAGGCCATGACGACGCGATCTCGATGGGCCGCGACCGACAGTTCGGGCGTGAGCAGGCTTGTGCGATGGGGCGGGGGGCATCGATCGGTGCGTCTTTCAAAGGCTCAGAAATCGAGACTGCTCCCGGGGTGTGCTCGGGGCGCTGTGATTGGGAGGTTACAGGGACTCTCGAAGAGACACGGCCCGGTTGGGCCGGTTGCTCGCCCCGCGTGGGGCGCTCGATCACAAGCCTCTCCCGGGCGGGGCGATGGCTGTCCACGCGCCGGCGTGCTCGCCGTATTCTTCGCGCCATGGTCAGCGCCATCAATTGGGAGTCGGTGTCGGCTTTCGCCACGGCCGGAGGCACGCTCGTGCTGGCGGTGGCCACCTTCGCATCGGTCCGGTCCGCCAATCAAGCGGCTCGGACCGCGGAGCGAGCGCTCCAGGTGAACCTTCGACCTGTGCTGGTGCCGTCACGGCTGAACGACCCTGTCGAGAAGATGATGTGGGTCGACAAGCACTGGACGAGTGTCGCCGGCCGCAGGGGTTCTGTGGAGATCGAGGACGGGAGGATCTATTTGGCCATGTCGCTGCCCAATGTCGGATCGGGATCGCCGTACTCCACGGCTGGTGGCCATCGGGCTCGTGGGGCCTCAGGAGTCTCGATCACGGCGACGTCGACAGCCTTATCCCCCGGCAAGATGCGGAGGACACCGGGTGGATCTGCACTGTCGTCAAGCATTGGAATCTCGACAGACCCGATCCCCGTTGAGTTCCGGGACGGCGCGAGGCCTTGTGCTAGTCCCCGTCAGCCGCTTTGAGCGCGGCACTCAGCTTGGGATCGATAGTCCATCGCTCCGCTGCCAGATGGTGCTCGGCGGCCCATGACACCGTCAGCGGATGGCTTCCGGCGGCCCGCAGGAGTGCAGCTCCGACCCGGTCGTGGGAGAGGTAGAGGCCCACTCGAGCCCGCGCCGATGGACGTCCCTTGCCCTGATGACGATCTGCCCAGGTCAGTAGGCGTGTGCGGCCCACAGCAATGCCCGCAAGGGTGACCAGGGTCCGAGCAGTGGTTCCGAACGAAGACTCCACCTTGCCGACGTCATGGAGAAGCGCCGCCGCGGTGACCTCTCGGGGCACCTCGTCGGAATCGAGAAGGCGAATCGTGTCCTGAGCCACGCCCACGGCGTGACGCCGGTCAGGTCCGGACATGCGGTGCCAGAGGGCCTGCTCACCGGAGACCAAGTGGTCCAGAGCCCAGGATTCGTGGGTAGGCGAGGGCCCGAAGGGAAGGAGGGCACTGAAAAAGCGCTGGGCCAGATGGAGCCACGAGCCAAATCCGTTGCCGGAACCCATCTCGTCCACGGTATCGCGGTGGCCTGCGTTAATTCCGCTCCCAGGTGCGATGGATGGCTCCCTTTCATGCTTTTGTCAGGTTGACCACCTAGATTTGGCGAGTTCCGGGTTCGACGACTGACCAGCCCTAGCCGCCCGGTGGGAGGTGCGTGATGGAGCACTTTCTCGAGACGTGGGGCTACGTCGCGGTGTTCGCTCTCTGCTTCATCTCGTCGATGGGCCCTCCGGTCGGCTCGGAGCTCGCCATCATCTATGGCGGAGTGCTCGCCAGCGGCCAGATTCACAATGAGCCTCACCACCTCAACCTCGTCATCGTCATTGTCCTGGCCACATTGGCAGAGGTGTTGGGTTCCCTTGCCGGCTATCTCATTGGGACCTACGGCGGACGCCCACTGGTGGATCGCTTCGGAAAGTACCTCCTGCTCACCCACAAAGACCTCGACCGAGCCGAGGCATGGTTCGCCCGCCATGGCGAGCCATTGGTGCTCTTTGGCCGCTTCATCCCGTTACTCCGCTCGTTCGTGTCGTTCGCCGCCGGATTGGGAGAGATGGCGATCTCGAAATTCGTCGTATTCACCATCATCGGCTGTGCCGTCTGGTGCACGGCGCTTGCCAGCCTGGGTTTCGCCCTCGGCTCCAGTTACAACCACGTTCTGAAGGCATTCAGCCTTGCTGGCTATGTGCTTGCCGCGCTGGCTGTGATCGCGGTGGCGGTCCTCGTTGTTCACCGCCTCCGAGAGGTGCGCCGGGAACGGAATGCCGCATGAACGAGTTGGCGGCTCCGCTTTCGACAGTGGGATCTCGCTCGCGCATGGCGAGCCATTCGCATCGTCGGCAGGCTGCTCTGGATAACTCCGGTTCAGTGACCGCAGCCGACAAGAAAACCGGCCGTGGCATCGGCCCTACTCTCTGGACCTCCGACACGCCTTCGTGACTCAGAGCCCCGACGCCGGGGCAAGCATTCGGGATGTGCAGAGTTCTTAGATCGTCCACACCAAGCACCGGTACCGGTATCTCGGGTACGCGCGGGTCGGAGACGGGCCATCGAATTCACGGTGATGTAGGCCTCTTCGTCAAGTCATCTGAAGAACCGCTCGACGGCGCGAAACTGGTTGTTTGCCGTCACAGGAAAATGAGCGGCTAACAGGCGATGAAACTCTCGATGTGGGCCGCCCGGACGGCAGCGACATCAAACGACGCATTCCCGACCGACGTACTTCTCGAACTGACCCACGGCCTCAGCGCATGTCTCCAGGGTACGCGGCGACTTGTCCCGGCCCGGAGGTGCCGCGACCAGGACTTCGAAGGTCGCTCGGACCCACCTAAACTCTCCACCGTGAGCGTCCTTCCCCTCGACCGAAAGCATGTGCTGTCGGAGCGGTGTGCTCACCCAACTTGCTGGTGGTGGAAAACGGTATCTTCGAAGGTCAAAGTTTAGATATTTTGGGGACGTAGCTCAGCTGGTAGAGCACCTGCTTTGCAAGCAGGGGGTCGTGGGTTCGAGTCCCATCGTCTCCACTCCATGGTCTTCACTGAAGGCTGCTCCCATCTTCACATAAGGGTGGGTCACTCGCATTGTGAGACCGCGCTCGACGTCCCTCGAATGCTGGTGGGGGTTCCGTGTTTCGTCTGGGCGTCGTGAACTCCAC